>ODAK010008819.1_pt1 | contig 10054 bp, 13 predicted proteins | sample 1539591 | NCBI WGS metagenome assembly ODAK01 (sample SAMEA3539303, study PRJEB22396) | soil metagenome | biome: tundra; feature: field; material: soil | place: USA | collected 2010-05 | depth 0.15 m | reverse complement strand
ATAGCCGTCCTGTTCGCAAATCATCCCGCGCGAAATCGTGCAGCGGCCCAGCGATGACAGCCGCATCTTTGAATCGTTGCCCTCGTCCACGGTAAACTTTCCAGGAACGGTGAAAACGTAATTATACGGGTCGGCCAATGCGTTATTCTGGGGGATGATTCCCGTCCGCATCTCGAACTCTGTTCGCCGGTCACAAACCCATCGCGTATCTCGCTCAAGACATTTCTGGTCCCATGTGCAGATTGTATTCGCCTGGGCCGCCGTCACGCGGGTCGCCGCGCGTCCAGTGTCGCCGGAATAAATCAAAGCACGCGGCCACAAATCATGCAACAGACTCGTCTCGACGCGGGCAATAAAATCTTCTTCATTCATCGAAGGGCGGTCAAATCCGAGGGTTTTCAGCGCCTCCTTGTTGTTGGTCGCCAACTCGAAAATGCCGGGATAAAGTTCTTGCACCGCGCGCTTCCCTCCCCCTACATCACCGGCATCTTCATCCCGCCCCGAACGGCTGCCGGTGCGCGGGGTTCCATCCGTGCTATCCCTCGTCACCGCCAATAAGCTCGCCAGCTTCATCGCCATCGTGATAAGATGCTGCACGTCATCCAAGTGCATTATCTGGATGATTTTCGAGCCAATCTCCGGGATGCCACGGATCATATCCGTCTCTTCGCGCGCGGAAAAATTGAAGTGCATAAGTGCCTCCGGTATGTCCACATACGTCGGCTGTCCTATTTCCGTGAATCCGGTCACTCGAAAACCCACGCGCCCCATGTTCGCATCCACGATGATGCCGTCTATGATGCGATACCCGTCAAACGCGCTGGATTTGTCATTGATGATGTAAATGCCAGGCCATGAAGCGTATCCATAAATACTTGAACCATAAGCATATCCTTGGACTTTTGGAAGCTCCTTCAACTTATCAAGTCCATTCCCTATCGAAACGACGCCGGGTTGCGATCCCCCGATGATGCTTGTTGAAATCCGGTCGAACGTGACGATCTGAAACTGACCAGACGCCGGAATGGTTTTCAAGGTCACCGGGTCTTGATAATCCTTGCCGTCGAACAAAATCCCATAATCCGCCTGCACCTTGCGCGCCCAGTTCAACTGCCGCAGCGTTGACCACCAATCCGACTGTTTGCCGCGCGTATTGCAATTTCGGAAAAAGCCGGTGTGAAAAGATTCATCGCGTTGCTTGCCCCACGCCTTGTTTGTGCCGCGATACTTGATATGCCACGAATCGCCAACGGAATACTCGCCAGACTGGAGGATCGCCGTTCTAATGTTCTGGACTCCCTTTGCGATTACGCGCGAAACATCCACCATTTCCCGCCGCTGCCAGCTTGAAATCGCCTCGTAGGTCTTGGCGCGCGGGCGCGATATGGGGCGCATAGCATCGCCCATTTGCGACGGCGTTTTCATCAGCGTATTGCCGCCTCCAAAATAGTTCCCGCGTTGATCGAAATCGGACATGATTATTGTCGGGGTGCTGGTTTAACCGCAACCGCCTTTGCCAAAGTCGCCGCCGCGTTTTTCGCCGCATCGTAAAGATTGTCCATCATCGGGTTTTTGTAGCCCACCGGGAACGGAACCGGCACAACGCGCAATTCGTTTTCCCGCGCCGCATTGTAGGCTTCCACAACGGCGATTAGCTCTTGGACGGTCGGGGTATGTATTTTGGCTGCCATGTCAGTATCCATCGGGGTTTCGTTCGCCACCGTATGCGCCTCCAAAACTGACGCGGGTGATTGCTTTCGGACGGTTCGCGCCCATGAGCGCCGGCCAAAGCAGGTTGTCGTCTTTGAATCCTGGGTCGCGCCGGATTGCCTCTTGTAATTTTGAGATTTGATTCAGCAAATGCGCCGTATCGCCGGTGAACTCCGTCGTCACCCGCTCGCCGCTGCCCTGCGATTTCATCGAGCCAAGCACCTGCCGCTGCTCTAACTGGGTCAGCAGGGAAATCTTGTCCGCCAGCGTTAATGTAACGAAATCTGCCATCGGTAATGCGGTTAAGTCAAAGTTACACCTTGAAGTTTTCGTCACGCAACTCGAATTTGTAAAGGGCCGCGCCTGGCATGAGGCCGCCAGCCCAAAGCTGCATCCCCATCGTTTCCTCGTCAAGTCCGGGCGTAAAAATACAATGCAACCCCTTCTTGATAATGGAATCATCGGCAATGCCGTCCAAAAGCGATGCTCGGAAAAGGCAGATGGCCACGCCCGTCATTGGAGAAAGACCGCCGCCGGAGTTTGGCATCTGGAAATCTTTTAGGATCGGCGTGAATGTGCAAGGGATTGTGACGATAATCGGCAGCGTGTCAAACGTCAGCGTCGCTCCGTCCAAGTTCTCGACGATGCTCTGACCAACGGACAGTTCCATTTCACGCAAGTTGATGCTCACATAAAAGGTGAGCAGTCAAAATCAAGGCTTCTCCACCACCGCGTCCGGCCTGCCGCTTTCCCTTCCACCGGCAATCCCCCACAGGCAATGAACAGCCATAAACATTGTTCCCACGTCAAAATAATGCGTCGGAATCCCCTGTTTGTCTGCTTTCCAAATCTCGCTCGGCTCGCCCGTCTTCTTGTTGAAATCAAAATGGGGAGTGCACGCGTAAATCTGAGCCGTCCATGACAGCCGGTTTTCCGGTGATTCGGTTTCTGCCATAAACAAAGTTTGCGGCCCACCTCCATCGCGGTAGCGCGCAAACATTTGTGACATCTGAGTCTTACTGTAATAAAACACTTCTACGTCCACGCGCTTGCCGTCCACGCGGAATTTTGGTGTCTCATAAAAAACATCGCTGACCGGATAGCGCACCTTCGGGTTTTTATCCTCGAAATGAGAAAAGTCTTTTAAGGGAGAACCAATCAACTGCGTCCAGCAAAGCCATACACGCTCTCCGTCAATTTTCCCCCAATGCCCATGCTTGGCACATTCTTCGACAAGCTCTTCGTGCCAATAGTTGCCGTCTAAAAATACCCGCTGATCCAAAACGCCGAAATGTTTTTGAACATCAACTGCCATTGGCGTCTCATTCAATTTCGGCGTCCATGTCACGGCCTTGGATGGATCGCCAAAGCTGCGGACTAGTCCACGCCAAAGTTGGCGGCTCTTGCCGGTCTGACTCACGGCAAACACACTCGCCCAGAAATGTTGAAGCTCATGTTGACAATCCACAATCAACGAACGCCTCCCTTTCCATTCTTCCGGCCAATCACTTTGCAAATCATATTTTTCCTGTGTCCGTGCCCGCAATACCGAGATTAGGTTTTCATCCCACGGCAAAGCCCAGTTGGCCTTGAAAAAATCCTGCAAAGGCACTTTGTTTTTGTAGTCATCATCCGCCTTCTTCGAGATGATATATTCCTTCATGGTGGTTTTCCACGGCACGAACATCGAGGCGGGATCAGGTTGCCAGAAGCCAACACTGAAATTCTTTGGTGTGTAAAACGTCCCATCGGGCAACCGCTGACGATACTCCTGTTCAAAGGTTGCGTTGATGGCTTCGCGGATTGCCCGCGTGTCCAGCATCTCAAACCCACAGTGGCAGCATTCGAGAAAGACTGAAGCGGCGGCGGCTTCGATTTCTTCCGGCGTGCCGACCTCGTTGTGCCGCTTTCGAGTTAATAGTCCGGCATACGTTTCCGGTTTCGGCAACTCTGCCGGCCAGCAATGCCCGTTCAGCGGCTGGCGGCTGGCGTCGGATTGAACGGCAACAAAATCGTTCTTTCGCAACACGGACGGCCCGCGCTCACCAAACGGCTGACGACCACCGCAGCAGGGACACGCCCAGGTCAGCGGCACGCGCATATCCAGTCCATCCCAAATTTTATCCTGATCTTCCCCTTTGTTGCCAGCCTGCCCGACGATAATCAATTTTCCGTTTTTCTGGCTCTGCTTTACGCGGTTCACCGCCTTCTTAGTCAGCCCATCCGATTGGTGCAGCCATGATTCATCCAGTATCATCACGTCCGCCGGCAACGATGATGCGTTGGTTTCATTCAACCCGCCGACAAACAGGGTTTTCCCATTGAGCAGTCTTAATTCGGTGTCGGTGACTCCAAACCTGTCCAATCCGGTGGGCAACAATGGCGCGATGTCTGGATTGCTTTTCAGGGTTTCCATCAGGCGCTGGACGCAATATGTCCGGGCTTTTTCTTCGCAGTCCATCAGCACCTTGATTCGCATATAAGGCGAATGAACCAGCATATAATGCACCGTCAAATCCCAAACGAGTGATCCGGCGGTTTGCGCGGCCTTGAGCAGCATCACTATCCTCACATTCGGATCAAGGATTGCTTTGAACGGGCCGATCAAATGGCGGGCCGTGTCTATCTCAAAATGACGGCAAGTTTTAATTCCCCCTTTGGCCCAGCAATTCCTGCAAAGATTCGTCAACGCCCAGTCGCCAATATAGCCGCTGCCCAGCGTGATTGACCGGGCATAGTCGTAAATCTCCCCACGAAAGCTGCGGGCAATCCCGACCCAAAGACCTTTTTGAAAGCGCAACGCCGCACCACTCTCGACCAATGATTTGTTGTCATGCGCGCCGGTCATTTTCTTTTTTGATTTCAGCCTTCAACTTCTCATCAAGTTCGCTGGCAAACTTTTCGCTGGCGGACTCAACTTCATCTACAAAGTTCTGCGCCCGGATGATGTCGCGCGCTTTGGCGACCGCAATTTTTTCCGGCTCGATGTTGAGAGATTGAAGGTCGGATTCGCGTTCCTCCACCATTCTTTTTTCAATCCACGCTTTCCAAAGGTTGTGATACTGGCTGATGAGTCCGCCGGCAATCCGCGCCGCCACAGTTACAGCCAAGAACCGGCCCATTTCTTCCTGAATCTTGAAGCGGTCATGCTCCATCTGCTCGCGCTTTGTAACTTGCTCAAGCTCGCCCATTGGCATAACGCGGGAATCCTTGCGCCCGTCGCCGTTGCTGTCTTCCGGCCTGAACTCGTCCGACCAGAGCATATATTTTTCAAACCACTCAATCCACGCCCGCAGACTCCATCTCCGTTTTACGCCTTCGATTGGCTTTGGCGGCGGCGGCGATCCATGCAGGCTTTTAGATTTTGTCCACGCGCTTATTTCAGACACGGCTATTTCCCGGCGCAGCTTGCTGGTCTTGTCAGGGTTTTGGAAGTGAATCATTATCCGGTTGCGCAGTTCTTCCTGCGACTCGCAAATGTCGTTGTCTAGCGTCGGCGCGGGATTCGTCTTGGCATCCTCCGGGTGGTAGAACAATTCGGGGCGGTGTTTTTCCAAGAATCTCAACTCGCCGATTGTGATTTTTGCTTCAATATAGTCCTCCGGATTCGCAACTTTGTCTTCCAACAGGTCGAGGAATTTTTTAAGGAAGGTCCCCGACAGTTTGGCTGCCGCAGCCAAATCATGCGGCTCCTTGTCTTCCGATTCTTGCGGGATGTCTGCCGGTTCGCTCATTTTTCAGTTTCTTCTGCGGTAAAAATACCTGCCGCGCCTCCGAATCCCATTAGCCATGCCCCGACGATTTGAAGTGTTGCCGGTTTTTGCGGCAGACTAATAGCAATCACCACTAGAAATGTTCCGGCGGCCAGCATTAGCATAAAAACAAGTGTGTGCGTTTTCATTTTTTCCACTCCGTATCAATCCACCTTCTCTTTTAAGATTCTCCCGGCCAGTTCGTGCAGGTCGTGAGTCCGTTTCGAGTTATTGAAGAAGCCGACGACGTTAAACCTTTCCCATGTCTCCATCGGGTGTTCCTCTAAAAGTTCAACCGATTCAGCATCGGCGGTGCTAACCGATTTTATGAAGTCCATGATTGGCTCATGCGGATGCTTGGTTTGTTCGCCGTGACCTTCCTTTGGCAGCAACTCATATTGCACCAGCAGGCGTTCAAAGATCGGGGCAGCCTGCGCATAGGTTGTGACCGGCTCATCATTGCCCTGCCGGATGGAGACGCACTCTTTGGCAAACGCAATCGGCGCGTCGTTAATCGCCAGAGCAAACTGCCCATACTCCGCCGGCAGAAGCTTGGTGTGGCCGGTGTATTCCTGCATGGCGTCGCCCATTTTTATAGCGCGGTTCACGGCGGAGATGGTTCGCGCCTTGACCATTTCAACATCGGAAACAAAGAAGGCGTTTTCTTTGGTCAGGGTTTTTTTAAGTTCGTCCCGCGCTTCCAGATTCATCGCCGTTGCACGGTCAATGTATTCAGTTGTGTCTGCCATATTTTTATTTTGTTAGTTGTTTATTCCGGCTGCCCGACATTTTTTTGCGTGCGGCCTTGCTGCGCTGCTCCCTGAAATAAGGCAGCTCCGGCAGTTTCCGCTTGAAATAAGACATTGCCTTGTTCACCGCCGCCTTGGTGACTTCTTCGCCAGACATGAATGAAAGCAGCTTTACAAGTCCGCGTTGCGAATCGGCTCCGGCGGACATCTTGTAACCCAAAAGCAAAAGGCAGCAGCGGAAGGCCATGTCGCGGTCGCCGTTGTTTTTAATGTAGGCTTGATAAAACAGCCATGCGCGGTCTTCCAGCGCGTGAATTTTCCAAAAGTCCTCAAAGATTTCCTCGCGCGCCCCGCCGCCGAATGATTCTAGGATTTCGTCAACCAGTTCCGCCGCCTGCTCGTCATTGAATCTGAACCGCTCTTTTAACCGGACGATGCAGGCTTCCGAATCCCGACCGTCTGTGACCGGCTCAATCTGTCCGTGGTCGCCAAAGGCAACGCCAGAATCAAAAGGTGGGATTGAATAGTGGTTGTGGCCGGCGGAATCTTTCATTTAGTAGATTTAGGTGATCGTTGTCATATCGCTGGGCTTGAAGTTACAATCGTTTGCGCATCTTGACAAGCTGTTTCTGGCATGATCTCCGCAAACGCCTTCGCATCTTCATCCGCAACCAATCCTAAATAATGCCGGGACAGCATTGTTTCGCTGTTGTTCGCGGCGCGCGCCGTCGCCGCCGCGCCCAGCAGCGGATAGGTGTAAGAGCAAAAGCTGTGTCGCAATGCGTTTTTAGGTATGGCAACGCCGGAAACCGTTTTCAGCAATTTCATCCGTTGGTTCAAATGTTTGCCGCCAATTTCAACCCCAGGCACCGCGAGCCATGCCGCAAGCTGCGCACTTATTTTTATGCAGCGCCGCGTGTTAAGCTTGGTTTGCTCGCCACCGAGATCAATCACCCCATTGGCCACATTCGCCGGCAGGCACCGCGCCGATTCCGCCACGCGCAAACCCCCAAACAAAACCAGCACAATGAAGCCGAGCAAAGCTGGATCAGACTGATAACAGGTAGAAAGTAGTTTTTTAATGTCCGCAACCGGGAGTATGGATACACCCTTGAACGGGACGCGTGGCCGTTCACAGTCAGTGCAGGGATTGTCTTTCCTGTATTTCTGTTTTAAGGCGAACGAAAAGAAACTGCTGGCGTATTTGAAATTGTTCAGCCGTGATTTCGGGCTCCATGCCTGATTTTCCGCCAGCCATGTCATTAGGTCGTCCGCCGTCACGTCACCAACCCGCTTGCCGCCAAAGGACCTGCAAATTGAATTAAGCGTGCATTTTAATGCGCCCCGCGAGTTTGGGCGGATGCCAGAAGCGGTTTTAGATGCCAGACACTTTTCGCAAGCGGCATTTACAGTGACATTAACCCGCGCATTTTCTTCCTCGTAACGCTTCATTATTTCGCCCTGCTTTAGTGGCGATAGCTTGAGAAACCTGGAGGCCAGTTCTTTTCTGGCAGATTGGAGGCTTTTAGCAAAGGCGATGGCGTCTTTTTCATCTAAAAAATTGCGATGTCGAATTTCCGGGCTTTGCCACAAGTCATCAGGCACGCGGACGCGCCAGTTTGGAACCCCTTTGCGGAGATATTTTCTGCTGACAATTGGGTGTTGTGGCATGGCTGATTGTGGCTCAGCTTTTTACGTTAGGCATCGCGGCGATTATCGCAGACCGACCCTAAAAACACACAGAAGTTTGAGGCCGCTGCCGCAAAACTGACGGCTCGTATAACGCGGTCGTCACAGAAGCATCCGCCAAAAACGAACGCCGATATTATTACTATTTGAATTATTGCACTTATTGTTGTCATAAATTTGTATGTTGTTAATCGCTATGCCGAACAAATCGCCGGAGCCCTGTCAATAGGCTTGATGCCTAACGATTTTACAGGAATTGTTAATGTTTTTAGGGTTGCTTTCATATAGCACAAGTCTTGTAATAATCCACAATGGATATAGGGATATTGCGCGCCAGAGCAAATAGATGCGTAAGTGAGACTCATAAATCAATCGGCGTGCGGTTCTACTTTTACGAAAATAACCCGGCTGTTGACGCGGCGAACTTGCGGCAGTTTTATTTTCCCTCTGTAAATCAGATGGTTTAAATTGCCACCGGAGATGCCCAATTTTTCAGCCATCTCAAGCCGCCACCGCTTCATTGGAATTTCTGCCGGGGAGTTCATTGCATTGCGTAGCTCGGCACGTCTGACAGGTCGCAAATCACTGAATTGCGAAACAGCCGGTCGCTGATTCTCACGTCAAATCTTTCTGACCATTCCGCCGGCTGGACGTTCGTTGTGATGACGGTGAACTGCCGTTCGCGCCGGGATAAAATCTGGCAAAGCAGGTCGGCGCATATTTTCCACGGGTCGTTTTCGGCTCCGATGTCATCCAAAATCACGAGGTCGCTGGTCATTGAGTCCTGCATCAAGGAAAGATTCCTGTTCCCAAATTCGCACGCGGCTTCCGGCCATGAAATGTAAATCGAATCGGGAAGCTTTCCGGCGGGCCATCGCCGAGATTCATACGCAGTGCCCGCTGCCATGCAACAGAAATTAAATATCCCCCTGGCAATGTGGGTTTTCCCGCAGCCAGTCTTCCCAACCAAAACGAGCAATGATTTATTTGGATCATGACGAAACCATCTTCCGCAAAAATCCTCGGCCATCATCCCGGCAGCGCACAGTATTTGCTGGTGGTCTCCGCAAAGGTGAACGAGTTCAAGGTTTAACCATTTTTGCTGCCAGCGGCTATCGAGCGGCAGCTTCACGCTCGGCTTGTTTGCGCTTGACGAGCGCGGCGGCTTGTCGGCCAACCTCGGCAGCGTCAATGCCTGTGCCAAGATTTCTGGGATTAGGTTTCGGGGTGTGGTTTCCATAATTTGTTTTTTGGTTTCGTTGCCGGTCGGTTTGAATCTGCCGCTCAAGTGCGGCTTGAAAGTTTGTCACGGGATTTTTCCCCCACATCCAGCCATTTGCCGAAAGTGCCAAAAATGCCGTTTTGGTTTCTGCTTCGGAATAATCCGCCCCGTTCTTTTTCCAGTCAGCCAGCCATGTTTTTGCATGGTCAATAGTTGGCTGAAAGTTTCCCCCTGCACCCCCATCAGTAGAAGCATATGCAGAGGTAGAGGCAGAGGGTGTTGCCCCTTGTGTTGCTACAGTGTGTTGGGGGTGGTGTTGCCGTTGTGTTGCAGAGATTCTTCCAGCCTTAGAACGTAAAGCCTTGATTTCACAATCTCTTTTACGCCTTCTACTAATTAAAGTTATGTTGTCATTCTGTTCAAGAATATCACACACATCGCGGGATTTTAACTGTGAAATCGCCATTGTTAGCTCGCCCGGAATGCAGGATAGCAGCCCGCAAAGCTCCTCATTTGTTCCTGAAATTTGGTATGCACCGGACAGCATCATGGTGTTCAACGCGTCAAACCAAATACCACGGGTGGAAGGACGGCAGAGGCGCAAGCCCGGCTCGCTCGCCCAATTCGTCGGATACCATTTTTCCCAAGGAAGTTCAGGCATTGTCCACCTTATTTTGTTTTGAAGATTCAAGCCAGCAAAGCCAGCACAAGTTTTTAATTTCAGCGGTCTTTTCAATCAGGAAGAACTGCTCGGCGAGATTGGGCAGGATTTCGGCCTCCCAAAATCTCACAAAGTCGGCGCGGCATTGTTGATCGTCTTGGTTCATTTGAATTGTAAAACTTCCTGCGACATTCGTTTGGCTATCATCTCGCAGTATTTTTCATTTACCTCGATTCCGATTGCGCGCCGTCCTAGGTCTTTGGCGGAACGC
>ODAK010008818.1_pt1 | contig 10054 bp, 10 predicted proteins | sample 1539591 | NCBI WGS metagenome assembly ODAK01 (sample SAMEA3539303, study PRJEB22396) | soil metagenome | biome: tundra; feature: field; material: soil | place: USA | collected 2010-05 | depth 0.15 m | reverse complement strand
CCTACTCCTCCACCAGGTGGGATCGTTGGATCGCAGCGTAGGGGATCGCGACAACCCCGTCGGGCACCGCGAGCGTGACCTCCTGCGCGGTCGCGCCGATCAGTTCGCCGGTGACGCTGCCTCGCTCGCCGAGCTCGGCGTCGGGCGCGGTGCGCACGCGGGCGCGGCGCCCGACGAAGCGCTGGAAGTGCTCGGGCTTGGTCAGCGGCCGCCGCGGGCCGGGCGAGCTGACCTCGATGCCGTAGCGCTCACGAAGGTCTCCGAGCGCCGCGGTGACGCGCTCGCACAGCGCGAGCGTGACGCCCGCCGGGTGGTCGATGAAGATCCGCAGGGTCTCCCCGGAGCGCTCGACGAGCAGCACTTCGACCTCGGGCTCGCTGGCCGAGATGCGCTGTTGGATGTCGTTCTGAAGCTGTTCCATGGCGAAAAAAAAGCGGGCGAGCGCCCACTTCAATGCACCGCCCCCATCGATTCACCGGCGGCCACCATCGAGGATAGCACTCGCGCGGCCGGCCAAATTAATCCGCCTGCGGCGGCTCAGCGTTCGCTGTCGAGTTGCGCCATCCCCGCGTCGGGATAGCGGTTGCCGGCGGCGATCCCCGGCGGCAGCGCCTGCTCGAGTGCCGCGAGCGTCGCGTCGTCGAGCGCCACGCCCAGCGCGCCGAGCGCCTCCGCCACGCGCTCGCGCCGGCGCGCGCCCAGCAACGGGACGATGTCCGGCCCGCGCGCGAGCACCCAGGCGATCGCGAGCTGCGCGACGCTGATGCCGTGCTGGTCGGCGAGCGCGCGCACCGCGTCGACCAGCGCGAGGTTGTACTGCAGATTCGCGCCGACGTAGCGCGGGCTGTGAGCACGCATGTCTGACGGGTCGAGCACCTGGTCGGCGCTCCAGTGGCCGGTCAGCAGGCCGCGCGTCATCACGCCGTAGGCGGTGACGGCGACGCCGAGCTCGCGACACGCGGGCAGCACGGCGGCCTCGATCGAGCGCGACAGCAGTGAGTATTCGAGCTGCACGTCACAGATCGGATGCACGGCGTGGGCCCGGCGCAGCGTGTCGGCACCGACTTCCGAGAGCCCGATGTGGCGCACGTAGCCGGCCTTGACCATCTCGGCGATCGCCCCGACCGTCTCCTCGATCGGAACGTCGGGGTCCAGCCGGGCCGGCCGGTAGATGTCGATCTCATCGGTGCCGAGCCGGCGCAACGAGTAGGCGAGGAAGTTGGCGACGGCCGCCGGGCGCCCGTCGCTTCCGGCGAAGCGGTTGTCCGGTCCCCTGAGCGCTCCGAACTTGACGCTGATCAGCGCCTCGCCGCGCTCGCGGGCCGCCAGCGCGTCGCGGATCAGCAGCTCGTTGTGGCCCATCCCGTAGAAGTCGCCGGTGTCCAGCAGCGTGATTCCGGCGTCGAGGGCGGCGTGGATCGTCGCGATGCTCTCGCGCTCGTCAGCCGGCCCGTAGACCCCCGACATCGCCATGCAGCCGAGTCCCAACGCGCTGACGGCCGGGCCGGCGCTGCCGAGCCGGCGGGTCGCCATCGCCGTCATGCGCGCAACCCCTCGATTGCGTCGAGCACCGCCTCGGCGATCAAGCGCTTGTCGGCCGCGGCCACGTGCTGCTCGCGATCGGGCGTGATGATCGTCACCGCGTTGCGCTCCGAGTCGAAGCCGATGCCCGGCGCCGACACGTCGTTGCAGACGATCGCGTCCAGGCGCTTGTGCACGAGCTTCTCGCGGGCGCGCCCGAGCGCGCCGTCGCCGTGCTCCGCGGCGAAGCCCACCAGCGTCTGCCCGTCGCGCCGCCGCGACGAGAGCGCCGCGAGCACGTCCTCGGTCGCCTCGAGCTCGAGCGCCAGGTGCTCGGCGCCACCCTTCGCGATCTTGCCGGGTGCCACGGCGGCCGGCCGGAAGTCGGCCACCGCCGCGCACATCACGAGCACATCGGCCGCGTCGAACTCGCGCTCGCACGCCGCGGCGAGCTCGGCGGCGGTTGTGACATCGACATAGCGGACGCCGGCGCCGCGCGGCAGCGCGACGTTCGCCGCGATCACGACGACCTCCGACCCCCGCGCGCGGGCGGCGTCGGCGATCGCGAACCCCATCCGGCCCGACGAGCGGTTGCCCAGAAAGCGCACGGCGTCGATCGGCTCGCGGGTGCCGCCGGCGGTGACCAGGGTCCGCGTGCCGCTCCAGCGCCCGGTGCCGAGCACGGCGTTGACGGCCGCCAGCAGCTCAGCGGGCTCGGGAAGGCGACCGGGGCCCCACTCCCCGTGCGTGGCCAGGCGGCCGGTTCCCGGCGTGAGCACCTCGATGCCGCGCTCGCGCAGCAGCGCGAGGTTGGCCTGGGTGGCGGCGTGCTCCCACATCCGGTCGTTCATCGCCGGCGCGACGATCACCGGGCAGCTCGCGCCGAGCGCGGCGCTGGTCAGGAGGTTGTCGGCGAGACCGTGCGCGAGCTTGGCGATCGTGTTCGCGGAGGCCGGAGCGATCAGCAGCACGTCGGCGGCGGCGCTCAGCGCGAGGTGGCTGGCGGGGTCGTGGGTCGGGAGCGGATCGCCCGGGAAGCTGCCGCGCAACGGGTCGCGCTCGAACTCGCTGCTCAGCACCGGAGCACCGCTCAGCGCGGCGAACGAGGCGGCACCGACGAAGCGCTGCGCGGTGCGTGTCTGGATCACGCGCACGGCGTGGCCTTCCCCCGTCGCCAGGCGCACCAGCTCGAGCGCCTTGTAGGCGGCGATGCCACCGCTCACGCCGAGCAGCAGTCGGGGCACCCTCAGCGCTCCCCGGCGGCCTAGCGGTAGTGGTACTTCAGCTTGCCGGCGGCGACTTCCTCGAGCGCGATCGTGAGGTAGTTCTTCGAGCCGGTGTCGACCATCGGCGGCGGGAACTCGTCAAAGCTCCCCTCCCCGAGGTTCTGGTAGTAGGAGTTGATCTGGCGCGCACGCTTGGCCGCCACGAGCACGCTCGCGTAGTTGGAGTCCACGTGCTCGAGCAGTTTGTCGATGCGGGGAGAGATCACTCACTCAGCATACTGCACGTAGATCGCGTCCAGTTCGGCCACCGCCCGCTCGAACTCGTCGTTGACGACGACGAAGCGGAACTCCTCGCGCGCGGCGAGCTCGGTCCGCGCGATTGCCAGGCGGCGCTCGACGCCGGCGGCGTCATCGACGCCGCGCTCCTGCAGCCGCTCCCGCAGCTGCTCGAACGACGCCGGCGCGATGAAGATCGCCACCGCGTCGGGCATCGCGTCGCGAATCTGGCGGGCGCCCTGCAGCTCGAGCTCGAGCACGACCGGCGCCCCTCCCCGAGTGCGTCGCTCCAACTCGGAGCGCAGCGTGCCATAGCGATGTCCGGCGTAGGTCGCGTGCTCGACGAACTCGCCCAGCGCGAGCCGCCGCTCGAAGTCGCTCTCGGTCAGGAAGTGATAGGCGACGCCGTCGCGCTCGGCCGGACGCGGCGGGCGCGTGGTCGCCGACACCGCCAGCTCGAGCTCCGGGTGGCGTTGGCGCAGGGCGGCGATCAGCGTGCCCTTCCCGACCCCCGAGGGGCCCGTGATCACGAACACGCTCGCCATGACGAGCGACCAGAGTAGTGACCGGGGCGGTCAGCGATGCAGCATCGAGACCAGCTCGGCGCGCTGGCGCTCGGAGAGGCCGCCGATCGTCTTGCTCGGCGAGATGCGGCAGTGCGTGAGGATCTTGTTCACTTTCACGCGACCGTACTTGGGGACCGCCAGGAGCATGTCGAACACCTTGGCGGTCTCGAGGAATTCGGGTGGGTCCAGCAGCAGTTGGTGGATCGAGTGGCGACCCGCTTTGAGGTCGCGCTTGAGCTGCGCGCGCTGCGAGCGGATCTCGTTCGCGCGGGCCAGCGCATCCATTCGCTGGTTGAATGAACGCTCCGGTGTGGCGGGCCCTTTGTGAAGCGTCTGCTGACCAAGCGACATGGGCGGCGAGTCTACCGCCTGCACGGCGCCATGCAAGCGCTCGAGGCCCAATTCACCTCGACCTCGAGTAGAGGTCGAGCACCGTTCAGCTCACTTGAGCTATTTCGGGAGCTTTGCAGGAGTTTTTTGGCAACGGCCTGCGAACGCCCTGCGATTATCCCGCATATTGCGTTAAAGCGTCCTCGAGCTCGCGCTCGATTCGTGCTCCGGCAGCCGGGTCGCGAAAGCATTCCGTGCCCACCGCGACCAGCGTCGCGCCGACGTCGATCAGCTCGCGCGCGTCGCGGCCGCAACCGACCCCGCCCATCCCGACGATCGGGATCGCGACGCGATGCGCGACCGCCGAGACCTGCGCGAGGGCGACCGCGCGAATCGCCGGTCCCGAGAGCCCGCCGCTGCCGCCGCCGAGCCAGGGGCCGCCACCGTCGGGCGAGAGCGCGACCGCGCGCAGGGTGTTGATCAGCGACACGGCGTCGGCGCCGCCCGCCTCCGCCCCCGCCGCGCAGTCCGCGACATCCGCGGTGTTGGGCGTGAGCTTGACGATCAGCGGCTTGGAGCTCAGCGGCCGGACATGCTCGAGCAGCGCCTCGAGGCCTTTCGGGTCGGCGCCGATGTCGAGCCCGGTCGCGACGTTCGGGCACGACACGTTCAGCTCGATCGCTCTGACCTGCGGGCGGTCCTCGAGCGCGGCGACGAGCTCGCCGACCTCCTCGGCGCTCGACCCCATGACGTTGGTGATCAGCGGCACCGCCAGCCGTGCGAGCGCCGGCAGATCGTCCTCGAGGTACCCCCGCAGACCCCGGTTCGGCAGCCCGATCGAGTTGATCAACCCCGCTGCCGATTCCCACAGCCGCGGCGGCGGGTTGCCCTCCCGAGGCGCCAGCGTGATCGTCTTCGACACATACGCCGAGAACGGGAACTCGTCGAACAGCAGATCCCCGAACACGCGCGCGGCGGCCAGCGCGTCGAAGCACCCCGACGCGTTGATCACCCGGTGGCGCAGCGACAGCCCGCAGAACTCGATCATGCGAGCAGCGCGCCGTCGAACACCGGACCATCGACACAGACGCGCCGGTAGCCGTCCACGGTCGCCACGACGCAGCCGTAGCAGGCGCCAAAGCCGCAGGCCATCGGCGCCTCCAGCGCGAGCTCGGACGGCACGTCGTGGTGGCGGGCCCGGTCGTTGACCGCCGCCAGCATCGCGGGCGGTCCGCAGGCGTAGACCGGCCGAGCGGCGCGCGTGAGCTCCGCTTCGAGGAGCTCGGTGACGAGACCGTGGTGGCCGGCGGAGCCGTCCTCGGTTGCGAGGAGGGGATCCGCGAACAGCTCGGCGCCCGCTGCGTGCCCGGCGTCGCGGAAGCCCAGCAGCGCTCGTCCGCCCCACGCCTCCTGCGTGGCGACGAGCGGCGCGATCCCGATCCCCCCGCCGACCAGCAGCGTGTCGGGCCCGGTGGGCGCCGAGAAGCCGCGGCCGAACGGCCCGACCAAAACCAACCCCTCCCCGACCGCGAGCTCGCAGAGCCGCTTCGTCCCCGGCCCCACGTCCTGGAGCAAGAACTCGACGAGCCCGCCATCCCCGACCCGCATCACCGACACCGCCCGCCCCAGAAACGGCCGCTCCGCCGCACCGCCCCCCCAGCGCTCCGCCGCGGCCAGCATGTAGAACTGGCCGGGCTCCGCCACCGCCAGCTCATCCGCGGTCCCGAGCACCACATACCGCCCAACCACCCTGCGGCTCAGCAGCACGCAGATGCGGCGACCAAAGGGAGCTGTCATCGATCGTGCCTCATCGAGCGCCGTGCACCTCCTGCAGCGACACCACCGCCGGCTCGCCATCGCGCGCCGCGCTGATCGCGCGCGTCGCCGCCTGACCGCCCGAGATCGTCGTGATGCAGGGGATCCCGCGGGCGACCGCGGCGCGGCGGATCTCCCAGCCGTCCGAGCGCGCGCCGGAGCCGGTCGGGGTGTTGATCACCAGGTCGACCTCGCCGCCGGCGATCGCGTCGACGACGTGCGGCGAGCCGTCGCCCACCTTGCGCAGCGTGGTGACCGGAATGCCCATGCGCTCGATCGCCTGCGCCGTGCCGCCGGTCGCGACGATCCGAAAGCCGAGGTCGTGCAGCTGCGCGGCGATCCCGGCGCCCGCGGCCTTGTCGGTGTCGGTGACCGTGATGAACACCGTGCCGCGATCGGGCAGCGCCGCACCGGCCGCGGCCTGGGCCTTGGCGAACGCCGTGGGAAAGTCGCTCGCGATGCCCATCACCTCGCCGGTCGAGCGCATCTCGGGTCCCAGCAGCGAGTCGGCTCCGAAGAAGCGGTTGAACGGCAGCACCGCCTCCTTGACCGCGACGTAGCGACCGGCCATCAGGTCGGCAGGGAGCTCGAGCGCGGCGATCGACTCGCCGAGCATCAGCCGGCAGGCGAGCTTGGCGAGCGGGACGCCGACGGCCTTCGAGACGAACGGGACGGTTCGCGACGCGCGCGGGTTGGCCTCGATCACGTACAGCTCGGCGCCCGGCCGCGTGGCGAGGGACACCACCGCGAACTGGACGTTGATCAGCCCGACGACGCCGAGCTCGAGCGCGATGCCGCGCGTCTGCTCGCGGATCCGCTCGAGCATCTCGGGGCCGAGCGAGTGTGGCGGCAGCACGCAGGCCGAGTCGCCGGAGTGGATCCCCGCCTCCTCGACGTGCTGCATGATGCCGCCGATCGCGACCTCGCTTCCATCGCAGAGCGCGTCGACGTCGACCTCGATCGCGTTCTCCAGGAAGCGGTCGAGGAAGATCTCGTGGCCGTCGACGCGCGGAGCGCTGCGGTCGAGGTAGCCGGCGAGGTCCGCGCGCGAGTAGACGATCTCCATCGCCCGGCCGCCGAGCACGTAGCTCGGCCGCACGAGCAGCGGGAAGCCGACCTCGCCGGCGACGGCGAGCGCCTGCTCGACGGTGCCGGCGGTCGCGTACGGCGGCGCCTGGTAGCCGAGCCGCGCCAGCAACTCCCCGAAGCGACCACGGTCCTCGGCCGCGTCGATCGCATCGACGCCGGTCCCGAGCAGGCGCACGCCGGCCTGCGCGAGGCCGGCGGCGAGGCGCAGCGGTGTCTGGCCGCCGAACTGCACGATCACGCCCTCGGGCTGCTCGACCTCGAGCACCGCAAGCACGTCCTCGAGCGTCAGCGGCTCGAAGTACAGCCGGTCGGAGGTGTCGTAGTCGGTCGAGACGGTCTCCGGGTTGCAGTTGATCATCACCGCGTCGCGACCGGACTCACGGACCGTCATCGCGGCGTGCACGCAGCAGTAGTCGAACTCGATGCCCTGCCCGATCCGGTTGGGGCCCGAGCCGAGGATCACGATGCTGGCGCGCTCGCCACGGGTCACCTCATGGCGGGCGCTGCCGTCGGCGGCCGGGCGCTCCCAGGCCGAGTAGTAGTAGGGCGTGCTTGCGGCGAACTCGGCGGCGCAGGTGTCGACCGACTTGTAGCTGCGGACGCCGGCGAACGGCGCCTGTGGATCAGCCGCGATCGCCGCGAGCTCTCGCAGGAACCACAGATCGATCGAGGTTCGCGCGTTCAGCTCTGCGATCGTCGCGCCGCGGCGCAGCGCCTCGAGCAGCTCGTCGTAGCGGTTGGCGCCGGGCCGCGCGACGCGCTCGAGCAGCTCCTCGAGCGGCGCGTCGACGTCGGGGTCGACGTCCAGCTCGCGCGAGCGCATCGCCTTCAGGAACGCCTGCGCGAAGGTGCGCCCGATCGCCATCGCCTCGCCGACCGACTTCATGTGCGTCGTCAGGCCGGCGTCGACGCCGTGGAACTTCTCGAACGCGAAGCGCGGCCACTTGACGACGACGTAGTCGATCGTCGGTTCGAAGCTCGCCGGCGTGGCGCGGGTGATGTCGTTCGCGATCTCCTCGAGCGCGTAGCCGACGGCGAGGCGCGCGGCGATCTTGGCGATCGGGAAGCCGGTCGCCTTCGATGCGAGCGCGGAGGAGCGCGAGACGCGCGGGTTCATCTCGATCACGACGATCTCGCCGCTCTGCGGGTGCACCGCGAACTGCACGTTCGCCCCGCCCGTTTCGACGCCCACCGCGCGGATCACCGTGATCGCCTGGTCGCGCAGCAGCTGGTAGGCGCGGTCGCTGAGGCTCTGCTGTGGTGCGACCGTGACCGAATCGCCGGTGTGGACGCCCATCGGGTCGACGTTCTCGATCGAGCAGACGATCACGACGTTGTCGTTGCGGTCGCGCATCACCTCGAGCTCGAACTCGCCCCAGCCGAGCACCGACTCCTCGACGAGAACCTGGCCGATCGGCGACGCGGCGATGCCGCCGGCGACGATTCGCTCGTAGTCCTCGCGCGTGTGGGCGATGCCACCGCCCTGGCCACCGAGCGTGAAGGCCGGGCGCACGATCGCCGGCAGGCCGAGCCCTCCGAGCGCGTCGAGCGCCTCGCTGACGCTGGTTGCGACGGCGCTGCGCGGGACCCGCAGGCCGGCGGCGAGCATCGTCTCGCGGAACAGGTCGCGGTCCTCCGCACGGCGGATCGCCTCGTAGTTGGCGCCGATCAGCTCAACGCCGTGGCGCTCCAGCGTGCCGTCCTCATGCAGCGCCTTGGCGAGGTTCAGCGCCGTCTGGCCGCCGAGCGTCGGGAGCAGCGCGTCCGGTTGCTCGCGCGCGATGATCTGCGTGACCGGTCCGGGCAGCAGCGGCTCGATGTAGGTCACGGTCGCGAACTCGGGGTCGGTCATGATCGTCGCCGGGTTCGAGTTGACCAGCACCACCTCGTAGCCCTCTTCCGCGAGGACCTTGCAGGCCTGTGCCCCGGAGTAGTCGAACTCGGCTGCCTGTCCGATCACGATCGGGCCCGAGCCGAGGATCATGATCCGGCGGATGTCCTCGCGGCGCGGCATCAGCCGCGGATCTCGTCGATGAACCGGTCGAAGAGATGCAGTGCGTCGTGCGGGCCGGGGCCCGCCTCGGGGTGATACTGGACCGTGCTGGCGCCGGCGTCCGGAAGCCGCAGCCCCTCGACCGTCCGGTCGTAGAGGTTCAGGTGGGTCAGCTCGGCCGCGCCGAAGTCGGTCTCCCAGCGCACCGGCTCCTCCCCCGCGATCGTGCGCTCGCCGCCCGGGCCGAGCACCGCGAACCCGTGATTCTGGCTCGTGATGTCGATCCGCCCCGTCTGCAGGTCCTTGACCGGGTGATTGGCGCCGCGATGACCGAAGCGCAGCTTGTAGGTCTCCAGGCCGACGGCGCGGCAGAGCAGCTGGTGTCCGAGGCAGATCCCGAAGATCGGCAGCCGGCCGACCAGCGCGCGAACCTGTTCGACGAGGTAGCCGAGCGCAGCGGGGTCGCCCGGCCCGTTGACGAGCATCAGCGCGTCGGGAGCGCGGCCGAGGATCTGATCGGCGCTCGTCGTGCACGGGTGCAGCTGCAGGCGCGCGCCGCGTGAGCGCAGGTTGGCGACGATCGAGGTCTTGACCCCGGTGTCGATCACGGCGATCGTCGGCCCGCCCGGGGTCCCGGCGGTCGGTTCCAGCTCGAGCGTTGCCGTCGGGGTGACCTCGCGGGCCAGGTCGAGCCCGACCATCGACGGCTCGGCGATGATCGCCGCGGCGGCGTCCTGCTCGGCGCAGTCGGCGGGGAAGATGCCGCCGCGCATCGACCCGGCGTCGCGGATGTGACGGACCAGCGCGCGCGTGTCGACGCCGGTGATCGCCGGCACGCCGCAGTCGCGCAGCCAGTCGAGCCACCCGCCCTCGGCGCTCGCGTGGTCCTCGTGGTTGCGCGCGTCGCGCATGATTGCGCCGCGGGCGTGGATCCGATCGGACTCCATCGCGTCCGCGCAGACGCCGTAGTTGCCGATGTGCGGGTAGGTGAAGGTGATCAGCTGGCGGGCGTAGGAGGGGTCGGTCATCGACTCCTGATAGCCGGACATCGCGGTGTTGAAGACGACCTCTCCGGTGACCGGACCCGGCGCGCCAACGGCTTCCCCGTCGAAGCGGGTGCCGTCTTCGAGCAGCACGTAGCTCATGCGGCGCTCAGAGCAAAGGCGCGTTCGCGATAGGCGATGGCGCCGGCGGCGATCGTCAGCAGCGTGCGGCCGTTGACGTCGCGGCCGCCGAAG
>ODAK010008817.1_pt1 | contig 10055 bp, 6 predicted proteins | sample 1539591 | NCBI WGS metagenome assembly ODAK01 (sample SAMEA3539303, study PRJEB22396) | soil metagenome | biome: tundra; feature: field; material: soil | place: USA | collected 2010-05 | depth 0.15 m | reverse complement strand
AAGTGAACAAAGCGCGCGTTCCGATCAAGATCTGGGCTCCGCTCGATCAGGTCGAATCGCAATCGCTCGACCAGCTCGTGAATATCGCGAACCTTCCCTTCGTGTTCCATCACGTCGCGGCCATGCCCGACGTCCACCTCGGCAAGGGCGCGACGGTCGGGTCGGTCATCGCTGCGAAGGGAGCGATCTGTCCCGCCGCTGTCGGCGTCGACATCGGTTGCGGCATGGCCGCCGTTCGCACGAACCTGACCTCGTTCGATTTCGGCGACGGCGTTGCCGCGAAGCTCCGCAAGGCCATCGAGCGTGGCGTGCCGGTCGGGAACGGTCCCGGCGGATCGCACAGCGACTCCACGAGCGGCGCGTCCTCATGGCTGCGACGTGCTCCGGCGGACATGGCCGCAAAGATCAATGCCCGCCAACTCGCCCAACTGGGGACGCTCGGCGGCGGGAATCACTTCATCGAGCTCTGCCACGACGAGAGCGATCACGTCTGGATCATGCTTCACAGCGGATCGCGCAACTTCGGCAAGACGATCGCTGAGGGACATATGGAGCGGGCGAAGGAGATCGCGAAACAGGCGCAGATCCACCTCGCCGACCCCGACCTGGCGTACCTCGACGAAGCGACGCCCGAGTTCGATGCCTACGTCGCCGACGTCGAGTTCGCGCAGGAGTACGCATCGAAGAACCGGCTGCTCATCCTGGAAGAGGTGGTCCGCAATCTTCGTCACCACTTCCCGCATCTCACGCTGGACGAGCCGGTCAACTGTCATCACAACTACCTCGCGCGCGAAACCCACTTCGGCGAGAAAGTCATCATCACGCGCAAAGGCGCCATCCGCGCCGGCGCCGGCGTTCTCGGCATCATTCCCGGCAGCATGGGTACGCGCTCCCACATCGTCGAAGGCCTCGGCAATCCGGAGAGCTTCCAGTCATGCTCCCACGGCGCCGGCCGCCGCATGTCGCGCGCCGCCGCCAAGAGAACGTTCACGAACGCCGACCTCATCGCCCAAACGCAAGGCGTGGAGTGCCGCAAGGACAGCGGCGTGCTCGACGAAATCCCCGGCGCCTACAAGAACATCGAAGACGTGATGCGCAACCAATCCGACCTGGTGCGAACGGTGGCCATCCTGAAGCAGTTCGTTTGTGTGAAGGGATAGGGCTGTCCTCAGTGCTCTCTGCGTCTCTGCGGCGGTCTGCTTTTTCAGCCGGCCCGTAGAAACTCTCGATCTCACGCAACGTACCTTCCACCATGTTCGAGCTCCTACTGCCGAAGTCCTTCGACAATGCCTATCGCGGGCACAAACTCGCGCTCTGGCTCTTCGGCCTGTTCGCGTTGATGAAGTGCACCATCGGCGTCAACTCCATCATCAACGGCCGCGTTGTGATGACCAGCGCCGACGGAATCCCTCTCGACACATACCCGGCCGCCGCCGCGCAGTCGTTCGTCGCGCTCTGGGCCCTCCTCGGCCTCGCGCACATCATCATTGGCGTGCTGTGAGTATTCGCCCTGATCCGCTACCGCAGCATGGTTCCCTTCCTGTTCACGCTGCTCCTTCTGCAGCACCTCGGCGGAAGACTGATCCTTCAGTTCATCCCCCTCGTCAGGACAGGAGCCCCACCAGCATTCGTTGTCAACCTCATACAACTGACACTGCTGGTTCTCGGCCTGGGGTTATCGCTGTGGCGGAGGCGGTGAGGGGACTTACGGCGATCAGCGATCAGCGATCTCGCGAGGGAGGGAGTGAAGCCCCGGCGTCTTCGTGAAGAAACGCCACGACATCTGGTCAAGGTAAATCACCGTTTCCACTCCGGCGACCAGTCGATGTGCACGAGATTCTCAGAGCCGCCAACGATCGTGCCGGGATGCGGTGTCAGAGTCTCGAAGATGCTCCTCTCCAGCAGTTCTGTCTCGATGCGCACCACGCCTCCCTTCCGTTCAATCTCAACGGGCTGTCCGGTTTCGATCACCTCATCAAGGATGCGGTAGAGGTTCTGGCGAAGGTGCGAGGCGGTGATGCGCTTTCCCATGGTCGTAGCGTGCGCCCCAAAGCGCACGTACGTCAACGCCTGCTCACGCTTTGGTCTCAAGTCCCCGGCCCTCGGTGGCGGTGCTGAACGACGTGCTGTCAAAGTCCGCAAGTTGTTGCAGCTCGAAGCGATTCAGAACTCTCTCTTTGGCTTCGCGCGAAAGAATCACCTCATCCGTTTTGTTAACGATGACGATACGGCCCTTCACTGAGGGAGCACTGATGAGCATCTACGCCACGCTTTGGATTCTCAAGTTCCCCGCCCTCGGCGATTCGTACTTCGGCTGCGAATGGGAGACCCTGATCGCGCAGGGGATACCGGGCCACATCGGCACGCCAACAGAGGGCCATGGCTACGAGGCCGGCGATCCCTACAGCAGCTTCCTCCCGCCCGCCATTGCGATAAGTGATGACGACGACGCAGCGACACCACTGCGCGCGGTCGTCATCGTTCGCGAGCGGGCCGAGAAGATCGGACAGGAGTACATCGGTCCCCTCGTTGTCCTGTCAGGAGCCGAGTACGCGGCAATGTCCTTCGACGCGCTCCACGACCGGATTTGCGACGCGCTTCGCGGCAGGAGACCGCGCCTAATCGCCGAGACGATCAGCCGCGACGGCGAGACGGAGTTGATCTTCGAGGATGGAACGGTGAAGCCGCTGCTCCGTCCGCCACTAAGTTGATCCGAGCGCCCTAGCCAGATGTAGCGACTTCGTCGGTACTGCGGGGACTCAATCTCAGTCGAGAAGTGCGCCCAGTGATCCTCTGGTCGGGGAGCGCTGAGCGACTCATTCGCCTTCAAGACGCATTTCCGCGCGTTTCGAGAGTTCCTTTTGAAGGTGAGGCGCGGCGGACGAATGGCTCATAGACCCGCCGTCGAGTCCGAAACGTGATCCGCCTTCTTCCGGTGGCGCGCTCCTTGAGTGCATTCGTTCAGGCTGGTCGCTCGGGATACGCTTGCCTGCCGAACTGACGATGACTGAAACAGATCAACGGCGCGACGCCGACGTGCGTCTGCAGCAGAGCGAGGAGACGTTCCGGCTACTCGTTGCCTCGGTGAAGGACTACGCGATCTTTTTTCTCGATCCGAGCGGGACGATCATGACGTGGAACGCTGGTGCCGAGCGTATCAAGGGCTACGCGCCGCAGGAGATCATCGGACGGCACTTCTCGGTTTTCTATCCCGAGGCGGATATTCGGAGCGGCAAGCCGGCGATGGAGCTGGAGGTCGCGCGGGAGACCAGCCGCTACGAGGATGAAGGGTGGCGGCTGCGCAAGGATGGCACGCGCTTCTGGGCCGACGTCGTCATCACGGCCGTATACGACGAGAGCGGCAAGCTCCGCGGCTTCGGCACGGTCACGCGCGACCTGTCGAAGCGGCGCGAAGCGGACGAGAAGCTCCGCCAGAGCGAGGAGATGTTCCGGCTGCTCGTTGCCTCGGTCAGGGACTACGCAATCTTCCTTCTCGATCCTGAAGGTCACGTGATGACGTGGAACGCCGGCGCCGAGCGGATCAAGGGCTATGCGCCGCGCGAGATCATCGGCCATCACTTCTCCGAGTTTTACGCCGAGGAGGACAAGCGTGACGGAAAGCCGGCGCGGGAGCTCGAGATCGCGCGCGAGAGCGGCAGTGTCGAGGATGAAGGATGGCGCGTGCGGAAGAACGGCACCCGCTTCTGGGCGAACGTGATCATCACCGCCGTCTTCGATGAGCGCCGCACGCTTCGCGGTTTCACGAAAGTGACACGCGACATGACGGAGCGGAAGCGGGCGGAGGAAGTGCAGCAGGCCTTTCTGGAGCAGCGCGAAGCGCGCCTGCAGGCGGAAGAAGAGCGCCGCCGCGCCGAGGCGTCGTTTCGCGTGGCGCAGGAAGCGAACCGCGCCAAGGACGAGTTCCTGATGACTCTTTCGCACGAGCTGCGCACGCCGCTGACCTCCATCCTCGGCTGGGCGCGTCTCCTTCCGACCATGAAACCCGAGGATCAGGAATTCGCGGATGCCGTCGGATCGATCAATCGCAGCGCGCAGCTCCAGGCCCGGCTCATTGATGACGTTCTCGACGTGTCGCGCATCGTCTCCGGGAAACTGCGTCTGACCGTCGAAGATGTTGAGATCGAGGAGGTGCTCGCCTCAGCGGTCGAGACGGTGAGTCCGAGTGCGGACGCCAAGATGATCCGCATCGAAACGACGTTCGGGCCGCAGCTCGGATCGATCGTCGCCGACGCCACACGGCTCCAGCAGATCGTCTGGAATCTCCTCACGAACGCCGTGAAATTCACGCCGAAGAGCGGCCGGATCATGCTTCGTGCGCGGCGAACGGCGTCCCATCTGCAAGTCGATATCACGGACAGCGGCGCGGGAATCGATCCGCGCTTTCTCCCGCATGTGTTCGAGCCATTCCGTCAGGCGGAGAATCCGAACACGCGCGTTCACGGCGGATTGGGTTTGGGGCTGTCGATCGTCCGCTACCTCGTCGAGGCGCACGGCGGGACGGTTGCGGCGGAGAGCGCGGGCCGCGATCAGGGCTCCACATTCACGGTCACGCTGCCGTTGGGCGCGCTGACCTCATCGCGTCCTGAGCCGATCGTCTTTTCCGCGCTCCCGTCGGCCGCGGATCTTCCGAGGAAGCTAGGCGGCGTGACGATCCTTCTCGTCGACGATGACGACGAAAGCCGCAGACTGGTGTACACGGTGCTGACCCGCGCCGGCGCGCAGGTGACGGCAACGGCATCGGGACCGCAAGCGCTGGAGGCGATCAAACAGCACACGCCCGATCTCGTCATTACGGACATCGCCATGCCTCACATGGACGGCTACACGCTCGCGCGCAAGATCCGGGAGCAAATGCCGAACCAGAAGATCGTCGCCCTGAGCGCCTTTCCCGCCGGCCGCGCCGGGATGGCCGACACCCCGTTCGATGGCTACCTGTTCAAACCGATCGAGCCGGTGGAACTGGTGGACGCAATCGCAAGCGCGGTGTAGCGATTGTCGAATCGCTGGATGCTTCGGTCTCATCTTCGGCTACGATGATCGCCACGAATTTTGGAAGGTGAGATGAGGGCAAATACGGCGGTTAGCAGGGCCAGTACTCGGGTTGTGTTCGCAGTCGCTGCCGCGATGTTCGCGCTTGCCGCGCACGCGCAGACGCTGACGGTTTATGACGACGCGTTGCAGAATGGCTTTGCGGACTATTCGTTCCCTCAGGACGGCAGCACCAATCTGAGCGCAACGGCGTTCGTTCACACGGGAACGAAATCAGCGTCGATCCTCGGCCACAGTTTCAACGCGCTTTCGTTTGCCCATGCTCCCGGAGACGTTCTCACAGCACTGCATACCTCCGACACGCCGATCCTTCGTTTCTGGGTCAACGGTGGCGGTGCCTCGGGGCAACAGTTCCACTTCAGTCTGCAGTTGAATGGATTGTCCGTCGGAAGCGCTGCGGCGCTCGACACGTACATCAGCGATGGGGGAGTGGCGCAGAACGCCTGGCGTCAGGTGACGATCGACCTTCGCCAGGCTCCGTTCAACGCCGTCGACTTCGATCGCATCAACATCCAGAGCGATGAGGATGGCGCGCACCCGGATGCCAGCGCGACCTATTTCGACGATTTCGTTCTCGGCCAGCCGAGTGGTTCCGCAGTCAGCCCAATGCAGATCGAGCATGACGTAGTGGTTCATGCGATCACCAGCGATCGATTTACCTGGCGCGACAGCAGCGGTCAACCGCGTGTGGCGTCCCTCGCTCACAACGACAACGAGACAGAAGGCGGATCGCACGGTGGTGCGCTGCGCGAATACAAATATCAGCTCTCCAACGGGCAAACGCGGACGGCTACCGTCACGACCTACAACAACGGCGGTTACGGCGGTTTCGGCTATGTGACCATGCACTCAGCTCACTATGCCGGCTGCAACGGCGATGACTCGCCGCTCGGCATGGGATTCGCCGGTCACTGGCAGCGCATCTTCGAAGGAAAGCATCACGCCATCTTCCGCTTCACGCAGCTCTATCCGCGAGACTGTCCGACATCCGGCTCGATCATTACGCGCTATCTCCCCGTCACGATCGATTGGGTCTTCTCCACCGGGCACGACAATCCGTTGTGGACTGTCACCTACGACATCGACCAGATCGCCGCAACGGGAGGTCAGCCGGTGGCCGCGAATATGTATTGGGACGATTCCCGCGCGCCATACGGTGAGCTCAACATCGACGGCGAGGGTTTCACCGACCTCAATGGCGTGGCCTGGGGCGATTTCTACAAGTTCACGACCACGAACGCCACCGGAACCGCCATCACATGGAACAGCCCCTTCGACTGGACGCAGCAGAATACGGTGCCCTTCGTAAAGGAATGGCTCGACGCGCCGCTCACCGCGGAGAATCCGGCGAAGCACGACGCGACGATCGGAATCGTGCAGACGCAGACGATCCAGCAGCAGGATGCCGGCGGCGCACGCGACCTCGGCGTCGGCAGCGACATCACGCCATACTGGCACAAGACACAAGCGGACGGCGTCCAGAGCGCCGGCCCCGGACACGCGCTTCCCAATGGGGACAACTGGCCGTATCAGGCTTGCGGGGACAATCTTTACGCCGACGGCATCACGACCAATAACGCGCGGATGACCTGGAAAACGCAATTCGGATTCGCCGGCCAGAGCACCTACAGGATCAACAACGGCGCCGTCGAATCGTCAGCCGATACCGCTCCCGGCTATCCGAAGAAGAGCTACTCCACCTACATCGTTCTCGGCCAGCACAGCACGCTGCCGGTGGAAGCACAGGTCGCTCAAGTGGAGGCCGTACAAACGCTCACGCTCACGACCGCGGGCGGGATCGGATCCGTCGTAACGAGTGGTCCGGGAGGAGTGAACCGCTCTGACGCGAACGTGACCTACGCGCCTGCGGGCTACAACCACGTTTACGGCGCACTGGCATTCGGCGCGACGAGCAGTAACCTCGACGCAAACATCGCTGTCGGCTCGGGGACTCTCAAGAAGCCGTTGATCATCCTCAGCAATTACACGACCGGCGCCGATCCCCAGTCGGTGAAATTCGCGGGTGCCACGCTCGCCGCAGACATTGACTACTTCGCGTCCGTTCGTACCGATGCCAATGAGCTCTGGATCACGCTCAATCGCGACCTGACCGGAGCGACGAATCATCTTGAGATCACTGGCGCGGCTGGTGCTCTGTCCGCTCCGGCGAATCTGGTAGCGACGGCCACGAGCACATCACAGGTGACGATCTCCTGGTCCGCCGTGGCCGGCGCGGCGAATTACGAGATCCAGCGCAGCACGAACATCAGCGCCGGATTCACGACGCTGACGACCGTCGCAACATTCACAGCGAATGATTCCGGTCTGACGCTCAATACCACGTATCTCTACAAAGTACGCGCAATCAACGGCGCGACGATGTCTGCATTCAGCAGCATCGATCCCGCCACCACGACGATATTCACCGACGATCCGCTCAACAACGGTGTCCCCGCGAAAGCCGTCCATGTGACGCAACTGCGCACCGCCGTGAACGCCATGCGCGCCGCCGCCAACCTCGGCGCACAATCCTTCACCGACCCCGGACCGGCATCGGGAGTGGTAATCAAAGCACTCCACCAGAACGAGCTTCGAACCGCACTCAATCAGGCCCGCACCGCCATCGGCCTCTCCGCGATCGTCTACACCGACCCGCCAACAGTGACCGGCGGCGTAACGACAATCAAAGCAGCGCATATCGTGAATTTGAGGGATGGGGTGAAGTAGGGGTCCACGTTCGTCTAATTGCACAGACACTCCTGTCTGTGCAAGCGGGCTATGACAGCAGTCCCATCACAAAGGAAACGCCCCCTCATTCCGACCTTCGGCGCTCGATGGAAACGCTGCGTGGCAATCGGGAGAGGGCTAACTCCGCATAAGAATGAGATGAGCTCCAGGTGTGCGCACGCTTACTGCGTCGCAGCCGCCACCGCCCTCGCTCCCGCGTTCTTCACATACTTGTCGAACCAGTTGATCCTCTCGGCCAGCACGTCGAGCAATGTTTCCCGCGCGGCGTAGCCGTGTGCTTCGTTCGGGAGCGTTACGTAGCGCACCGTTGCGCCATGGCCTTTGAGGGCCATGTAGAAGCGTTCGGATTGGATGGGGAAGGTGCCGGAGTTGTCGTCGGCTTCGCCGTGCATGAGGAGGATCGGGTCCTTGACCTTGTCGGCGTACCAGAAGGGGGACATCTTCGTGTAGAGGTCGGGCACTTCCCAGAACGTACGGCGTTCGCTTTGGAAGCCGAAGGGGGTGAGAGTGCGGTTGTAGGCGCCGCTCTCCGCGAAGCCGGCGCGAAATAGGCGCGAGTGGGCGAGAAGGTTCGCGGTCATGAAAGCGCCGTAGCTGTGTCCGCCAACGCCGATGTGGTCGCGGTCGCCGACGCCCATCGCGACAACCTTATCAATGGCTGCTTCGGCGCTGGAGACGAGCTGGTCGACATACGTGTCGTTCGCTGTCTCGCACGCGCCGATAATCGGCATCGTCGGATTGTCGAAGATGGCATAGCCTGAGAGCAGCAGGAAGAGATGGGAGTAGCCGCTCACGATCGTGAAACGGTTCGGAGATCCGGTGACCTGGCTGGCGCTGCCGGCGTCGCCGAATTCGCGCGGATAGGCCCACATGATCACGGGCAGACGCTGGCCTTCCTTGTAGCCGGGCGGAAGATAGAGCGTCGCTGACAGCGTCACGCCGTCCTTGCGCTGATAGGTGACGTAGCGATGCTCGATGCCGCGAAGCTGCGGCTGCGGATCCTTGAACGCCGTGACGGCGCGCCGCGCGTTCGAGGCGAGATCGCGCACGAAGTAGTTCGGCGCATCCTTCGGCGTCTCGTATTGCGTGAGTAGCGTCTTCATGTCGTCGCTGATCGGAGCGATGACGTTCTCGTACGCATCGGCCGCGCTGTGAAAGAGCCGTTCGGTGGAGAGCGTCTTCAGATTCAGGCGGTCGAAGAACGGATGATCGCCTTCTTTCGATGCGCCCTGTCCGGTCAGATAGATCGAGTCGCCGGTCTGGATCACCAGACCGTCGCGCCCGCCGAAGCCGCGGTTGTCGCTGCTGTCGATGCGCATGACCGGCGTGCCCGGGTTTTCGTACGCCGCGTCCTGCTTGCGGTCCCACAGCTTTTTCGGCTCCGTGCCCGGCTCGAGGATCCATGTTCGCGTGCGCCGCAGAATGCGATCGAATTCTGTGAGAAGGGCGACGCCTTTCTCCGTGAACAGGATGCCGCCGGAGCGCCACTCGGATCTTCCGAGCTCGACGGGCTGGCCGGAAAACGGCGCGGCCAGCGAAACCACGCGGTCGCGGAACGCGACTTTGTTTTTCGGATCGCCGCCGTCGAGCGCTTCGGTCCAGACGATCGTCGCCGGCTGATCGAGCCGCCAGTGATGTCCGCGCGGTCCGGGCTCGACGCCGGTCAGCGGCACGCCTTCGCGGCTCGGACGGTCGGCCAGTTGTTTGACGACCGAGCCTTTGCCGTCCCACACCTCGACGTCTTCGGGGAAGCCGTTCATCGGGATGAGATGGGAGAAGGGACGCTTGATCTTCGTGACGAGGATGAGATCGCCGCTGGGCGAAGGTCCGACGCCTCCGAAGATTGCCGGCTTGCCGACGAGGGTTGTCTTGCTGCCGGCTGCGCTGATCAGCGCGAGCTGCGAAGTGAAGTAGTACTCGAACAGCGCCTCATCGTGCGCCGTGCGGATCATGTCTTCGTACGTCGCAGCCTGCGCGGTCTTGCCCTCGCTCATCTGCACGTTGGGGCCGGCCGGCGTCATTGGCTCCGCAGGCGCTGAACCGCGGCCCTCGGGTACGATCTTGCAGAGCAGCGTGGCGTTGTCGGGCATCCAGTCGAAGACGTCGCCGGCCGTTGAATTCGCGTGGTTGGTGGCGAGAACGGTCTTGCCAGAGGCCACGTCGGCGACCCAGAGATCGATTCCGTCGCTGCGCGTGTTGAGAAACGCCAGCTTCGAGCCGTCGGGAGAAAATCGAAT
>ODAK010008816.1_pt1 | contig 10055 bp, 11 predicted proteins | sample 1539591 | NCBI WGS metagenome assembly ODAK01 (sample SAMEA3539303, study PRJEB22396) | soil metagenome | biome: tundra; feature: field; material: soil | place: USA | collected 2010-05 | depth 0.15 m | reverse complement strand
CGACTAGGGGGCATGGCGTCCGTCGAACCACTCGTCTTGGTAGGTGACCTGGCCAAGGTAGACGCGGTTAAGACAGATGTGGCGAACGGTGGAGTACTTGATCCCGACCTGGGACTCGATGGAGCCGTACGACGCCCCCTGCGCTCGCAGAGTGAAGACCTGTTGAACCAGCGGAGCCATGTCGTTGGGTTTGAGTGCCCCGTTGATCATGTCGTAACCGGAGGGCGCGCGATTGATCCAGTGACCCTTCTCGGCGGCTTGACGTTGTCCCATGCGGGTGTTCTCCATGATCTGGTCGCGGTAGTACTGAGCGAAGACACCGTGAACTCCGATCTGCATTTGTCCCGAGGCGCTTTCGAGATCCAGGTCTCCTTCATTGACCGAGTGGACTTTGACGTGATGCGCCTTGAAGATCTTGACCAACCTCGCCGAGTCACCCTGATCACGACTGAGGCGGTCCCAACGCCAAATGATCAAGTGACCCACCTGACCGGCTTCGACCATGGAGATCAGTTCGCGCATCTGGGGACGCTCTAGGTTCTTGGCGGACCACCCTTCGTCGGCCAAGACTTTGACGGCACCGAGGTCACGGAGTTTGGCCAAGTCACGACAGCGCTTGGCTTGCGCGTCGGGTGAGTACTCGACCTGGTCCTCAGTTGACACTCGGACGTAGGCCACGGTCTGGGTCATCTTCGTTCTCCTCTTCGTTCTCTGACTGCACCATTCGTAGTCCGATTGCTACCAGAGTTGCGGCCACTCGTGAGAGATCCCGACCATCGCTCACCATTTCCAGATCCTCACGGGAGGTCGAGCCCAGTCGGCCACCTCACTGGAGTCCCAACGAGTCAACCGACTTGGCCCCGCCTGCGCGCAGAGTTCCGCCACCAGTGTCTCGGCCTGGTCGCGGGTCGGCACCATGACTTTTTGCACTTCGGGAGCGAAGCCCTGGGCGAGTTCGTAGCGGTGATTCTGGCGGCCCACGTGCTCGGGGGACCAGTCCTTCTGGGAGTACTTGCAGCCGTACTGAGCCGCACGACGCCACCCCTCACGAGGAGAGCGACACAGCCCCAACGGCTCACCCTTGGGCCCGCGATGCGTCGAGGCGAAGTCCGTCACCCAGACAAAGCCGTGACCCCACAGGTCCACGAGGCGCTCATGGGGAACACGTTGAGTAATGAAGAAGTTGACGTGCCAGCCATGGCCACCGGGGTGAAGTTCGGGTGAGTACCAGTAGGCGAAGCGATCACCGACGTCTCCACGAAGCCGACGGGCGAACTCTGACACCAGCGACATGACACGGCGGCGGTCCACTTCACTCTCGGCGAAGGTCAGAACCCACATATAGCGAAGGTGGTTACGCACGAAGTAGCGACGCGACTTAGCACCTGCTCGACCGTTGGCGATCCTCCAATTGAGGTCGGTCATAAGTGTTTGTCCGGCCTCTAGGTTGGCGAGCACTTCGATCATGACCGGCCAACGATCAAGGTCGGGCGTAGTCTTCAGTGAGTCGAGATAGGCAGCGGGCTTGCCGCGCGTGATTTCGTCTTCAAGTTCACCGTCGGGTCCAAGCAAGCGTGGCCTCTGAGCGACGCTCGATTTTTCATCAACCACGAGCCAGACGAGGGTCGCTTCAGCGCACTCGGGCCACCAGGTGAACCGCCACCCCGCATTGCCATCATGACGTTGAGAATTGATCCCGAGTTGTGTACTTAAGTCAAGTAAAGAGCGTCCGCCTGCGGCGGCCGACAAGGCGTGTTCGGAGGACCCAATGGAGAAAGGAAAAACCTGACGACTTTTTGAGTCCGAATACACCTTGAATCCCTGAAGAGTTTTTTGAACAACGCCAATTGGCAAGTGCGCTCGTTGGCGCTTATTTTCAAAAAGGGGACTCGCCCCGAAAATTCGTTGTTCCCTCTTGGGGTCATTTATTTAGGTGTACTCAGGTCGATCATCATCGCCCTCACATTCAAGGTAATCACACGGGTGTAACTCGGCGCAAGACGTGACTCATAAAGATTCGATAAGTTCGTCGTCAGTTAGTCGTTGGTTTCAAGGCAGGAGGCCGCCAAATGCCCAAGACATCCAATATCTCTATCTTCAGAAGCAATGACGTCTGGATGGATCGCAATCGGGTTTACAAGGTCTTGATTGACGGTGAAGTGAGTGGCGAATTATGGCCCGACAAGAGTGAAACCTTTAGAGTCAGACCGGGTGAACATCGTGTTCAGGTCCGAATCGACTTTATGAAATCCAATGAATTTTCTACGTCGATTGAGGACGGTCAATCACTTGAACTGCAGTGCAGTGGTAAAGGTTCAGCGATGGCACTGTTCAATACCCTGTTTCGTCGCAATGCGTATTTGACCCTCAGGCCCTTTTGAAAACCCTAGTTTCTCGAAGTCGCCAATCTCCAATGCGAGGTGGCAGACCTGTCACTTCGGGCCAGCGAATTTAAACATGTTCTCCTTCTTAAGAGCCCTAATCTACGTCGTAACGTATAGACATGACGGACCCAGACTCATCTTGCTTAGGTTCAACGGCTTATGTGCGGCGAACATCGTGGGCGCTTCGCTTTCGGCATTCTCGCAACCCGATACTTCGCTCCCTCTCTTGGATCTGGAGTAATCCGATTACGAACGCAATTCCAAGTCAGATTGCAAATCGTCGGTATGATCTTCGACGTCTGATCGATCGCATTAAAACAAGGATCTAGACGAACAAACGCCAGTGGAAGGTTGCAGACATGTTGCTTTGGGCCTCCGTCTCGAACCCACACGTTGCAATGTGATTGGCGACGGGTTTCGCATTATTGATTTTCCTGAAGATGTTTGAATCTTCGTGTCGTTGCCTGGCGGGCGCGACAGTTGGGATGCATGAGTCCGTAGAGCTTGACTACTTTGGTGCGCTACTTTGGTGCATACTTTGGTGCGCATACTTTGGTGCGCAATACTTTGGTGCTCAGTTGCACAATACTTTGGTGCGCCGGCCGGGACTTGAACCCGGAACCTGTTGATTAAGAGGACTGTGACAACTGTTGTGATGTGTTGGTGTGGTGGTTGCAGCCCATTGTTTGTACGGAATGGTCGTCCGTTCCGGTCGGTCTGGTAGTTCTCAATAGTTGTGGTTTGTGGTGTTTTCTGTGGGGTTGGAACTGATGAAGCTGACGTGGGCATAATCGAGATGGCGTCCAGTTCATGGGCGAATAAGGCAAGGGGGCTGCTGAAGGTCAAGATGAGACCTAAAGCGACATCAGCCCCGCCCAGGAAAACCCACCGGTGAGAATTTGAACTTCCGATGGGTCTCAGTGATCTGAAATGGTGAAGCATGGACAGCCCAGCGATTATTAGGGTTTAATGGACTATTGATACTGAAGCCGCCTCGGATGATGCGAACGAATTTGGCGTCGCGTGCGAATCGGTCTTGAACTATGTTTTGGGTCACCAAATGGTTGCTGACCTTTTGCAGTCGATGCTCGATAAGGGAACAGTCGCAATAAATTTACCTTTTGAGTGTGAAGGAAAACTGGGCTCATTGCGCGACGAGGCGCTGCACAAGTTAGAGAGCACTGAAAACTTATCCGATCTTATTTCGATACCGATTCCTTGGCACTACGAAGGCGCAATTATTTCTCTTGCCGTACTGATGGCTGGGCTTCAAAGAGGCTCTGTCGAACTGCCGGAGACATTGTTTAATTCAATCAACGTAATTAGTCGAGTGTTAGAAGCATTACCAAACTTTGGCAACTTTCTGGACGACGACGGACTGTTGAACTTGGATGGCTTGAACGCGGACGATTACGGACTCGAGTATGAGGGATATCGACTCCACTACCATCAGTTTCTCCGAAGAGATTTTGTCGGGAGTATGAACGACGATCTAATTAGACAAATCCTCGAAGTTGGGCGACGTCAAGGCAATTCTTGCCGGATTGCAATAGACGAGAGAAGGTTGACAACCTCCGATGATTTCTCGTGGATGCTCGAAGAGGATTATTGGCATGGCCCTCCTCTTACGGATGACTTCATCGATGACCCGTATCAAACAGGATTGACTGTGCACAAATATCCAGATGACGATCCGCATCTGAGTTTGGGATACGAGTCGATTGAAGCCTTTTGGAGCCCTGTTAAGAAAGCTAACAAGACGATTCAAATGGAAGAAATTCTCGTTCCCTCGCGAAAGAAAGTTGGTGGAGTCCACGTTCTTCGATATCTTCATTCCATCCGAGACATCGAGTCTAAGAGTTTCGTTCATTGCGATGGTGCTGTGCGGTGCTACACCGACGATCAATATCTTCAGCGGAGAAATACGAGAGTTCACACCGCCGAACGTGCTTTGCATTACAGGAAAGTTTTCCGAATTGACGGAAACATTTCGTCGAATGAGTGGAGCAACATTTCTGTGCTTTGGTTTCGAGGGAATCGATTGGTACAAGAGTACCTGTCGAACTTTGGATAGAGACATTCTTGAGCGACGCTAAGCACTGATTAAATGTTGTGGAGTATTGAATGTTTTTATTCGCGAAATACAACTGATCGAGCTTTCAATGCTGTTTGCAAGTTGTTATCCAGCGTCTGTAGAACTTCGTGACCGATTTGCCTAATACAGGCGAAAACTGGATTTCCTTGGGAAGGGATAAATGGTGATTCGCCAGAGGATCCCTTAAAGGCGACCTCAACGGTGAAGTTGTCGCGAGTCAATTCATCAAAGTCGGTCTCCAACTGGCCCAAGTGCGCTCCACCCTCCTGATTCGCAACGAAGCGGACGATGTCTCGTCGGCTGTAAATCGGAGTTCGGTCTAAACCGTCCTCCACCGACCGGGGCATGATGTGATCATTCCACCATTTGTGAAATGGCTGATCTTCGGCCCGTGCATGCCCCTTAGGCCAGTCGTCGTAAAGTGGTGACCATTTTGCTCCGACTCCAGGAATAATGACGCACTGGATATTGGCAATGCAAATGTTGCGATCATTGTCGACTCGATGAGTAGACGTATCTCGGAACATAAGGATCTTTGAGATTTTCAATTGTTGGATGATGGGGCTATTGGTGTCGAGGATGGCACGGAGTCGCGCAGAGATGTTCAGAATTTCTATTTCATTGCCGGCGTCATACCTTAAGCATGATTCTTTGAGCGACTCGAATTGTTTGCGCAACGACTCAATAATGTTCGCATCGCTTCGCGCTGTGACTCTCGAATTCGGTTTCTTGTGTCGACTTGCCATTGACGAGAATCTAGATCGGTCTTGTAACAATCGGAAGTCAGTTGTTTCGCGCCCTGAAGAGCGATCAAGTCCCTTCGCCGGTCTCGCCGGTCTCGGCGTTTTCGCCGGGCGACCACTAACCCAAACATCCGGCGCTCTCTTGGGCTTAAGAAGGCGCAAAGCAGATCGTCTCATGACCCAAATCTCTGCTCCAGGACACGAGTTGGCCTATCTTCGGAGTGCACCTCGGGCAATTCGCTCCTCATAGTTCTAGCAATTGAAGTCGGAGAGACGCTCTTGGTAGCCACGATGTTCGCTTTCTTCTCCTATGTGCTTGACCTATTGCCCGGTATCCGGGAAGAGAAGGCGGTGCGGGAGAGAATGATTGAACTTTTGATAGACCGAACTAACTCGAGTTGCAATGAATAAACAGCAATCACTGCCGCACGACGAATTGGTCCGAAACTCCTCTCCTAAGAGAGCGAATTTCGGCCGATACTGAATGGGCTTCTCCAGACCGCAGGTCGCAAAACACGAAGCAGTTGGTGGAGGAGCAAGTCTGATGTGGCCAAGACGTTTTGACCTGACAGGTCAGCGGCCGAGCATCGCAAGGTCATCAGAGGATCGACGCTCGGCAGGCTCCCCTTGGGTGATGTTGGAGAGTTCCAAGCGGTGGGACTCATCCAAGTCGCAGATATTGCTCCTTCACCGCTGTCGATGATTGCGATGACATTTACGAGACCGTGATAATTAGCGAGAGAATAGATGCGGCCGGCCACCGCGAGGATTAGTGCGGTGCACTGCGAGATCGCAACATCGAAAACGACCCGACTTCCGTTCGACGGGTCTAGGTGTAGTGCTGTACCAAGATCAAAGCGGAGGCCACCGTCGTCTCGCACTTCGAGTTCCATCTGGACGAACTCATTCGCTCCCGGAGACTCGACCAGTCGGATTCCTTCGTAAGTCTTGCGAGTAACACTGTGAAGGAGAGCTTCAAGCTTGAAGTCGCTCAATGAATCGAAATCGAGACTATTCGACACTTGACTCAACATTTCAAACAGTGGCACTGCATTGTCGCCTTGCAGCGCAGTCTCACGCACCGTTTTCGGCGCAATGACCGGTTGCACCACCAAGTGGTAAACGCCTAGAGTCTTGTCGCTTCCAACAACATAGGAACAAGCAGATCTCGCTTCGTCGATGAGCTGTGCGCTGGACGTTTCCCAATTCTCTCGTTGCTTATAGAGGCGATCCACATCACCTTGGGTTAGGCGCTTGTTGCCCTGGTCGTTTCGACCCCAAAATCCGGATCTTTCAACCAAGTGGGGCGCCATCGGCGACGCCGGAATATGAACCACGATGTACCCAGAACCCGGAATATTTGTTTCTTCCAAAGCGAACGTTTCGATGTAGGGACTGCCTCCGACTCTCGACTCGACAATACTGACAATTCGTTCGCGTTGATGCGCTAATTCGAATGGCTTGGGACTGAATGTAGCAGCCGACTTATCCTCTGCAACGCCGTAGATAATTACACCACCGTCGGTGGACATTGCGGCCACATCGGTTGCTATGTCGTTGTTCTTGGATCGAACTGGAAGAGCCTCCTTGAACTCCACGGACGCAGTCTCCGAAATCCAGTCCAGAGCGCTAAGGAGTTCTTGGGTCGTGCGAGGGAGCCACATGAACCAATAATGCCACTTAGTTGCGATAGAACTCGCTGCATTGGCGAACGGTCGTCGTGCGGGGAAATGGGAAATCATCGGCAAATACGATCGCCAACAGTGAGTAATTTCTACCTCTTGGAGCACACCGCACCTAGCAATGATCGGCTTAAGAGGGTTTACTCGAAAAGCAGCGTTTCCATGATGTTGTCGCCGGAGTCCAGGGGATAGAGCAGCGGCTTCCTAAACCGATTACTTATGCCTGAACGACCCTCCCAGAAACCCTTTAAAAGCAAGGAATTACTGGAAAAGTCCCCATTTTAAAGGTCTGTGGGATCCCTGGTTGTACCCCAAAATTCACGACGAATCGTCACCATTGTGGTGCTGAGGTTGTGCTGGGATTCATGTCGGAAGATCTCTCACTTTGAATTGCAGTCGTCGGTGTGTATCCTCGATGCCGGCACTTCCTACGGTCGCGTAGATCAACGACTCGGTGAAGGAGGTCGCTGACTCACTGAATTGACTCAATAACTTTCTCAAAAGGCTGGACACGCGCCGGGCTCAGCCATTCGTGTATCCATAGTGATTGCCGAGGGCGTCTGCTTTCGCGTTCGCGAATTCGCGAGCGATGTCCAGAACTCCACTCGTCGCTTCGTTCATTGACCACAGCACTTGCTCCAAGAAGTCGAATGGGTACAGATTGATGTCGGTCGGGAAGCGTCCGGATAGTTGCCCGTCCTCTGATATCTCCAACGTCACCCCGATGTGCACCGCCGAGAAGTGCACCCATCCGGACGATTTCTCGTACACGAGATCTAGCCAGGGAAAGCGCTCACGCGCATAGAGCCTGAGACGCTCGTCCGTGAGCTTTAACTTTTTGTCCGGAGCCGCGAGCGGATCTCTGATTTTGTTCAGCGGATCACCGGACAGCAGCAGGTCCACGACAGGTCCAGGTCCTGCTCTCGATAGGAGAGACAGACGTAGAACATTGTCGACCTGCATTCGTACGGCTGGAGCTGCGGTACTGAGATTCCAGCGATTGAAGGACCAGAGGAAACTGTCGGCAAGATCCAGTGAGCGATTCAGAACACTCAGAATCACAAGGTCACATGTATAGAGGGGCATCGTCTTTGCCGGACCGTTGGTACCGCAGATTGCCCGGACTAATTTGAAGTGCTCGTCGTGACTCTCAGAGAGTTCGTCATACGCGGATTGAAGTTCCACATGGCGCTCCAGTGTCGTTGGCCCCTTGGAGCGGTAGTCGGCGTACTTTGTCACACTTGCATTCTTCTCGATTCCAGAGTCGCTCGTGCAGCCATCCGGACCATGAATGACATGGGGTTTCACATGTCAGTTGTGTTCACGCACGACTGACTGGTTAGTTGGTTGAAGCCCATCCGATAAGCCCGAGAATCTCCTGTGCAATCTCCTCCGGAATTCGACCATCGGTTTGGACCACGGCAGCTCGTCCCGTCTTCTGTTGTCGCAATGCTTCCGCCTGCGCCAATGTCCGGCGTGTCTGTTCGTCTCGAGCTGTGCCAATCTCTCTCGTCTTGACTCGTTGCCTTAGCGTTTCATCCGAGGCAAGAAGACGAACGACCGTATAGTCAGCGTTTTCGATTGAAGTGCTTATCCACGCGAGATCGGCGTCCAGATCGAGCATGACGCCACTGAGAATCAGACGTGAGTGTCCTAGTGCAGCAAAGCTCTCCCAGAGCGCCTTCAGATTTCTGCGGCTCAGCGCAACCAGCTCCGTCAGCGGTTCCGGTTGCGGATAAACGCGATCCAGTTCGTCGGTATCGATCATGGCGTGGCGCACATCGGCGATCTGGAGTTGGCGACCGATCTCCCAGGCGACCGTGCTCTTACCCACACCGGCAGCTCCAGTGATCACGAGAACGTTCACGGCGGAGAGAATGCTGCTATCAACGGATAGTTCTAATGACCTACCAGAATGGACTTCATTGTCACGTGTCTAACGGCTATCCGTGACCGACTGACGATTGGGCACGGGCAGCGCGTTGGCGAGGTCGCGGCACTTCTGACTTCAGCAGTCCCGCGCGAGGAAAACTTAGAAATCTGTGTGATTCCGTTGGTGTCAAGTTTGCTCGGGTTGTTTGTTGGGTTTCGATTGGTGACATTTGAAGACAAGTCGCCATTTGCCATTGGAACTTTTTTCGATGGTCGCAAATCTTCCGCATTCGGAACAATGGAACTTGAGCCAGAGTTCGACTACAGATTGCGCGGAGTCCAAGGCTTCTTGGTCAGACAAACCATCACCCCACTCCACAAAGTGAGCGCCAAGCTCATTTCGTAAGAATTGTGTGAAGCGCAATGCCGTAACGAGTGAAATCAACTCTTCATCGTCACATGACTTGAGCTCTTCATCCAGGCCATTCCATAATTGGCCCAACGAGTACTTGTCACCTTCATTCCGTCGAACTTTGAGCCGCATCTTGATTGAAACACGATCCATCAGCGCCTCTAGAGTTCGCCCTGCAACGCCCGCTACTACAACGCCGCTCTGCCTCGAATCTAGAACTCTGCGCAGGTCACGCAGAGGTCCGACCATTGTGCTGATTAGGGTAGGCGTCTTACCAAATCCTCCTCCCCTAAGCTCAACCGTCTCGATAGGGATTTTGGCATCTTTCAGACAGCGATGAGCTATCTCGAACCAAAGCCGATCGTGCACCGTCAAAATGATTTGCCAATCGTTGAGAAGGAGTGCAAACTCACTGAGAGCGCGTGATCGAAGGGTGGTATCGACCGACTGGAACACATCGTCTCGAACAATGATTCGATGCTGACCCTGTTTCGCGCAAAGTATATGAATATGTAGCAAAACCAACAGAGCTAGTAAATCCAGATTCGCCTCGCTGAGCACATTCTCGGGCCTAAGTGGTGGCTTTTTGTCGCGCAACAAGAAGATGTCGAGCGAGCCATTTTTGGAGACCTCAATTTCGACGTTCGTGAACCATTCTTCGCGCGTGATCTGCTTAAATGACTTTGCCACTTCTGGGGCAATCTTCAAGCAAATCTGGCGGAACATGTCGGGGTTCTGGATCACTTTCTCTCTAGCGATACTTGCTGAGGCACGAAGTGATACTTCTTCATTCACTTCCTCCGAATAGTCTCCATGAGGTTCCCCTGAGATAGTGGACACGGTTTATGCAGCTTGGTTGAGACGAGC
>ODAK010008815.1_pt1 | contig 10055 bp, 7 predicted proteins | sample 1539591 | NCBI WGS metagenome assembly ODAK01 (sample SAMEA3539303, study PRJEB22396) | soil metagenome | biome: tundra; feature: field; material: soil | place: USA | collected 2010-05 | depth 0.15 m | reverse complement strand
GCGACCCGCCGATGATCGTCCCGGCCGAAGAGGTTTTCAGCGATGTGCAGGCCGGCGCAATCTACGAGCAGATCCATGCTGTGCTGGGCAAGTACCGGCGGACCCTGCAATCGGACCGGCGGCACCTGCTCGAGCAGTTCACGCTGGTCCAGGTGGCCCGCAAGGTCGTCGGGGTCGGCAGCGTCGGCACCCGCGCCTGGATCGTGCTGATGGACGCCGCCGACGGGGCCGAGCCTTTGTTCCTGCAGGCCAAGGAGGCCCAGCCGTCGGTCCTGGCAGAGTACTGCGGGCGCAGCCAGCACGGCAACCAGGGCGAGCGGGTCGTCGCCGGGCAGCACCTGATGCAGGCCGAAAGCGACATCTTCCTCGGCTGGACCCGCGTGCCCGGCCCGGACAAGGTCGACCGCGACTTCTACGTCCGCCAGCTGAAGGACTGGAAATTCTCCGCCCCGATCGAGGCGATGATCCCATCAGGCATGACCGTCTACGCCCGGCTGTGCGGCTGGACCCTGGCCCGGGCGCACGCCCGCTCCGGTGACCGCATCGCCCTGGCCGCCTACCTCGGCGGCTCCGACGGGTTCGACCAGGCGATCGCCGATTTCGCGGAAACCTACGCCGACCAGAACGAACGCGACTACGCCGCGCTCCAGGCCGCCGTGAAAGAAGGCAAAGTTGAAGCCGCCACCGAGATCTAAGACGGCACCCGGCGCCGCGCATCTGTTCCGGGACGCGGCCGTGTCTGAGGTGACGCCGGCCCGGAGGTCAGGCGCCGCGCAGCCGGGCGCCGGCGGAGCGCCTGCGGCCGGGAACGCAAGGCACCGCCGGTGAGTGCGGCGGCGGCGGCGTCCCCGGCCGATCCGGGCGCGCTGATCCGGAGCAGGAGCTACCGTGTCCTGCTGGTCTTCGCCGCGCTGATCGGCGTGCTGGTCTCGTTCGCCTCCTGGTGTTTCCTGGAACTGGTCCACTGGATTCAGCAAGAGGTGTACAAGAGCCTGCCCGGCGGGCTGGGATTGCATCCCGTCCCCTGGTGGTGGCCGCTGCCGGTGCTGGCCGTCGCCGGCGTGCTGGCGGCCGTCGCGATCGTGCGCCTGCCCGGCCGCGGCGGCCACATCCCCTACGAGGGGGTCAAGGCCGGGACCGCCAGGCCGGTCGAGCTGCCGGGCATCCTGCTGGCCGCGCTGGCCACCCTGGGCCTGGGCCTGGTGCTGGGACCGGAGGCCCCGCTTATCGCCCTCGGCGGCGGCCTGGCGGTCCTGGCCGTGCGGCTGGTGAAAAAGGACACCCCGGACCAGGTGAGGGCGGTGCTCGCTGCGAGCGCGGCGTTCGCCGCGATCGCCACGATCTTCGGCTCGCCGGTCATCGGCGCGATCATCTTGATCGAGGCCGCCGGGCTGGGCGGGCCGATGCTGCCGCTGGTGCTGCTGCCGGGCCTGATGTCTGCCGGGATCGGCTCGGTCGTCTTCATCGGCATGGGCCACTGGACCGGGCTCAGCTCCAGCGCCTACGCGCTGAGCCCCTTCTCGCTGCCCGCATTCTCCGCCCTCACCGTCGCGGATTTCGGCTGGGCCATCGTGCTCGCGTTCGCCGCCGCCGTGGTCACCTTCGCGATTGTCGATGGCGCGCGCAGGTCGGCCCAGATCGTCGCGAGGCAGCCGTGGCTGCTGTTGCCGGCAGGCGCGCTGGCCGTCGGCGGCCTGGCGATCGGGTTCGCCCAGATCACCCACCAGCCGGCGGACCTGGTGCTGTTCTCGGGCCAGGACGCCTTCGGCTCCCTGATCAAGCAGGGCCCTGCCCTGGCCCTGTCCACCCTGGCGTTCCTGCTCCTGTTCAAGGGCCTGGCCTGGAGTATCTCGCTGGGCAGCTTCCGGGGCGGCCCGACCTTCCCGGCCTTGTTCATCGGCGCGGTCGGGGGCCTGCTCGCCGCGCACCTGCCCGGGTTCTCCGAGACTCCCGCCGTGGCCGTGCTGATGGCAGCCGCGGTCGTGTCGATCCTTAAACTTCCGCTGTCGGCAACGGTCATCGCCCTGCTGCTGACCTCCAAAGCCGGACTCGCCACCGCCCCGCTGATCATCGTCGCCGTCGTGGTCGCCTACATCACCATCCAGACGCTGTCCGCGACCCGCGGCGCCGCCGCGGCCGCCGCGCCGGCCGCCGCGCCGGCCGCTGAGCCTCAGCCCGCCGCATCCCCGCACACCACCGCAACGGCCAACCCAGGCGACGGTCAGGCATGACCACCGGGCACCACTACCAACCACCGAACTTGGGAAAGAGGCAAAGATGGCAATTGGGCCTGTGCAGCTCATCGTGCTGGGGTTCAGCCACCCCGACTTCCACGGTGAGGTCATCGCTGAGCTGGAGCGGCTCCACGCGAGCGGTACGGTGCGCGTGATCGACTCGCTGGCCGTCTACAAGGACGCCGACGGCGAGCTGGAGGTGGAGCACCTCAGCAACCTCACCGAGGCTGAGGCGATCGAGCTCGGCAGCAAGATCGGCGCGCTGATCGGCCTGGGCATCGAGGGCGAAGAGGGGATGGAGGCGGGAGCGGTCGCGGGCGCCGAGCAGGCGGCCGCCGAGGGCGGCGTGCACGTGTTCACCGAGGAAGAAGGCTGGGATGTGCTGGAAGACATCCCCAACGACTCGGCGGCGGCGCTCATCCTGCTCGAGCACCACTGGGCGGTGCCGCTGCGCGATGCGGTCGCCCGGGCTGGCGGCTTCCGCATCAGCGACGGCTTCATCAGCCCGCTCGACCTGGTAGCACTCGGCCTGGTCTCGGCCGAGGAGGCCCAGGAACTGCACGACCTGGAAACGGCGTCGGCCGCAGGAAGCACACCATGATCACATGTCCGCACGATGACCCGGAGGCCTGAGATGTTCGGAGCACGCAGAGTAGCCCGGCGCACGGGACGGCGCACCGCCCGGCGCGTCTCCCGCAGGTAAGCAGTCAGGAAATGAGCCCTCCAGGGGCCGGCTGGAACACCGCGGCTGAGCCGTGATCGGCTGAGCTGCCAGCGGCCAGGAGCGGCTTGGCGCCGCCTCCTGGCGGGCCCGGTCGCGCGCCGTCCGTGAGGCCGCTCAGGGGCGGCGAGAGTCCGGGAAAGGGCAGACATGGCAAGCAAAGGCGATGACGTGGCAGTGCAGGAAGACGGTCCGCTACGCGGAATGGGCGGGCCGGACGGAACGGGCAGCGCGGGCGCGGCGGGCGGACCGTCTGGCACCCGCCCGGCAGCCACCCCAGGCCAGCGCTGGCTGGCCCGGCTCGCGTTCGCGGCCGCCGTTGCCGCGGTCGCGGTGCTCCTGGTGTCGGGTGCCCTGAGGAGCATCACCGCGCTGCTCGTTGGCCTCGCGGGCCTGGCCATCGCCAGCGCGGCGGCATGGTGGTTCCTCGCAAACCGCGGCGTACTGCGATGGCTCGCGTTCGTGCTACTGGTCGCCGCGCCGGTATTGGTGATCGTCGTGTACGTCCTTGCCGGGCTGCTGTGGGAGATCGCGCTCAGCGTCGCGCTCGCTGCCGCCGCCGTCGCCGCCGGGCGCGCGGCGCTCAGCAGTGACCGGTTGCCGGCGAAACCGCGCGAGTATGCGGCGGCGCCGCGGCGGCAGCCTTTTGTGATCATGAACCCGCGGTCGGGCGGCGGGAAGGTCGGCAAGTTCGGGCTCGGGGACAAGGCGAGTGCGCTCGGCGCCGGGGTGGCGCTGCTCGAAGGTCCCGGCGTCGTCGACGTTGCCGCGCTTGCGCGGCAGGCGGTGGACCGCGGAGCGGATCTGCTCGGGGTGGCCGGCGGTGACGGGACCCAGGCTCTCGTCGCGGGCATCGCCGCCGGGCGGGACGTCCCGATGATGGTGATCTCGGCGGGTACGCGCAATCACTTCGCCCTGGATCTCGGGCTGGACCGTGACGATCCTTCCGCCTGCCTGGCCGCCCTCACCGATGGCGTTGAGCTGCGCATCGACCTTGGCCTGATCGGCGGCCGCACGTTCGTCAACAACGCGTCGTTCGGCGCCTACGCCCAGGTCGTGCAGAGCCCCGCCTACCGCGACGACAAGTCCGGCACCGCGCTCGCGATGCTTCCCGACCTGCTCAGCGGCCATCAGGGAGCGCACCTGGTGGTCCGGGCCGACGGGCGGGTGGTACTCGACGGGCCGCAGGCGGTGCTGGTGAGCAACAACCCGTACGAGACCGGTGACATCGCCGGCCTGGGCCGGCGCGCGCAGCTCGACCAGGGCGTGCTCGGCGTCGTCGGCGTCAAGGTCGACAACGCCGCCCAGGCAGCCGGCCTGCTGCGCAGGCCGCGGCGCTCGCGCAGTCTCACCGTGCTCACCGCCCGCGAGGTCGTCATCGACGCCGACCAGCCGCAGATCCCGGTCGGAATCGACGGCGAATCGGTGCTGATGCCCACGCCGGTGCACTGCACGATCCGGCCGCTCTCGCTGCGGGTGCAGGTCCCCCGCGGCCGACCCGGCGTCCCCGAGCCCCGGCCGCCGATGGACTGGGCACGGCTCCGCCGCCAAGCGCTCACGTTCGCGCGGGCCTCCGGCGGGCTCCGGAGCGCAAGAGGAAACACCATGATCGCGGCAACTCCCCCGAAGCATTCGCGCCACAGTTACCGCATTCCGCAAGCCGTGAGGCCCGATCACCGGAGGTAAGCCGTGACCGATTCCGGGGATAACGGTGTCCCAGCCCCCGAAGGCCGGGATCTCAGCGCCGATGAACAGGCCGGACCGCAGGCACCGCGCCACGGGCAAGCCGGACTTGGCCGTCCGCCGGACAAGCCTCGCCGGCGCCGGAGCGGCTGGCGGACTCCTGTCGCGGTGCTGCTGATCGTTGCCGGCTGCGTCCTGGCGCCGCTCTCGGTGGTGGCGGCGTGGACGGCGAACCAGGTCTCTGACACCAGCCGGTATGTCGCCAACGTGGAGCCGCTGATCAAGGATCCGGCTATCCAGAACGCCCTCACCAACAAGCTCACCGGCGAGATCGTCACCCGGATCAATGTGAAGGGCCTGACCGATCAGGCGGCTGCGGACCTGGCGCAGAAGGGCCTGCCCCGGATCAGCGCGCTGCTGCGGGGCGTCTCGGGATCGCTGGCCAGCGGGGTCGCCGGATTCGTGCACAGCAGCATCCAGAAGATCATCACCGGCCCGCGGATGGCGAACGCGTGGGTGCAGGTAAACCGGGCGGCCAGCCAGGCGCTCGTCGCGGTCTTGTCGGGCCGGGCCGCCGGCAACGGCGCCGTCGGCGTCCGCAACGGCCAGGTCACCCTCGACCTGGCGCCCCTGGAGGCCGTCGCCAAGCAGGACCTCGTCGCGCGCGGGCTGACGATCGCGGACAAGATCCCCATCGTCCACGCCACGTTCGCGCTGTTCCCGTCCAAGAACCTGGTCAAGGCGCAGAAGGCCTACCGGCTCATCAACGACGTGAAGATCGTGCTGCCCATCGTCACGCTGGCGCTGCTCGGCCTCGGCGTGTTCATCGCGCGGCGTCCCCGGCGGGCACTGATCGGCGCCGGGCTCGGGTTCGCCGCGTCCATGCTGGTGCTCGCCGCCGCCCTGCTGATCGCCCGGAACCTCTACCTCAACAGCGTGCCCGCCAGTGTGTCCGCGGACGCGGCCGCCGCCGCCTTCGACATCCTGGTCCGGTTCATCAAGACAGCGCTGCGCACCCTGCTGGTCGCCGGCCTGATCGTGGCCGCGGCCGCGTTCTTCACCGGCCCGTCCGCGGCGGCGGTCCGAACCCGCCATGCGTTGTCGTCCGGCCTCGGCCGGCTACGCCACGGCGGCGAATCCGGACCGGCCAGCCGGTGGACCTACGCGCACCGCAGAGCGCTGCGGATCGCGGCGGTCGCGCTGGCCGCCCTGGTCTTCGTCTTCTGGGGCCAGCCGACCGCCGCCGTCGTAGTGGCGATCGCCATCCTGCTGCTTGTCGTGCTCGGCCTCATCGAACTGATCGGCAGGCCACCCGCGCAGCCGAGCCCAGCGCCACCAGCCCCGGACGGGTGAGCCCCGCCCGGCGGGAACGGCCGCATCCCGGCCAGGAGCGAGCGGCGCGGATCACCTCCCGGGCCCGGTGCTCGTGCTCGCGGCTCGGACAATGCCACCAGCGTGTACCGCCCCCGCGGCCGGAGACGCGGAGATCTCAGATGCCTCTCTTATGACTAGGCGGAGCTCGATCCGGCCGAGCTTGATGCCGGTCGCGTCTTCCGGCCCTGTGCACCTGCAGATCGCCGAAGCAGGATTGCGGATGGGCACCGGCGCGCCGCGGAGGCCCTCATCATGGGATCGCATATCCGCAAGGCCCCGGGACAGCGCGGATCACATCCTGCGCGCAAGGATGATCAGATCGCGGCGGAACGCCTCATACGATCACGAACGAGCCCAGCAGCACCGTCACGTGCGGGCAACGCAGCCCGAGGCGCTCGCCGCGCGCCGGGCGGGAGGGGCGCGTGCAGCGACGGCCGCAGTCGGCAGTTTCGGCAAACGCCACCAGCGGGCCGGGCAGCAGCGCGGCGAGCAGCCGCTAGCCAGAGCCCGGCAAGCCAGCCGGGCCAGGACCGCGTCGCGCTCCGCGGCAGCAGATCGCAGCCGGTCCATCCACTCCCGCGACTCCGGATCCAGCTCTGGTTCGGCCTGCAACGACATCACCGTCACCCTCGGCACCGCGATGGCGGCCATCAGCACGGCCACGGCCACGGCCGCGGTCTCGGACAACCCCGGGAGGTGCACGGCGAGCAGGCCCCGGCCGCGCCGGTGAACAACGCCGGGAACGCCGGGCCGCCCCGGGCCCCAGCGGGCCCCGCGACCACGCCGGCCCGACCACGCGACGCGTCACCAGCCCGGCCCGGCACGGGCCGCCTTCCAAGCTGCCGCCCGCTGGCCCGCCCGGATGCACGACCCGCACGTCACCAATAGGGAATGGCTGACCGGCTGGCTCTGGTCCGTGATCTCATCCATGCCAGGACTCCCTCCCCCTGGCGCACCTGGCTGCTCACCCTCCGCGACCTGGCCTGGTAGCTACGAGGGGGCCGGGTCGTCTAATTCGCCGGCGTCGATCGCGTCCACCTTGAGCAGGACCAGCCCGAGCGTCTCGATGCGCTTAATCAGCCCATACAGCGACGCGGTGTCGGCCCCGCCGGTTCGCAACCAGGTAGCCCCCGGGGCCTCCCACAGCTCCACGTCGTCGAACTCGGCCCGTACGAGGTCGCTGGCGACTCCACGGATCTTGAGCTCGTATACGCGTGGACGTTTCGTGACCTCACCTGCCCTTTCGTGGTTGCGCTCACGCCCACGCCCACTATCGGCTGCCGGTGCCGCCCGGGCATCACCCACAGATCACCCGAGGCAGGGTGAACCTGACGGCGCTTGCCCGCGAGGGTGCGGCGTCCCAGGTCGCCCGGCGGCGCAGTCTCATCAGGACCGAAGAGGGCATGTCCGTCCCAGCGCCGGCTGGTCACTGTCCCCGGCCCGCCGGGGCACAGTGACCAGGTGCAGCGGGCTGCCCTGCTCCGAAGGGTCGAGTCCGCTGGCCGGCCGCTGGTGCTCGTGGTGGCTCCCTCCGGCCTCGGCAAGACCAGCCTGCTCGAGCAATGGGCCACGACGACAGACGCGCAGGATGGCTGTCCTGCGATGAAACCGACGGGGCGCCGACCCGGTGCTGGTCCCGGCTCACTACCAGCCTCGCTGCGCGGTGGCGGCGGCGCAGAAAGCTCCCCGGAGACCCCCGGTGCGCAGTGCTGCTGGTTAGAGGGGTGGCCGCCGCTCGCACAGGTGCTGAGGCCTGAGCCGCCCGGCGCTGGCTGACCCCTCTGTGCGGAGAAACTCCCGAGCTCGATCGTGGATCGGATCTGTCATGGAAGTGGAGCCTGACGACCAAAACTGATGACGCCGGGCGTGATGATCCCCGGGTGCCGCGTCCACCGTGCGGATCAACGTGCTCGCAGGCAGGCGAGGGCCAGCCGCGCGAAGGTCGCGGCCTATCGAGCTGTTATCACGATCACCGCAGATCACCCCTCCTGGGGTGATGCCCGGGTGGTGCGCAGAACGGCGCGGTGCGGCAACGTCGAAGACGATGACGGAGAACCGCATCCCCTGCTGCGGCAGCGCCAGCGGGGTGCAGCGAAGGGATGATCCGAGGGGCCACGTGCCGAGCACGGCCCGGTACCGCGCTTCGGCCCAGGCAATCCTGGCCGCGATCGACACGGATCGCGCCGCCAAGCGGAAGAGGTCTGAGATGCCTCTGTTCAAAGATCGGATTGGCCGGCCGGGGCTGATCGGCAGAGGTCGCGACCGGCAAGACAACCGGCATGACCGGGGCGACCGGCGCGACGACCGGGGTGACCGGCGTCGTCGCGGGCGCGGGCTGTTCAGGTGACCGGGAGCTAGACGATCAAGCCGGTCGCGCGTACCAGTAGCGATTGGGCTTCGGCTTCGATCAGCAGGGAGATACGGACATGTCACAGTTGGACTGGAAGGCCGAGTACGCCTACTCCACCGGGATGCAGGCGTTCATCTATGGCTTCCCGTATGTCTACAACGCCAAGCTCCGGCATGACTGGGTGACCAGCAAGCGCGACCCGGACGTCGTCCCGTACGCCGCGGTGAACCATTTCTGGCATGCGGCACGCGTGATGGATGCGACCTACCGGGACGGCGGCTGCCCGAACAACGACACGCTGTATTCGCTGGCGTGGCTGGATCTGGGCGGCGAGCCGGTCATCTTGTCCCACCCGGACATGGCCGGCCGTTACTTCACCTTCGAGCTGATGGGGTTCACCTCCGACAACTTCGACTACGTCGGGCAGCGCACCACCGGCAGCAAGGCCGGGCATTTCGCCATCTGCGGGCCGGGCTGGCACGGGGAGCTGCCGGCCGGGGTCCAGGCGACGCGTCCTGCGCCGACCCCGTGGGTCCTGCTGCTGGGGCGCACTTTGGTCGACGGTGATGCGGACCTGGCGGCCGTGCATGCGCTGCAGGCGCAGTACCGGCTCACCCCGCTGAGCCTGCGGGGCAAGCCCGGCGCCACGGTGCCCGAGCGCCGCGACGTGTACGCCCCGGCCGAGGCGGCACAAGATCCGCTGGGGCCGTGGAAGACGCTCAACGCCATGCTGGCCGAAAACCCGCCGCCGCCGCATCACGCCCTGGTGCTCCGCCAGTTCGCCCGCATCGGCATCGGGCCCGGCCTGGACGTGGACGCCCAGCCCGACGTGGTCAAGCAGGGCCTGACCCGCGCCGCCATGACGGCCATGGGGCTGCTCCAGCAGCAGTTCCTCAGCGGCGACTGGGCCACCCTGGTCAACGGCTGGCGCTACCCACCGCCCGAGGAAGGGCGTTTCGGTGACGACTTCCTGCGGCGCGCCGCCGACCAGTCCCTGGCCGGCATCACCGCCAACGACCCGGCAGAAGCGGTCTACCTGGTGAACTTCAACGACGCCCACGGTGCGAAGCTGTCCCCCCAGGGCCGCTACGAACTGCATTTCCGCGCCGGCGGCCTTCCCCCGGTGGACTCGTTCTGGTCGCTTGCCGCCTACACCGAGCAAGACATGAACCTGATCCCCAACCCCGCCTACCGCTATTCGGTCGGCGACCGGACCCCCGGCCTGAAGCAGGACCCAGACGGCGGGCTGACCATCTACCTGCAGCCCGGCTCACCCGGCCAGGAGCGGGAACCGAACTGGCTGCCCACGTCCGCCCAGCACCCGTGGTTCGTGATCTTGCGGATGTACCTGCCCCAGCCTGCGGTGATCGAGGCCAAGTGGGAATGCCCGGGCATCACCCCGGTCACCTGATCGGTGAGTTTAAAGGAGAGGAGTACGGGTCATGAAGCTGTCTGCCAAGCTGCCCCACGATGACGAGGGCGCGAAGCTCATGCGCTTTGAGAACGTCCGCGGCCAGCGGTACACCGAGATCTTCCTGATCGGCGGCCACGCGATCACCCACCAGCTGGTCGGCGGGGTCTACAACACGATCGGGATGAACGACCCCGCCGGGACCGGAGACACCTGCCCGCAGGCGGTGCTGGACAAGGTCGATGTCGATGACCTGAAGGAGACCTACGACGTCCTCGGCGC
>ODAK010008814.1_pt1 | contig 10056 bp, 7 predicted proteins | sample 1539591 | NCBI WGS metagenome assembly ODAK01 (sample SAMEA3539303, study PRJEB22396) | soil metagenome | biome: tundra; feature: field; material: soil | place: USA | collected 2010-05 | depth 0.15 m | reverse complement strand
GGTGGCGTCGTCGCGTCGAGCCCATTGTCCCTCGAGACGGTCGCGCTCGTTGGAGAGGCTCACGCTTTGGCGGCGCACTTGAGTGATCACGCTTCCGTCCTAGTTTGGCGAGGGAGTCTGAATGTGAATGTCGAACCTTCGCCCTCTCGAGACTCGACCTGCACGCTGCCTCGGTGGTTCGACGCCACGTGGCGAACGATAGCTAGTCCGAGACCGGTCCCGCCCGATGAGCGGCTGCGGCCGGCGTCGACGCGGTAGAACCGCTCGAAGATCCGTTCCAGGTCGCGAGATGGAATGCCAATACCGTGATCCTCGACGATCACAACGACGTCGTCACCGTCCACTCGGCCGATGCAGCTCACGTCCCCACCTTCCGGGGAGAATTTCACGGCATTCTCGAGAAGGTTGTAGACCGCAGAAGTCAGCTGACGCCGGTCGCCGAGAACGACCACGGGTGGGTCGGGCTCCTCGAGGGCGACCTTTATCTGCAGCTGGCTCGCCGCCTCGCGGACGCGCTCGGCCGCTTCGGCCATCACGAGGTTTATGAGCACCGGCTCGCGCGGAGGTGACTCCTCGTTCTCGATCCGCGAGAGGTCGAGCAGGTCGTCTATCACCCTGCTGATACGGAATGCCTCTTTGTAGATCCTGTGCGCGAGGCGTTGGGCCACCTGAGGCTCGTTCTCCGACAGCAGCGTCTCTGCGAGGAGCCCGACAGCTCCCATAGGCGTCTTCAGCTCGTGGCTTACGTTCGCAACGAAATCGCGCCGGACATCCTCGAGGCGCCGCCTTTCGGACACATCGTCGATGACCGCGATCACCCCGAGAGCGCGCTGGCCGTTGTCGATGCTCTCGGTACGCACGACAAGGGTGCGACGGGGCGGCCCGTAAAGCTCAAGCAGACGCTCCTCGCTGGCGCCCGGCGCGGTTGCGGCCAGGAGCTCCTCGACCGCCTGGGCGGCGATCGCGTCGCCGTGGCGACTCCCGATGAGGGCGACCGCTTTGCTATTGCGGAAGACGGTGTCACCGCGCTCGTCGGTGACCAGCACAGCTTGGGGAAGGGTGTCCAGTGCGCGGCGCAGTCTGATGGCCTCCGAGGAGGCCTCGGCCACAGCCTCGGCGGCGCGGTCGGTGGCTCGCTCGATGTGCACGAGCACGTCCTCGAGGTCCTTCACCTCCTTCGGTGGCATGTCCGCCCCGAGGCGGGACGCGAGGGCTTGCAGCCGCTGGCGCAAGCTGCTGCTCCCCCGGCGTGCTGCGAGTGCAGAAGCCGCGATCACGATGACCACGACTACGACCGCTATGACGAGCTCTAAGACCGTCAGGTGAAGAACCGTACCCACTATCCCCAGCATGGCATGACTAGAGGGCGGGAGGCTGCAGCCGATTTTGTCCCTTGGAGCCGCGTCTGTTCGGTAGGTCGGACGGTATCGGCCTCAGCGAGCCTGAAACAAGCCGATCGGCAAAGAGCCACGGCACAGATCGCCGAATGCCCGGCCCCGACAACCTCCGCCCGGAAAGGTAGGCCATGCACGTTTCTTCGCCCGCTCAGATGTTTGCCGGAATCGTCACGATGAACCCGAGCTCCTCAGCTCTTCCCGGGGAGTCCACGATCCAGCAGCTCACCAATGGTCTCGGGTGGTGGGCGCTCGTCGCCTCGCTGGTCGGCCTCGTACTTGGCGCTGCAGCCTGGGCGATAGGAAGCCACGGGAACAACTACCAGTACGCCAACGCCGGTCGCAAGGCCGTACTGGCCTCCGGCGTCGCGGCACTTCTCATCGGTGCGGCACCCACCCTCGTGAACTTCTTGTTCCAGACCGGCCATGGGATTCACTGACGCGGCCCAACCCGCGGCGCTCGTCGTCCACCTGCGTAGTCGCCTACCAGAGTCGGCAGCCAGCGCCGCGGGACTGGGCAGGGCGGGCATCGCTGCCGCACCCCGCTTCCTCGGGGGGACTGCCGCGCGACTACCCCACGCCGCCGCGGGCATCTTTTCTGGTCTCAGTGCCTCGGGTTTCGCCAACACGCTCGCCAAGGTGCTCCTTTCTGGTTTCTTCCATACCTTGTCGACCTGGGTCGCGAGCGGGGCAGCCTCTATCGTCGGCGGCCTCGGCGCCGCGCTCTCCTCAACCACACAACCAGTGCTGAGCGGAGGGGCGTGGGGCTCGGAATTCGACATCATGGCGGTCCTGAGCGCGGCAGTGGCGCTGCCCCTCGTGGCGGCCGGCGCGATCCAGGCGATCGTCCGTCAGGAGCCGGGAGGCTTGCTTCGCAGCGTGCTCGTGCGACTACCGCTCGCCCTTTTGTTCACAGGCGTCAGCGTGCAGTTAGTCGTTCTCGGCTTGGAGGCGACCGACCAGGCGAGCGCGATGCTGCTCGGGGCGACAGGCGACCCGGCCCACCGTTTGCTGACAGGTCTCGCCACCGGTCTCGGCCAACCGGGAGACTTCGGACTAGCGGCCTTCGGGGGTTTCCTCGTCGTGCTCAGCGCGGCGGTCGTCGCGTTCATGCTCTGGCTGGAGCTGGCCGTGCGATCGGCCGCCATCGCGGCCGCCTCGTTGTTCTTGCCTCTCGCGCTTGTGGGTCTCGCCTGGCCCGCGACCTCGCAGTGGGCACGCAGGCTGGGCGAGACGCTCGCGGCCCTCGTTCTCTCCAAACTCGTGATCGCTGCGGTGCTTGCGCTCGCCGCCAGTCTCCTCCTCAGCCCGAGCGGAGTCTCGAGCACCGTCGAGGGTGTGGCCCTCCTTGCGATCGCAGCCTTCTCACCCTTTGCCCTCTTGAGGCTCGTTCCGGCAATCGAAGCGGGGGCCGCGGGCCACCTCGAGGGCCTGGGTCGCCGGGGGGTGCGCGGCGCGGACCGCCTCGGCACCGAGCTCGGAATCACCGAAGCCGGCACCGTGGCGGCCATGGCCGGTCTTGGAGCGACTCTTATGTCCCGCGGCGCCAACAACTCGGGCGGGGGCACTCCTAGCACGGGCGGTTCGGGACCGGGCGCAGAGCCGTGGGCCAACCTCAACGTCGGGCCTTGGACGGCCGACCGCCCGAAGTACGCGGCAGCTGACGACGGAGCCTCGGGGGCTCAGAGCTCACCGGACCCGGGCGGTCCGGCTGCGCCCTCGGGCTCGCGCAGCCAAATCGGAGGGACGACAGACCATGGCTGATGTGACCCCTCGCTACCAACTGGGGCCGCGCAGCCGCCGGGGACTCGTCGCGGGCTGGCGAGCGGGCCAGCTGGCCGTTGTCGGAGTCGGTCTCGTGATTGCAGTGGTCGTGATGCGCTCTGTGAGCCGAGGAGTCGGGGCGCTTTTGGCCCTCCTTGTGCTCGCGAGCTTCGTGGCGTTCGTCACGTGGCCACTTGGGGGTCGAAGCGCCGATCAGTGGACGCCCGTTGTGGCCTCTCACGTGGCGCGTAGGACGAGGGCACCGAGCAAGCGGCGCCGAGGTGCATTGTCGGAACTGGAGCTTCACGACATCCCCGCCGAGGAGGGCAGGCGGATCGGTGTGATCGTTGATCGCGCGGCTGGCACCTGGACCGGGACAATGAGGATCGGAGGGTCCGGTTTCTCCTTGAGCGACGAGATGGAGAGGTCTCGCCGCGTCGCGGCATGGTCTGGAGTGCTGGCTGGTTCGGCTAGAGAAGGTGGGGGCTTGCACCGCCTTCAATGGATTGCCCGCTGCCTGCCCGGCCGCGTCGGCGACCCAGCGCCCGGGGAATGTGCCGAGCGCGGCATCGCTAAGGACAGTTACAGGTCGCTGCTTGACCGGGCCGTTCCGATGCTGTGGCGCCACGAGATTCTCGTCGCTGTTTCGGTCCGATCCTCGGCTGGACCGGGAAGAAGGCGGCGCCCGGACGTGGGCCGGAAGTTGCTGGACGAGCTGAACGCCCTAGAGCGTCGCTGCCTGGCCGCAGGTCTCGAGGTCGAGGGTCCGCTCTCACCCTCGGCTGTCGCCGCCATGATCCACAGCAGCGCCGCAGATGCCTCAAGGCCGGAAGCGGCCGCCGAGACCTGGCCGTGGCCACTCGGAATCGCGGAGAGCTGGTCAAGCATCCGAACCGACGCCACCTGGCACGCGGTCTACTGGATCGCCGACTGGCCCCGTACCGGCGTCGGGAGCGGGTTCCTGCTCCCGCTCATGTTGGAGGGGAGCCTCAGGCGGACGATCGCGGTGACGATGGCGCCTGTGGCACCGCTTCGTGCCGTGCGTCGGGCCGAGCACGACCGTACCTCCGCCGTGGCGGACGCCGAGCTGCGCAGTCGGCACGGATTTGCTGTGACTGCCCGGGCGCGCCACGAGCACGAGGCGACTACCCGCAGAGAGACCGAATTGGCCGAGGGGCACGGTTCCTTCCGCTTCAGCGGCTACCTGGCGGTCACTGTGGACGACGAAGTAGCCCTCGCAGACGCCTGTGCGCGGCTCGAGCAGATCGCCGCGCAAGCTCAGCTCGAGCTTCACCGCATGTACGCATCCCAGCAGGACGGTTACGTCTGCCTTCTTCCGACCGGACGCGGCTGCGCGTGAAATTGCCGTCGCACGAGTCCACGACGGCCCAGCTCGGCGTCGCCTATCCCTTTGCCGCCTCTGCGCCCCTCCCGACGAGCCGGGTTCTCATCGGCCAGGACCTGGTGGGCGGTCCTTTCGCGCATGACCCGTTCGATCTCTATTCCACAGGGGTGGTCACCAACCCCAACGTCACCGTGCTCGGCCAGATCGGACGCGGAAAGAGCGCGCTCGTGAAGAGCTACCTGATGCGCCAAGCGGCTTTCGGGCGTCAGATCGCCGTTCTCGATCCGAAGGGGGAGTACGGCGCTTTGGCCCGGGCCCTCGGCTCGCGCCCGCTCACGCTCGCACCCGGTGGTGCCCTCCGGGTCAATCCGCTGGACGGTCCGCCGTCGCCGACGGGCAGCGCCGCAGCCAGGCACCGGCTCGGCCTGCTCGGGACCCTTGCAGCGGCTTGTCTTCGGCGCCCGTTGTCTCCGAGGGAGCACACCGCCCTCGAGCTCGCTCTCGGCGCTGCTTCGGGAGCCCAACTCGATCGGGGCGGGCCTCCTACCTTGCCTGAGGTTGTCCAGGCGCTACTGCGCCCCCTGGCGGCATCGGCCAGGTCTGTAGGCACCACCAAGGTGGGGCTCGAACAGGACGGGAGGGACCTCGGTCTCGAGCTGCGCCGCCTCGTTGAAGGCGATCTCGCGGGCATGTTCGACGGCCCGACGACACCTGGCATGGACCCGGGTTCGGGGGTACTGGTCATCGACCTGTCGGCCGTTTACCACTCCGAGGCGTTGGGTGCCCTCATGGTTTGCGCCTCGGCGTGGTTGCAGGCCATGACCGCGCGGGCCTCAGCACAGACGATCCTTGTCATCGACGAGGCATGGGCAGTGCTCACCGACCTGGCCGTTGCCCGCTATCTCCGGTCGTCCTGGAAGCTCGCTCGCTCGAACGGTCTGGCCAACGTAGCGGTCTGCCACCGGGCTTCTGACCTCGGGGCGAGCGGAGCTGCCGGAAGCGAGCAGAGCCGACTCGCCGAGGGCCTGCTTGCCGACTCCGAGACCGTGGTCTGTTACGCGCAGCCTGCGTCCGAGCTGCCGGCACTTGCCGGACTCCTCGGATGCTCGCAGGAGGAACTGGAGATCCTGCCCCGCCTTCGACGGGGCGTGGCCCTGTGGGTGGTCGGAAGAAGGCGATTCCTCGTCGAACATCTTCTCGGGCCTGACGAGCTCGCCGTTGTTGACACCGACTCGAGATTGCTCCGCGAGCCGCCCGGAGCGACACAGCCGCAACATGATGCCGTCGATCGAAGCGGCGATTGAGCCGGCAACGTCTCGAGTCAGGGGACCGTGGCACCGGGCGCCGTTCGGGCAAGGGGTCGATTGCTTCGAGCCTTCGTTCTGACCAGGAGCTGCTGGCTGTTCTGGCGCTAGCTGTCTGCTTGCTCACATCCCTCGCTGTTTGGCTCGCAGGCGGTCTGCTGGCTTTGTTCAACACCGGCAGATGGAATGACGTGCCGGTGGGCAAGGCGCCTGTCCTCGTCGTTCAGCTGCTTGCTCATCCTGGCTCGCCGTCTCGAGCTTGGCCTCTTGGCGTCCGGAGAAGTTTCCCGGGCCCGTTCGTGACCGACCTGTGGTTCGTCGGCATCGGGCTCACCGTGCTCGCAGGCGTCGCCACCTTGTTGTTCCGCCGGCGGCACCCGACCGGTCCGCGCCCGCGACCCTCTGGAGCGCGGCTCTTGGTGAGACCGGAGCGAGTCGCGGGTGGCTGGGCACGGCCGAATGACCTGCGGCCTCTTCGCGTGCCACGTGCGCCAGGCGATCGACTCGTCCTCGGAACCCACGCCGGGCGCCTTCTCGCCGCAGAGGCCCGGCACTCTGTCATGGTGGTGGGACCGACCCAGTCCGGCAAGACGACGGGGCTAGCCATCCCGGCGATCCTGGAATGGTCCGGACCGCTCCTTGCGACAAGTGTGAAGGCCGACTTGTTGCACGAGACGATCGCTTGGCGCCGCTCGCTCGGGGAGGTGCAGTACTACGACCCGACCGGGGCGGTGAGCCCGATCGATGGCGGATCGTTTGCGTCCGGTTGGTCGCCTTTGGCAAGGGCCGTTACCTGGCCCGGCGCGCGGAGAATCGCCTCTTCGCTGTGCTCGGTTGCGAGGGCCGGGGACGGCGGGATGGAGGACGCGGGCTTTTGGTACGCAAACGCGGAGAAGCTTCTCGCCCCCTTGCTGTTCGCCGCCGCGACGTCCGGTGCCTCGATGGCCGACGTCGTTCGCTGGCTAGACGAGGAGGCGACGACCGAGGTTCTCCTCGCCCTCGAGCTGGCCGCCGTACCCGAGGCTTTGAGAGCCGCCCGAGCGAGCATGGGGCGCGAGGAGCGCCAGCGCGCTTCTGTGTATGCGACAGCCGAGACGGTGGTGGCTGCCTTCGCCGATCCGGCTGTGGCGGCATCTGCACAAAGATGCGAGATCGACCCTGTTTCCCTCGTGTCGGGCTCGGCCGGTTCCCTGTACTGCTGCGCGCCGGCGAGAGATCAAGAGCGACTAGCCCCCGTGTTCACCGCGATCGTGCGCGAGGTCCTGGATGCCGCGTTCGAGAAGGCCGCGGCGAGCGGACGGCCACTCGACCCCCCACTTTTAGTCGTGCTCGACGAGGCAGCGAGCGTCGCTCCATTGGCAGACCTTGACCGCGTTGTCGCCACCGCCGCCGGACACGGAGTCCAGCTGGTCACGGTCTGGCAGGACTTGGCACAAGTGGAGTCACGTTATGGGGGTCGGTGGGCGACGGTCGTGAACAATCACCGCGCGAAGATCGTCTGCTCGGGAATCGCGGATCCGGTTACCTTGCAACATGTGAGCGGGTTGCTCGGCGAAGAAGAGAGGTCTGAGCATTCGTGGACTGTCGGCGACGACGGCCGGCGCTCACGCACCGAGGCCGTCACCGTCAAGGCGCTCGCACCACCGGGCTGGCTTCGCCAGCTACCGCCCGGCCAGGCCGTCCTCGTCTATGGGAGCCTGCCGCCGGCGCGACTTTCCCTGCGGCCGTTCTTCCGAGACCGGGCGCTTTGTGGGCGCGCGATTAGCGAGTCGGCCCGTCCGTCCGCCGGTTCGGCCTACGGATCTATCAGCCGCAAGCGGCTCGGGACGCGCCGCGCAAGGTTGACCGCGTGGTCTCCGAGGCGCTCGTAGAAACGCCCCACAAGCGCTAGCTCGATTGCGACCTCCACCGGAATGCCGGCTGTCACGAGCTCGGCGATGAAGGTCACGTGCAGGTCGTCCATCTCGTCGTCGAGGGACTCGAGGCGTTCTGTGGCGCCGGTGACGTCGCCTGCATAGGCGTCCCCGGCGATGTGCCACATCGCGCAGGCGACCTCACCCATCCGCTGCACGTAGCCCCGCAGCCGGGCTGGCATCTCCGCTGGGAGATTGCGAGTGGCCCGGCGGGCGACATGCTCAGCGAGGTCACCGCTGCGTTCCAGTTCGGGGAGCATCCCTAACACGGCGAGGAGATACTGCGCCTCTCCTGGGTTCGAGGGCCTATCGAGAAGGCGAGCCTGGACTGAGGACTCGAGCTGCTGGTAGAGGTCGTCGATGTCTGCGTCTGCGGCGACGAGCGCCCTGGCGGCTTCTCTATCGGCGCTGACCAGTGCGTGGGTCGCGCCGGCGACGGCGTTCTCGACCAGAGCGAAAAGCTGGATCACATGGCGGTCGACGATCGCGAAGTCGAGCGGGCCGTCGTCGCTCCGCGCCGTTGTGAGTCCCCACTCGGCTCGTGGCAATCCGAGGAAGCTCTGGGCGCGGTCGATGGTGTCCTGCACCGGGGCGCGTTCCAGCTCGTTCTCATCGGAGGCATGCCCCGACTGATCGCCCGGAAGAGCGAGCTGCGCCATACGGGCACCGTACCCCCTTATGGGGCGGGAGACTGCCGATTCTGGTTACTTCGCAGCTCGCGGAAAGCTTTCATCGCGACGCGGTGTTGCGGTCACTTGGAATTCGCAGGGAATTAACCCTGGTCGTCTACGGTCGCGGTCAGTGGAAGACCAGGATGTGGTGACAACCCTCAGCCATCGTCGCCCGGATCCAGTGGGTTCCGCTCGCACCGGCCCTGGCCCGGGGTCGTGTGTCCTCACCCCCTCGCGCTCGCACACTCCCTTGACACGCGGCACCCCCAAGGCCGCGCGTCTGTACCCAACTGCACGCGGCGCAGCCCGGTATGCCGGCCGGGCGGCCGACTGGGGCGAGCCACGAGAGGACGCACCTCCCTGGGACGCGGCTTGAAGGTGTCGGTGGCCGAACGGACGTTCTCTGAGAGATCAGCCCTCCTTTTCTCTTAGAGCGTCCGGCGGCCGCCGAGGAGGCCCCGATCAAGACCCGCCAATAAGACCCGATCAATCGGACCTGACCAATCGGACCTGACCAATCGGACCTGACCAATCGGACGTGATCGGTATCGACGGCTGGCGAACCCAGGGATTCAGTAGGCGAGCAGCGCTCGCGCGGCGGCTGTTATGCCTTCTGTCTGGGGGAGGATCGCTCTCTCCAGCGTCGGCTCGTAGGCGACGAAGGTGTCGGTGGCACCCAGCCTGGAAATGGGGGCGTCGAGGTCCCGGAAACAAGCCTCGCCTGCCCAGGCGGCAACCTCGGCGCCGAACCCACTCGTCAGTACGTCCTCGTGCACGACGAGGAGCCTGGAGGTGCGGGCGACAGAGGATGCGACCGCCTCTTTGTCCCAGGGGATGAGCGAACGCAGGTCGATCACCTCGAGGCTCATATTCTCTGCGGCCAGCTGCTCGGCCGCATCGAGCGACTTTTGTACTGTTGCCCCCCACGTCACGATCGTGAGGTCGCGGCCCTCGCGGACAGTCGAGGCCTTGCCGAGGGGGATCAAGTAGTCCGCAGGCGTGACCGGGTCCCTGGCGTACTTCTGCCGAAGCAGATGCTTGTGCTCGAGGAACATCACAGGGTCTTCGCACCGGAACGCAGTCCGCAGCAACCCGGCGGCGTCGCTTGAACGTGACGGCATGACGACGATGAGGCCGGGGGTGTGGGTGAACATCGACTCTCCGCACTGGGAGTGCCAGATCGCGCCGCCCGTCAGGTAACCGCCGATGGCGACCCTGATGACGAGTGGGACGGTGAACTGTCCTTCGGACCGCCATCTGGTGGTCGCCGCCTCTGAGCGGATCTGCATCATCGCCGGCCAGATGTAGTCGAAGAACTGGATCTCAGGGCACGGCCGAAGTCCACGGATCGCCTGACCGATCCCCCGGCCGATGATGTTGGCTTCGGCTAAAGGCGCGTTGTAACACCGGGCGATCCCGAACTCTCGCTGGAGACCGTGGGTGGTGCCGAATACACCCCCCTTTCCTTCCACGAGAGCGATGATGTCCTCGCTGGCATCAGCGACGTCCTCGCCGAAGACCCGGATCCGCTCGTCGAGCTTCATCTGTTCGAAGAGCACGTTACGTATCGCCTCGCCCATGCCGATCGGCTTGGCGTCCTGGTCTCCGTCTGCTCCCGTCCCGGCCGCGGGCCTTGCCAGCGGCTTGGGCTCGGCAATGACCGGC
>ODAK010008813.1_pt1 | contig 10056 bp, 8 predicted proteins | sample 1539591 | NCBI WGS metagenome assembly ODAK01 (sample SAMEA3539303, study PRJEB22396) | soil metagenome | biome: tundra; feature: field; material: soil | place: USA | collected 2010-05 | depth 0.15 m | reverse complement strand
GCCGCCGGTGGGGAAATCGGGGCCGGGGATGATCTCGATAAGCTGATCGATGGTAACGTCGGGTTCGTCGATGAGCCGAATGATTCCGTTGCAGACTTCGGCCAGGTTGTGCGGCGGAATTTCGGTCGCCATGCCGACGGCGATGCCGTCGGAACCGTTGACGAGGAGGTTCGGGAACTTGCTCGGCAGCACCAGCGGTTCGCGGTACTTGCCGTCGTAGTTGTCGATGTAATCGACGGTGTCGCGTTCGAGGTCTTCGAGCATCTCGGCGGCAACGTGGGAGAGCTTCGCCTCGGTGTAACGCATGGCCGCGGCTTCAAGGCCGGCGATGGAGCCGAAGTTGCCCTGGGGCTGGATCAGTCGATGCCGCATGCACCATTCCTGGCCCATCCGGACGAGGGTTGGGTAGATCGCTTGATCGCCGTGCGGGTGGTAGCGTTTCATCGTCTCGCCGACGATACCGGCGCATTTGGTCGTGGAGGCGGTCGGCCCTAGCCCCAGATCGTGCATCGCCAGGAGGATGCGCCGCTGAGACGGTTTCAGGCCGTCCCGCACGTCCGGCAGCGCCCGGCTGATGATGACGCTCATCGCATAGCTGAGATAGCTATTCTTAAGTTCGTCTTCAATCTTAAGGGTTTCGGGCTGGTTGCCGTCGCCTGCGGGTGCTGGATCGGCTGGCGGCAGATCGCTGGGGGGAGGCAGTTCATCCGGCAAGGTTCTTGTCCTTCTAAAACCTAGGAGTGTGTCCGAGAATTATTCGATCCACAAGGCATTGTTATTTCAATACTTGCAGCCGAGAATTCTCCAGATTACTAAATAAGTACAAGTTCTTATATGTTGAAAAAAGCCTGCATTTCAGCCTACTTTCTCGGCATGTGGACACATGTTCATATATTGATAAAAATCCATAAGTCATTATGAGTACGCAGGTTAATTCTCGGACAGGCTCCTAGGAAAAATAGCGGCCAAAGCCGTCTCTTGCGTGGCGATATTTTATGAAAACCAACAGCAGATCACCACCATTTCCGGCCTGTTTTTTCTGGGGCATTTCGCTTTCTTTTGGGCGGTTTCCTGATAGCATGAAAAAGAACCACGGGGGCCACAGGGAGCACGGGGAAAAACAAAGAGAATGAAAAAGAAAAGAAGAGTCGCCCCCGGTGTTGCAATGACTGGAGAGGGAATAGAAGATCGCCGATTTTTCTTCCTCTGGCCTTTCCCCCGTGCCCCCCGTGATCCCCGTGGTTCTTTCTCTTTGCGAATTCTTACGTACTGTTGGGAGGTTGTTTATGTTGCGTTTTTTCCGTCTCGTTGCCCTGTTCGCCGTGCTGGCCATGTTGACTCAGCAGGCCGCGGCGCAGGAGTCCAAGTCGGCGAAGGCCACTCGTGAGAAACTCAAACAGGTGATTGCCGAATTCGACGCCAAGGAGATCGGCACCAAGGCCTTCTTCGAGGATGTCAATCGCGAAATCGATAAGCCGATCCACTTCAAGATCGACGGCTTCAGCGGCGTCTCCAACAACACCAAGCTCACCTTCAAGGCCAAAAAAATCACCGTCGAGAAACTCCTGAACGACCTGAGCGACAAGTTCGAATTCGGTTGGGTCGTGATCTCGAATGTCGGCAACAACAAAGAGGACGGCAACGTTATCATTCGCAAGAGCAGCAAGGGCAAAGAGCGCGGCTACGAGGCAGGCAAGGAGCCGAAGAAATCGTCAAGCGAATCGCCGGCGCTGCGCTTCCTGGCGTATTCTTGGCCGCTGCTTTCACAGGACGCCTCGTGGGAACGCGGGAGAGACCTGCGGCGCGATTAATGCTAAATGCTCGCTCCTTCATTCGTTGGTCGGACGCACAAGCGACGGAAGAGTGCGGACGTCGCTTGCGCGTCCGGCGAACGACATGGCCCACGAAACGATTGTCGCATGGCCTTGATCCTCCGCCCCGATTTTGCTGATGAGAACGGCCTGGTCGCCGTCGGCGGCGATCTACAGCCGGCGACGCTCTTGCGGGCCTATCACAACGGCATCTTCCCCTGGTTCAACGAAGGCGATCCCATTCTCTGGTGGTCCCCCGATCCGCGCGCCATCTTTGAATTCGGCCGTTTCTACCTGTCGCGCCGCTTGATCCGCACCATCCGGTCCGGCAAATTTCGACTGACGATCAATCAAGCCTTCACCGAGGTGATGCACGGCTGTGCCGAGCGCGAGCAAACCTGGATCACCGCCGACATGATTGCCGCTTACACTCACATGCACCGGCTTGGCCATGCCCACAGCATCGAAGTTTGGCTGGGCGATCACCTGGCGGGCGGCATCTATGGCCTCGCACTGGGCGGCGCCTTCTTCGGCGAATCGATGTTCCATCGCGTCAGTGACGCCTCCAAGATTGCGATGGCGTACCTGCTCGAGTATCTTCAGGTGCGCGGTTTCGGCCTGTTCGACACGCAAGTGCTGACGGAACACACGGCTCGCCTCGGCGCAATCGAGATTCCTCGCAGCGAGTATTTGGCACGCTTGAAGAAAGCGCTGGCGTTGCCGGTGAGTTTTGTTTAGAACAACGACAAGTATCGTCATCGGTTCAAGGAGTCCATCGACATGCTCACGAAATCACTTTGGCTCACCGCGCTTCTGTTCGTGGCGCTCGCGCAGCCTGGTGTCGAGGAAAAAGCGAAGAAGGACCTCGAACAGATGCAGGGAACCTGGGAGATGCACGCGCTGGAAATCAATGGCAAAGACGTGCCAGTGAACAAACTGGAGGGCACGCTTCTTTTGATCAAGGGGGACGAATATCGGACCAAGATCAAGGACAAGCTTTTATTCGGCTTCCGTCTGAAGCTCGATCCGAGCAAGGACCCGAAGGAACTCGATATGATTCAGAAACAGCCGGACGGTTCGGAGAAAGTCATCAAGGGGATCTACACGTTCGAGAAGGATGTGTTCAAAATGTGCCGAGGGCTGGACGCGAGTCAAGAGCGGCCGAGCCAGTTTGGGACCTGGCCAGATACGAATTATTTCTTGGTGACCTGGAAGAAGCAGGTGAAGTGATGGGGGTATTTCGTTTAGCGTTCGCAGGATTCCCTGCGAACGCTAAACGAATGCGGAGCAGATTTATTGCGGCGCCATCGGCGTTTGGCCGAGGCGGACGAAGGTTTGCTCAACTTCCTGGCGGACGCGCGGGTCGATGTCGTTCCGCAGCGAGTGCAGCGTGTTGAACACCGGCTCGACGGCGGCTTGCATGCGGCCCAGGCAGTAAACGCAGCCGGCGCGGACGCTCGGAGCGGGATCCTGGCTGGCCGATTGCAAGAGGTTCGGCACGATCTGCGGGTGCGTCCGCCACTCGAAGCTCGTCAGCGACTGGGCTGCCCATTCTCGCTGGGCCGGATACGGCGATTCACGCAATACCTTGATCAACTGATCCACCTGGCCGCCGGCGATTGGCTGCATGGGGGCGGCTGTAGGTTGTTGATAGGTGACCGGTTGCGTCTGGTATTGCGGCATCATCGGCTGTTGCGGCGCCTGGATCGGCGGGTATGGCATCGGAGCGTATCCCGCCGGCATCACAGGGCCGGGGCCGCCAACCAGGTTCGGCGCTAGCGGGCCCGTGTATTGCCGGGAGAAATTCATCGCCGGTCCTTGCGACACCATTTGCTGGCCATACGGCATCGGCGGATACGTGGCCGGGCGATAGCCGTTGGGATTCATCGCCTGCTGCTGCATGGCATACTGCTGCATGGCATACTGCTGCATTGCTTGCTGCTGCATCATCTGCTGCTGCATCATCGGGTTGGCGTAGGGGTTCATCCCCTGGGTGGGATATTGCTGCGTCCCCTTGGGTTGCTGCGGCTCGGAGAATGCGTTGACGAAGGCGTTCAGCTGCGGCGCGTCGGGCAGCTTCGGTTCCGGCGGCTGCGGCGGATTGAACGGCGCCGGCACGGTCACCACCGGCACCGGCACGTAGGTCACCGGCCCTTGCAGACCACCGCGCGCTGCCAGCACCGATTGCGAGCCGAGCGGCCAGGCGCTACCAACCGACGGATCGCCCGGCGTAACGTTCATGTCACCCGACGGGATCGGCGCCAACACCGAGGCACGCTTCGTCTTGTCCACGAATCGTTCCGGCATCATCAGCGGATCGTTGGCCCGGCTCTGCGTCAAAGGCGGCACCTTTGCCACGTCGCCCGGCTTGAATCCGCCGTCCAGCACTGATTTCCCGGGGGGCAGAACGCTGTCGTTGGCCCCCATCCCCCACATGTTCTTTTTCTCAAGCAAGGGGCCGCTGGTTTGCTTGATCTCGCCGGGAACGAGCGGCGGCAACGGCGACACCTTGTCGTCTTTCGGAGCCGCCGCCGCGCTGGGAATCGCCAAGGGCGCCGCGTCGGCTTTCTTCGGTTCCGCGACTTGCGTTCCCATGGCGGTCGAGAATGGTGCGTTATACATCTTCGCGATCTTCTCCTGCAACTTCTTCTCCAATTGTTTGTTTTCGTTCGCCAAATAGTCCTCGCTCTGCTGGACCTTCTTGGCGTCTTCCGACTTCGGCAAGGTCGGCTTGGTCGTGTCGGCTAATTTCGTTTCCGTCGGCTTGGTGTCGGCCGTTTTCGCTGGGTCCGTTTTCGCGACCTTCGCCTGCGATTTGCCGGAGAACCAATCCCACACTTTCTCGCCCGGTCGCCACGGCTTCTTGGCGACGGTATCATTGGGCCCGGTCAGCTCCAGCTTCGGATCGCTAACCAACGAAGGCGCGGGCATGCTCGCCGAAGTCGCCGCCGGCAGCGTCGCGGGTTGGGCGCTGGAAGCGGAGGCCGGCGGGGCAACCACGGGCGCGTTCGCATTGGAAATGCTCGATGAAGGATTCAGCAGACCCCCGGAGATAGGCCGAGCGGGCTCGGTGCTCGCCGCCGAGCGATTTGGGAATAACTCCTTCAATTTCTGGCCTGGCCGCCAGGGCTGCGCGGCCGGAGTATCGCTTGGCAAAACGTAAGTCGGCGGATTGGAACCGGCGACCGGAGTTCCGGATTGGACGCCTGGAATGCCGGGCACGGTGCCGGCATTCGCGCCGGGCGTCGGCATGAGCGGATCGGCGGCGACCTGGATGATTTGCGGTCCACCGGTCTCCGACGGATTGGCTGCCTGAATGATCTGCCCTCCGCTGCTTGCCCTCGGATCGCCGGCCTGGATGATTTGCAATCCACTACCGCTCTGCGCGGCGCCGGTCTGAACGATTTGCGGCAACGACCCCTGAGATTTTTGGTAGTCCAACACCTGGACCTGGTTCAGGACCGGCCCGTTGACGGGAACCGCATCCTGCGGAGGCGCGGCTTCTTGAGCCAATACAACGCCCGAATCGATGCGCATGTGCGGCGGCAGCGGCGAGCCTTCCGGCGGCGTCCGACGTTGTCCCCACGCGAAAATCCGCTTGGGCGCATCGCGCGAATTTCGGGTCGCTGGCGTGCCTGAACCGTTGGGATGATCGTCCACGATCGTGATCATTTCGCCGGTTTCGACGGCTTTCAGGAGGTGGGCCACCCGGCGATCCGGGAGTTGCCAAGTCTCCACCACCTGGCAACGCGTGTTTTTGCCATTCGCATGAACGACCATGCTGCCGATGGCTCGGTCATCCACGGCGGCGCTGACGACCACCGGGCCATCGGCGGGAATCGCGTCCAGCGGAGGCGCAGCTTCTTGATTCAAGACAATGCCCGAATCGATACGCATGTGCGGCGGGAGCGGCGAGCCCTCCGGTGCCGTCCGCCGTTGTCCCCATGCGAAAATGCGCTTCGGCATGGCGCGCGGGTTTTTGGTGGCGGGTGTGCCAGGATCGTTGGACTGGTCGTCTACGATCGTGATCATTTCACCGGTATCGAGCGCTTGTAGGAGGTGCGCCACCCGGCGGTCCGGGAGTTGCCAGGTTTCCATGACCCGGCACCGCGTGCTCTTGCCGTTCTCATGGACCACCATGATGCGATCCGTTGGATCGACGGCGGGACGTTGGACCGGTGCTTGCGTCCATGCCAGCCCGGACCAGATCAACACCACCAGCATGGCTCCGCGCCAGATGGCTCCTTGCCAGTTGGACCACAACATGGATCGTATCTCCTTCAAAGGCGGATCGAGCGCGCGAACGGGACCGAATCCGTTCGTCCTGGCTTGATCGCTTCCTCAATGTAAACCACGAGAATGGGCAGTTTCCTCACTCTTTATCGGCGATTCCGCAAGTACGCATCAGTCAGAGTTTGACGAATGTGACAGGGATTCGAGCCAACGAAAAGGAACGTGAAAGGATGAATTTGCCTTGCTTCCGTCGCTTACCCAGATTTCGGGGTTCTTTGGCCTGTTCACACACGCGGGTTTTGGGTTCAATAGCATTCTTTAGCCCGCAACGCCAGCAAGAGCCCGACGTCTCACCCTTGCTGGCGCTACGGGCTAGTAAGCCGGATCACCAGGAATTCTCTATGCGCATCCTGATCACCGAAGCGCAGATTCAGGAACGCCTGAGCGAAATGGCCCGTGAAATCGGCGCCGATTATCGCGGCCAGCCGTTGACCATCGTCGGCGTCTTGACGGGCAGTGTGATGTTCCTGGCCGATTTGGTCCGCAGGCTCGATCTGCCGCTACGCATCGGCTTGATCCAGGCTTCGAGCTATCGCGGGGCAACGACGACGTCGGGACGACTGCACATCGGCGTCGAAATTCTCGCCGACGTGCGTGGTCGGCATGTTCTCTTGCTCGACGATATTCTCGACACCGGGCAAACCTTGTCGCACCTTGTGCAGCATTTGAGAGAGCAAGGGGCTCTCACGGTCAAGGTCGCCGTCCTGTTGCACAAGCAAAAAGCTCAGGTTCACCCCGTGCGCGTCGATTATGTCGGCTTCGAGATCCCCGATGAGTTCGTGATCGGCTACGGCTTGGATTACAACGATGAATACCGCCAACTCCCCTACGTCGCCGTGCTGCCGCGGGAGTTGCCGACCTGACGTTCGTTTCCAGGGATGGAATCCATGAAAATCCTTCACCTCATCGACTCCCTCGACGAAAGCGGCAGCGCCCGGCAGTTGCAGGTGCTCGGCCCGGCGCTGGCGCGTGGAGCGACGTCGGTGGAGATTTGCTGCCTGGGGCCTGAAACCCCCGCGACCGCCTTATTGCGACAGGCCGGGGTCATCGTGCATTCGCTGCAATGGACCCGCTGGATCGATCTCGGCGTACTTTGGAAGCTGCGCGAAATCGTGCACGGCTCGGCGGCCGATGTGATCCACGTCTGGCGGCTGCCGGCGTTGCGGATGCTTGCCGCCGTCGCGCGGGGGTTGCTGCCGCGCGTCGTGATGAGCGCACCGCTGCCGGCACAAGGCGGGCTTGCCTGGTGCGATCGCTGGCTGCTCCAGCAGGTTCGCTGCCTCGCGGTTGCCGGCGTCAGCGATCAAGAGCGCTGTCTGCGCCACGGCATCACCAGGCCGGCTCTGCGCGTCGTCCCGCCCACTATATCCGAGCCCGAGCGCCAGCGAGGATTCGCCGAAGATGGCCTCGCTGGCGCTCGGGCTCGGAAAATTGTCTGCGCCGGCAAACTGGAACGCGAGTTCGGCTTTCGCAACGCGATCTGGGCATTTGACATCCTCTGCCAGGTGTATGCCGACATGCGTTTGAATCTCGTCGGCACGGGTTCCCAACAGCCCGCCTTGCGAGCGCTGGCCGCCGGCTTGCAAAATGACACGATTACCTTCCTCGGCGAGCAAGCGGATCGCACCACTCTTTTGCAAGACGCCGAGATCGTCTGGATTCCCAGCCTGGCGAATCACGGCCAGCACGTGGCTCTGGAGGCCATGGCGCTCGGTCGAGCCGTGATCGCCTCCGATGTGCCGTGCCTGCGCGATGTGATTCTCGACGGCGAAACGGGCTATCTCGTTCCGCCCGGCGATGTCGCCCAGCTGGCGCGCCGAACCTACTCTTTGATTCAGGATCGCGCGCTGCGCGAGCGGATTGGTCAAGCGGCGCGGCAATCGGTTCTACAGAGATTCCCGCTGGCCGACGCGATGGTGCGCTGGCACGATGTGTATCGCAGCATCGCGGCGTGAATGGACCAACTTCAATTTCCCTTTGCCTTTTCCTCGCCGTCGCGCCAAAATCCTCATAGGAATGGATCGTGCTTCTTTCATCCGGAGAAGAGGTCGTGAAAAACGTCGTGACGATGATCCTCGCCGGCGGCAAGGGAACCCGCCTGGAGCCGTTGACCCGCGACCGCGCCAAGCCCGCGGTCCTGTTCGGCGGCCTGTATCGCATCATCGATTTCCCGTTGTCCAACTGTCTCAACAGCGATTTGCGCCGCATTCTCGTGCTGACTCAATACAAGGCGCGCAGCCTCGATCGGCACATCGCCACCGGCTGGGGCTACTTGAGCCGGGAGCTCGACGAATATATCGATGTGCTGCCGCCACAGCAGCGGCTCGATGAAACCTGGTATCAAGGCACCGCCGACGCCATCTATCAGAACATCTACACCATCGAGAAAGCGAATCCGAAATACGTGCTGATCCTTGCCGGCGACCATATCTACAAGATGGATTACGGCGAGATGATCCGCGCCCACATCGAAAAAGAAGCGGACATGACCGTAGGCTGTCTGCCCGTCGCCGCCAAGGAAAGCATCCATTTCGGTGTCATGCAGGTCGATAAGGCCGACCGCATCCTCGGTTTCAAGGAAAAACCGAAGGTCCCAGACACCATTCCCGGCGATCCCGAACACATCATGGCGTCGATGGGCATCTACGTCTTCACCGCCCGGCTGATGTACGAACTGCTATGCCAGGATGCGACCAAGCCCGACAGCGAGCACGATTTCGGCAAGAACATCATTCCGAGCATGATCGAGAAGTACAAGGTCTTCGGCTACCGATTCCGCGACAAGAACCAGAAGCCGACACCGTACTGGCGCGACGTGGGCACGCTCGATGCTTATTACCAGGCGAACATGGACTTGATCCAGGTGGTGCCGGAGTTGAACCTGTACGATCAGGCCTGGCCGATCCGCACGAATCAGCCGCAACTTCCGCCGCCCAAGTTCGTCCATCAAGAGGACTCAACGGGCCGGCGCGGCGAAGCCCACGACAGCATCGTCTGCGCCGGCAGCATTCTTTCCGGCGGCCAGGCGAGTCGCAGCATCTTGTCGCCGAACGTCCGCATCAACAGTTTTGCCCGGGTCGAGGATTCGATTCTTTTCAGCGGCGTCGAAATCGGCCGCGGGTCCAAGATTCGCAAGGCGATCATCGACAAGGACGTTAAGATCCCGCGCGATAGCGTTATTGGCTACGATGTGGAGCATGATCGCCGACGTGGCTTCACTATTACGGAATCGGGCATCGTGGTGATCGCCAAGGGTGAATCCCCGGAAACGTTCAAGAAGGGATAGTTCAGGTACCAAAGTCCGAGCCCGAGCGCCAGCGAGGTGACCAGAGTTCTCCTCGCTGGCGCTCGGGCTCGGAAATCCATCCATCGATTGTAGACCCACTATGAATGAAGCCGTCAGTCCGCCGCCGAGAAAAAAGAACTACGCCTGGGCCTGGTATTTCGCATTTCTCGTCATCGCCAGCGTCGGCGCGATGGTGTTCATGATCTGGTACAACAACTTGATGCAGCTCAAGCCAGAGGAATTGGCCGCCGCCAAGAGGCGCTGGCAGGAAGCGAACATCAAAAACTACGACATGATCTACCTCGAAAAGCATAACGAGGACAAGAGCACCAAATTCGCCGTCAAGGTCCGCAACAGCAAAGTGCAGGACGTGCTGATGAATGGCAAGCCGCTGGAGAAATCCGAGGAGCGCGCGGACGACCCGCGCATCTATCACAGCATGGACAGCATGTACCGCAACATCGATCGGTTCATGGATCTCGACCAAAAACCGAAGGCCACGCCGGTGTATGTCACGCTGAAATGGGACGAGAAGAACGGCGCCGTGATTGAGTACATTCGCCGCGTCATGGGAACCAGGCAGCGCGTGCAGATCGTGGTCGAGAAATTCGTGCCGGTCGAGAATTGAAAAAAACTCCGGTCCCCGTTTAGCGTTCGCAGGGTGCC
>ODAK010008812.1_pt1 | contig 10056 bp, 5 predicted proteins | sample 1539591 | NCBI WGS metagenome assembly ODAK01 (sample SAMEA3539303, study PRJEB22396) | soil metagenome | biome: tundra; feature: field; material: soil | place: USA | collected 2010-05 | depth 0.15 m | reverse complement strand
TGCTCTCCGAGGACTACGACACCACCGGCCGGATCATGAAGGTGCGCGGCCTGCCCGGCGCGATCGCGCGCCTGCGAAGAACCCTCGCCGCTGCGTGAGTTCGATACCTCCGTGGGGTTCTATACGCGCGCGGACCCTCTTGGCTTTTTTGCAAAGATTCCCTTGACATCCTTTCGTGAGCGGATTATTTTCGCGGCCTCGCATTGAGTGGAGATCCATATTGGGCAGTTGTAGTAGTGGCAGTCGATGGCTTCTTCGCGGAGCCATAGCAAAGCGGCGAGACTAAGCCGCAGGTCACTGGAAGTTTCGTGCCTGCCACTGTCTCGCCTAATGGACGAGATAGTGCGCGTCAAGCAGTACCGCCTCCGCAGCAAGTCCGCGGACCCGCGCTGTTCTTGATTGTTGAAGTAGCGAAGCCTTGCTGAGCCTCGGGCGCTTGCGTTCGGGTTCAGGCTGGGTCTTCGTTCGGCCGTGCGCGGACAATGCGGCCCGCGCTGATGGCTTCTGTTCTACTTTTAGGGGAATGATCATGCGCCGGATTGTGCTTAGCTATCACAAAGCAACCCTGTTGTCCGTTCTTGGACTCATGCTGGGATTGCCGGTCAGCAGTCAGCATCAGTCCGAGGAGGGGCCACGGATGGAGGGAAAGAGAAACAGCAGAAAGATCTCTGCGACGCCTTCGCGCAATGAGTTCATCTGCTGCGCCGCGCGTTGCTGCCGGTCGTTTGCGCGGCCGCTTGTATTCTGGCCCTGAGCGACCAGGTGCAGCAGGGGTTGCAGCAGCGGTTGAGGGCGCAAGACGAGCGCCTGGCAATTGCACGCGCTACACCACTTAGCGTCCCGGCAAGCGGCGTGTACGTTCTCCGCTTCCACGCTGAGTTCTGATTTCCACGGAGGTACCGCCATGAACTTCACCATCCTGAAAGAACTATTCGCGGGCTTCGTTCGCACACGCGGCATCGGCCGCCATTTCCGCCGTCTGTTACTGCTCGACAGTCTGGCGGAAACGGGTGTCAGCCGCGAGGTGCCGCCGACCCTGTCCCAAACCCTGATCGCAGCCGCCAAAAGCGATGCCGATGTGCTCCTCAAACAACTGGATTCCCACCCCCACGGCTTGAGCGAGGCCCAGGCGGACGCCGCGCGCGAGCGGTTCGGCCTGAACGAGATCGAGCAGGAGAAACCGCCGCCCTGGTGGCTGCATCTCTGGCACTGCTACAAGACCCCTTTCGATCTGCTGCTCACCCTCTTGGCAGCGATTTCCTACGTCACCGAGGACATGAAAGCGACCATCGTCATCGGCTCGATGGTGGTGCTGTCCGTGATGATCCGCTTTTGGCAGGAGAGCAAGTCCAACCGGGCCGCCGACAATCTTAAGGCGATGGTGAGCAACACCGCCACCGTCATTCGGCACGACCTGGCTGAAGACGTGATGGAGGTAGCCCGTCGCTATTTCGACATTCAATTGCACCCGAAGCAACCGCGCAAGGTGGAGGTGCGGATCAAACAACTCGTACCCGGTGATCTGGTCGTGCTGTCGGCCGGTGACATGATTCCTGGCGACTGCCGGGTGCTCTCGGCCAAGGATTTGTTCGTCAGTCAGTCGGCCATGACCGGCGAGTCGCTGCCGGTGGAGAAGTTCGTCCGGCAGCGGGAAATCGACACGTCGAATGCTCTGGAACTGGAGAACATCCTGTTCATGGGCACCAACGTCGTTTCCGGTTCGGCCACGGCCGTCGTCGTCACCACCGGCAATTCCACCTATTTCGGTGCTCTGGCGCAACGCGTTACCACCATCGACCGCGCGCCCACCCAGTTCCAGGCCGGCGTCAACAAAGTGGCCTGGCTGCTGATCCGCTTCATGGCTGTGATGACGCCGCTGGTGCTGTTCATCAACGGCTTCACCAAAGGCGACTGGACGGAGGCCTTCCTGTTCGCCATGTCCGTCGCCGTCGGCCTGACTCCGGAAATGCTGCCGATGATCGTCACCTCCACTCTGGCCAAGGGAGCCGTGCTCCTGTCCCGCCGGAAGGTCATCGTCAAGCGACTGGACGCCATCCAGAACTTCGGCGCCATGGACGTTTTGTGCACCGACAAAACCGGGACGCTGACCCAAGACAAGATTTTTCTGGCCCGGCATACCGATATTTGGGGGGAAGATTCCGATGATGTTCTGGAATCCGCCTACCTCAACAGCTATTACCAGACTGGCCTGAAAAACCTGCTGGACGTCGCCGTGCTGGAGCATGTCGAAGTGCAAAGGGAACTCAACCCGGCGGTGAACTTCCGCAAAGTGGATGAAGTCCCCTTCGACTTCCAGCGCCGGCGCATGTCGGTGGTGGTGGCCCCGCACGACGAGCACCACCTGCTCATCTGCAAGGGTGCCGTCGACGAAATTCTCAGCATCTGCGGCCGGGTCCGCCGCGGCGACGCCGACGAACCCATGACGCCGGAATTGCTGGAGCGTATTCGTGCCGTGACCGCCGAACTCAATGAGGACGGCCTGCGCGTGGTGGCGGTGGCCTCCAAGGAAATGCCGCCAAACAAAGAAATTTATGCTGTCGCCGACGAGGCCGATCTGACTCTGATCGGCTATGTTGCATTCCTCGACCCCCCCAAGGAATCCGCCGAACCGGCGCTCAAGGCCCTGGCCGGGCATGGCGTTGCGGTCAAGGTACTGACCGGCGACAACGAACTGGTGACTGCGAAAATCTGCCGCGAGGTGGGCCTGGAAACGGACACGGTGCTACTCGGCGCCGATGTGGAACGGATGAGCGACGCCGACCTGTCCAAGGCCGTGGAAACCCATAGCATCTTCGCCAAGCTGACGCCGTCCCACAAGGAACGCATTGTCCGCCTGCTCAAGGACAACGGCCACGTGGTCGGCTTCATGGGCGACGGCATCAATGACGCGGCTGCATTACGCGCCGCCGACATCGGCATCTCGGTGAACACGGCGGTGGATATCGCCAAGGAGGCGGCCGACATCATCCTGCTCGAAAAGAGCCTGATGGTGCTGGAGGAAGGCGTGATCGAGGGGCGCAAGACCTTCGCCAACATACTCAAGTACATCAAGATGACGGCCAGTTCCAATTTCGGCAACGTCTTCTCGGTGCTGGTGGCGGGAGCCTTCATTCCGTTCCTGCCGATGCTGCCGATGCACCTGCTGGTGCAGAATCTTCTTTACGACTTCTCGCAGATCGCCATCCCCTTCGACAACGTGGACGAGGAACTGGTCAAGCTGCCGCAGCGCTGGAACCCCGGCGATATCGGGCGCTTCATGTTGTTTTTCGGACCCGTCAGCTCTATCTTCGACATCACGACCTATTGCGTGATGTGGTTCGTCTTCGGCGCCAACACGCCGGAACACCAGACTTTGTTCCAGTCCGGCTGGTTCATTGAAGGGCTGATGACCCAAACCTTGGTCGTGCATATGATTCGCACCCAGAAAATCCCATTCATCGAAAGCCGTCCGGGCACGGCGCTGCTGGTGACGACGTGCCTGATTATGGCAATCGGCATCTTCATTCCGATGGGGCCGATTGCATCCTATTTCAAACTACAGGCGCTGCCGTTGACCTACTTCCCGATTCTGCTCGCCATCCTGGCCGGCTACATGGTACTGACGCAGGGGATGAAGCGCTATTACGCTCGTCGCTTTGGTTGGCAGTGAACCCTTGACGAAAATCACGGCCAACGTGCCAAATCAGCGTAAATATATCCGAACTCGATAATTATGTTTTCCTATAGGTTTAGGTGTACACCGCGTCGGCATTGGGGCCATCGCTGCAGGGGCACCAAGCGCCAAGAGCAAGCGACCCGGGTGACCCGCGATGAACGTTAGGAAGGCTAGGCGCTAGAAATAAGCAACAAGGGGGTATTGTCATGCGTGATGCGTTTTCAAGTCTCAGAGCACGTATCCTCCTGCTTATCGCAATTCCGTTTTTGGTCATGCTCGGCATGACCACTTTTCATACGCTTGGCGACCGTGAAAGCCAGCTAACCAATGCCAGGACGCGTGTTCTTGATACCGCGCGAGTAATGGCAGGAGAACAGCAGCGATTCATCGAGCACGTCCGTGAAGTGCTGTATTCAGTGGCGCTGCAGCCCGAGGTGCGTCGCGGAGTCGCGTCGGAGGAGTGTAATCGCGCACTTGCGGAGTGGCGCCAGCGGGAACCGAACATCAATACCATTGTATTGGCGCTCGCCAATGGAGACGTAATCTGCAATGCAAGCCCCACTGCGCAGCGTATTAGCATTGCCGACCGCGATTTTTTCAAGACCGCAGTTCAGACGCGCGGATTCTCCGTAGGTGGCTACGTTAGTAGCCGCACCACTGGCAGGCCCGGCATCGGATTCGCCTATCCCGTGTTAGATGAGGCTGGCGTCCCCAAAACCGTAGTTGCTATTACGCTCAGCCTTGCCTGGTTGAAGCAGGGACTGGGCGAAGCGCAACTTCCAGAGGGTGCGCGAGTCGTTGTGGCGGATGGGGATGGACTTGTCCTCGGACGGCAACCAGACCCTGAAGAGTGGGTGGGCAAGAGTGCCGCTGAATTGCCACTATTTAGAAGCATCCTCGCCAAGGGCGGTGAAGGCACTGAGGAGGAAATTGGTCTGGATGGGCAAAGGCGGATTTTCGGCTTCGTGCCATTGCATCGAACAGCCTCCGGCCAGACGTATCTCTGGGTTGCCATCCCCAAAGGCGTTGTCGTTGGACCCGCGGAACGCGCGTTCGTCGTCAGCCTGCTCGTCGAATTGGCATTGCTTATTCTAACGTTTGGGGCCGTGTGGCTAGGCGGCGAGTCACTTTTCGTGCGGCGCATTGGGGCGCTGGTGGGGGCCACGAAGGAACTGGGCAAAGGCAATCTGGCCGCCCGCGTTGGACTTAAGGCGAGCGGCGACGAGATTGGGCAACTCGCGCAATCTTTTGACCAGATGGCCCAGGGGCTGCAGACGAAGGAAACGCAACTCGCCCGTTCTAACCGTGCATTGCGCACGCTCAGCGTCTGCAACGAGACGCTCATTCGCGCTGTAAGTGAACCCGAGCTCCTCAGCTGGAACTGCCGACTTATCGTGGAGGCAGGCGGCTATAGCATGGCTTGGGTCGGATTCGCCGAGCAGGACCCCGCGAAAACGGTGCGCGTCGTAGCCCAATTCGGCACCGACGAAGGCTACCTGGGGTCGGTGAGTATCTCTTGGGCCGATTCCGAGCGGGGCCGAGGGCCAACCGGCACGGCAATCAGGACAGGCAGGACGCAGGTGAACCAGAATTTCCGGACCAACCCCAACACGGCCCCGTGGCGCGATGCGGCACTTGCGCGAGGCTTCCATTCAAGCATTGCAATGCCACTGAAAGGCCAGTCGGGTACCCTGGGTGCACTCACGCTTTACGCGCACGAGCGGGATGCCTTCAACAAAGACGAAGTGCAGCTGCTAGAGAAACTGGCTGATGACCTCGCCTTCGGCATCACGACGCTACGCACCCGGGCCGAGCGCGACCGCCTGCCCAATGCGCGTCATCACTTCGAGAGAACGTTGCGAAAGAGCCTGGAAGAATCTATCCAGGCCATCTCCGATACCGTGGAAAAGCGTGACCCCTATATGGCCGGCCATCAAAAGCGCGTTGCCGCATTGGCAGTCGCCATCGCCAGCGACCTGGGGTTGCCGAAAGACGAAATTCACGGCATTCAGCTCGCTGCGAGCATTCACGATTTGGGGAAAATACAAGTCCCTGCGGAAATTCTCGCAAACCCTAGCAAATTAACCGACACTCAATTCGAGCTACTCAAGACGCACGCGCAGGCTGGCTACGACATCCTGAAGGGAATTGAGTTTCCATGGCCCATCGCCAACATCGTGTTGCAGCACCACGAACGGCTCGACGGCTCAGGGTACCCACAGGGGCTCAAGGGGGACCAAATCCTGCTGGGGTCGCGAATCATGGCGGTTGCTGACGTGGTCGAGGTGATGGCATCGCACCGACCTTATCGCACAGCACCGGGGATTGACGCCGCGTTGGCCGAGATTGAAAGAGGGCGAGGTACAGCTTTTGACCCAGCGGTTGTCGATGCCTGCCTGAAGCTTTTTCGGCAAGAACGATTCGCGTTTCAGGCGACCTAGAGTAGGTGTTTAATTTTTGCGCATGCGCTGGGCCTAGTGCCGTTGCCGCTTGAGTATTGGTTTGCGCTGGCTGGAATACTGGTCCTGTATCTTGGACTGACTCAGGTCGTGAAGGGCTGGCTGACCAGGCGCTTCGGATTGGGGTGAGCGAATGCTGTGACTCGCCTGATGCGAACGGCTCGGGCGCGATGCCGCTGCTTTTTACAGGATTTTTACGCGCTCCGCGCCTCTTTTTACGATGTCCTTACTCGGGGACGGCTACCCTGAAGGCATTAAATCCTTGCAGGAGGTAGCGATGGTGGAACGGTCGGCGCGGGTCGCGTCGCAAGCGTTCCTCCCTGAGCCGAATATATGAGCGACTGTTGTTTCGGAGTGGCGCCATGCGCAGACGGATCGATTTCGATCGCGGCCGTGGATGGCGCGGATGTGAGGATCAAACACTTCGAACCGGCGCAAGCCGATTCGTCTTCGGTAGTGAAGTTCGTGGGCGACAGGGCCGCCTCGCCGCGCATCTGCGTCGCATCGACCGGGGCCTGGGCGCTCGGCCTCGCGCTTGCGCTCGGTGCGCTGCCGCAGGCCGAAGTGATGATTATCCGGCCCGCAGTCGTATCCCCGAGAATCAGCGCCGCCGATGGCGACGACATCGCGCTCGGGCTCGCGCGCTACGCACGCCGGGCAGCCTGAGGCGGCCGCCATGGCTCCCCATACGTGCCCCATCTGCGGCCAAGCGCACGAAGTACGCGAATCGCGCGCCCAACTGGCTTACGGCCGGCAGCTCACCTGCTCGCCGCACTGCGAATCGGAACGCCGCAAGCGGATGCGTTACCAGCCCTTTTCGCCCATGGGCCGCGACTCAATGCGCGCCCCCGGCGAGTGAAAGTCTGATGCCAGCGGCGCGCCGCGCAACGCTTCCGTGGCTCACAAACCTGGTAGCCGGGCGGCTGTCGCATGGACGAGATGTCTCCGGCTAGGACGGCGATGCTCCCTGAGTAGTCCACATCTATGGCCGAATCGGCTAAAGTAACGACATGACGACCTCGAAGCGCGCGCCGCATGTCCTCCGTCAAGCCTGAGAAACGTCCCGACCCGGACGCCCTGCTGGCGCGGGTGCAGCAGGACGAAGCGCGGCAGGGGCGCGGCAAGCTGAAGGTATTCTTCGGCGCCAGCGCCGGCGTGGGCAAGACCTACGCCATGCTCGAGGCCGCGCGCAAGCGCAAGGACGAGGGCGTCGATGTGGTGGCCGGCTACGTCGAACCGCACGGCCGCGACGAGACCGAGCGCCTGCTCGAAGGGCTGGAGCAGCTGCCGTTTCGCATCGCCGAGTACCGTGGCGCCAGCTTGCACGAGTTCGACCTCGACGCGGCGCTCGCGCGCAAGCCGGCGCTGGTGCTGGTGGACGAGTTCGCGCACACGAATGTGGCCGGTTCGCGCCACGCCAAGCGCTGGCAGGACGTGGAGGAACTGCTCGCGGCAGGCATCGACGTCTATACCACGGTCAATGTCCAGCACATCGAAAGCCTCAACGACGTCGTCGCCCAGATCACCGGCGCGCGCATGCAGGAGACCGTGCCCGACAAGGTGTTCGACCAGGCCGACGAGATCGAACTCATCGACATCACGCCCGACGAGCTGCTGCAGCGGCTGAAGGAAGGCAAGGTCTATCTGCCGGAGCGGGCCCAGCATGCGCTGGAGAATTTTTTCCGCAAGGGCAACCTGATCGCGCTGCGCGAACTCGCCATGCGCGCGGCCGCCGACCGCGTGGATGCGGAAATGCGCGAGTACCGCGACGAGCACGCGATCCGCGACACTTGGGCCGCGGGCGAATGCCTGATGGTGTGCGTGGGACCGGACGCGCAGACGGAGAAGCTGGTGCGCGCCGGCAAGCGCATGGCGACCGCCCTGCATGCGCGCTGGCTGGTGGTCTACGTCGAAACACCGGAGCTGCTGCGGCGGCCCGAAGCCGAGCGCAATCGAGGCATCGACCTCCTGCGGCTGGCCGAATCTCTCGGCGCCGAGAGCGTGACGCTGGCCGGGCCGACCGCGGCCCAGGCGCTGCTTGAATACGCGAGAACCCGCAACGTCAACCGCATTCTGGTGGGCAAGCCGAACCGGCGCGGCTGGCGCAGCTGGCTGCGGCCTTCGACCACCAGCCAGCTCGTAACCCATGCCCGCGACATGGATGTCTATGTGATCAGCGGCGAGGACCCTGCCCGGGCGCGCTTGAGCCCGATGCTCGCCCGCAGCAGCGCCTATCTCGGTCTTGCACCTGGAAAGTCGGGCAAAAACCGCGCGCCCGGCTACGCCTGGGGGATCGCCACCAGCGCGATCTGCACCGCAGTCTGCTGGGTCCTCAAAGGCTGGCTCGATCTGCCCAATCTGATCATGATCTACCTGCTCGGCGCGGCGATCATCGCCGCGCGCTTCGGCCGCGGCGCGGCGGTCATGTCCGCGGTTCTCAACCTTGCGGCATTCGATTTCTTTTTCGTGCCGCCGGTTTTTTCGTTTGCCGTTTCCGACACGCAGTATCTGGTGACCTTCGCGGTCATGCTCGCGGTGACGCTGATCATCGGCAATCTCACCGCCAGCGTGCGCCTGCAGGCGCGGGTCGCCGGCCATCGCGAGCGGCGCACGGCATCGCTCTACGCCATGAGCCGCGAACTGGCCGCCGCGCGCGGCATCGAAAACCTGGCAAAGATCGCGGTGCGCCACACCAGCGAAGTGTTCGACAGCCAGGTCGTAGTGCTGCTGCCCGATGCCGTCGGCCGCATCGCGCATCCGCAAGGCGCCAGTCTGCCGAATTCGCTGCACGGCGCCGATCTCAGCGTGGCGCAATGGGTATTCGACCATGGACAGAACGCCGGTCTCGGCACGGACACGCTGCCCGGCAACGATGCGATTTACCTGCCGCTGAAGCACACCGGGTCCTCACCGGCCGAGACCGGTGCGAGAAAGAAGGCCTCGGCGGCGCCACCGGTGCCGGCACTGGGCGTGCTCGCGCTGCTTCCCGCGAACCCGCGCCGCGTGCTCCAGCCCGAACAACTGCATCTGCTCGAAACCTTCTCCGGCCAGGTCGCGCTGGCGCTCGAACGGGCGCAGCTTGCCGATCAGGCGCAGCACGCCGAAATCCATGCTGAAAACGAGCGCATGCGCAATTCGCTGCTGTCGGCGATTTCGCACGACCTGCGCACGCCGCTGGCCGTGATCGCCGGATCGGCGAGCACGCTGGTCGAAGGCGGAGCGGCGCTGGAAGAGCCAAAACGCAAGGCACTGGCGCAAGCGATTTACGATCAGTCGCGGCAGATGACCCAGCAGGTGAACAACATCCTCGATATGACGCGCTTCGAAATCGGCGCGCCGCAACTGAACCGGCAATGGCAGCCGCTGGAGGAAATCGTCGGCGCCGTGCTGAACCGGATGCAGCCCAGCATGCAGGGACGCGAAGTCGCAGTGGACCTGCAGGAGGACCTGCCGCTGGTGATGATCGACGGCGTGCTGATCGGACAGGTGCTGTCCAATTTGCTCGAAAACGCGGTCAAATACACTCCCCCCAGGTCGCCGATCGAGATCGAGGGCTGGGCCGCCGGCAACGAGATCACGGTGAGCGTGTTGGATCGGGGCCCCGGCATCAGACCTGGCGATGAGGAGCGGGTGTTCGAGAAATTCCACCGGGGCGTGCCGGAGAGTGCAATCGGCGGCGCGGGCCTCGGGCTGACCATCTGCCGCGCCATCGTCGAAGCCCACGGCGGCCGGATCTGGGCCGAAAACCGCCTGGTCGGCGGCGCGATGTTCTGCTTCACCCTGCCGCTAGTCGGGACGCCCCCGACGGTCGAGCGGGAAACGGAGGCTGCGTGACCAGCGCCGGGCACCTGATCCTGATCGTGGAAGACGAGCCTCAGATCCGGCACTTCCTGCGCACTACGCTGACGGCGGAGGGCTACC
>ODAK010008811.1_pt1 | contig 10056 bp, 9 predicted proteins | sample 1539591 | NCBI WGS metagenome assembly ODAK01 (sample SAMEA3539303, study PRJEB22396) | soil metagenome | biome: tundra; feature: field; material: soil | place: USA | collected 2010-05 | depth 0.15 m | reverse complement strand
AATTGTTGAAGCACTGGTTTTGCAGAAGGGCCAACCACCCCCCGGTTGGCCCTTTTGTGTTTTTCGGGGCCTAGCGTTGGATCAATGGGCAAATCGACGATGTTGCGAGAACGCGTCGCTTCCGTCGCCGTGCGAACCGTGAACCGCGTGTCGCGTCTGACCGGGAGAGGCTCCGGTACCGTCATTGGCGGTCGAGTGGGCATCAAAATCGCTCCCGACCTCGTGTCAGCGCTTGCTCGTGGACGAACCGTGATCCTCGTGAGCGGCACCAACGGAAAGACCACCACGACGTCGATGATCGTGGCGGGCTGGGGCGGCGATGTGACGACGAATGAGACCGGGGCGAATATGCCGGCGGGACACGTCGCGGCACTCGTGGAGTCCCAGAACACCCGCGTGGCTCTCGAGGTCGACGAAGCATGGTTGAGCGACACGTTGCGGACGACGCGTCCGCACGTCGTCGTTCTCTTGAACCTGTCTCGCGATCAGTTGGACCGGGCCAATGAAGTTCGCCATTTGGCCGAGCGATGGCGCACGGCACTCGAGTCGTACGACGACGCCACGCTGATCGTGGTCGCCAACGCGAATGATCCGTTGGTCGTCTACGCGGCCGAGACGCGCGCGAACACGCTGTGGTGCGACGTGCCCACGACGTGGATCGCGGACGCGCTGTCGTGTCCCAAGTGCACGCTCGCCATCAGTCACGTTGGCAACTCGTGGCACTGCAGTTGTGGATTCGCCAAGCCCGTCACCGTCACGTCGGTGCTCGGCGACGAACTCGTTATCGACGGCGTGACGCTGAACCTCGAGCTCTCGATGCCTGGAGAGTTCAACCGTTCCAACGCGACCTTGGCGTTAACGGCGCTTCACAGTGTCGGCGTCGACGTAGAAGACGCGGTGCGGCGGGTCAACGCCATTCACAGTGTGGTCGGACGGTTCAGTGTCCGGCGATGGAACGGTCACGTGCTGCGACTCTTGTTGGCCAAGAATCCTTCGGGCTTCGCGGCGATGTTGGCGACGTTGCCCGAGGACGGCGCCGACGTCTGGGTCGCCATCAACGCTCGCGTGGCCGACGGTCACGACCCGTCGTGGCTCTACGACGTGCCCTTCGAGCTGCTTCGTGGGCACCGGGTCTACTGCTTCGGCGATCGACGGCTGGATTTGGCGACGCGCCTGGACTACGGCGGCGTCGACTACGTCGTGGTTGACGACGACGCCACGGTGCCGCCTTCGAAGGGAACCATCTCTCTGCTGGCCAACTACACGGCCTTTCACGACTGGTTGGCGAGGTCGCAACCGTGACAACGATTTGCACTGTCTACCCCGAACTCTTGGGCACGTACGGCGACGGGGGAAACGGTCTCGCCATTCTCGAACGGGCTCGTCGCCGAGGAATCGACGCGGAGTTGGTGAGTGTGGGACTTCGCGATGTCGTCCCGGACGCCTCGTTGTATCTGCTGGGCGGGGGAGAGGACGGACCGCAGCGCCTCGCGGTCGATCTGCTGCGAACGTCGTCCTTCGGTTCTCGCGTGCGCGACGGCGCGAACGTGCTCGCGGTCTGTGCCGGACTGCAGATCCTCGGACTGACGTTCTGTGTCGAAGGTAATGACGAATACGAGGGGCTCGGTTTGGTCGATGTCGTCACGAGCAGAGGCGAACGTCGCTCGGTCGGAGAACTCGCGACGCGTGTCGACGGTCGACTGCTCGTCGGCTTTGAGAATCACGGGGGACGAACGACGCTCCACGGTGGCGTCGACGCACTGGGGACGGTCGTCAAGGGTCGCGGCAACGACGCCAAACTCGACGGCTATCGAACGAAGAACATCTGGGCGACCTACGCGCACGGACCGGTCCTCGCGATGAACCCGTGGTTCTGTGACGAGATCCTCGCCGCCGTCACCGGATCCGAACTGGAACCTCTCTCGAGCGCGGCAGACCTGTTGTACGAGGAACGCTGTCGCGTGCTGAGTTCTTAGAGACCCTCTGCGGGCTTCACACCGTAGGCGGCGTCACCGCTGACTTCTCGACCGAGGTGCTCGACGGCGTCGACGATCCGATTGTTGAACCGACGGATGTTTTCGCCTTCTTCGACGTGGATGGCGTCACCGAAGCTCACGATGACGTGGTGTCGGTGCTGATCGGGCGCGGAGGCGAACGCGGGGGCCTTCGCGTACTTCGGTCCCTGGAGCCAACCCGATTCGTGGATGTACATCGGGATGACGGGCTTCTGGGAGCGTTCGGCGAGGTACGCGGCGCCCCCCTTGAACTCGTGGAGTTCACCGTCGGGCGTGCGGCCGCCCTCGGGATAGATGAGCAGATTCCAATTCTCCTCAACCAACTCGAAGGCGATCTGCGCGCTGCGGCGATTCACCTTGTGTCGGTCGATCGGAATGGCGTTGAAGACGAGCACGGTGCGAAAGGCGCGACCCGACTCCATGAAGAAGTTGTCCATCGCCGCGGCGACGACGAGGCGTCGACGAATCTTGCCCGGTAGCGCGGCGATAACGAGCGGCGTGTCCATATTGCTCGTGTGATTCGCCGTGAAGATGAACGGACCGACTCCTTGAATCTTTTCGAGTCCACGGACCTCGAGCGTTGCGAGATAGCGAGTGTAGGGGACCAGAAACGTTCGGTGGATGAGATTGCGAATGACGCGAACGCCCGGAGTGCGGCCCCAATGGGTCGGGTAGTCCAGGCCGAGTTTTGGCACGACTTAACGCTTGCGTGGCTTCTGCTTGGGGGTGTAGCGCTTCGACGCCGACGGCGGTGCCACGGGTCCGGGTGGTGGGGGCGGTTCGACCGTCGACTTTGACCTGGCGTTCGGTTTCGGTGCGCGGCCCTCCTTTTTCGCCTGGGCCATCTCTCGGGCTGCTTTGTTCGAACCGGACCACGACGCTTCGCCGTAGCGCTGCAGGCGAAAGGCGCGCACGATGAGCCACACGCCCAGGAAGAGAAAGACGATGCCGACCAATTGGAGTCCGACGCCCAAGAAACAGGCGAAACACGCGACGCCGGCTCTCTTTCGTCGCAGGGCGAAGTACAAAATGATGAGTCCGACCACGAATACCAACAAGAAGTGGGTCGCCCAGAAACTATTGGTCTGTCGCAAGATGTGTTCGCAATACGCGCCGACGTGCGTCTTAAAGGCCGAGGGACAGGCCTTTCCTTTGACGAAGGCCTGCTTGGTGATTACCGGCGATTTCCTAATCCACGCAATGGCGTAGATGATCGAGACGACCATTGCGATGCCGACGGCGAAGAGGCTGACCTTGCGCTCGACGTCGTCCATTCCGAAGACAATTTCTCGCGGCACCATTGATGGTTTCCGTCCTTGACGCTGGAACCGTGAGCGTTTGGACGGTGAAACATCGTTGTCTGGCACGAACGAAGGCTACAACGAAGAACAAAAGCGAGTGACCAGAGTGCGAACTAGCATTGACGCTCCGGGCGCTTAGCTCAGTTGGTTAGAGCGCAGCCTTCACACGGCTGAGGTCAGAGGTTCGAGTCCTCTAGCGCCCACTCCGGAAGAGAATACGAATCGGGACTGCTGATAGAGGTCGCAGGCACGATTTGGAGTATGAAGTTCACTGTCGCCGTCACCCATGAAGCCCCTTGGTATGTCGCGAAGTGCCTTGACGTCGACGTAGTGAGTCAAGGCGAGACCGTTGACGATGCTGTCGCGAATCTCGAAGAAGCACTCGGTTTGTACTTCGATGGGGAGGACCTTCCCGACTCGCTGGAGCCACCGATAATCACCACCGTCTTAATTCCTGCGTGAGTCCCGCGCTACCAGTTGTTTCCAGCCAAGAGGCCATCGCGGCACTCGGCAAGATTGGTTTCGAACAAGTCGGGCAGCGAGGTAGTCGCGTGAACCTTCGAGATCAAGGGGGCAGAACGGTTATTGTCCCGACTTCTCGCCCGAATCTCTCATCGCCAATCTTGATAGAAGATTGCTCACAGCGCGTCCGTTCGCACCGCTCAGCTTGACCGAGCAAGGATGTCGATCAACTCCTTCGCGGCCCACCACCGCACTGGTCGACCTGGAGTCCCGGAACGCAACTCGATGGGCGAAAGGATTCCGAGTGACTGGAATCGATGGAGCACTTGTCGGGCCGCCTCGTTCGTGATCTGGAAGCGCTCTTGTACCAGTTGTGCTGAGACGATTGGGTGCTCGGGCAACATCTCGAGCACTCCCCAAAACGTCGCTCCGATTCGCACCGCTCGCCCCGTGCCAGTTCTGGACGTGCTTGCTCGCTGCCGCCATTCGGCCGTGAGTATTTCAACTTCGGCGATGAGTGAGGTCGCCGTCGACGCTGACCTTTCCAGAGTCGTGGCAAACCAGCGCACCCACTGCGTGAGTTCACCCATTCGGTAGAGCGTCAAACCCGAAAGGTACCCGCCGGGATCTCGAGCGACGAAGACGCTGAACGGGGGAGGCACCAGAACGCCGAGCCGTCGGACGATGAGCCAGCCGATCAGGACCCGGCCCAGTCGACCGTTGCCGTCGGCAAAGGGGTGGATTGACTCAAATTGGGCGTGCAGAATTGCTGCTTGCGTGACGACGTCGGTCGCATCGGCGTTCGCGAATTCGATGAGGTCATCCATGAGAGTCCCAACGAGTTCGTGTGGTGGACCGACGTAGGGGGCTTCGTGAGGTGAACTTCCCCCTATCCAGACCGGGCGATCGCGGAACGCCCCGATGAGCCCTTGGTCGAGTTGGTTCGTGGCATGTTCCATGAGGCGACGGTGCCACTCGAGGAGGGACGCCACAGTGAGTGGCTCCTGTCGAGCAGAGTCAACGGCCGCCGACACGACGGCAAGATTGTCGGCTACCCACGCTGACGGACCGGTCATCAACGTCGTAATCTCAGCTGCGGCGATCTCTTCGAGTGGAGCACGGATCTGCTCGAACGCAGAACTCGCGACGCCCTCGAAGCGAAGTAAGAGTCGGGCGAGCGGTTCCCAGGACGGAGGCAGGTGGTCGTTAGAGCGCTCGATCGCCGCAATGGCCCTCTCCGTAGCACGCACAACCGTTTCGGGTAGTTCGACATCAACGCCCACAAGCGTCGAGGGCACCGAGGCCTTTACCGGGTACCCTTCCCAATCGATGGTGACTTCGCTGAACATTTTGCTCCTTGGAAAATGAAGGTAGTATTCCAGGGTTACATCATTAATACTTGGAATAATAGCGAACTTTCGTCTGGGATGCCGGCTCACCATGAAGATTCTCGACAGGGTTTTGCAGCAGGAAGAAAGGGTGCGTTCGAAGGCGTATCAGCGTCGCGCGCGCCGACGATCTCAACTATCAAGTGCGAGCTGCCCCGTCGATAGTGTCTGGTTCCATGGAGAGTGAACCGTGGCTGGGCGACTCGTGTTCTCTCGTTGACGCTTTTCGTGCCGGCGACTTAAGTCCCCTCGAAGCGCTCGACGCATCACTCGTCGCGATTGAAAAGTCCGACCTCAACGCCTTCTCGTACGTCGACGCTGACGCCGCACGAGCGAGCGCCGCGGGAGCCGATATCTCACTCCCTTTTGGCGGCGTTCCGATGGCAATAAAAGAGCTCGAGTCGGTCGCCGGCTGGCCCGCCACCGAAGCTTCGTTGGTGTATCGCGATCGCGTCGCCAACTACGACAGCACCCAGATCACTCGGCTGCGAGCAGCGGGCGCCGTGCTTGCAGCGCAAACGACCGCGTCAGAGTTTGGCGGGATCAATTGCACCAGTACCAAGCTGCACGGAACCACACGCAATCCTTGGAACCTGGAGCGAACGCCCGGCGGCTCCTCGGGCGGTTCAGCGGCCGCCGTCGCCGGTGGCCTCTTTCCCATCGCTTCGGGAGGCGACGGCGGTGGCTCCATTCGAATTCCCGCGGGCTTCACCGGTCTCTTCGGATTGAAGTCCACGTTTGGACGGATTCCTCGAGGTCCCCACGCCCAACAGCCCCCGCTCACCGTGACCGTCGGCTGCGTCTCGCGCTCGGTGCGTGATACTGCCCGCTGGTTTGATTCGTGCAACGGCTTCGACCCGCGCGACACCCTGAGCCTGCCTCGCGTGAGCGATTGGGAAGCAAATCTCGACTCCTTTGACCTCGCAGGCAAGCGAGCAGTGATCTCCATTGATTTGGGTTCCGCGGTCGTTGAACCCGTGCATAGTGCCTTGCTGATCGAACTGGCCGAGTTTCTGATCACCAGGGCCCAACTCAAACGAGTCGATCTCGCGATCCATTTTCCTAACGGGGGCCTCGAGTGGTCACTCTCGAACTTGATCGGGCTGGCCGGTGCTCTGGGGGACAAGTATCCCGCCTGCCACGACGACCTCACGCCGGAGATTCAAATAGGCATGAGAATGGCCATGTCCAAGCTCAACCTGCAAAGCGCTGGTGCGGCCGAGATGTTCCGTATCGACGTCAATGAGCAGATGGCTGACATCTTCGAAGAGACCGACTTCATCTTTGCCGCAACTAATCCCGACGTGGCCTTCGCGGCGGCCGGTCCCATGGCCACCAAAGTGGGCAACGTCGACATGGTCGCGGAGTATGGCTTCTCCAAAGCCATTGGCAACAACGGAGCGCTCACCATACCCGCCAACCTCACGGGCAATCCGGCCGTTTCCATTCCCGCGGGTCTCGTTGATGGTCTGCCCGTAGGACTGCAGGTCATCGGGCGCCACCACGAAGAACAGCAGTTGTTAGACCTCGCTCGTATCGTCGAGCGAGAACGTCCGTGGCCGCTGGTCGCCCCGTCGGCCTAAATCTCAAGCGCATCCCATTAGTTCAGCAGCAGTCCCTTCGGTCACGTCGGTGTTGTTTAAGAAGGAATTGGGTGCGATCATTACGACCAGATCGATCAGCAGACTGTATGGCGAACCGGCGCTAGTGATCGACACGGCTTCCAGGGCCGCGGTCGTTACTCTCACGCGCAGCCTGGCCATCGACGACGCGCGCCTCGGCATTATTCGCAGAGGTAACGTGCTGTTGAAATGAATGCCTCAAACCCACGTAAGGAACTGCTGGCCGTCGTCGGCGCCGACTCGGCGACGTTTTATCCAGACCACAACCCCGACGACCTCCACGACGAATCACTCCACCGCAGGTACGTTGAGCCTTTCGCCGTTGTGCGACCGAGCAGTACCGAAGAGGTATCGGCAATCGCGAAGATCGCGAGTCGACACGGCCTGGCGATGACGGCACGGGGTTCCGGTACCGGGCTCTCGGGCGGCGCGACACCAGTAGCGGGCGGGATTGTCATCAGCTTCGAACGAATGAACCAGGTTCTGAGTGTGGACACCAACGATCATGTGGTGGTCGTGGGACCCGGATTGACGTTGCGCGAGTTGGGTGAATATCTTCGGTCGTCCGGTCTTCGTTATCCCGTCTACCCGGGCGAGCTCTCCGGATCGATTGGTGGCAACGTGAACACCAACGCGGGGGGAATGCGCGCCGTGCGACATGGCGTTACCCGTCACCACGTGTTAGGGCTCGAACTCGTGCTCGCCGACGGAACGGTGCTGCGTACCGGCGGCCCGACCGTTAAGTCCTCGTCTGGCTACGACCTCACACAACTGGTCATCGGTAGCGAGGGAACACTCGCGCTGGTGACCGAAGTCACCTTGAAACTCTCACCGGCACTCGCGCACGCTGCGACATTGCTCGTGCCGTTCGCGTCACTCGACGCGATCACGCGCGTGGTGCCGACGGTCGTGGCGTCAGGACTGCAGCCGTCGATGCTCGAATACCTCGACGGGCGAACGATGTCAGCCGTCACAGCGGCTGCATCACTGGAACTCGGAGTGGAAAAGACCGTCGCCGAGAGGGCATTGGCCTATTTGATCGTCGTCCTCGAGACGCGCACCGCGGAACAGTTAGACAGTGACGTGGTCGACCTCGGCACCATGCTCGAAGCAGCCGGTGCGCTGGACGTCTACGTGTTGCCCGAGCAAGCCGCGTCTCGACTCATCGAGGCCCGTGAACGGCTGTTTTGGGTGTCGAAAGCTTTTGGTGCCAAGGAGATCGTCGACATCGTCGTGCCGCGCTCGGCGGTGCCGTCGTTCCTCGAGGAGGTGGCTCGTATTGGCGCGCGGCACGCCACGTCCATCTCTGGTTGCGGTCACGTCGGCGACGGTAACATTCACCTCGCGGTGTTTCTACCTGACGACGACGAGCGCACGATTCTGATGCGCGAATTGTTCATCGAGGGTCTCAGACTTGGTGGACAGATTTCCGGCGAACACGGCATTGGTTGCGACAAGCAGCAGCATTATTTGGCCCTCACTGATCCCACCGTGCTGGAGCTTGAGCGAGGCATCAAGCGAGTGTTCGACCCGCAGTCTCTCCTCAATCCGTTTCGACTGTTCGATGATCGAGTTGAGGAACACTTCTTCCTCGCGGAGTCACTGGACACGTAGTAACGGTGTACATCGAGTTGTGCTGCGTGGCAACAGTCATGACCAAACAACGCGCCGCGCGTATCACAGTGCAACAGTGGGACCGTACCAATTGACTTTCGACAATGTTACGTTTGTTCGCGCGCGGTACATCATGTGATAGAGGAGAAACGGTGAGAAGGCAAGCTGATCAGCAAGGAAGCAAATTCAGCACTTTGTTCGTTTGCCCATCAATGGACGCTCAATCAACAGGGTTCGCTACCGAGTCCTAGCTGGGGTATCAAAAAGAACTGTTCAACACGTTTGATTGATTCGCCCCGGAGGTATCAGGGAAATCCTTCACCGAGATCGTCTGGCACAATCAAATCCGACCTCCAATTGAGTCGCCCACCATGGGCCTCGACGTCGAGGAGAAGTTGACGGTGCCAACTCGCCCCAACCCTCCCCGAGCTCTCGATCATGTCGTAGTATTTGGCACATTCTGATTGGCGCCTGTGGCGCGATTTCTTGAGGGGGGCAGTGTGTCAGTATTCGTGGAGCCGGCGAACCGAGCGCCGGAAAAAGGACTCAAGTCTGGCGCATTGGGCCTGATCTCCAGCACGGTCATCGGTATTGCGTCAACCGCGCCCGCCTACAGCCTGGCCGCCACCCTCGGTTTCGTCGTCGTGGCGATCGGCCTCCAGGCACCGATCGTGACGATTCTGGCCTTCGTCCCGATGTTCTTCGTCTCGCTCGCCTTCCAGCAGATGAACAAAGCGGACCCGGACTGCGGCGCCAGTTTCACGTGGGCGACACGGGCCTTCAGCCCGCGCGTGGGCTGGATGGGTGGTTGGGGTGTCCTCGCGGCCGACATCATCGTCATGGCGAGCCTCGCGCAAATCGCCGGTCAGTACGTCTTCGACCTCTTCAACGCCAACGGCATCGGTCACGACGCGTCGAGCGTGTGGGTGTTGCTCGTCGGCATCGCCTGGATCGTCGCCATGACGGCGATCTGTTACATCGGCATCGAGATCTCGGCCAACTTTCAAAAGGCGCTGCTGGGTGTTGAACTGACCATGCTGATCGTCATGTCGGTGTGGGCCCTCATTCGCGTGGGCGACGGTTCGGCCCCGGTCGGGCACATCGCCGTCGCCGCGTCGTGGTTCAATCCCTTCGCGATCAAGCACTTCAGTTATTTCGTCATCGGTCTGTCCGACATGCTCTTCATCTACTGGGGCTGGGACACCGCTCTGAACTTGAACGAGGAGTCGAAGGACGCTGAAAACATTCCCGGCAAAGCCGGCGTCTACTCGACCTTCATTCTGCTCGGAATCTACGCGCTCGTCATCCTGGCGACCGAGTCCTTCGCCGGAATCGGTACCCACGGCATCGGACTCGGCAACCCGGGCCACACGAACGACGTACTGTCCATCCTCGGGCCCGCGATATTCGGTCACTCGACCGTGGCCTCGATCCTCGATCACCTCTTGCTCTTGATGGTCCTCTCCTCGGCGGCGGCCTCGACCCAGACGACGATCTTGCCCACGGCGCGAACGGTGCTCTCGATGTCGGTGCACAAGGCGCTGCCCGACGTCTTCAAAAAAATGCACCGTCGATTCCTCACCCCGACCGTCGCGACGATTAGCTTCGGGGTCGCTTCCATCGTGCTCTACGTCATAATGAACTCGATCTCCGC
>ODAK010008810.1_pt1 | contig 10056 bp, 7 predicted proteins | sample 1539591 | NCBI WGS metagenome assembly ODAK01 (sample SAMEA3539303, study PRJEB22396) | soil metagenome | biome: tundra; feature: field; material: soil | place: USA | collected 2010-05 | depth 0.15 m | reverse complement strand
CGGAGGTTGGCGCCACCACGAAAAAACCGGAAGCAGAGAGCTGTGGAAATGTCCACAGCTCCGGCGACCATTCCCTATCTGGGGCAGAACAGCTCGCAAAAAAAGAATCGGGAAGTGTGGGCGGTGGAAAAGTGGAAATCCAAAACCGGGATTTCCACTTTTCCACCGCCCCGACAGCCTGCGGCAGCAAGGAAGACAACCATTTACTGAAGAAGAAAACCGGGCCGTCTTCGACGGCCAGGGGCCGGGCGTGCCCGGCCCCTACACCGCGTCCGCCGGTCGTTGTAGGGGCGAGGCATGCCTCGCCCTGCCCGGTCGAAGCGCCATGTCCCCAAGTTGTTTCAAGGCGCACACCCACCCGCTTGCAAACCAGAGCTGCGGGATGCTAGAAGCAAGACGATGGCTACCCAAATTCCAAGTCCGCCGGAACCTTCCCTCCCCGCCTCGAACGAAGTCCTGCTGGTCGCGAGCGGCGATTCGCGTCCGAGCGCCAATGAAACCTGCTGGCCGGCGCAGGCCGAGGTGGAACGCAAGCTCACCGCGGCGTTCGCCGCCGAAGGCATCACGGTGCGGCGCGCGCACCCGTATGATCCGGAAGCGCGCCACGGCTTCATATCGAGCCAGCGCATGGGCATGGACGTCTTCATGAACATCCACCCCGAGGCGCGCGTGGTTGTCGCCGAGGCCGTGTGGCAGTACAGCCATCACGTCCTTCCGGGGCTGCGCAGCCACCGCGGGCCTATTCTGACGGCGGCAAACTGGTCCGGCCAGTGGCCCGGCCTGGTGGGCATGCTGAACCTGAACGGAAGCATGTACAAGGCCGGCGTGCCGTTCGGGACGATTTGGAGCCTGGATTTCACGGACGATTTCTTCCGGCGCGCCTTGCGCCAGTGGCTCGCCGCCGGGCGCGTGGAGCACGACGCCAGCCACGTCCTGCCGCTCGAACCCGCCGCCATTCCGGAGCCGGAGGCCGCGATGGGCCGCCAACTGGCGCGGCAACTCCGGCGCCGCAAAGCCATCATGGGCATCTTCGACGAAGGCTGCATGGGTATGTACAACGCCATCGTCGACGACGAGCTGCTGAACCCGCTGGGGATCTACAAGGAGCGCCTCAGCCAGTCCGCGCTGGTGGCCAGGATGCGCGAGGTTGCCGAGGACGATGCCCGGCAGGTGCGCCAGTGGTTGGACAAGCGCGGCGTGCGATTCGCGACCGGGCCCAACCCCGAGACCGACCTTACCGCCGGCCAGATCCTCGAGCAATGCAATATGTACATTGCGGCCGTGCGCATGGCCCACGAATTTGGCTGCGACCTGATCGGCATACAGTACCAGCAAGGGCTCAAGGACATGGCCCCGGCTTCGGACCTGGCCGAAGGCCTGCTGAACAATCCCGACCGCCCGCCAGTGACCACCGAAGCCGGGGAGCCTCTGTACCCGGGCCAGGCGTTGCCGCACTTCAATGAAGTGGACGAATGCGCCGGCGTGGACGCCCTGGTCACCAACCGGGTCTGGTGCGCGCTAGGCCTCGATCCCTCCACCACGCTGCACGATGTCCGCTGGGGCGAACATTATTCCGGCGGCGGAATCGACGACTTCGTATGGGTCTTTCAGATATCCGGCGCGGCCCCCGCTTCGCATTACGTGGGCGGCTACGCGGGGACCGTCAGCGAACGGCAGCCTCCCATGTATTTCCGGCTCGGCGGAGGTACGTTGAAGGGCGTTTCGAAACCGGGCGAGATCGTCTGGAGCAGGGTCTTCGTGGAAGGCGGCGCGCTGCACTGCGACATCGGCCGCGCCACGGTCGTGAGCCTTCCGGAGGGGGAGACCATGCGGCGCTGGGCCGAAACCACGTCGCAGTGGCCCATCATGCACGCCGTGCTGCACGGGGTTACGCGCGACCAGTTCATGGCGCGCCACCACGCCAACCACATCAACGTGGCTTACGCCCCCACCGCGCAAGAAGCCAACCGCGCCCTGGCCGCCAAGGCCGCGATGTTCGACGAACTAGGCGTGGCCGTCCACCTGTGCGGACGGGTGGATTTGGGCTGACGTCATCGCAACCCGGTTCGCGGTCTCCAGCTTTCGAGCACGCTCAAGGTATCTGGAGATCGTTTTGAGTGGCTTTCGCCTTTTACGCTATTGCGAACTGCCGCAAAGCTCTAAAAAAGCGCGCCCGGCAGGGGCCCGGGGTAGGCGTGATGAGGCTGCCGACTCGGAAAACAGAACCCACCTGTCCCCAGATTGGTACACTGCGGTGACCTTGTCTGTTGTAAAGCGGGCTGTTTGTGAATGCTATGCTAGCCTCGATGCGGAAGAGGATCGCAGACGTCTGGAGTGCTATTCGCCAACTTCTTTCCTTACGCAGCTTGCTCGATGCACGGCCGATTATCTGCCGCTACCGAAGTGGCGGCGCCAGGCGGCTCGTCCCTCTTTGCTGGATCTTCTCAATCTGCTTCGCCATCAGATTTTTGCTCGCGGCGTGGACGCGCCCATGGTGAATTTCGATGACCTCACATCTGCCGCTACACCCCCGGACGTAAAGTCCTCGAAACTCACAATGCGGCGAAAAATGCCGGCATTCCCAAACGCATCACGGCCCACACGCTGCGCCACTCCTTCGCCGCGCATCTGCTGGAAAACGGAACCGACACGCGCGTCATTCAGGCGCTTGTGGGCCACTCGCGCATCGACACCACTGCCCGCTACACCAGGGTCGCGGCGCACGTGGTGGCCGGCGCCCCCAGCCCGCTCGATGCCCTCGGGCGCAACGCCAAGCCCAAAACCCGGAAATAACGCCGATGCCGCGGCCCGCTTTCGAGCTGGCCGACATTTTTCGACGCTATGGCGCGGCGTACCGCGAGGCGCACAAGTTGCCGCGGGAACAGCGGCGCGTCACGTTCCAGTGGAAGGATTACCGGCACAAAGACAAACAGAGATCCCGCACCATGACGGTTAGTGGGCGGAAGCCGCGTACTGCCGGTACAGGCCGGCGATTTGCGCCGCGCGGACGTCGCCCTCGTGAACCACCACGCGATAACGGAAACGGATTACCTGGCCGCGTTCCACGGTCATACTGCCGTCCCGCGATTTGTCTCCCGTGAAATCGCGAACGCCGAAGATGTTCGCGGCAAACAGGCCGTACGCACGCGCGTGCCAGTATGTGGGGCGCCGCGGGTTGCCTGGATTGTCGAAGATGGCGACCCCCACCGTCCGGCCGTCCACCGGGCCATAGTAGTCCACCCAAGGCGAACGCTGGCCCCAGACGTTTTTCTCCGTCTCCTTGCCTTCGGCGTTGACCATGCGCCCGCCCTTATCCTCGGTCATCGAGGTGGCGAGACGGATTCCAAACGTACCTTCCTTGGTGTCGCCGAAGGTGAGTCTTTCGATGGCCCGGATCTCGATTTCGTAGTCGATGGTTCGCAGCCGCGGATCCGAGTAGAAGCCGATGGTGCGGGTTTCGGTCATGATCGGGTGGCCTTGCGCATCGATCCCGTCGAAGACGGCGCGGATCGTGCCCGACTTGCCGCCGCCCCTGGCATCAGGCGCGTTCTTGAGCGTCATGCGGCCCATGTTCGGGATGTCCGAGCCTGGCTCGGTGGCCCAAAAATTGGACCCGTTGATGTCGCCGTGGGCGAAGAAGAGGCCGCGCTGGTGGGGGTGATCGTTCGTCTCGCCGGGAAACGCCTCCATCGGGAAATGCCGCGTGACGACGGCGCCCGAAGCGGTGCTCAAAGGGTAGAGGTACGGCTTATTCCCATCGGGCGACAGGAAGAACGTCGTGTAGGGCTTGCCATCGACCTCGACCAGAATACGATCCACCCGTTGCGTGAAACTCACTTGCGCGGCCAGCGGCAGCGCGAGCGTCAAAGCCGCGAAGACGGAAAAGCGCATCAGTTACAGGATAGGGTAAAACCGGCGCATTCAGTGCAGTGCGATCGGGGTATTCTCCGCATTCGCGGCGGTGACTGTCCGGTCGGGGCCCAACCGCAGCTTGGCATCTTGCGCTTCCGGATAGGAAAATGCCGGATTCAGCGCCAGCGCTTCGCGGAGCAGGTCCTTGCCCCGGTCCGCCGCTCCACCGGCCATAGCAATTATGCCGGCATGGTACAGGAACATCGGTTCCGGCGTGTGGAACGCCAACGCTTGCGCGCTCGCTTCTTCGGCCTCCTTCTGCTGGCCGGCCCGGAATAGGACCCAGCTCAGCGCGTCGTAAGTATATACGTCTTTGCGCGTCTCCAGTTCGGCGCGGGCCAGTTCCAGGGCGCGGTCCGGGTTTCGGTTCTCATTGGCATAGACCATGGCAAGCATGCGATTGCCCTTTTCGCCATTCGCCTGTCCGAGCTTGTCGATGACGTCAATCAGCTTTCGCTGTCGCTCCGCTTCGGAGGTTCTACCCAGCTTGGTGTAGAGCATTTCCAGGGCGGCGGCATAGTCCGGAAGCGGAATCACGGATTGGGCCTTCTCGAAGCTCGCGGCCGCCTTTGCGAACTCCCCGGCCGCGGCATATTCCCGCCCGAGAGCCGCCAGCGCGCGATGGTATCCCGGCAACGTATCGAGCGCCCGCTGGTACGCGGCGTGGGCGTCGGCGGCGTGGCCGGTCTTAAAGAGCATGTCGCCGAATTCCACCAGGCACCACGCCAGGTTCTCCGCGGTAGGACTGCCGGCTTCCACCGCCATCGACATCCATGCCAGGGCCTCTTTGCCGTCGCCGGTTACGAACCGTTGATAGGCCACGCGGTTGTAGCTGGCAAGATTGGGGCCGAGTGTGAGCATGCGCCGGTACGCTTCATCGGCGGCTTCGTACTGCCCCATTTCCATCAGGGAGTCGCCCAGCATTCCCAGCGCTCCGCTGTCGCTGGGATTGCGTTCCGCCAGGCTGGCCGCCAACTGCGCCGCCTTCGGGAAATTGTGACGATGGGTCTCGATTTCGGCGCCGATCCGTATGCCATCGTAGCTTCGCGGGTCCGCGGCCAGCATCCTGTCCACCAAGGTGGCGGCGCGGTTCAGGTAGGCGAAATCGGTGGTCTCGCGAAGCTTCTGGATGAATGCCGACGCCAAGGCTGCCTGCACCTTGGCATCGTTCGGCGCGTCCTTGAGCAATGCCTCGTAAGCCGCGATCCGTCGATCGGCGCTGAGATGCGCCGCTTGCACACTCCGGTATCGAGCCGTGACGCTATCCTGGCTTTGCGCCAGGGCGGAAGCAGCCGCGAAGCACAGTAAGAGAGCGGAACGTTTCATGGTCTTCTCAACTTTCTCTTGTCAGGAGAGGAACCGCAAAGGCTGTACCCAGCCCGCCGAGACCGCCGTCATCGCCAATCCCAGACAAATCACCACCACCGCCGAGAACACCGGAATCAGGCGGAATAGCGGCCGCTTCATGGCCTCCTCGCCGTCCGGCAACAGATGCCTGGCATAGAGGGCCAGCATGCCGATTCCCATGAGGACAATAGCAAGCCCGGCGCTGAACCCGATCAAGAGGACCAGTCCCAGCCCCGGATGCCCCAGCGCGATGGCGCTCAACATCAGGATCAGAGCCGAGGGGCAGGGAACCAGGCCGCCGCTGACCCCCAGCGCGATCAGGCTGCCCAGCGTGACTTTCCCTTCCACGGTGTGGCTATGCGTGTGGCCGCCATGGCTGTGGACGTGCGAATGCCCGTGGTCGTGCGCGTGGTCATGATGGTGATGGTGGCCGTGCCCGCCATCCAACAGAGCCTTTGCACGGCGGTAGAGCAGGAGCGCGCCAACCGAAACAATGGAAAGCCCGGAAACGGCGCCCAAAACTGGCACGATCTTCTCGGGGACGACGTACTGCTGGAAGAAAAGCACGCCCAGGCCGAGGAGGAATACGGTAAACGTGTGAGTGAAGGTCACGACGAATCCCAGGAGCCCCGCATGTTTCAACGTGCCCCGCGATCCGACAAGATATGCCGCGACAATGGTCTTTCCGTGCCCCGGGGACATGGCATGCGCCGCGCCGAGTCCAAACGCGGCCATCATCCCAAACAGAATCACTCCCCACCCGAGCTCGCGCCGTTGCAGCAGTCGCGACAGATAGTCTCCGCGGACCACGGTCCCCGGCGCCGTGGGCTGCTGCTGCGAGAATGCGGCCGGCGCCGCAACCGCGGCTTGAGCGACGTGGTCCGCCGGCCGGCTCTTGGTGAGCAGCGGCAGCCAGGTAACTCGCGCAGTAAGATCCTGTGGCGGCGTGATGCCGGGGTCGGTGGGATAGTAGGTCAGTCCACGGCTGAGATCATTGGCGCCTTGCGTGGAACTCCGCATGCCGCCGCTGTCATCATGATCGACGACGATCTCTTTCCACCCGGCCCGGCCGGGGAAGTTCCGGTCTTCGTAGGTAACGTCGCCGGGCCGTAACGGCGCGTCGGCGGCGATCGAAGTCCGCAACACCGGCATACCGCCGGCGCCTTCGACCGCCTTCGGAGAAATCGATAGGATATGCAACGGCAAACGCCGGCCCGCCTGAACCAGATCCAGGTTGCCGAGCCATTCCTTGGCTTGCCGCTCGGATTTCCCGGCCAGAAGCGCCTGGTTCTTCCAATCGACCTGCCATTGCCCCAACAACTGGAATGTGGGGATCTCCGCCAGGTCCAGCACGTAGGTAAGCTCCACCCGGCTGTTGCGGAAGTACAGGCGGGAGTAATGATTCACGCTGAAGTTCCCCATCGGGTGCGCGCTCAGCGCGATGGACACCCCTACCAACAGCAGGGCGGGCCGAAAGAAAGTCGCCAGTGTTCCCCTCATGTTGGGCTCTACGAGCCTGGTGGGCCGATCGGATGCGAGAAAAACTTCATAATTTTTCTGATAGGATCGCGGCAGTGGGTTTCTGGCGCAAAGAGGTGATCCAGCCGGCGCTCGACCATGAGACGCGCCGCCACATGGACGAGCAGCGGGCGTGGATCGCGCGGGAGCCTGGCAACCCCCGTCCCTATTTCCACCTGGCGCAGTTCTATCGCATCGAGGACCGGCGGGAGGAGGCGCTGGCGCTGCTGCTGGAGGCGGTCCGCCTGGAGGACGGCTTCGCCGAAGCCCACGTCTCCCTGGCCGAAATTTATGCCGTCCACGAGGATTACGCCGCCGCGTGGCGGCATGCGCGCGCAGCCGAGCAAGCGGGCGAGGCGCGCGCGGTGGAACTGCTCACCAGATATGGGGTGGCGGAGTAGGGGTCGGGCATGCCCGACCCCACTGCCGGAATCAGGCCTTCAGTTCCCAGCCCTTGCGGTACTCGCGGCCGAGCAACTTGTTTGCGCCCTCGTTATTGGTGATGCGGCGCGCCACCGGATCCCAGTCGATCCTACCGTTGGTTCGCAGCGCGATGTACCCCAGGTTGAAGGTCTCGGTGATGGGGATGGCGTTCAGGAAATTCCCCGGCGATGGCGGGCCGCCCTTGACGGCGCCGATCCACGCATTCAGCGATGAGGGACCACCCATACCGTTGGCCTGTCCGGCAACGCGCCCGCGGCCCCCGCCGCCTTGCGCCGCCTGGGCTGCCGCCGGCGCTGGCTGCGCTCCACGCGCCGCCTGGGCTCCCGCCGTCGCCTGCGCCGTCTGGGCGGCCTGGCCGCCACGGCCACCCTGACCTCCGCCTCCGCCGCCGCCGCGCCCACCGCGCCCCTGGCCCGGAGGCGTGTAATCCGCTCCGGCATAGGCCTTCATCCTGCTTTCCGGGATGATCCGGTTATCGAGGATCTTTCCCTTGTCGCCGATGAACAACATGCCGGTCTTGCCCAGAGATCTGTCATCCTCTCGCAGCTCCTCGGGGTCCGAGGGCCGCATGCCGCCGTCATACCAGTACAAGTCGATGGGCGGATTGCCATTCCCCGCCGGCAGTTTGAAGTGGACGGAACAGGCATCCGGATAGGAAATGTCGTTCTTGGCGGCGTTGGCGATGTCGTTGGTGAGCTTCCAGGGGACTACCGCGTTCGGAATTGCGCCGATGGCGGCGGGCAGATTGAGCGAAGCAAACACCGGCCAGAGGCTGTAGTGCCCCATGTCCGCCATGGAGCCGCCGCCAAACTCGTACCAACCGCGGAAGACCATGTTCGTGTAGGCCGGATGATACGGGCGGTCGAGCGAAGGTCCGAGCCACAGATTCCAATCGAAGTCCTTGGGGAGGGGCGGCCGGTCGGTGGGGATGGACGCATACTGCGGCCAGTACGGCCTGTCGGTCCAGTTGTGGATTTCGCGCAGCGTGCCGATGGCGCCGTCGCGGATCCACTTGGCGGTCTGATCGATGGTGCCCGACCACGGCATGAAGTGCGTCGCGACGCCGGTCTTGCGAACGGTGTCGAAAACGAGCTGGGCCTCGTCCATCCGGTTGGCGATGGGCTTGTGTACCAGGGTGTGCTTGCCCATCCGCATGGCCGCCACCGCGATGGTGGCATGCATGTGATCCGGGGTCATGATCTTGACCGCGTTGATGTCCTTCTCCTTGTCGAGCAGCTCCCGGAAATCGGCATACGTGGCGACGCCCCGGTATGCCTGCCCCGGCCGGAACTGCGCATAATAGGACTCGATGACCTCCTTGGCGACGTCCCGGCCCCCCGGGATGCCCGTCTGGTTGGCCCGCCAATCCGGTTTCCCGAGGAAACTGCGGATGCCCGTGTTGATGCGGTCCGATCCGAAGTCGTGATAGTTGTTGTTGTCCTTGTTCGGGTCGCAAACCGCGACGATCTGGACTTCGGGGATGGTGAGCATGGCCATCATCTCCAGCAATCCCTCGGTGCCGCAGCCGACATAAGCCACGGTGATTTTGTCGCTGGGAGCGATTCCGCCCTGACCGCCGAGCACGTGGCTCGGAATGATGCTCAACCCGGCCGCTGCTCCGGCGCCCAGAAACTTCCGGCGATTCCACTCGTTTTCCACTGGTTCACTCCTTTTCAGGATTACTCACGCGTCCATCATTCTATATCGATTACAGCAGGCGCGGTACCATGCAGACATGATCCGTACCATCGCCGGGCTGTTGCTATTCTCCCTGCCCGCGCTCGCGCAATCGCGCGAGGCGCCGGAGGCGAAGCCTTTGCGGCTCGCCATCGCTGGACTTGTACACGGGCACGTTTCGGCATTTCTGCGCGCGGCCAAGAGCCGCAAGGATGTACAGATCGTCGGGGTGTTCGATCCCGACCCTGCCTTGACGGCGTCTTATGGCAAGAGCAACGCCCTCGCGCCCGAACTTCTGTTCACCGATCTGGCCGCCATGCTGGACCGCGCCAAACCCGAAGCCGTCGCGACCTTCACCAGCACATTCGATCACGCCATGGTGGTCGAAGCCTGCGCCCGCCGCCATATCCCCGTGATGATGGAGAAGCCGCTCGCCGTCGATATGATCCAGGCGCGCGCCATCCAAAAGGCTGCGCTGAGTTCAGGTATTCCCGTGATGGTGAACTACGAGACCACCTGGTACAAGAGCCACGCCGAGATCTGGAAAATCGTCAAGGAAAGGAAGGGCGTGGGGGAGATTCGCAAGATGGTCGCCATGGACGGGCACCAGGGGCCCAAGGAGATCAAGGTTCAGCCGGAGTTTTTCGCCTGGCTCACCGACCCGGTGAAGAACGGCGCGGGCGCGCTTTTCGATTTCGGCTGCTACGGCGCCAATCTGATGACCTGGCTGATGGACGACCAGCGGCCCCTGGCGGTCACGGCCATCGCCCAGACCAACAAACCGGCGATCTATCCCCACGTCGACGACGAAGCCACGGTCCTGGTGCAGTATCCCAAGGCGCAGGGCATCATCCAGGCTTCCTGGAACTGGCCTGTCGGCCGCAAGGATTTGGAAGTCTATGGCGAAACCGGCTACGCCATCGCCACCGGCGGCGACAACCTGCGCGTGCGCCTGCCGGGCCAGGGCGCCGAAGTGGCGCGTCAGCTCGCCGACCTGCCGCCCGCCGAGCGCGATTCCATCACGTACTTCGCCGGCGTGGCGCGCGGCCAATTCAAACCATCCGGCCTGAATTCGCTGGAAAACAACGTCATCGTGGTGGAGATTCTGGAGGCCGCGCGCGAAAGCGTGCGCACCGGCCGTAAGATCGCATTGGCGAA
>ODAK010008809.1_pt1 | contig 10057 bp, 4 predicted proteins | sample 1539591 | NCBI WGS metagenome assembly ODAK01 (sample SAMEA3539303, study PRJEB22396) | soil metagenome | biome: tundra; feature: field; material: soil | place: USA | collected 2010-05 | depth 0.15 m | reverse complement strand
CTCTTTCCCTACACGACGCTCTTCCGATCTGTCCGACGGTTTTATCGAAGATGCTGGCTACATCACCGTCAGCATTCAATTTCACGCGGTAGTATTGGTTTTCCAATTCATCCCTGGTCACGTGCAGGGGCGACGTGTTTTCGACCGATCCAGGGCGGACATCATAAACGGCGTAGCCGACAGACGGTGCACTGGCCAGAAATAACACCTTGCCGTTCGAAATCTGGGCCGGCAATTCCTTACCATCCGGACCAGATGCATGGACACTCTTCGGCAGACCGCCAGGGAAGTCTATGCTTGCTTCAACAACATCTTCGCGCGCGATGTTCAAAGGATTGAAAACTACGACCGGGACGCCTGCGGCCTGAGTGTCCATCGCGGCGGCGATTCCCTCAGTGGCATTCGTAAGCACGCCGGCGAATTGGTTCATCGCGATTACATCATCGTTCCACGCGAACTCGTACGATCGCGGAGTGGCTGTGCCAGCCGCCAAATCATGGAAGTGCGCACCCATGGCCAGCGTCCACGCATCATTCAGTCTCTGCAAGGGGTAAGTCCGGGCGCCGAGCCATTCCGCAGCCACGGAGGACTTTTCAGCGGCATCGGCCAACAACTCTGTCTGTCGAATCCATCGCTTTTGATAAGCTTGCGACGTTAGCGATCCGGCAGAGTGATTGGTTAGTTCCATCTCGCCCGTGTAACGGGGTAACTCCGCTGGCGGGTGTAAGGTCGAGGAACATCTGATCGGCCGTAGCCGAAATTACGTGCACCGGTCCGTTTCCAACATTGACCGCGGGCCACTCGGGATGAGGGCGGCGAGGCGAAAAGAATTGCCCGGGAGGAGGCAGGCTCGCGCTGCCCTTCGACACGATCGCCTCCAGACGCTTCACGGAATCTTCGTCAGGCGTACCACCAATATCGCCGGTGCCATAGTAGTGATAGTCGGTATACACGCCGGCTACTTTGCCATCGAGAGCTACGCGTGCGGCCCAATCGCCCTGGTGCCTGCGCAGATCACGGTCCTGTTGATCTTTCTCGAGCGTTTCTTGCTGGCTGCGCAAGCTGCGATATTCCTGGATGTCTTTCGGATCGAGGTTTTCGTTGTTTTTCTGCGCCTGCTGTCGCTTCTGCTCTAACTCACTGACCCTCTTTTGCACGTCGATGAGTGCCGCGTTGGGTGATTCAGGCGGCAGCGGCTGGCTCAGATCCGTTTCGATGCCGCCGCTATAAGCGCCAGGGTTTACGCCAGCCACGACACTTTCACCATCGGGCCCAACCCAGACGCCAACATTGAAAGGCGTCCCTTCTGGAGTTTTCTCGAGCGATTCCAAGCCTCCACCGGGGGCCGATGATCCCCAACTCAGCTTCTGTGTCGAGAAACCCTTTACGCCCGAATGCGCGAGAATGGTTGGTAACGAGGCAGGGAATCCGAAGCAATCTGGCAGCATGTATTCCATGCTCGACTTGCCGAGTTCTGTGCGGAACCAATCGTTGCCATACAAGATCTGGCGAATGATGGCCTCGGCACTGGGCGCATTCACATCGCCCTCTTCCATCGAAGAACCGGCTGGAAACCATCTTCCCTCGTTGACGTACTGTTTAACTTTCGCAAAGTCGGCGGGGAAGTATTCCTTCATGAAACGGTAACGGTTCGCTCCACTAAAGTTGAACACGTAGTGTGGATACTTATCGAAGAGCTTGAAGTTGTCCTCCATTGTCTTGCGAATGTATTCATTGATGACCTGCGGATACTCCCACCGCCATTCTGTGTCCAGATGTGCATACCCAACCACATAGAGCGTTGACTGTTTGCTGAGGTCGGGTCTTTCTGTGGTTTGTGCCTGCGCCCTTCCTGATTGCCCTATCAGCGTCAGGGCGACCGCCATCATAGTCGTGCAGAATTTTTGCATTTCAACTCTCCATGGGGTTCGATTGTTTAATGATTCGTGCACGTGCCCTAGACTAAGAAATCATCTCAGGGCGTCGATGTGGCTTTAGTGCTCATGGAAGGCGGCGCATCGTCTGGTGCACTGCCCCACTGAACGTTCGGCTGGTCCGTCATCTCGAGAGTCAACGATCCCCCGTCGACGATATCTGCGTGACGAAACCACGGCTTGTTGAGTGGCTTGCCGTTCAGCAACGCGGACTGGATGTACTTGTTGCGAGCTGAAACGTGATTTGCGATCACGGTAAACTCTTTGCCGTCGCCGAGGCGGATCGTAATTTTTCCAAAGATCGGGCTGCCGATCTCGTACACCGGACTGCCTGGACACACTGGATAAAATCCGATCGCGCTCAGAACGTACCACGATGACGTGGCGCCGCCATCATCGTCTCCTGGAATGCCAAGGGGTCCATCCCCATACCACACATCCATCATCTGTCGGACGCGGCGTTGCGTCTTCCATGGCTGACCGGAAAAGTCATATAGATAAGGAATGTGGAAGCTCGGTTCGTTTCCTTGCGCGTAGAGACCGACCAATCCTGTTGCATCTGGAAACTGGCCAAGGAAACTGAACTTTGACGTACCATACTGTTCGACGAACAAGCGGTCGAGCTTTTGGTTGAAAGCGTCTCGGCCACCTAGTAGACGAATAAGTCCCGCGACGTCGTGTTGAACGCTGAAGGTGTAGAGCCACGAGTCGACTTCCGTTGTGTAATCTCGACCTCCCTGGCCACCTCCCAGTTTGGGATCGAAGTTCTGTACCCATCGTCCATCGGCACTCTTGGGAGCCATGAAGCCGATCGCGGGATTAAACACGTTTTCGTAGTTATGTGCGAGCTTGGAGAAGTAATGAGTATCCTCCTGCTTTCCTAAAGCTTTGGCAAACTCGGCCACGGCCCAGTCATCATAGCTATTTTCCAGAGTCACTGAGACGGGCTGCCTGCGCTCTGGCGTTACCTCGGGCACAGTTTCCTTTTCTCCTACGGCTAGCGAGGGGAAGAAGCCCTTCTCGAAATACACGTGATCCAAGCTGGTGAGGCCGCCGCGCCGCCAGGGAAGCATCGTGGCTTCAGTGGCATTCTTGTGCATCGCCGCATAAGCTTGATTGACATCGAAGTCACGATATCCTTTCTCATATGTATCTAAGATGAAGGCAGCTGCATGATGACCAATCATCACGGCCTGCTCCCCAGCCGCAGAAGGGAAAGATGGTAACCATCCGCTCTGCTCATACATGCGAAGGTACGAGCGGATCATGTCTTCCTGCTGGTGCGGGTCGAGCAGCAACTGCAAAGGATGAAGCGATCTATACGTATCCCACAACCCGTCATCGATGTAGAAATGGTGTCCCTGTGCATCGTGAACGGCGTGGTCATAACCGCTGAAGTAGTGATCATCTTCGGTGATGTCTGTCATTCTTCCGAGCGAACGATAGAGCGCCGTATAAAAGATGGTGCGCTGCCGTTCGGTTCCACCATCTGTGCGAATAGCGTTCAGAGCATCGTTCCACTGTTGACGCGTGTCATCCTTCACTTGATCGAATGTCCAGCCGGGAATCTCTCGAACTAGATTGCGCCGCGCCTGATCTGCGCTGATATACGAAATGCCGATTCGGACTTCGATTAATTCGCCTGAAGATGTAGACAAATCAGAGACGAAGCCGATGTGCTCGCCAGTTTGGCTCGCATTATTACTAAGAGTGTTATCTTTCCACGTTTGATAGGATCCGAATGGATGCGAAAACTCAGCATAAAAATATTCTCTTGTTTCGCTGTTTGACTTTTCGATGTTCCCAACAAGACCGCCAACACTCTCGCTACCTTGAATAGAACTGTTTCCGACTACTGTAAGCTGAGCGTTGCTCTTAAGGCTGAGCACAAGGTGGGAATGAGAATTCGCTGGAAACGTGAATCGATAATAGGCGGCTTGGTAAGTTGCCGTTAATTCCGCATGAATGTCCCACGTCTGCAGATCTGCGCCGTAGTAATAGGGCGTGGAAGTTTCGAAGTCATGATCAAAGTCAGAGGCGTATTGAGGAGGATCGGTTCCGACTCGTCCAACTGAAGCCATCAAAACTGCGGTTCCGGCAGGAAAGCCATAAATCTTATCGGCAAGATAGCGATCCGTAATTCCCGGCGTCGTGATCGGCGCAAGCCTAGCCATGCCATGCGGACGCTGTACATAAGGAACCGTCGCCGTGAGTAACTGTCCAATCCCGCCTATGTTTGGGGAGACATAGTCCACAGACTCTTTCGGCTTCTGCCCGTAAACGGCCACAGCGCTGGCGCTTAGAGCTATCGCCAGGAAAAGATTTGTTGAAGCGTGTATTTTCACATCGTCTCCCATTCGGGCTCAACTTTTAGCGTCGATATCTTGCCGGCTTTAAGTCGCTGGTAGAGTTATTGTTTCAATGTGAAGCGTGCGGCAAGGGAAGCCTCTGACGAACCACCCGCCCAAGCCGTGTAATCACCTGCCTCAATGACCCATTGGTGTTCAGCATTCCATACTGCGACCTGATCTTGCGGGACTAAGAATGTAACGGTCTTCGTCTCATGCGGCTTCAAGTGAATCCGTGAAAATCCCTTCAGGGAGCGGTCTGGGGTTTCAACGCTGCTCGTATCTTCCCTGAGATAAAGCTGGGCCACTTCATCGCCTTGAGTGCTTCCAATATTAGTGACATCGACGGTGAATCGAATATCGTCATGACTGCTGATCGCGGGAGTGTGCACCGCGAGGTTGTCATATTTGAAGGTCGTGTAACTTAACCCGAATCCGAAAGGAAACAGGGGCTTTCCATCGTCGTCGACATACTTATGCGTGCGTGATGGATCGAAGTTATAAAAGTCTGGTAGTTGGCCCGTATTCCTTGGAAAGGTGATTGTCAGGCGTCCCGCAGGATTGTTTATACCAAAGAGAGTTTCGGCAATCGCCTGCCCGCCGAACTCACCGGGGTACCATGCTTCGAGAATCGCAGGGACGTGATCCTTTGCCCATCCGATAGTCAGGGGTCTTCCGTTTTGAAGGACCAACACAACGGGTCTGCCGGTTGCGGCGATCGCTTCAAGCAATTGTTTCTGATTACCTGGAAGGTCAAGCTGAGTGCGGTCGAAACTCTCGCCGGAAATGCCCTGCCATTCACCAACCGCGAGTATTACTACATCTGCAGCCATCGCCGCTTTAACTGCGGCAGGAATCTCATTGCCTGGATTGAAAACAACGGTAGCCTGCGGAATCAGTTTGCGAATTCCATCGACGATGCTGAGGTGGAGACCATTTGATTCAACTTCGTAATCTCCATACCGAGCTACGTTGCCATTGGGGCCTATCACCGCAATGTGCTCAATAGACATTGAAAGGGGAAGCAGATTTCCTTCGTTTCGAAGAAGCGTCATTGACTGCCGCGCAGATTCGAGCGACAGCGCGAGATGTTCTGGAGAGCGGTTCACCTTCGCGTTCAAGGTAGGGTCTACATTGGCATGGTCAAACAGCCCAAGGGCAAACTTCACGCGCAATATAGATGCGACTGCACGGTCAAGGTCTTTCTGCGCGAGTGTGCCTTCATGCACGCAATCGATGAGGGCCTTCTGAAATACGTCGTGATCGAAGTCATAGAACTGCATGTCAACGCCCGATCGAATCGCCACGCAAACCGCTTCCTTGGGCGAAGCGGCTACACGGTGTGCGCCGTGCAGACGTTCGATGGCTCCCAGATCGGAGAGGACGAACCCTTGGAAATTCCACTCCTGACGCAAAATTGTTTTGAGCAAAAACGGGTCTGCGGTGACCGGGATGCCATCGATCTCGTGATACGCAGCCATCACACCCATCGCATGTCCTTGACGAAAGGCGGGCTCAAATCCGCGCAGCATGATCGTGCGCAACTCGCGCTCTCCCATGTGCACTGGCGATGTATTGGTTCCACCTTCCGGGGAACCATGTCCGGCGAAATGTTTCGGCTCGGCAACTAACGTATGGTTCGTGTCGAGATTGTCTCCCTGGGCTCCCCGTACATAGGCGAGGCCGAATTGCCCAGTCAAATAAGGGTCCTCACCAAAGTCTTCTTCGACTCTGCCCCACCGCGGTTCTCGCGCAAGATCGAGCACGGGAGCCAGAATCATGCCAACACCGGTCGCGCGCGCTTCTGCCGCGATGGCCGCACCCGTTCGTTGCGCAATTTCAGGGTTCCATGTGGCAGCGAGATTGATCGGAGCGGGAAATACAGTCCCTTGATTGAATCCGTGAAGGCCCTCCTCGATAAACAAAGCCGGTATACCTAGCCGATTATGTGCAATCACCCAATTCTGAATTGCATTGGATTGGGTGGCGTTAGAGTAGATATCGTGAATTCCGCCCACTCCAAGACTCCCCAATAGGGTTTCAGCGTTGCCCGGCAGGAAGACGGCGTCGGGGGCCGCGTGGGTTTCGTCAGTGTGCTTATCCACTAGCGATGCAGCGCCGGAGTATAAGTCAAGCTGTCGAACCTTCTCTTCCAATGTCATTCGGGGCAGAAGGTCAGCGATCCGTTGCTCAATGGGTGTTCCAGTTCGCCGGTATAACACCGGCTCTTGAGAAACCGGGCCGGCTTGTTGCGCCGCGATCGAGTTAAAGCTCACTCCGAGAAACAGGCAGACAGCCAACGTTCTCGATGTTTCGCGTACAAATGTCGAAACAGGCGTCGTACATCGCCAGCTTCTCGAAGCGTAAATAGGAAATGTAGGGGATGACTGAATTGCCAATGCATCACCTTCGTAGGCGGCCTTTTTTGCGGAGGTCTCGAAAACATTCCAATTGCGGTCGCTTCTCACTAAATTCGCTCCCAGGTCCATTACCTGTATGATTCCGCTGGAGCTTTTGAATAGCGCTCTGCGGCGTTTCAACGTCCCTGCAAGGGGTCTTAAAACCCATCCGCCTTCTATCGAAAAGACCTGAAAATTCGACTACTTCGACTTACGCGAAGTTATAAGTTTGCGTGATTCACGGCTCCAATTTTGGCGGACCAGTTTGCACGGCCAAAATATCTCAGCGGATTATACCCCTGCAGACAATCGATTGGAAACGATACCATCTCCTGGTGCAATAATGGTGCGTATCTAACAATGTCGGGAAGCGAAGCGTTATATCCGCTCTAATAAATGGAAGCCTTAGAAGCGGCGAGCAATTCCGGTTTGGAGGCGAATGGTGGCAAATCGAGAAGGCTATGGCCGGGAAGTCGATAGGCGCGAGTTTCTTCGCTTGACTTTGATGAGTTCTGCAATGTTGATGACCACTGCGAAGTCACTAGGGGCTTCAACCGAGACGGAGACCGGGATCTCGACTGGAACTCCTAAGCCACCTCCATTCGCTGCTTGGTACCCATTGGAACCAGGCGCTGTGCGACCTGATGGATGGCTTCGCCTCTATCTTGAAAAGCAAGCTTCCCAGCTCGGATCGAAACTTCCAGAGGTATCGTGGCCATTCACGGCACCATATTGGTCAGGTGAGGAAGCAGGGGAGTCGTGGTGGCCGTGGGAGCAGAAGGCATACTGGATCGACGGTGCGACGCGACTGGCCCTAGTTCTGGATGATCAGAAATTGCTGGCTCAGACGGAGGCTTCGATTCGTTACACGCTTGAGCATGCAGATTCGGACGGATATCTCGGACCTGCTTTTTTCAAGGAGCCCACCGGCGACTTCCATCGCTGGCCTCATACCCTCTTCTTCCGCGGTCTGGCAGCTGGAGCGGAGGCAGGCAAAAATCCGGATGCCGTTGAAGCATTGCACAAGCACTATCTGAACGACAAGGCAGGCTATGGAAAGCCGATCCGTAATGTCACCAATATTGAAGACATTTTGTGGTGCTACGCGCGCACAGGCGACAAGCGACTTCTGAATCTGGCGGAGGACGCTTGGCGCGAGTTCTCGAAAACCACGCAGCCCGGCGGAGACGGTGGTGACTTGTCGGCTCTTCGGGTATTTGCCGCGACACCCATTGATGCGCACGGCGTGACCTACATCGAGTCGGCAAAGCAGCCCGCGATTCTCTACCTATATACAGGGAAGCCCGAGTATCTCGAATTCGCATTGGCGGCCCAGCGAAGAATTTTTGACCATCACATGTTGATCGACGGCATTCCATCCACGTCGGAGTATTACCGGACGCGGACCTCGCTGGACTCGCATGAGACGTGCGACATTGCAGACCACACTTGGTCATGGGGCTACATGCTCATGGCCACAGGAGATGGGGTCTGGGCAGATCGTGTAGAGCGGGCGTGCATGAACGCCGGGTTCGGAGCGATCAAGAAGGACTGGAAGGCGCTCCAGTATTTCTCCTGCCCCAATCAATTTCTGGCCACCCTTAATTCCGATCACAATGTGATGGAACATGGAGGCCGCATGATGGCGTTCCAGCCCAACCCCGGCCAGCACACAGCCTGCTGCGGCGGCGACGTACATCGTATCTTTCCCAATTACGTGATTCGCATGTGGATGAAAGACAAAAGCGGGGGCCTAGCCGCTATGCTTTACGGCCCATCACGCATGAAAACAGTGCTTGGCTCTGATCGGCAGCACGTCGAAATTGTGCAGCAGACGGATTACCCTTTCGACGAGCACATTCACTTTACGATCAACACTGAGAAGCCGATCCAATTCCCACTGTCGCTTCGGATTCCTGCGTGGTGCACGGAGGCTGGAATCCTGTTCAACGATAAACCGAAAAGCATGCCGGCGATTCGGAAAGGCTTCGTAACCTTAGATCGGAGATTTAGCCCAGGGGACAAGGTTACGTTGGTCCTGCCGATGAAGACGGCTCTGAGTCAGTGGCCGCAAAATGGAATTGGCATCGAACATGGACCGCTTGTCTATTCGCTGGCGATCAAGGAACACTGGACGCCGGTGGTGGAGGAGAAATATACGACGGCGGAGTTTCCAGGCTGGAATGCGCTGCCTGCCACCCCTTGGAACTATGCGCTTGCCGTCAATACTGATCAACTCGCTAGTCATGTCAAGGTGACGCGCAAACCGATGACCGGGGACCCTTGGGTTGACACTCCGGTAGCTCTGACCGTAGCGGCAAAGAAGGTGCAAGGTTGGGAACTCCAGCAGAATCCGGATGATCCAAGCCAGCGATTCACGCCACCGTTGCCTGATCTGAGCATAAGCAAGGTTTCGGATGCCGAACAAATTACGCTCGTACCGTATGGGTCAACCCACCTGCGATTGACGGTCTTCCCTGATGCAAGCAAGGAGACTTGATTCGAGAAGGAAAGGTGGTCGCGATCTGTTCTGCTCAGTCTCGAGTGCGAACTTCCATGCTCAGACAATCTGGTGCCGATGTGGCCGAATGAAATTCAAGACCGGTGTTTAGCGATTTGCCTTTGATGCAGAAAACTAGTCTCGACGTGAGTGAGAGTGGTAACGCTGTCCAGGTTACGAGACTGTTATCGTCCGGTGGCGAAAGAGGGATTCCGCAGGGATTCGAATCCAGATATCTTCAGATCATTCAGTAGTTCCTGGGGGAGGGGCTACTAAATTGTGGTACGCCAGTGGACTAACCGTTCACTGGCGTTTTGCATTTGAGCGTCATTGCCATTACGCAAGAGCTCGAGAAGGACCAAGCAGGCGCCGCGGCATACGATGCTGCGTGGGCGGCGCGTGGTCGAGGCAAACTCACGCAGCCTGAAATCAACCGCATCGTCGACCGATAGAGGGTTTAGAGGAGATTGGTGCAACCCGCTACGATGCTGCCAAACCGTCCTGCACTCGACATCCTCCTCAAGCAAGCGTCCGTTCCGGCCATGATCAGTCGAGTGTGATCCGCACCCTTGTACGGGTAACAGTTATAGGACCGTCTGGAAAATGATCCAACGTCGGCCATCAACGCACCTGACTTTCCTGATGATGACGTTGCCGAACGAGACGAAGGATGCTAGCGCAGCTTGGCGCCAAAGTCCTTTCAGCAGTGCGCACCGCAGTCGCCGCGAACTCAGGAAATCAGCGACAGCGATTGGTTTGGGTGGTTGCGTGGCAGGCCGACGAAGAAGCGCTCCCAATCCTGCGCCAGATCGCCAACACGATCCCAGCAACGCCGAACTCGTGCAGTAGGCCATCGATAAAATCTCCTCACTTTCG
>ODAK010008808.1_pt1 | contig 10057 bp, 7 predicted proteins | sample 1539591 | NCBI WGS metagenome assembly ODAK01 (sample SAMEA3539303, study PRJEB22396) | soil metagenome | biome: tundra; feature: field; material: soil | place: USA | collected 2010-05 | depth 0.15 m | reverse complement strand
AGGCCGTTCGCGCGCAACCGGGCGCACACCGCGTGGCCATCGCCGTCCGGCAGCGCGGCGTCCATGATCACCGCCGCGAACCACGCGCCCGGACCAAACAGCCCCGGACCAAACAGCCAGGTCTCCGCCTCCTGGGCGCTGGCGGCCTCGACCACCACGAAATCGTCGCGAGTCAGTTGCTCGCGCAACGTCTCACGCATCGCGGGATCACCGTCGACGATCAGTATCGTCCGCACACACGGCATCGTGGGTTGCCCCCTCGGATGAACGAACCGGAAGCCGGCCTCGCCACACGCACCGGGCTATAGATGAAACGTGACGAAATTCAGACGGGATTGTTCCAAATTGGTTCAGTCCCCACTATCAGGAGGCAATGACCGCGTCCCCTCTCGCCGCCACCGGTGCTGAAACCCTGACCCGAACGCTCCGGCGCGTGCATCGGGCCGTGTCGGACCTGCGCCGAGGCGTGCCTGTGCTGCTGGAGGGAGACCACCCGCTGCTGGTGCTGGCGGCCGAAACCGCCGGGGCGGAGAGCCTCGCGGAGTTCGCATCGCTCGGTGCCGAGCGGCTGGTCATCCTGTTCGCGCCGGTACGGGGCGCCGCGGTATTGCGCCGGCCCGCCGACGGCGACGCCGCGGTGGTCGCGGCGATCCTGCCGAAGGCGCTCGTCCATCCTGACGCCTTGCGCGGGCTCGCCGATCCCACCGCGAAACAGCCGGTCACGACCGGGATGACACAGGTCAGCGCGCCGCCCGCCGCCGCCGCCGCCATCGCCCTCGCCAAACTGGGCCGCTTGTTGCCGGCCGTGCTCGCCGTGACACCGGCCTCGGTCATCGGGCTCGCGGACCGGGCGCTGATCAGCGTTTCGCCGGACGATGTCCTCGGCTACCCGGCGATGGAGGGGGCCGGCCTGCGCGTCGTCGCCTCGGCCCAGGTGCCGCTGAAGGACGCGCCACATTCGCGGGTGGTGGCGTTCCGGGCAGAAGGTTCGGCGATCGAGCATCTGGCCATCGTCATCGGCCAGCCGGAGACCGCCGAGGCCCCGCTGGTGCGCATTCACTCCGAATGTTTCACCGGCGATCTTCTCGGCTCGATGCGCTGCGATTGCGGCGAACAGTTGCGCGGGGCCATCCACCGCATCGCCGAACACGGCGATGGTATCGTGCTGTATCTGGCGCAGGAGGGTCGCGGCATCGGCCTCGTCAACAAGCTGCGCGCCTACACGCTGCAGGATCAGGGCCTCGACACGATGGATGCCAACCGCGTGTTGGGCTGGGGCGCCGATGAGCGGAACTTCCTCGTCGGCGCCAACATGCTGCTCGCCCTGGGCATCGCCAAGGTCCGCCTGCTGACCAACAATCCGGACAAGATCGCCGGGCTGACCGCGTGCGGGGTCGAGGTCGTCGGCCGGGAGGCGCATGCCTTCGCCCCCAACGAGGTGAACGACGCTTACCTGGCGACCAAGGCCGTCCGGTTCGGCCACATGCTGGACTGATGCATGGAGGCGATTGTTCATCCCAGCGGCCGGCTGATCTGGCGCGGCCAGGCAATGCGGTGCGCCCTTGGCCAAAGCGGCGTGCGAGTCGACAAGGAGGAAGGCGACGCCGCCACCCCCGCCGGTCTCCTGCCGTTGCGGCGGATCCTGTACCGGGCCGACCGCGTGCCGCCGCCGCGCTGCGCCATGCCGGTCGAGCCGATCGCTCCCTCTGACGGCTGGTGCGACGATCCCACGCATCGCGATTACAACCGCTTCGTTCACCTGCCGCATGACGCGCGGCATGAGGAACTGTGGCGCCGCGATGAGCTGTACGACGTCATCGCGGTGCTTGGCTGGAACGATCAGCCGGTGGCGAAGCGGCGCGGGTCCGCGATCTTCCTGCACGTCGCACGGGCGGATTACGCGCCGACCAAAGGGTGCGTGGCGCTGGCCTTGCCAGACCTTTCGCGGCTGTTGGCCGAGGGCGTGACGGCGTTGCGCGTGCTCGCCGATTAACCGGTTCACGCTCTGTTTCCATGATCGCCGCCAGGACTGTCTCAGAACGCCCGTCGGGGCTACGGAGCGCACCCGATTGCGAACCTGACCTGTCTTCAGGCAAACAGCGGATTGCATGAACAGAATCCATGTCATTGGCGCGGGTCTCGCCGGCCTCTCGGCAGCCATCACGGCGACCGGAGCCGGCCGCGCGGTGACCTTGTATGAGGCGACCGCGGCTGGCGGCGGGCGCTGCCGCTCGTATTTCGACACCGAGCTCGGGATTCGCCTGGACAACGGCAATCATCTGCTGCTGACCGGAAACAAGTCGGCTTTCGCCTATATCGACGCGATTGGCGCGCGGGATCGCTTTACTGGCCCCCGCAACCCGGTCTTTCCCTTTATCGACCTGAAAACCGGGCGAGAATGGACCTTGCGTCCCAATCGCGGCCGAATTCCGTGGTGGCTGCTGTTCGCCGACCGGCGGGTTCCCAAGGCGACCGCGGGCGAGCACTTACAGATCCGCAAGCTCGGCCGCGAGTGGGACGATACCGTCATGACGGAGACGATGCGGCACAGTTCGCTGTACTGGCTGCTGCTCGAACCGTTATCGGTCGCGGCGCTCAACACGCGGCCGCACGAGGCCCTGGCCTGCCTGTTCGGCGCGGTGCTGAGGGAGACGCTGCTGAAGGGCGGCAAAGCCTGTTTGCCGCGCGTGCCGAAGGAAGGATTGTCCGAGGCCCTGGTCGATCCCGCCATCGACACGCTGCGTAAGCGCGGCGCCGATATCCAGTTCAATCGCCGGATCGTTGGACTCGATTTCAGCCAGGGACGCGTCACCGCCCTGAGAACCACCGAGGGATCGGTGACCCTCGACGCCGGTGATCAGGTCGTGCTCGCCGTGCCGCCCTGGGTGGCCGGGGAACTGTTGCCGGATATCACGGTGCCGAACGCATTCGAGTCGGTCCTCAACGTGCATTACAGGACCGCGGTAAAACCCAATCGCGATGTCGCCAAGGCCGGGTTCATCGGACTGGTGAACGGCACGGCGGAATGGATATTCATCCGGCCCGACCACATCTCGGTCACCGTCAGCGCGGCGAACAAAATGATGGACCGGCCGGCGGACGACCTCGCCTTCGCGGTCTGGCGCAATGTCGCGAAGGCGCTCGGTCTTAAAGGTGCGGCGGCGACAGGGGTCCCGCCATTTCGGGTCATCAAGGAGCGGCGGGCGACCGTTGTCGCCAATATCGCGCAGGAAGAGCGCCGCCCAGGGGCTCGGACGGATATCGAGAATCTGGTGCTGGCCGGCGATTGGACCGATACGCGCCTGCCCGGAACGATCGAGGGCGCGATCCGCTCGGGGGTGACCGCGGCGAAACTGCTGCTCAATCCACCGAAAGCAACGGTTCAACGCCGCGACAAGAAGCGACCGGCCGCCGATGTCGACTGATCCCAATCGCCAATGGCATCACTTCATCTTACGCGTCCGGCCAGACCGGACCACGAGGGCATGTTGAGCGCGAGCCTTCAAGCGCACCGTCACGCGGACGATACCGCGCTGAGCGGTCTGGATGATGCGATCTCAGCCGCGGCCGCGGCGCTGACAAGGCGGCGACACGACGATGGACATTGGGTGTTCGAGCTGGAGGCCGATGCCACGATCCCGGCCGAGTACGTCCTGCTGGAACATTTTCTGGATCGGATCGATCCGCCGCTGCAGGCGAAAATCGGCGTCTACCTGCGCGCCATTCAAGGCGAGCATGGCGGCTGGCCGCTGTTTCATGATGGTGCATTCGACATCTCCGCGAGCGTCAAAGCATACTTCGCGCTGAAAGCCATCGGCGACGACCCGGCCGCACCGCATATGCGCCGTGCGCGGGAGGCCATTCTGGCCGCCGGCGGCGCGGAGCGGACCAACGTGTTCACGCGCGCCCAACTGGCATTGTTCGGGCAGGTGCCGTGGCGCGCGGTTCCGGTGATGCCGTTGGAGATCATGCTGCTGCCCGAATGGTTTCCGTTTCATTTATCGAAGATTTCGTATTGGTCGCGCACTGTCGTCGTACCGCTGCTGGTGCTGATGGCGAAACAGCCAATCGCGCGCAATCCGCGCGGCGTTCAGATCCAGGAGTTGTTTCGCACCCCGCCGGATCAGGTTCGCGACTGGATCAGAGGGCCGTACCGCTCGGGTTGGGGGCGGTTTTTCAAGCAGTTCGACGGCATTTTGCGCGCTATGCAACCGCTGTTTCCCCGCTCTGGGCAGCGGCGGGCGACTCGCGAAGCCATCGATTTCGTGACCGAACGGCTGAACGGCGATGATGGTCTGGGCGGCATTTACCCCGCCATCGCCAACAGCGTCATGATGTTCGACACTCTGGGTTTCGCGCCGGAGCACCCAGGCGCCGCCATCGCCTGGCGAGCGGTGCGGAAGCTGCTGGTCGAATTCGATGACCGAGCATACTGCCAGCCCTGTTTGTCACCAGTCTGGGACACCGGCCTCGCGGGCCACGCGATGCTGGAGGCCGGCGTCGCGGTTGACGAACCCTGCCGTTGGCTACTGGAGAAACAAATTCTCGATGTCGCCGGCGACTGGGTTGTTCGACGCCCAGGATTGCGTCCGGGAGGATGGGCGTTTCAGTATGAAAACCCGCATTACCCGGATGTGGATGATACCGCCGTCGTGGGGATGTTGCTGGCACGGAACGGTGATCCGGCATACGAGGACTCCATCGCCCGCGCGCGCGAGTGGATCATCGGCATGCAGTCGACAGGCGGCGGCCGGTTCGACGGCGGCTGGGGCGCGTTCGAGCCGGAGAACATCCATCTCCACCTCAATCACATTCCATTCGCGGATCATGGCGCGCTGCTCGATCCGCCGACCAGTGACGTGACCGCGCGCTGCGTTTCGTTTCTCGCGCAGATCGGTATGACGGCGGACGATCCGGTGATGGCGCGCGCGCTGGCGTTTCTGCGGCGGGAGCAGGAGGCGGACGGCAGTTGGTTCGGCCGCTGGGGCACCAACTACATTTACGGCACCTGGTCGGTGCTGTGCGCGCTGAACGCGGTTGGCCTCGGTCACGACGACCCCGCGATACGTCGAGCCGCCGACTGGCTGGTCGCCGTGCAACGCGACGACGGCGGCTGGGGCGAAGACGAGGAAACTTATCGGCATGCCCCACCCGGCCGCTACAAAGAATCCACGCCCAGCCAAACCGCCTGGGCCGTCCTCGGCCTGATGGCGGCGGGCCAGACCGAGCATCCCGCGGTCGCACGCGGCATCGCGTATCTGGTACGAACCCGGCGCCCGGATGGCGAGTGGACCGAACTGCCGTACAACGCCGTCGGATTTCCCCGCGTCTTCTACCTGCGCTACCATGGCTACCGTCTGTATTTCCCGTTGCTCGCGCTGGCCCGGTATCGCAACCTGCGAAACGCGAACACGCAACGGGTGATGTTCGGGTTCTGAAACAGGAGACGTCCGATGCCGCTGCTCGCGTTCCCCGCCGTGTTCATGCGAGGCGGCACCAGCCGCGCCATCATGTTCCACGCCAAAGACCTGCCGCCTCGCGCCGAATGGGACCCGATCTTCCTGGCGGCGATGGGCAGCCCGGACCCGAACGGACGGCAACTGAATGGCATGGGCGGCGGCATTTCCTCGCTGTCGAAAGTCTGCGTATTGGCACCATCGGAACGAGACGATGCCGACATCGACTACACCTTCGCTCAGGTGCAAATTCGCGAGGCGGCGGTGGATTATCGCAGCAACTGCGGCAACATGAGCTCCGCCGTCGGACCATTCGCGGTGGATGAGGGATTACTGCGCCCCAACGGCGATCAGGCGGTGGTGCGGATTTTCAACACCAATACGCGGAAGATCATCCGCTCGACGTTTCCGCTGGCCGAGGGGCGCGCGGCGACCGATGGCGCGATGGTGATCCCTGGTGTGGCCGGCACGGGTGCGCCGGTGCGGCTCGACTTCCTGTCGCCGGGAGGGGCCACCACCGGCGAATTGCTGCCGACCGGCAATCCGGTTGATGCGCTGATGGTGCCGGGTATTGGCATCATCGCGGCGTCCCTGATCGATGCCGCCAATGCCTGCGTGTTCGTGCTGGCGCGCGATCTCGGCCTGACCGGCCGCGAACTGCCGGAGGCGCTCGATCAGGACGCGGCGCTGCTGGACAAACTGCAGCGCATCCGCCGCACCGCCTCGGTCGCGATGGGGATCGCGCGCGACGATGAGGAGGCGCGCTCGATCAACGGTGTGCCGATCATCGGGTTCGTGGCGCCGCCGATGGATGCGCCGACATTGTCGGGTGAGCCGATCGCGGCGGATCAGGTGGATCTGACGGCACGGTTCCTGTCGAACGGGCAGCCGCATCGGGCGTTGCCATTGACCGCCTCGTTGTGCACCGGCGTCGCGGCGCGGATCAGCGGCACGCTGGTCAATCAGGTGCTCGGCCCGAACGCGAGCGCGTCGGTGCGGATCGGCATGCCGTCGGGAATTCTGACGGTGGATGCGGAGGTGAGCCAGGATCGCGACGGCATTTGGACGGCGCACAGCGGCGCGTTCTACCGCACCGCGCGGCGGTTGTTCGATGGGCGGGTATATGTGCCGGTGGGCGCGAACTGAACCGAGGCCGGCCAGGTGGTTTCACCATTCTCGCGATCGGTCGCGCACGCGCTGCGTTCGGTGCTGGGACTGAACGGCCTCAACGGTCGTCTCGATCGGATCGAGACGCAATTGGCGCGCCTGTCCGAGACGCTGTCCACGATGGACCGGACGAAATGGACCGTCGAGCAAGAGCCGCCGAAGGCCCCGGCGGTCGCCTGGATCACCACGTCGTTGCCGAACGGGACGAGCTATGAACTGAGCGTTGATGCATCGGGCCACGACCCATACCACCACGCCATCGCCATGGGGGCACCACAGGACGCGACCTGGCGGTTCGCGATGCAATGGCTGCGGCCCGGCGAGGTATTCTTCGACCTTGGCGCCAACATCGGCACTTTCAGCATTCCCGCGGGCATGCTCGGCGCGCGAGTCCATGCGTTCGAAATGCTCGCGGAAAATATCGTGCATCTGGAACGATCGATTAACAAAAACGGGCTTGGCGATCTTGTCGTCATCCAGGCCGCGGTTGGCGATCACCGAGGGTTCGCCGGTGCCGCGGGTGACAGCGCCTGGGGCAGAGCTGTCTCCGACGCCGTCGTGCAGGTTCCGACCATCTCGATCGATGATTACGCGCACGCACGCGGCATTCACCAGGTCGAAGTGATGAAGATCGACGTCGAGGGATCGGAGCAGCGTGCCCTGGCGGGTTCCACGGACCTGATCGCCCGCTGCAAACCAGACGTGATCATGGAGTCCAATACCTTCGCCTGCGGACTCCACGGCTATTCCTATCAGGAAATTCTTCGGCAGCTGACTGATGCGGGCTACCGGCTTTACCGAATATATCAGGATCGTCTGTGTCCGTGGGAGGCCGGAATGGTCCAGGAGATCGCGGTGGCGGATTACTTCGCCTCGGTGAAAAGCCATGCGGAGATCACCGAACGATCCGGCCGGATGATCTCACCGCTGAGCGACGAAGAGAAAATCCGGAACATCGTTGCTACCGATCATGAGACCGATACGCACCGCAAACACGTTCTCGCCGTTTCCGGGCGTCTGCCGCCAACGATCGCCGGCGATGCGCGCGTGCGGGCGCTGCTTGATCGATGGGCGCTGCTGGCGAACGGCAGCCGGTTCGAAATCATGCGCATCGGCACGGCCTGATCCGTTTGGAGGCGATTTCATCATGGCGGATGTGATTCACTGGAGAGAGGGCGAGCCGTGCCGGTGAGCCGGGTCCTAGGAAATCGGTAGCCGGTCCTTGAGCGGGGGGTAAGTACTGGGCTGCTTATGCGCGGAGATCAGATGCCATATTCTCCGCATATCATGCGGAGAATATGCTTGCCGCCGCGGAGAACAGTGCCCATAATTTCCGCGGGAGATGCGAAGATCATGGCGACAAAATATATCCATGGCGGAAGGACTGGCCGAAATTCCATTGGAGTCAGGAAAGCCTGGCTGAACAGCTCGCGGCCGTGCGTCATCGTCAGGGGCGGCTAATCGGGCGGATGGAATCGCTCGGGTTCACGCTGCGCGCTGAAGCCATGCTCGAAACCCTCACCGAAGACGTGATGAAGTCCAGTGAAATCGAGGGCGAAATACTCGACAAGGAGCAGGTGCGCTCATCGATCGCGCGTCGCCTCGGCATGGATGTTGGGGCTCTCATGCATGCCGACCGCAACGTCGAAGGCGTCGTCGAAATGATGCTCGACGCCACGCAAAAGTTTAGCGCGCCTCTCACAGCCGAGCGGCTGTTCGACTGGCAGGCGGCGCTGTTTCCGACCGGACGCAGTGGCATGATCCATATCCGTACGGGCGCGTGGCGAGACGGCAAGTCAGGGCCCATGCAAGTAGTGTCCGGGCCGATCGGCCGGGAGAAGGTTCACTACGAAGCGCCGACCGCGGCTCGTCTCAATCTCGAGATGCGCGCCTTTCTAAAATGGTTCAACGGCAAGGCATCTAATGATGCCGTATTGAAAGCGGGCATCGCGCACCTGTGGTTCGTCACCATCCACCCATTCGACGATGGCAACGGCCGAATCGCCCGCGCGATCGCCGACATGGCGTTTGCGCGCTCGGAAAACAGCCCACAACGCTTTTACAGCATGTCTGGACAAATCCGTGTCGAGCGGAAGGCCTATTACGACGTTTTGGAAGCGACCCAGAAAGGCAGCCTCGACATCACGGCGTGGCTTGAATGGTTCTTGAGCTGCCTTGGCCGCGCGATTGACGGCGCGGAGAATATATTGGCTGTTGTTCTTAAGAAAGCACGCTTCTGGGAAACCTGTGCCGGCGAACAATTCAATGAGCGGCAGAGAAAGATACTCAATCGTCTGCTGGATGGATTCGAAGGTAAGCTGACCTCCTCGAAATGGGCCGTGTTGGTCAAATGCTCGCAGGACACCGCCTCACGTGACATCGATGACCTTCTGAAGCGCGGCGTACTGATCAAGGATGTGGCGGGTGGGCGCAGTACGAGCTATTCTCTGGTGAAAGTTCCGTAAGGTCCAGGTCGATCCGGGCAGATGATCGGCCAGAATCGTTCAGTATGTTGGCAAAGCGCATGAAGTCGAACGGGTCACATCTGCCGTCTGCCGCCGACCGCCCATACGATCTTCCTCTTCAGACGGGAACCGATAAGGAAGTAACCGACCGGGGACGCGACCAAAATAACCAGAGCCGCCATCGGCGACACGAGAAGGACCATTAACACCACCAAGGGGCCGACAACGAAGCAAACGGCCAGGAGGCTACCCTTCCACGTATCCAGCCCCTGCCATCCTGTCGTCTCGAAGGCGCCGCATCCGGTGCCAGCCGTCGCACCGGGATTCGGTGTGCCTCCCGCGGGGCTGCGATTTTATACCGTAAGGAGCCGATCTCGGCCTGAATCGAGGCTTCGTTACGGTATTAGCCAATTTATGGCGCATTAACATGGCGTGCAACGCGGAATGCACGCCATGTTCCGGATTGGTGCACCATATCGCACGCCATGAACAGGTCTCTGTCTCGGAGGTCAACATGGCGTGCAATACGCTCAGCCGATGTAATGGAAAGCCCCTTCAGGTCGCTTCGGACCCTTCCTGGCCGTTCCCCTGGCTATCGGTCGGAGCCCGCGGTGTGCCGCCCGCAACGCCACCTCCTGGGGATCAACCTGGCGTGCATTACGCTACCGTATAAAATCGCAGCGCCGCGGGAGGCACACCGGATCGTGCCGCCGTTGGCCACCCACAACACCACGGCCCGGTTGATGGCGGCGATCGAGGCGACGGCCAGCCGGGCGGCCGTGGCGGCGGTGATCTGGCGATCGGTGACACCGAGTCGCTGGTGACCTGGAACATGAACCTGACTGAGGGAGGCGCCCGGCAAATGCGGTTCGGCCGCCTGTAACTGCCCGCGCAGCCGCTCGGCCGCGTCGATCTCCCGGAGCGTGACCGTGCCGGCGCGGTGCAATGCGGCCAGGGGATCGGATTGCC
>ODAK010008807.1_pt1 | contig 10059 bp, 6 predicted proteins | sample 1539591 | NCBI WGS metagenome assembly ODAK01 (sample SAMEA3539303, study PRJEB22396) | soil metagenome | biome: tundra; feature: field; material: soil | place: USA | collected 2010-05 | depth 0.15 m | reverse complement strand
TCGGCGTCGCGTTTTATTTCCTGCCGAAAATCGCCGGTCGTCCGCTGCACAGCCGGTTCTACGCACTATTCGCGTTCTGGACTTTGATTCTGTTCGGAACGTGGGTGGGCATTCCGCAAGGCGCTCCGGTTCCCGCGTGGCTGCCGACGACCAGCGCCTTTGCCTCATTGCTGCTGATCGTTCCGCTCATCGCCATCGCGGTCATTGTCATCAAAACGGTTTGGGGTGCGAAGGTCATCTGCAAAGGTGGGCTGTTCTGTTATATCAAATTTGGAATGACCGCTTTCATCCTGTCTGGTCTGATGCTGGTCGCGTCGGCGTGTCCGGAACATGGCCGCACGCTGGAGTTCACCTGGTTTGGTCAGGCCCAGGGGCAGCTGCAAATCCTCGGCTTCTTCGCCATCGTCATCTGCGGCGCGATTTACGAAATCCTGCCGCGCGTGATGGGCGGTGAACTTCCGTTCCCGAAATTTGTGCGCCTCCAGCACTGGTGCTTCATGCTTGGCACGCTTGTCTTGGTCGGTTCGCTCGCGTATGCCGGCGTGAAGCAGGGCAGGGCGGGATATGACCCGGCGGCGGCAATCTTTGGCCTGCGGATCAGCACGCTCGGCTGGACGTTTTTACTGCTCGGCAGCCTGCTCTTCGCCGCGAATATTTTTGTGATGACGATCAAGTGGAAGCTCGCGCTCATCAAAACGGTGATTGCCTACATCAAGTCGCCGCTCGAGACCTCGGAGGTGAAGTCATGAAGAACGGTTTCGCAGTTTTCTTCGCCGTTCTCGTCGCGCTCGGCAGCTCATGGCTCGGCTTCGTGGTCGCACCAACCATCCAGCTTGGCAAGGCGAAGCAGGCGGTCATTCTTAATTCCACCGACACCTGGCCGCTGCAGCGCACCGGCGAGGCGACGCTCGGCTTGCAGGTGTATCGCGCCAACGGCTGCGCCGCCTGCCATACAGAACAAATCCGCCAGGACGGCGTGGCTGCGGAAGTGACGCTAACCGGTCTCGGCAATTCCAAGCCGGAAGATTTTCGGGCGTTCGTGCATTCGCTTTTTGTGCTGCCGGAACTGGCAACCGTCACGAACAGCCTCGCCACGACGCTGACAGATTGGAAAGGCGATCTGCCGACAACCGTTCTGACTGCGGAGGACAAAGCGGTGGCCGATGCCTTGGCCAGCCGGCTGAAGGCCGCCGGGGTGAAATTCGAGACGCGCGTCGTCGCCACCGGCGCGGACCTTCCGCGCTGGGGTTTGCGGCGCAGCGTCGCGGCGGATTTTCTTTACGATTATCCGGTGCAGCTTGGCAGTCTGCGCGCCGGGCCGGACTTGGCAAATGTCGGTGCGCGTTTGCCGGATGCGAACTGGCAGTTGCTCCATCTCTACGCACCGAAAGCCGGTTTGACAAACTCCGCGATGCCGTCCTTCAAATTTTTGTTCGACGTCCGCAAGATGGGTTCCGCGCCTTCGCCGGATGCGTTAAATTTGAGGAAAGAATTTGCGCCCGCTGGCGGCTACGAAGTTGTGCCGAAACCGGAAGCGAAGCAGCTCGTCGCATATCTCCTGAGCCTGCGCGCCGACGCGCCGCTGTATGAAGCGCCGTTCACGCCTATCACCTCTGCCAAACCATGAGCACGCGCCGAACAAATTCCCGGGAGCGCCGGCATCTTGCCGGCTTTTGGAGGCATGAACCCGCCGGCAAGGATGCCAGCGCTCCCGGATCCAAACCATGAGCGAAGAATCTCCAGCCTGTCCCGCCCCGACCAACGCCGAACCGACCGCGACGCGCTCGGCCGCGCCGATGTGGATCATCGTGGTGACGCTCACGCTGCTGTTCTTTGGTTTCGTGTTTTTTGACAAGCACAGCGGATGGTTTGACTCCAAGATTTACGCGCCGTATTCCTCGACGGAAGAATTGGATCGCTGGCGACCCGGTCAGGGTCCAGGCGCCCAAGGTAAAAAAATTTATGAAGCCGTTTGCGGCATCTGTCACGGCGTGGACGGCATGGGCAAGCCCGGCCAGGCCCCGCCGGTGGCCGGTTCCGAATGGGTCGTGACCAAGGGCATCAATCGTCTGGCGCACATTCCGCTCGCCGGTGTCAGCGGCACCCTCACGGTCGAGGGCAAGGAATGGAACTTGAACATGGCCGCGATGGGCGCGGCGCTTTCTGATACCGATCTTGCCGCGGTGCTAACCTACATGCGCACCGCGTGGGGCAACAAAGCGGGCGAAGTTACGGCGGACGACATCAAGAAAATCCGCGCCGAGATCAAGGGCGCGCAGCCGGTGACCGGCGACCAGTTGAAGGCGATGCCGGAGTAAATCGTCTGCGCATCCTTACAGGAGCGCCGGTCTCCGACCCGGCGTGTTAAGAAACTACTTTCGTGCCGGGTCGGAGGCCGGCGATCCAATCACTTGGGCGGTTCGGCGTTCTCGTCCAGTTCCAAGCGCAGGTAGTCGTAAATGACGCCGCTCATCAGTCCGCCGGTGGGGATGGTGAGTCCCAAAACATTTTTCCCCGCCTTCATCAGCCCCGCGTTGAACACGAGGTCATGTTCGCCCCAATAACCGCCGATGCCGTCGCGGTTGATGGTGGCGTTATAGACGAGGTTGCTGACACTGCCGATGGATTGGTCGTTCATGTCTGCCATGAGGCTGCGTGTGCCGACGCCGCAGATCGCCAGCCGTAACGTCGCTTTGCCGTGTGGCGCTTTTGGCAGATCGAAGGTGACCGTCCACGTCGTCGCGCTGCCGTTGCCGCGGCCGGTAGTGTTGTTGGTATCCTCGTTGTAAGGCACCTGCTCGAAGAACCAGTCCTTGTGGTAATCGCTTTTGCCGACGACATATTTGACGTCGTAGGGAAAGAGCTTCGGATATTCCAGATACCAGCCCCAGTGGAAGTAATCGTCGCCCTTGAAAAATTCCGAGCCATTGCGATTCGGAATGCCGATGTCCCAAAGCTGTTTTCCGAAACGCACGGGCTGCCAGTCAATTTTCCCCAGTGACATCATTTTGCCCGACGCGACGACGATGTTCGTCACGGTCAAATCGCCGAGCACGCCGTCGGCGATGGCGTGCAGCGAGTAAGCGCCGGGTCGCACGTTGGGAATTTCAAAATCTCCGTTCGCATCGGCGCGCACCCAGAACTCGTAATTCTTCGCGTCGTTCTGCCAGTCCACGACGCGCGGCAGACCAAACCCGCCGCCGCCGAAGCGACCGCGCAAACCGTTCGTGCCGAAACGTCCGAATCCATTGGTAAATCCGCCGCCGAAGTTGGTGCCGAAGCGCGCGAAACCGTTGGTATAGTTGCCGCCGAACCGGCGGCTGAAGTTGGTGGCGTTAAAATCGCCATTCGTGCCGCCGCTGGAAAAAGCGTTCTGGTTGGTCATCGCGGCCTCGTCGTCCCCGCCGCCGGCCAGGCCAAATCCGCCGCCACCGCCGAAACGTCTGCCGCCAAATCCGCCGGCGGGTCCACGCGGAATGATGGCCGGCGCGTAATCCGGCGCGGTCACGCCGACGAGCAGATTTTTCATTTTTAAATGCGGCGCTTGCGGGTCGTTCAGAATTATTTTTCCGCTGACTGTCGCGCGTTCGTTTTTATGCGGATAGTCCACGCCGTTGACCCAGTCGAACGGCCACGCCTTGGCTTCCTTGTCCGCCTGTGCGAGCGCGGCGTGCCACAATTCGTCGTGCGGTAGGACAGGCGTCGCGCCTGTCTCTGTTTTATTTGACGAGTTTGAGACAGGCGCGACGCCTGTCCTGCTTGAGTTGCAATAGATCAGGAACGGCCCGATGACCTTGGTCCACGCGTCGGTCGCGGCAATATTGCAGATGCTGCCGCCGTAATGGCTGCCGCGCCAGTAGTTCAGCAGCGTCGGTGGAGCCGGGGCATCAAGGTTGTTGGTGTTGAACGTGGCGTCGCGGTGCGAAGAGAGTTCGAACTTCGTTGGCCCGCCGCTCAAGTATTCGACGCTCGGATTGACGAGCCAGATGCCGACATGCTGCTCGCTGCTCGACCAGCCCCACGCCCGCACATCGAACTGGTTCGCGGAGTAATCGTATTTGTGCTCGACCTGGTCTTGGTAAATGCCGGTGTTCATCCGGCGGCCTTCCTTGAAATTCATTTGTGTGCCGTGATTCCAGTCATAGGTCGAAATCATTTTCATGTTCCGGTTGGAATCCACCGTCATCCAATCAAAGAGATCATCGTTGAGCTTCATGCAGAAACGCGCCTCGCCAACAGATGTGGCGGGATAATTGGTCGGGTGGCTGAAAATGGAATAGGTGTAAATGCCCGAATCACCGCGACCGAGCGCGTAGCGAATTTCAATGTCCGCAATCACGCTGCCGCCCGGCCCGCTGCCCATCGGGTTGCCGCCGGAAATGCCCTTGATGGAAACTTCACCACGTTCGCCGTCGTTGGTTTTCGGGTCAATGGTGATTCGCGTTTCCTGTTGGCCGCGCGCGGCGTTGTGCGACCAGTAAGCCGCCTGGCGGCTTGATCGGGCGTCAAGCATTTCGAGATTTTTGTATTTCAGCGAAGTCAAATCGCCGGAGCGTTTGGTGACGCGGGCGGTGACCATCCCATTGGCGAGCGTGAAGGAATTGTCATCCTCGGAAACGGTGACAGCCGGACTGGTCGCAGCTTGCAGGAATGCCGGCAGCAGCAACGCCAGCGCGACGACCGTCAGTTTTTGACATTTCATAGATTGGTTTAGCGCGAACGGGATGCGCGGCTAGACGCTGCCGGCAGGCAGACCGTTACAAGAGAAACTAGCACGCAAACGGCAATGACCGTGGCCGGCCCGTTTCATTTGCGGCTTGTCATCGGCGGATTTCCCGCTAAAACTTTTGCACCCGCGACATGGAAGATCACATGGCCGAGCCGGCACAATCATCTGAAGGTCCGCCACCCGCTGTCAGTTCGGGGGCTCAATTTACAACGACGCATTGGAGCCTCGTCCTTCGGGCTGGCGATGAAGACTCAAGCGGGCGTGCGGCGGCGATGGAGCAACTTTGCCGTGTGTATTGGCATCCCGTCTATTGGTTTATTCGCCATCACCGCGCCCACAACCACCACGACGCCGAGGATCTGACCCAAACCTTTTTCGCCCACTTGCTGGAGCGGGACACCTTGGCGAGAGCGGATCGTGAAAAGGGCAGGTTTCGCACATTCTTGCTCGGCTCGCTCACGAAAGTTCTGGCCAATGAATGGGACAAAAAACAGGCGGTGAAAAGAGGTGGCGGAATCCAGCACATCTCAATTGACGAAGCTGCTGCGGAGGGATTTTACGGCGCCGAACCGGTCGAGTCGGAAACGCCGGACAGAGTTTTTGATAAACTCTGGGCGGCGGCCCTGCTGAGGCAAACGCTCGAACGACTGCGCAAGGAATACATTGAAGGCGACAAGGCGGCATTGTTCGCGGCTTTGGAACCAGCGTTGACCGGGGAACCGCCGGGCTGCTACCCGCTGATCGCCGCCCAATTGAACATGAGTGAAGCTGCCGTCAGAGTGGCGGTTCATCGCCTGCGTGCCCGTTTCCGTGAAGTGTTGCGGAGCGAGGTCGCGCAAACGGTCACGTCAAACGAAGAGATTGATGCCGAACTGCATCATCTTTTGAGCATCGTTTGACGGCCGAAGAGCCTCGAAAATTTCATGTAACTTTCGGTTCGATTCGCTTGATAACAATTTGGTGTCCGAGGTTTGACAGCGAGACAATCAAATGCGGTTGAAGATGAAATTGCGACATGACTGAATCACGAAAATGCTCCCGTTGCGGGGCGGTGCTGCCCCCAAACGCGCCCGGCGGCCATTGCATGCGTTGCCTGTTGCAACTTGGTCTGCGAGGTTTTGAAAATCCAGAGGCACCCGCAGCCAGCCCTGACAGCGAGAGGAATCAACCGTCGGCGGGGACGACTGCGGAAAAACCAGGCGACATCATTGACCGCTTCCGCCTGATCCGGCCAGTCGGTGAAGGCGGATTTGGCGTGGTGTTTGAAGCGGAACAGGAAACGCCGGTGCGCCGCAAAGTGGCGCTGAAAGTGATCAAGTTGGGAATGGACACCAGGCAGGTGGTCGCCCGGTTTGAGGCGGAGCGGCAGGCTTTGGCCCTGATGGAGCATCCGAACATTGCCCGCGTGTTGGATGGCGGCATGACGCCCGCCGGACGGCCTTACTTCGTCATGGAATTTGTCAACGGGATAAAAATCACGGACTACTGCGATCAGCATCAGCTTACCCTCCGCCAGCGGCTGGATTTGTTCGTCCAAGTCTGTCAGGCCATTCAGCACGCGCATCAGAAAGGAATCATTCATCGGGACATCAAACCGTCGAACATTCTCGTTGCCGACCAAGACGGCGTGCCGGTGCCGAAGGTGATTGATTTTGGCATTGCCAAGGCCACGCTCGACTCGGCGTCCGGAGAACGGCCTTACGAAACCACGCTCCAATTCTTCGCCGGCACGCCCGCTTACATGAGTCCGGAGCAGGCCGGCATGGGCGGACTCGACGTGGATGCGCGCAGCGATATTTATTCGCTGGGCATGTTGCTCTACGAACTGCTTACTGCCCGGCCGGCTTTTTGCTGGGACGAATTAAGCCACGCGGCACTGAACGAAATCCTGCGCGTCATCCGTGAAAGCGAACCCGCGCGGCCCTCCACGCAACTGACTTCACTTGCGCCGCAGGAATTGACCGTCATTGCTCGCTGCCGCCGGGCGGAACCGGACCGGCTGCCAACCTTGCTGCGCGGCGATCTGGACTGGGTGGTGATGAAAGCCATCGAAAAGGACCGCAACCGGCGCTACGAAACCGCAAACGGTCTGGCGATGGACATTCAGCGCCACTTGGATCATCAGCCCGTGCTCGCGCGGCCACCGAGCCGCCTGTATCTCCTGCAAAAAATGGTTCGCCGCAACCGGCTGGCCTGCGCCGCAGCGGCGGCGGTGACGATTGCGCTCGTGGCGGGGCTGGGCGTGTCCTCATGGATGTATGCGCGCGAAACACAGGCCCGCGTTCTCGCCGAGGCAGCGGAAAAAAAAGCCGCGAGCGAAGCGGAAAAGAGCGTGCAAACAGCGAAATTTCTCAAGGAAATGCTAACCAGTGTGGGGCCTTCAGTTGCTTTGGGCCGCGACACTGCCCTGTTGCGCGAGATTTTGGACAAAACCAGCACGCGGGTTGGCAAAGAGTTGCAAACCCAGCCAGACCTTGAAGCTGAAATGCGCGGCACGCTCGGCAGCGTTTACTTGGCGCTTGGCGATTATGACAAGGCCGCCAACATGAGTTTAACCGCGTTGGCATTGCGCAAAAAACTTTACGGCGAGAATGACTCCCGGGTCGCGGACTCGCTCAATGACCTTGGTAATGTGCTTTACCGGCAAACTAAACTGAAAGATGCCGAGGCCACGCATCGCGCCGCTCTCGCCTTGCGGCGGAAACTTTTTGGCAACCACGATCCGCGGGTTGCGGCTTCGCTGAACAATCTTGCAAACGTGCTCTGGGGACAAGGCAAGCTGACCGACGCCGAAGCCATGCTTCGCGAAGCCCTGGCTTTGCGGAGAGAATTGCTGGGTGATGTCAGCGCTGAAACGGTCGAGACGATGGATAACCTCGCCGGCGTCCTTTCCCTGGAGGACAAACTGGCCGAAGCCGAAAAAATGCAGCGCGAGGCGCTCGCGTTGAATAACAAATTATTGGGCAACGAACATCCCGACGTGGCCTATTCGATGAACAATCTCGCCGACACGCTTTCGGCCGAGGGCAAACTAACCGAGGCCGAAGCCATGAACCGCGAGACTTTGGCCATGCGGCGCAAACTGCTGGGCGAAGATCACCCGGACGTGGCCTTTTCCCTTTTCGCCTTGGCCGGTGTGCTGGTGAAAGAAGGCAAATTGGATGAGGGCGAGGCGGATCACCGCCTGGCGCTGGCCACGCGGCGGAAACTTCTCGGCACCAACCATCTTGATGTTGCTGGTTCGCTCAACAACTTGGCCGCATTGTTGATTGACGAGCACAAGTTGGACGAGGCCGAGGTCATGCAACGCGAAGCCCTCGCCATCCAACGGAAGAAATTGAGCGCCGATCATCCGGACATTGCCGGGTCGCTCCTCAATCTCGCCGCGATCCTGCAAGCCCAAACAAAATTGCCGGAAGCCGAATCCCTGTTGCGCGAGGCCCTGGCCATTCAAAAAAAATTGCTGGGCAATGAAAGTCTCGACGTGGCGCAGTCCCTGGGAAGCCTTGCGCAGATTCTCCAAGGCCAGGGCAAGTTGACCGAGGCCGAAAGCCTGGCACGCGAGTCACTGGCGATGCGCAGAAAACTTCTTGGCGGTGAACATTCCGACGTTGCTTTCACCCTGGCCGCGCTGGCGGATATTCTAAACGACGAACACAAGCTAGCGGAGGCCGAGCCGTTGCAGCGCGAAGAATTAGCCATGCGGCGGAGTTTACTGGCGAAGGAATCGCCCCACCAGCCTGCCACGGTGAACAGCCTCGCCGATGCGTTCACTCGATCCATTCCGACCTTGCTAGCCGAGGAAAAGTTCAGCGATGCCGAGCAGTCTGGCCGCGACTTTCTCGCCTTCGCGGAAAAAGAAATGCCGCAAGCCTGGCAGACCTCCTGCGCCCGGAGCCTGCTCGGTGCCAGTCTGCTGGAGCAAAAGAAATTTGCCGAGGCCGAGCCGTTGCTGCTCCAGGCGGTTGAAGATTTGGAGCGGCAAAAAAATTCGATTCCCGACCAGGCCATCGTGGCCGGGGCGGTTGAGCGCTTGGTGCAACTCTATCAACTCACCAACCGCCCGGAACTGGCCGCGGAATGGTCAAAAAAGTTGCCGCCGGCCAAATAGAGCAAGTTCCATAATTCTACAGCCGCAAAAAGGCGCAGAAGGCACAAATCCGGCTCTTTGTTTTGCGACTTTTGAGCCTCTTTGCGGCGATTCGTTTTCCGCGAATTTTTTTAAAGATTTTTCGTAACAATCAGCCGGCAACGCTTGAGAAGTAATTGAGCAGATTTTATCTGCCGCGGATTGAACGCCGTTGGTTTGGATAAGAAATTTAGCGAGACATGAATAAAACAGCCAATTTAACAGCGCCAATGAAACGCTTTGGGCCGGACGGCGGCAAGTGGGGCGGGCCGGTCACGGGCGGCGGGCGGGGACACTCCAGGAGGACGTCCCCGCCCGTCAGGGTTTGCGGGTTTGGCCTGCCATCGCAAATTAATTCGCATCTTTCGCAAAATATGCAAAGCAATTGTTCTTACAATTTGAATAATCAATCCAATTCCAATTGGATCAGGCCGATGGCAGGCAGACGGGTTTTATGAGACTTGAAATCACAAACAGCACCGGCGCGCTGTCCGAAGCAATTGTCAGCGGCGCAACGGGACGCTTCTTGCTTCAAACCGGCCAAAGCCGCCCGCGCCACGAATTCCGGCTGTGCATTTTCCCGCCGGATCATCACGCCCCGCCCGCGCCGCCGGAACCAACGCCGCCGGCGATGTAAACAATGTCAAAAAATAGCATTCCATCCGCAACTTTTAAGGGCACAAGCTCGAATCAATATTGTAATGCAATTTGCCTATGACAACAATGACCCGCATCCTGAAGTTTGACGTGACTGCCGCTGACGAAATCCGCAGTAGCTTTCTTGGCTGCACCGTGCTGGTCGTAATGCCGTAGCAAATTTGACAACCGAACAAATCAACAACCAAACAAATTCAAAATGATATGAAAACAAATACTCGCTTACTTCTGCTGGGCGTGATCACCGCCAGTCTGGCCATCTTTTGCGTGGCACGCGCGCAAACCGTCGTCTGGTCGGATAACTTTGACGACGGCAACGGCAACAACCGGTGGTATGGCGACAACGGCGTCTGGCAGATAGGCACGCCGACAGCCGGGCCGGGCACCGCTCATTCGACAGCGTATTGCGCTGGGACCGGTTTGACGGCGAATTATGCTGACAATGCAAGTTCAAGGCTCATTCGAATGCAGTCTTTCACGGTTCCCCCCGCCAGTCAGTATCCGCGGCTGCGCTTTTGGCAGTGGTATTCCTTCGCGAATTCCG
>ODAK010008806.1_pt1 | contig 10060 bp, 7 predicted proteins | sample 1539591 | NCBI WGS metagenome assembly ODAK01 (sample SAMEA3539303, study PRJEB22396) | soil metagenome | biome: tundra; feature: field; material: soil | place: USA | collected 2010-05 | depth 0.15 m | reverse complement strand
GAGGGAACCGAAAATACTATGCCAGCGCTTATTGAGGCTGTTAGAGCTTATACTACATTGGGCGAGATCATGGATGTCTTCCGCTCTGTCTTCGGCGAATATATGGAACCAGCCGTATTTTAATTATCGGGAGGAAAACATGTCTCAGATGCAACGACAGGGTCTTATCAAAAAAGCCATACTTACGGAGGCGGAACTGGCAGAGATTGAGGAGTTGACGGAAATCTGCAATCGTGCTGAACATCTTTTTATGCGCTTGAGCTTTATGATGTTGCGTGGGCGTACTGGAAATGAAATAAATGATTTTCTGTGCTATGAACATGGTATGCTGGTTGGGTATCTGGCATTAGATGAGTGGGGGTCGGATGAGAAAGAGGTGATTGCGATGGTACATCCAGATTTCAGGCGCAAAAGAATATTCTCCGCGCTTTTAGCTGCGGCACGAGAAGAATGTCAGCAGAGAGCTATTCCCAACATATTATTAGTTTGTGAGCAAGCTTCAGTGGGTGGGCAGGCGTGTGCAAAGGCCATTGGAGCAAGGCGCGACTTTTCCGAGCATGAAATGGTGCTGGAAAGCTTTCAAGAACGTGCAGCCTTTGATGAACGTCTTTCCCTCCATGAAGCCGGGCGTGCCGACATTGACGCAGTTGCCGCAGTGCTCTCCGCCAGCTTTAACGATCCTGAGCTGCTGGTAACGGCCAACCTGCTAAAAAGGTTTGCACAAGAGAAATTACCACGTATCTATCTGGCAACATTTGGCGAGGGCGAAGTAAGTTGTAAGGAGCCTGTGGGCACGTTGCGCCTCGACGAATTCGATGGAGTGATTGGCATCTATGGTTTCGGCGTCGTTCCCGATTATCGGGGTCGTGGCTATGGTCGCCAGATACTGGAAGAAACAATTCGCATCATTCGCAAAACATGCCAGGAGCCCATTATGCTCGACGTGGAGACAGATAACGCACCAGCCATCGGTCTTTACAAATCCTGTGGCTTCCGCATAAAAACAACCTACGACTACTACGCCCGAAATGCGTAGGGGCCGCGTTTACGACGCCCTGGGGTCACAACCACGACGAACAACCACAACATAATAGTATATAGAACAGGAAATTGTAACAATGTACTGGTTAGAACTAGCCGTCCAGGTTCATCCCGACGCAGTAGAATCGGTAAGCGAGCTGCTGAGCCGTTACACGTCTGAGGGAGTGGTCATAGAAGAGCCAATAGAGTTAATTGATGAGGGGCAGGAGTACCGCGTGCTGGTCGGGCAGCCTGTGCATGTACGTGCGTATGTACCCATTGATGGCAAAGCCGAAGAGGCACGACAGCGCGTCGAAGAAGGACTGTGGCACTTCGCGAGTATTGGAGCGCACTTTGTAGGCAAACTGGAGACGCGCACGGTCAACGAAGAAGATTGGGCCAATGCCTGGAAAGAATTCTTTCACGTCACGCATATAGGCAAGCGCATGGTCATTCGTCCCTCGTGGCGCGAGTATTCACCAAAGTCTGATGAGGTTGTCTTGACGCTTGATCCTGGCATGGCCTTTGGCACGGGCCTGCATCCTACCACGCGTATGTGCCTGGAACAGCTAGAGCTGCATGTGCAGCCGGGAATGCGCGTAATGGATATAGGAACTGGTTCAGGAATACTCTCCATCATAGCTGCGCTGTTGGGGGCCGAGAGCGTGTATGCCATTGATAATAGCAGTGTCGCCGCCGAAAGTGCGACCGCCAATGTTGCCCTGAATGGCCTGAGCGAGCGCGTCAAAGTTGTGCTTGGCCTGCTCGACGATGCGGAAGCAACGCGTATGGCTGGACAATACGATCTTGTCGTAGCAAACATTATTGCACATGTTATCGGCTTGATCGCTCCAGAACTGGCCCGCGTAATGGTACCCGGTGGCCTGCTGATCACCAGTGGTATTATCGAAGCGCGTCGCCAGGATGCCGAGGGGCCGTTGCGAGAAGCTGGCCTGGAACTGGTCGAGCAGGTAATGATCGAGGATTGGTTGGCGTTGCTCTGGCGTAAACAAGCATAAACTGGCGGCTGGGGATCCGCGCTCCCATCCTCCCCTTACCCCTACTTTGACATAATAGCCTATTCAAGCCAACCGTGAGGTTATCCCTGCTCTATGCGTTATGGCATATAGACAGGAAAAATATGGGTAAGGTTACAGGCCCAAAAAATCGTAGAGGGTGTACACACAAAATTATGACAATAGGAAATGTAGAAGATCATCAGAGTTACAAGCACAACGAAGATAGCATGCCTGATCTTGCAAGGATAGGAATGAGGCGTCGTGAATTTCTCGCGCTTGGTGCGTTAGGATCGTTGACCGGATTATTAGCGGCGTGTCAGGATGGATCGTTGGTTTCGGCCAGTCCGACACTTGGCACAACACCGTCGTCCACGTCCTCTCCAGTGCCGACGCGCCAACCGTCGCCGACGCGTATCCCATCACCGACCAGTAGTGATTGGTCGACGCTGGCGGCCAGCTTGAAGGGGCCGTTGATACGACCGAGTAGTTCACAATATGCGGTTGCGCGTCGGCTTTTTGATCCGCGTTTCGATACGGTGACGCCCGCTGCGATAGCCTATGGCATCTCGCCAGCCGATGTTCAGGCGTGCCTCGCTTTTGCGCGCCGTTTCAATCTGCCTCTTGTGCCGCGCTGTGGAGGTCACTCGTATGCGGGCTATTCGACGACGACGGGTATTGTGGTGGATGTGACGCGCATGAATACGGTAACGGTGAACGCAAGCGCCGGGACTGCAACCATAGGAGCTGGTACACGGCTCATCGATGTCTACTCTGGGCTTGCACAACAGGGGATGGTGCTTCCGGCAGGCTCATGTCCAACCGTGGGCATCTCGGGCCTGACATTGGGAGGCGGAGTAGGCGTGATTGGACGTAAGTATGGCCTGACCTGCGATAATCTGCTTTCCGCACAGGTTGTAGTTGCCGATGGTCGCGTACTTACTTGCAATGCTAGCTCCAATGCTGATCTCTTCTGGGCCTTGCGCGGCGGCGGTGGCGGCAATTTTGGCGTGGTTACGTCGTTTACCTTCCGCGTGTATCCTGTCGGGGCGCTCTCGCTCTTCACGCTGCGCTGGCCGTGGAGCAGCGCCGCGACCGTAGTTGACGCGTGGCAACACTGGGCACCACAGGCACCGGATGAGATATGGTCAAACTGCCTGCTCCAGGCCACTGCCGATAAGAGTAGCGACCCGCTTATTCAGGTCAACGGCGTGTATGTGGGAGTCGTTGCGCCCCTCAATACGCTTCTGGCACAACTAACCAATCAGATCGGTGTTGCGCCCCTCAGTCAATATGTGTGGAGCGATACGGTGTTGAATACGATGCTCTACGAAGCTGGCTGTTATCAAAAGACGGTGGGTCAATGTCACCTGCCAACGCAAGATCCTAACGGCCAGGTGCAGCGCGATACGGCAGGCGCGAAATCCGACTACTTTGCAAAGATCCTGCTATTGCAGGGCGTCAATAATCTCGTCAATGCGGTTGCTAGTCGTCATAACTCGTCGCTATTGGCGGATGGTGGAATTGGGCTTGATGCATCTGGTGGTGCAATCAACCGTGTAGCGGCGAATGCAACGGCGTTTGCGCATCGCAGCGATCTTTTTTCGGCGCAGTACTCGGCGAGTTGGACGGCGGGTGATGCCAGTTCTATTGTGGTGGCGAATGCTGCATGGTTGAGCGATACCTGGAATGCGATGCGTCCATATGCCAGTGGTGCGGCTTATCAGAACTATATTGATCCGAAGCTGGCTGACTGGCAACAGGCGTATTATGGTGCTAATCTGGCACGTTTGCAGCACGTCAAAGCTGTGTATGATTCCACGAATTTCTTCCATTTTGCTCAGAGTATTCCGGTGGGTAGTTGAAAGTAGAGTGATTTTAGCATAGTATTACGACATCAGAGGATTTCTACGCTAAAAGTGCATGCTTCAAGTCTAGCCTAGTATAAAAAGCAAATAGAGTAACAGGATGAGAATGCCCAGGATCAGACCAATCCAGGCGGCAACGTTTGTTTTTGCGTGCGGACCATATAACGTTTTTTGGTGGTACAAAGCAAAGCTGCTTAGAGTGATGGTAAGGATGGGTTCGATGATGAACAAGAATATACCTATCACAGGAGAGACGCCGATGGCGAAGGCAATGGTCCCTATGAAGAAGGGGTAAATGAGGCCGAATATCCCTAAAATAAGGCCAGCGATGGCATAGGAGTTATGCTTTGGAGGAAAATAGAAGTTTTGTATCGGGGGGGGTGGGAATAGGGTCTGCGCTTGGCTCTGCGTGCTAGCAAAGGCCGATGGACTGGGAGAATTTGTATATATGGGAGTATATGGTGGAGGGACGGGTCTGAGCGTGTTGCCATAAAGTCTACGTTGTTGAAGGATACGCTGTTGACGCTGTTGCTGCGCGATCTGTTCTAAATCTTGCTTAACAAGTTGCATAGTATCGGGGCGCTGGTTGCTATCCTGGGAGACCATTTGCTGAATCAAACGATCCAGTTGTGTCAACTCAGGACGGTTCTGCAGTGGCAAAGGTGCAAAGGTAAAGGGAGTCTGTGCAGGGTCATGGCCGCTAAGCAACTGGTGAAGGATGGCACCTAAGCTATAGATGTCAGAGCGCACGCTGGTCTGTGCGCGCCCATATTGTTCGGGGGCCGCATAGCCGGGCGAGCCAAGGAGTATTGTGTCTTGCGTCCGGCCTGGCCTGAAGCGGCGCGCGATACCAAAATCGATAAGAAAAAGATGACCATCTCTAGTAAGCATAATGTTAGATGGTTTCAGATCACGAAAGATAATTGCAGGCTGTTGGCGGTGCAGGTATGTTACAACCTCGCAGAGCAGTAAGCCCAGATCCAGTACTTCTTCCAACGGCAGCGGTGAAGTCGTACCATTGCGCTCCATGTAGTGTTCTAGCGTGATGCCATCAATGAACTCCATGGCAAGATACCAGCATTCGGTATCAGAGAAGTGGTCATAGATGCGAGGCAAATGACGATGGTGGAGCGATGAGAGCAGAAGCACCTCGCGGTTGAAGGCATCCGTGGCTTCGATTTTTTCCTGGCTACTGAGTCCGCGCAAACTGGTGGCCTTGATTGCTACCATCTGGTTTGTTTGCTTGTCTTCGGCTTTATATACTGTGCTGAAGCCGCCAGCTCCGACCTGTTCTAGCAAGTGGTAGCGTGCATTAAGCAGGGGAAATGGCGCAATAGATGGCAGGGGTTGAGTAACTTTGAGAGAATGACCGCAGGCAAAGCAGCGTGCATGATCAGTTGTGTTGTGTGCTCCGCAGACCACGCAGTAGCGTTCTTGGGCGAGATGCATGCCAGATGTCCTTCCTGCAAGTTTAAAAAAGGCTTGCCAGTTGGTCGCTCGTTACTATTTACGTGATTTATGAACTATCTTCTTGTTATTCTAGAAATAACAGGTATGTATATATTAAAACATATATGTATCTTTATGGGCAAGGTTGGGAAAATAGAGGCTATGGGTCACACTTATGGAGGGATAAATGGTGTCTCTCAATGAGTGTGACATGAGTTTATTGATGGCGTAGAACATAATCTGTTTTAATTTCGAGTTTTGTATCATGTTGTGCGAGTTCATGCAAAAAGCCATTCTTATCCTGTGGTGCAATCAAGGCGTAGAGTGGGCGTTTCCCCAATTGGTAATTGATCTGCAATCTGTCAAGGGACCATGCGGCGGCAATCAGGGGATTGTGCGTGGGAAAGACGGCCTGAATAGATGAAAGTGGGATCTCCTGTTGTAGCAAGCCACAGCGAATAAATAGGGCGGTGGCTTCAATTTTATAATAAAGAGGGAAAGAGAGAGCGCAGAGGGAAAGTAGGAAGAGAAAGGCGACAATGAGAGCAATCCATCCGCTGATGATAAGCGGAGGCTCGCTTGCGATATGAATAGCGATAAAGCCAAAGGTGGATGGTACTAGAATGGCGATCCAGATGAGTAGTAATACCCACCAGTCTTTTTTTGAATAGTATTTCATGCGAAACACTCCTATGTATTTAGATGAACGAGTTGTAGCGACACAGTAAAACAGGTAGTGTTATTATACTAAAGCTAGCAACTCCATGTCGCCGTTGCTGTATGTCCTGCGGCTGAGATAGCCTCCACTTGCTGTTTTACCTACCATCAAGCTGGTGAAGTCGGCCAATTGCACGTTCCCATCTTCTTGCGTGAAAAAGACGTTACGAGGTTTGAGCTTTCCATAAAAAATGTGGTGTTGGTGAGCATAATCGAGAGCCTGTCCGATCTGAAGCAATATTTTGAGTGCATCCTCGTTTGGCATTGGTTGGGTGCCATAGTGCTGTATGCGTTCATGGAGAGAGTCGGTTTCAATGTAGGGGATAACAACGTATGGCGTGTAAATACTGATACCAGCATCAAGAATGGGTAAAATATTTGGGTGCTGTAATTTTTTATTCCGTTTCTCTATGCTACAATCGTGTCATAAAACAGCGCTTCGAACTCGTGGCTCAGGCGAATGGTACGCGTAATGCGCCGCCGCTGTTCTGGCAGGGTGTAACGTTGCAAGATCCGTTCATCAATCGGCTGCACCTGTTCGGCAAGCCCTTTATGAGCTGTGAAGAAAGCAACCCGCTCTTCGGTAAGATGATAGTTACGCATGAGAGCCGGCGCGATACGCAGACAGATCGCAATAAAAATATCCTCGCTGGCACTTACCGCAGCCAGTTTTTCTTCGGGTTGACCATAAGCTAGCTCCCAATAAAAGAAGTTCGTAAGCGCCATACATCCTGCCAGGGGTTCAACCGTATCAAAATCCTGGCGTGTTAATCCAAGCGCTTCTCCAAAGGTATGAAGCAAGCGATAGCCGCCAACTTTCGCTTGCAGCTTGCCAATCAAAAGCTCTTGCATATCCAGATCGGACGTATTAGCGATGGCAAGTGCATCAAGGCGATAGGCTTCGCGGACCAGCCACCAATCCTGCAATGCGAACAAACGCAGCCGCTCTTGCGACAATGTACCAACCTCAATCTGCTCCCACAATGCATGTGTAAGTAAGCGTTGGCGCAATGGTGCAAGATCTTCGGTAAGTAAGGCTTCGGCAAAATACATTCCAGACTCCTCTTAAATTAAGAATACAGAAAACCGTCAGTTCTTATTCAATACATTGACAATATACCATCATTTCATCATACTCTTAGTGGACTATATTTAGCATGGAGGCTTCACTTCGCGTGTGCCGTTCGCTGATGAGTCACCTTCTATGCGTCAGCTCCCTTCTGAGCAGTTTCACAAGCCAGCAGACACATAGAAAGTGACACCTTTTACGCTTCTGTGTCAGTAATATATTACGTTCTTTTCTCTTTTCAGGTAGCTGGTAGAGTAGCATTGCTACCAGAAGAGCCTCTAGTCTGGTTTCGCAGCGTTTGCAGATTTGCGCAAGGAGAGCACATATGAAGTCAACGACTGTTCAGCGTACCCATAAGCAAAAGCGCTTATTGACCATTACAGCAATCATAAGCATTCCGCTGTTGTTCGTCACCTTTATTGCGGTCCCACTGCATTTCGCGAAAGCTGCCACACCAGCTTTTAATTATGGAGAGGCGCTCCAAAAATCGATCTACTTTTATGAGGAGCAGTCATCCGGTACGAAACCATCCTGGAACCGCGTGCCCTGGATCGGGAACTCCGCCACAAATGATGGATCGGACGTTGGGCTTGATCTCAGCGGTGGCTGGTATGACGCAGGCGATCATGTCAAATTTGGTTTGCCGATGGCCTATTCTGCAACCATGCTGGCGTGGGGCGTGATTGCCAACCGCAGCGCCTATAGCAGCGATGGTCAGTTGCAATACATACTGAACAATCTTCATTGGGTCAACGACTATTTCATCAAAGCTCATCCATCTCCCAATGTACTCTATGGACAGGTCGGCGATGGTAGCAGCGACCACGCCTTCTGGGGACCTGCGGAAGTAATGCAGATGGCACGTCCAGCATACAAAATCGACGCGAGTTGTCCCGGTTCCGACCTGGCCGGTGAGACAGCCGCCGCCATGGCCGCATCATCAATTGTCTTCCAATCCACAGACGCAACCTATGCCTCAACGCTCCTTACAAACGCAGAACAGCTCTATGCGTTTGCTGATAACTATCGTGGCAAATACGATGCCTGTATTACGGCAGCTAGCGGCTACTACAACTCGTATAGTGGCTACAATGATGAACTGGTCTGGGGCGCGATCTGGCTCTATATGGCAACCAACGATGCTACCTATCTTACCAAAGCCGAAGCTTATTATAGCAATCTCAGCTATCAATCACAGACAACGATACATTCTTACCAATGGACGATTGGCTGGGATGATGTATCATATGGCTGTTATGTCTTGCTGGCCGAGATTACGGGTCAGCAGCAGTACAAAGATGATGCGCAGCGCTGGCTCGACTGGTGGACAGTTGGTGTCAATGGCTCAAAGGTAGCATACTCGCCTGGAGGGGAGGCATTTCTGAGTAGCTGGGGATCGCTACGCTATGCCGCAAATACGGCCTTTGTAGCGCTCATCTACGCCGATTATCTGGGCACGAGCAACACCTTATATTCGCGTTATCACGATTTCGCGGTCCAGCAGATCAACTACATTCTGGGTGCCGATCCGCGCAACTGTAGCTATATGATTGGCTTTGGCTCTTGCTATCCACAAACGCCGCATGATCGTGAAGCGCACGGCTCATGGACTGACAGCATCACTGATCCAACCTACGAGCGCCATATTCTCTATGGTGCCATCGTTGGCGGCCCTGGCGCTGCCGACGACGCCTTTACCGATAACCGCCAGGATTATCAAACAAACGAGCCTGCCGATGACTATAATGCAGCTCTAACAGGTGCCCTCGCTCGCCTGTACAAAGAATATGGTGGTAGCCCTGTCGCCTCGATGCCTGATAAAGCTCCAGACGACGATCAGATATACGCCCAGGCATCTATTAACAACTCAGGCAGCAATTTCACTGAGATCAAAGCCGTCTTCATCAACAAAACCGGCTGGCCTGCACGTGTGACCAGCAACCTCTCGATGCGCTATTACTTCACATTGGAGCCAGGCGTCACCCCAAGCATGCTCTCACTCAGTTCGCCCTATTCGACCTGTGGAACCAACTTCCTCTCCGGCCCAACGCAATATTCAGGCAACATCTATTATGTAACGGCAAGCTGTGTGGGAACGCTCATCTATCCCGGTAGCCAGGGCAACTATCAGAAGCAAGTTCAGTTCCGCATTACCAGTTCGGGCGCATGGGACCCCACCAACGACTGGTCCTATCAGGGTGTTGCCGCACAAAATGCCACACCAGTTAAAGTAACGAATATTCCTGTATTTGACGGCAGTACTCTGGTATGGGGCTCCACCCCCAGCAATTCAGGTAATGGTACGCCCACTCCTACACCTACCTCTGGTATTACACCAACTCCTGTACCAACTGCGACCACGACGTCTACTCCTGGTGTCACGCCCACTCCTACACCGGGCACAACGCCAACGCCCACTCCTACACCGGGCACAACGCCAACGCCAACGCCCACTCAGACCGCGACGCCCACTCCATCTCCGGCAGCTAGTTGCAAGGTAAGTTACGCGGTAAATCAGTGGTCTGGTGGGTTTACGGCCAACATTACGATTACTAATACCAGTACCGTGACCATCAATGGTTGGACGCTGACCTTCGCCTTCCCCGGCAATCAGCAGATTACGCAAGGATGGAACGCCGTCTTCGCGCAACAAGGTAGCCAGGTGACGGTCAGCAATGCCAACTATAACGGCTCTATTGCGGCGGGCACGTCAGTCAATTCAGGCTTCAATGCTTCGTGGAGCGGGAGCAATCCTACTCCAACATCCTTTAGTTTGAATAGTAAGGTGTGTAACCTTTCGTAATATAGGGTAGGGGCCGGATTTATCACGCCTGTGGGTGTCCTCGGTTTCATTGGAGGACACCCACAGGCGTGAGATCGGAAGAGCACACGTCTGAACTCCAGTCACTGACCAATCTCGT
>ODAK010008805.1_pt1 | contig 10061 bp, 7 predicted proteins | sample 1539591 | NCBI WGS metagenome assembly ODAK01 (sample SAMEA3539303, study PRJEB22396) | soil metagenome | biome: tundra; feature: field; material: soil | place: USA | collected 2010-05 | depth 0.15 m | reverse complement strand
GGTCCCGAACGGGTTCGCCAAGGACTGGCTCGAGACCCGCTACCGCTCGCTGATCCTCCAGACGCTGGCCCGGATCGTGGGCTACAGCGTCCAGGTCGAATTCGTCATCCGCGAGGCCTCGACGGTCGACGCCCCCAGTGGGCCGGCGGCGCCCAGTCAGCAGGTCCGGCTCGAGCCCGGCCGGGTCGGCGGCGAGGGCGGCTCGTCAAATCTCAATCCGCGCTACACCTTCGCCAACTTCATCGTCGGCTCGGCCAATCGGCTGGCCCATGCCGCCAGCCTGTCGGTCGCCGAGCGTCCCGGTCATGCCTACAACCCCCTCTTCCTGTATGGCGGGGTGGGCCTTGGCAAGACCCACCTGATGCATGCCATCGGCAGCCAGGTGATCGCCAAGTTCCCGCGCAAGAAGGTCGTCTACGCCACCTCCGAGAAGTTCACCAACGAGTTCATCACCTCGATCCAGCAGGGCAAGATCGACGAGTTCCGAGCCCGCTACCGGCGGATCGACCTGCTCCTGATCGACGACATCCAGTTCATCGCCGACAAGGAGCGAACGCAGGAAGAGTTCTTCCATACGTTCAACACGATCCACGAGGACGGCAAGCAGATCGTCCTGAGCTCCGACCGGCCACCCAAGCAGATCATCACCCTCGAGGAGCGCCTGCGCAGTCGCTTCGAATGGGGCCTGATCGCGGACCTGACCGCGCCGGACCTCGAGACCCGGATCGCGATCCTCCGGGCGAAGGCCGAGGAAATGGGCGTTCCGATCACCTCCGACGTGATCGAGTTCATCGCCCGCAAGGTGGTCAGCAACATCCGTGAGCTGGAGGGCGCGCTCAACCGGATCGTCGCCTACGCCAGCATGAGTTCGACCCCGATCAGCATCGAGTTGGCGCAGGCCGTCCTGGCCAACGTCATCTACAACCCCAAGAAGCGCCAGGTCACACCCGAGCGGATCGCCCGGGTGGTGTCCGACTACTACGGCGTCCCGATGGACGCCCTCCAGGGCCAGAAACGGGACCGGGCGATCGTCGTGCCCCGCCAGATCGCGATGTACCTGATGCGCGAGGAGACCGACGTGTCCTTGCTGCGGATCGGCGCCGAGCTCGGCGGCCGGGACCACTCCACGGTCCTCCACGCCTGCGACAAGATCAACCGGGAGACGGCGGCCAACGACGAGCTGCGCCGCGAGATCGCCGCCGTGCGCGAGTTGATCTACGCCGATTGACCGGCCGGCCCGCCTGGCCTGGCAGTCGCACAGCGAGGGGTCTTGCCGGGTCGACCGGCCCCGTTCACGCCTTCGAATCCCCCCGATCCCTGTGGACAAGGCGGCGATTCCCGTGGAAAACCGGGTCCCACTGTGGAGAAACCGGGGTGCGGCCAGGGTCTCGAATCGGAGCGCCCCGGCCTGTCTTCAAAGCCGAGTCGGAAGCTCCACATCGGCGCCACCAGTCTGTCCCCGGCCCGGCTGTTCTCGTCCACCGACAGGGGCAGCTCATCCACGTCGAATTCGTGCCCGTTCGAGCGTGGCCGTCCACAGCATCAACACAATGATGATGATGATGACGGACTAAGATAGATTTGATTGAATCCCCAGCTAATAAACCACCGGGCATCGGCGCCGAACCCGCGCCGGCCAACCCCCCCGGTTGAGCCCCGGGTCCTCGAATTTCCTGGAGTGAATCCCCCGTGAACGTGTCGGTCATGCAGGAGAACCTCGCGCGCGGCCTGTCGGTCGTGAGCCGTGCCGTGTCCACCCGCAGCACGCTGCCGGTCCTGGGCAACGTCCTGATCCGGACCGAGGACGGTGGCCTCAAGCTGACCGCCACGAATCTCGAGATCGGGATCACGTACTGGGTGCCCGGCAAGATCGAGAAGGACGGCGCGATCACCGTGCCGGCCCGCCTCCTGACCGACATCGTGGCCGGCCTGCCGTCCGGTGAGCGGGTTGAGCTGGAGCTCCAGGCGAGCGATACCCTGCGGATCCGCTGCGGCCGCTTCGAATCACACGTCAAGGGGATCGACGCCGAAGAGTTTCCAGCGATCCCCACGGCCGGTGAGCGTCCGACCACCCGGATCTCCCAGAAGGTCCTCAAGCAAGCCCTGATCGAGACGACCTTCGCGGCTGCCAGTGACGAGGCCCGGCCGATCCTGACCGGGGTCCTGTGGCGCTTCGAGGGCGACCAGCTGACCCTGGCCGCGGCCGACAACTACCGGATCGCGGTCAAGACCATCCCGGTCCTCGACCCGGTCGAGGAGACCAGCCTGGTCGTCCCGGCCCGCTCGCTGACCGAGTTGAGCCGAGTCCTCAACGAGACTGACGACCCGATCGAAGTGATGCTCGCCCCGGCCCGCAACCAGGTCCTGTTTCACCTGGAGGGCATCGATCTGGTGAGCCGCTTGATTGACGGTCAGTTCCCGAACTACCAGCAGGTCCTGCCCAAGGGCCACACGACCCGCACCGTGGTCGACCGCGAGGAGCTCTTCAAGGCGGTCCGGCTGGCGGCCCTGATCGCCAATGCTGCCGCGAACATCGTCAAGCTCCAGCTCAGCCCGGACGGCGGCGGCGTGGTGGTGACAGCGGCCGCCGAGGTCGGCGACAACGAGGGCCTCGTGGAGGCCACCGTCGAGGGCGATGGAACCACGATCGCGTTCAACTCGCGCTACCTCTCGGATGTCCTCGAGAAAGTCAACGCCGAGCAGTTCGCCATCGAGCTCAACGGCCCGCTTTCGCCGGGTGTCTTCCGACCGATCGGCGACGACACGTACACCCACGTTGTCATGCCGGTTCGCACCACCTCCTAGAGGCACCCGGACACCGGCGGACCGCCGGGCGCCCCGGATCGAACCCCCCTGCTCGAGCGCCTCCTCCTCACCGACCTGCGGGGCTACCGTGCCCTCGAGCTGGAGCTCGGACCCGGGCCGCACCTGGTCCACGGCCCCAATGCCGCCGGCAAGACGAGCCTGCTCGAGGCGGTCTTCCTGCTGGCCTCGGGCCATTCGCATCGCACCCCGACCGACGCCGAGATGATCCGATGGGGCGCCGACCTGGCCCGGGTCGAGGGCGTGATCGACGGCGGTTCGGCCGGCGGCGGGTCGACCCTCGAGGTGGCCCTCCTCCGGGAGGGCGGCGCGGGCCAGCGCAAGCGGATCCGGGTGAACGGCGTGCCCCGTCGTGCAACGAGCCTGGCTGGAACACTCCGGGTCGTCCTCTTCGCGCCCGAGGAGATGCTCCTGATCGCCGGTTCGCCCGGCCTGCGCCGGACCGCCCTCGATGGGCTGGTGAGCGGCCGGTCGCCGGTCTACGCGGCCGACCTGGCGACGTACGGCCGGGCGCTCCAGCAGCGCAATAGCCTCCTCCGGGCGATCCGCGAGGAGCAGGCGACCCGCGAGCAGCTCCGGTTCTGGGACGCAGCCGTGCTCGAGTCGGGCGCCTCGGTCGTGAGCGCGCGACTGGCCCTGCTCGAGGCGATCGCCGAGCCGCTCCGGGCGGCCCATCGGGAGATCGCCCCTGAAGAGGGTCGCCTGATCCTGCGCTACGAGACGAACGCCCCGGCCCGGCCCGGCGAGTCAATCCGCGACGCGCTGGCCCGACGGCTGGCCGAGACGGCCGAAAAGGAGGTCTGGAACGGCTCGACGCTGATCGGGCCACATCGCGACGACCTCGTCTTCGAGCTGGACCAGGATGACGCCGTGCGGAACCTGGCCGGCTTCGCGTCGCGCGGGCAACAACGGACCGCGATCCTGGCCCTGAAGCTGGCCGAGCTGGACCTGCTCACCGAGCTCGATGGTCGCCCGCCCCTCCTCCTGCTCGACGATGTCTTCAGTGAGCTTGATCCGGACCGCCGCTCGCATCTCGTCCGGCGAATCGCGGCGCTGCCCCAGGTGCTGATCACCACGACCACGCTCGACGACCTCGATCCGGCGCTGCGGGCGCGGGCGACGAGCTGGGCCGTGGAGACCGGGCCGGGCGGCGCCGCGCTCGTCGGCGGGCAGGGCCCGGGATGAGCGAGGAGCGTGGTTCCGGCCGGAGCCGGCGGCGGCCGATGGAGCGAATCGGCGAGCTGATTCCCGAGGCGGCCCGACGGCTGGGGCTCGAGGACGAGCTGCGTCTCGCCCGGGCCGGGGCCACCTGGGACGCGCTCGTCGCCGAACGGGTACCACCCGCTGCCGGCGCCTGCCGGCTGGTCAGGGCGGAGGGCGGGGTGCTCCTGGTCGAGGCCGATGCCCCGATCGTGGGCCAGGAGCTGCGGCTCCGCTCGCCCGAGCTCCTGGCGGCCTTCCGGGCCGCTCCGGGTGGCTTTCTGGCACGCGAGCTGAGGGTAGTCGTCCGCCGCGTATAATCCGGCCCACCTGCCAGCCGCCTCGGGGGGTCGAGCCCAGTCGGGCCGATCGCCCGGACGCCCTCTGACTGACCCGCCTGACCACTGAGGCCCGCATGGCCGTTCGGCTCCAGATGAAGCTCGGCTACGCCGCCGACGCGGCGCGCCTTCCCGGCTCGCCCGACGCGATCCTGTCGTTCGAGCCGACGATCGGCAGCGTCGTCCGCTCGAAGGGCAGCCTGTACCTGATCGTGACCGCGCGGACGAGCGGTCCGCGTGTCGGCGAGGCTACCCGGATGGTCGCCGAGGCAATCCGGGACGCCTACTACTACGACGAGTCGGCCGGGATCGTCGTCTGCCTCGAGAAGGCAATCCGGGCCGCCAACAAGAAGATCCTCCACCAGCGCGACCGCCTGGGCGGTGACAAGAGCGACGAGGCAAACGGCCCGCTTGGCGTGGGCCTGGCCGTGGTTCGAGGCAATGAGCTGTACGTCGTGACGGTCGGCCCGGCCGAGGCGTTCCTCGTCCGGCAGGCCCGCCTGTCCACGCTGCCCGATCCGAACCGGGCGCGCGGCCTGCCCTCGAACGACCTGGAGCCGAGCGTCTGGCGGGGCGAGATCAACGTCGGCGACTCGCTCGTGATCGCCTCGGAGAACCTCGTCGCCCGGCTCGGCCCCGACGCCCTCAAGGACGCTCTCCTGACCCTCCATCCGCAGTCCGCGATGGAACAGCTGCAGGCCCACTTCCTGGCCGCCGGCGGCACCGGCAGCGACGCGGCGATCGCGATCGAGGCAACTGAAGTCTCGGCAACGACCCGCCAGCGTCGCCTCGTGCCGGTCCAGGCCCGGGAGCCCCTGGCCGGTGTCCCTGATCGCTCGCCGATCCCACTCGCCGATAGCTTCTCGGGCGCGGCCAGCTCGATCCAGGAAACGGCCGGCCGAGCGACTGCGGCGGCGGGCGGCGCGGTTGGCCGCGGCTTCGGCCGGGTTCTCGACCGGTTGCCCCGGCGCCGTCCGGGACAGCGCACGGTGACGCCAGCCTCGAGCCGGGTCGAGACCCAGCGTCGGGCGGCGATCGCCGTGCTCGCCTTCGTCGTTTTGGCCCTTGTCCTGGTCTCGGCGATCTCGGTCGTGGGCTTCTTCAAGAGCACCCCCGGCGACCTGCAGTCGATCACGGCCGCCCAGCGCGCGTTCCAGGCCGCCCAGGGCGACCTGGCCCAGGTGAACGGGCCGGGCGTGGATCTCGTCAAGAACGACCGGAGCCGGGCGCAGCAGCTCCTCGACGACGCCTGGACGCAACTTGCCGCGGCGGAGAAGGCGGGGATCTCCAGCGCGGTCACGGCGCCCCTGAGAGTCCAGGCCCAGGCGGGCCTCGATGAGCTGTACCACATGCTCGCGGTGAATTCGACCCAGGCTTTCTCGTTCGCCAAGGCGACTCTGCCGGTCAACCTGACCGCCCTGATCCTCGGCCCGGATGGCGCGCCGTACGTCCTCGACCAGGCCAACAAGTCGGTCGATCGAATCAACCTCAAGACCGGCCAGGCCGTGGTCGTCGCCCACAATGGCGAGCTCGTCCGGGGCGTCCATGTCGACGTGCCGCTGTTCATTTCCGTGGGCGGCCCCGACCTGCTGATCCTCGACGCGAAGAACGTCCTGTGGCGCTGGCGACCCGCTGATGCCACCGGCCGGGGCACGATCGTCCGGGTGATCGTCCGGAACTCGTCGAGCTGGGGCAACGACATCCGGGGCATCGGCACGTTCGTGCGCAACGCCAACCAGGGCCTCTACAACCTGTACGTGGTCGATCCTTCCCAGCGCAACATCATCGTCTACACGCCAGCCCTCGACGGCAGCTTCCCGGCCTCCTCCACCGGCCGCCTGGCCAATCCGCAGGACGTCTCGGCGGTTAACTCGATGGTCATCGACGGCGATATCTACGTGACCCAGAACGGCACGATGAATCGCTTCATCAACGGTGCGGCCCAGGGCTGGAAGGCGGGCGACCCGGGCGATGAAATCCTGCGCAACGCCCCGCAGTACAGCCTGATGACGACGGGTACCGACAGGGCCACCGGCCTGATCTACGGCTACGACCAGCCCAACCAGCGGGTCGTCGCGATCGACAAGGACACCGGCAACATCGTCGAGCAGTACCACCTGGCCGGCGGCGATTTGTCGTGGTCCGACGTGCGCGGGATCGCGATCGTGCCCGGCACGAACGGCGGCCCGGCCTCGCTCTACTGGATTGACAAGAACCGGTTGATGAGCTCGACCCTGGCCGCCGTGCCCCAGGCCGGCGCCTCGCCTTCGGTCGTGCCGTCGGCCTCGCCCAGCGTCAAGCCCAAGCCCACGAAGAAACCGACTCCAAAGCCGACCAAGTAGCCCTGACCCGTGCCTGGGGCAGGGTCCCGCGCCCGCCACTCCGGCGCCGTCAGGCCCAGATTCGCCCTCCCGGCCTCCGAGCCCCGAGCCGTCCCTCCCTGGCCGGGCCTTGCCGGCCGATCGCAGGCGAGCCTACTCGGGCTTGGGCCCCTCGCGACTCTCGGGGTCCACGTCGAGCGAGTTGACGAACTCCCGGAAGACGGCCAGGCGCGGGTCGGTCGACTCTTCGCCCTCTTCCAGCTCACCGCCCAGGGAGGCCACCACGGCCGCGTCGGGACTCACGCCGGCCCGTTCGAGGACCGCCTCCGAGGCGAAGATGGACACGCCGGCACGGACGGCGAGCGCCAGGGCATCGGACGGCCGGGAGTCGATCTCCAGCAAGGTCCCATTGGCCCGGATGAACAGGCGGGCGTGGAAGGTCTCCTCGGACAGGGTCGCGATGACGACCCGCTCGATCGTCGCGCCGAGACCCTCCAGGATCGTGCTGAACAGGTCATGGCTGAGTGGTCGCTCGGGCGAGACCCCTTGCAGCCGCATGGCGATCGCGTTCGCCTCCCAGGGCCCGATCCAGATCGGGAGGTAGCGCTCGCGCTCGAGCTCCTTGAGGATCACGACGTGGTTGCCCGAGGGCATGTGGACCCTGACACTCTCGACCACGACTTCGATCAGCTCGCCGGCCATGGCCCGATTATCCCACGCTCGATTCAGTCCGACCGGCGGCAGCTGAAGCCTCGAGCGCGTTCATCGGGCAACCCGGCGCCAGCTCGGCCTCAGTCGTCGCCCAGGATCGGAGCGCCCCGACCGATCGCCCGGCCCGAGTTCACCCACAGCCGGAGGCGCAGGTTCCAGAAATCGCGGACGGCCCGCAGGATCACTGCCGGCCGGGCGCCCGTCGGCGAACCGACGGTCCGGGCGTAGTGGGGGACGCCGACCTCGGCGACCGAGCGACCCGCGGAGCGCAGCTTGATGAGCAGCTCGGCCGAAAAGAACGCCCCGCCCGATTCGACCCGCAGGCCCCGCAGTGACCCGCGCCGGAACAGCTTGCAGGCACAATCGACGTCGGTGACCCGCAGGCCGAAGAAGATCCGGTTCGCCAGCCGGTAGGACCTCGCGTAGAGCGTCCGGATCAGCGGATCGGCCCGCCGGATCCGGAAGCCGACAACGACGTCGGGCCGATCCGGTTCGGCGATCCTGGCGGTCAGCCGTCCAAGGTCGGCCACCTCGAACTGGCGGTCGCCGTCGGTGAAGCCCACCCAGTCGAACCGGGCGACCCGAAAGCCGGAGCGCAGCGCAGCCCCGTAGCCCTGGTTGGTCGAGTGCTGGACAACCTGGACGATTCCTGGGTGGGCCCTGGCCAGGCTGTCGGCCAGGGCGCCGGTCCGGTCGCTCGAGCCATCGTTCACGATGATGATCTCGAACCGCTCGGCCAGCGCCGGCAGGGCAGCCAGGGCGTCGCGGACGAGGGCCTCGACGTTGCCCTCTTCGTTGTGGGCCGGGAAGAAGTACGACAGCTCCGGCAGGCGCGCAGCTTCGTTCGTCACGGCTGCCCTCCGGTCCGGCCGAGGACCTGGTAGACGGGCTGGCTCGGCTCGGTCGAGTCGATCAGGGCCAGGTTGTAGCGCGTCTCGAGGCTGGCCACCTCGGCGGGCAGGCGGACGAGGTAGACGGCCCGCCGCCCGAGGTTGTTGTCGATCACGTCCGAGACACTGCCTAGTCCTTCATCCAGCCGGGTCCGATCGTCGACGATCCAGACGCCCGGGATCTTGCCTTCGATGTCCTGTGCGTACCATAGCGGGGTCGAGTAACTCCACCAGCTGAGCACGACTCCGTGCGGGTCGAGCTTGGGCAGGACGCCGGCCAGCCAGCGTGGCGCGACCAGGTCCGCGCTGCGATCGACGGCTTCCGCGCGAGCCGGGATCGCGGTCGCGGAGGGAACGAGCAGGACGACCACCAGGCTGATCTCGAGGAGGACGCTCGCCCGACTGCGAACGCCGTCGACGACCGAGGCGCCCAGGGACCACAGGAACGAGCCGGCCGGTGCGTGATCGGCTGCCCGTTCGATCAGGCTCACGGCCTCGGCCGCCAGGATCGCCAGCCAGGTGATCGCGATCAGCGCGGGACCAAGCTGATAGCGCCAGATCTCGGCGTTCGTGTACGACTCGGCGAACCAGCTGGTGATCACGAGGCTGGGCACGGTCAGCAGGGCGTAGCGCGGTCGACGGATCACGGTGACGACCAGCCCGAGCGGGATCAGCCAGGCGAGCGGTCCGAACTGGGCCCCGGCCACGGCCGCAAGATCGGCGAGCTTCAGGTCGAGGTGGGCCAGCGGCCCGCTGATGCCGCCCGCGAACTGCTGCCCCAGGACGACGTACGCGAATCCGGGCAGGGTCTCGGGGTGACCGTAGACGAGCGGCGCGCGGAAGAGCCCGGCGCGCAGCGGCAGCTCGAGGTAGAGCAGCGCAGTCGTGGTCAGCGCGGCGGCCAGGCAGCCCCACAGGAAGCGTCGCCGGTGGACGATCTCCGGCTCCACGGCCAGCACGAACAGGCCGATGCCCGGGATGAGCAGCAGGCTCAGGTTGTGGTTCGCCAGGGCGATCCCGAAGACGATCGCGGCGGCGACCAGGCTGCGGTCGGCCCGGTGGTCCAGGCCGTCCCGCGCGGCGGCCGAACGGCGGCGCTCCCAGTCGACCAGCAGGCCGAGCAGGATGGCCACGAGCGCCAGGTGGAGGGCATGGACGTCGGCCCGGCTGGCGATCTGCCAGACGATTGGAGTCGTGGCCAGGAGCAGGCCGGCCGCCAGCCCGACCCAGCGTCGCCCGGTCAACCGGATGACGAGGAGGACGGTGGCTCCGGCGGCGACTGCGCCCAGGATCGCCGACAGGAGGTTCATTCGGAACGCCGGATCTCCGAACGGCTGGAGCACGACCGAGGCGAACCAGCCCAGGATGACCCAGGCCGGGAAGCCGCTCGGATGGCCCGTGCCGAGGATGGGTCCGATCGTCTGGAGTTCGCCGGTGTCCCACAGGTAGAGCCCCGGCAGGAGTGTCCGGAGTGCCAGGACGAGGGCCACGGCCGCCGCCAGCAACGCGGGCGCCAGCGCGGCGAACCAGGAGGCCGCCTGACTGGCCCAGGGCCGCCGCCTGGTCAGCACGGTTCGCACCCGCGGCTCACCAGCCGAGCAGGTGACCCCAGATCACCCCCCACAGGTTGATCACCACCGAGACCCCGATCAAGCCGTAGCCGATTCCGCGCCGGCGGGTCGCCTGGAGGGCCAGCGCGAAAAGGATCAGGGCGAATGGCGCAAAGTCGTTGCTGAAGCGGTAGCCGAACTGGACCCAGCCCTGGCTGAAGTGCATCA
>ODAK010008804.1_pt1 | contig 10063 bp, 13 predicted proteins | sample 1539591 | NCBI WGS metagenome assembly ODAK01 (sample SAMEA3539303, study PRJEB22396) | soil metagenome | biome: tundra; feature: field; material: soil | place: USA | collected 2010-05 | depth 0.15 m | reverse complement strand
CCGGGGCGTCGGGCGGGGGCTGAACCCGAACAGCGCCCTGGTGGGCGCCAGCCTCACCGCCCACAACGGCGCCTGGAGCGGTTTTGTCAGGTATCGGGCCACCCTTTCCAGCAACTGGACCAACCAGTCAGTCGAGGCCGGATTCAGGTGGGTCTTCTGATGCGGTGGCGGCGGGCGCGAGAAGGCCGCCGACAACCCGCCGCCACCGCCAGAATCGAGGCCCGGCTTCGGTTTGTAGTAGTGGGAATACGACCCAAGACGCCGCGCCAAACGGAGAAATTCGATGTCTTTCAGGCTTGACACATGGCCTTCCGACTCAGGCCGAAACCCCCGTGGTGCGGCGGAATATCGCAACGCTTATCGCGTCATGCGCGAAACAATCATTGACGCTCGGACATAGCGAGAACAGTGTTATTCTCGTGTGTTCGTCCAGGGAGGAATTGGGGCGGGCAAGAGGGCGGGCATGTCTAGTTACGAAGTTGAGGAGGCCGAATCCCACGAGGAATCGGTTCGTATCAGCGGCCATGTGAAGTGGTTTGACGCGGGCAAGGGTTATGGCTTCATCGTTCCTGACGATCCAAGCCAGACGGGCCTTAAGGACGTCCTGCTGCATGTGACCAGCCTGCGCCAGTCCGGCCACGAGAGTGCGCCGGAGGGCTCCTGCATTACCTGCGACGTCGTCAAGCGGCCGAAGGGCTGGCAGGTTTCCGAGATCGTCGAGCTGGACGAGACCACCGCGGCGCCGGCCGAACGTCCGCACCGGCCCTCCGATCGTGACGGCGGCTTCCGCCGCGACCGCGACAGTTTCGACAGCCAGCGCAGTGGCGGCAGCGGCGGCTATCGCGACCGTGCGCCCCGGCGGCCGGCCTCGCCGGCCGGTCCGCTCGAGCGCGCCAAGGTCAAGTGGTTCAACCGCACCAAGGGCTATGGTTTCGTGGTCCGCGACGGCGAACCCGGCGACATCTTCGTGCACATCGAAACCCTGCGTCGCAGCGGACTGGAAGACCTGCAGCCGGGCGAGGACGTCATGGTCCGTTTCGCCGAGGGGCCCAAGGGCCTGGTGGTGGCCGAGATCTCCGGCGAATAGCCGCAAGCTGCCCACCGTGACCGAAGACTACGAATATCGCGGCCTGATCGCCAAGGCCTGGGACCTGTTGCGCGGCGACACTTCGACCTGGCCGGATCGCCGCTACTATCGCGCGATCATCGAACGGCAGGGCGGGTTGGCGCTCGACGTCGGCTGCGGCACCGGACGGCTGATGCTCGACTATCTGGCCGCCGGACTCGACATCGACGGCATCGACAATTCGCCGGAAATGCTGGCGCTCTGCCGATCCAAGGCGGCGGCCCTTGGCATCGAGGTCGAGGGTCGGCTGTTCCACCAGGAGATGGACCAACTCGACCTGGCGCGAAGGTACGCCACCATCTTCGTGCCCTCCCTGTCCTTCCAGCTGGTGCTCGATCTGGCCGCCGCGGCGGCGACGATGACCCGGTTCCACGATCACATGGCGCCGGGCGGCGTGCTGGTCCTGTCGTTCAAGTCCAGGTTCTGGGAGAACCGGCCCCAGCCGCCGCAGATGCAATGGTCGCCCTGGTTCAAGCTCGCCGAGAAGGAGCGCGAGGGCGGCGACATCATTCGCCGCTACATCCGCGACCGGTACGACCACGACCAGCAGCTGCAGCACGAGGAGAACCGCTACGAGGTGGTGCGCGACGGCGAGGTGATCGAGGCCGAGTTCCACAGCCGCTGTCCGTGCGTGCGCTGGTACAGCCAGGACCAGGCGCTGGCGCTGTTCGGACGGGCCGGCTTCACCGACGTGAAGATGACCGCGGCGGACTCCGACCGGCCGGCGACGCCCGAGGACAACAGCTTCAAGATTCGCGGCACGCGCCCGTAAAGCCGATGCTATGGCTTGGCCCTGTTCTCCTTGAGAAGGCCCGTCCTCGATGATTCTGCGACCCTGGCGCCTGGCCGCGGCTCTGGCGCACCTGCTGTTGGCCGCGCCGGCCCGGGCCGCCATCCCGACCTATGGCTATCAGGTCGTGCACGTCTATCCGCACGACCGAGGCGCCTTCACCGAGGGCCTCTTCTATCTGGACGGCTTTCTCTATGAGAGCACCGGCCTTGAGCACCATTCGGCGATCCGCAAGGAGAGCCTGGCCACCGGCAAGGTGGTGCTGATCCGCGAGCTGGCGCCGCAATATTTCGGCGAAGGCATCGTCAACTGGCATGGGCGCCTGATCCAGCTCACCTGGCGAAACCAGATCGGCTTCATCTATGACCTGGCCTCGTTCCGCCCGCTCGGCCAGTTCGCCTATCCCGGCGAGGGCTGGGCCCTGACCCAGGACGGCCGCCAGCTGATCATGAGCGACGGCACGCCGCAGATCCGCTTCCTCGATCCTGTGACGCTGAAGGAGGTGCGCCGCATCACCGTCACCGCCGACGGGACGCCGGTGCAGTCGCTGAACGAGGTGGAATGGGTCAAGGGCGAAATCCTGGCCAATATCTGGATGACCAACACCATCGCCCGCATCGATCCGGCCAGTGGCAAGGTGATCGGCTGGATCGACCTGACCGGCCTTCTGAAACCTTCGGAGATCACCGGCGACCGTGACGCCGTGCTAAACGGCATCGCCTACGACGCCAAGGGCGACCGCCTGTTCGTCACCGGCAAGGACTGGCCGAAACTCTTCCAGATCCGCCTGGTGGCGCGGCCCTGAAGCACCCGCGTTGCGACGCAGCGGCCGACGTGGCAAGACAGCAGCGTTTTCCGAAGGTCCCGGGGCGTGGCGCAGCCTGGTAGCGCATCTGGTTTGGGACCAGAGGGTCGGAGGTTCGAATCCTCTCGCCCCGACCACCTTCGGATGTCGATCGGAGAGAGCCTTCGCATGCTCGCGCGCATCTATCGTCCGGCCAAGACGGCCATGCAGTCGGGCAAGGCCAAGACGCTCGAATGGGTGCTCGAGTTCGAGCCCGCCTCGGCGCACCTGCCCGATCCGCTGATGGGCTGGGCGCAGTCGAAGGACATGAACGGCCAGGTGCGGCTGAGCTTCGACACCCGCGAAGAGGCCATCGCCTACGCGCAGAGCCACGCCATCGCCTTCCAGGTGATGGAGCCCAAGCCGATCAGACGCGTGATCAAGGCCTATGCCGACAATTTCGCCTTCACCCGCAAGGAGCCGTGGACCCATTAGGGTCCGCGAGCCTGCCCCGCGCGCGGCGCCCTTAGCTCAACCGGATAGAGCACTCGCCTTCTAAGCGAGCGGTTGCTGGTTCGAATCCAGCAGGGCGCGCCAACCGCGGGCCTATTTCGACGCGAAGGTCACGGTCGCGAGCGCCGTCTTGCCGCCGTCCAGGCTGCGCCTGAAGACCACGAGGATCCGGGCTGGCGGATGCGCCTGGGCGAAGACGTCGCGCGGATCGGCGCCGGCCTTGCCGTCGACGCTGACCACGTCGGCGCCCACCACCTGCGCGGCGTTGGCCGCCTTGCAGTTGGGGTGACCCGGCTGGCAGCTCATCAGCATGACCGGACTTGCCATGACGGTGCGGGTCATCGGGTTGAAGTGGCTGTGCGCGTAGAACCAGAGGCCGGCCACATAGGTCGGCTCCGGCAGGACGTCGGCGCGCGCGACGACGCCCGAAAAGAAGGACAAGATCAGGCCCGCGACGGCGAGGCGGCGGAGAATGGCGACCATCGATGAGAGCCTTTTCAACGCGGTTTGAACCATGAAGGCGCAAGCTTGAGCGAATTCCAAGCCCTATTGCTCTCGGTGGCGATCGAGGCGCCGATCGCCTGGCTGGTGGTGCGGCTGACGCGCTGGCCCTCGCGCGGGCCGCTGCATGCGGCGATGGCCGCGGGCGTGGCGACCGCCGTCACCCATCCGCAGCTCTGGGCGGCCGTGATCTGGCTGACGCCAAGGTTCGGCTGGCTGCCAGTGTGTCTCGCCGGCGAGGTCGTGGTGATCGTCGTGGAGGGCCTGCTCATCGCCTGGATGGCGGGCCTCGGGATGCGTCACGCCATGCTGCTCTCGCTGGTCGCCAACAGCGCCTCGTTCGCCGCCGGACTTTTGTTGACGGGCTGAGGCGCGGTCAGGGCGACGATCAGTATGGGGATCTCGATCCAGGCGTGGATGGCGGCCAGCAGGCTGTAAAGCGCCCGGGCGCCGACGAAACTGACGGCGAAGCCGCTGAAGGCGGCGGCCGCCGCGAGCGCCGCCAGCCCGTAGAAGACCAGGCCGCGCGGCCAGGCGACCAGCCCCCTGGCGCCCGGGCTCCAGCGGCTGAGCAGCAGCGGCAGGACGACGATGACCGCCGCATAGTGCGCCTGCTGGGCGACCACGGAGCCGGTGAAGAGGTCGATCGCGTTGGCGCTGGAGAGCAGGTGGTAGGGCACATAGACCGGCAGGTGCCAGGCGACCGGCCCGGCGGCCAGTGGATCGAGCGGCGAGCCGCCGACGCCAGCCGCGGCCAGCAAGCGCCTTGGCGCGCCGCTGGCGACCAGCAGCGGCAGGCCGATGAAGGCCGCGCTGGCCCAGCCCATCACCACGGCGCGGTGACGCCTTGGCGCGAGCTGCCAGAGGAAGCCCAGCGGCGTCAGATTGTGCAGGATGGCGAAGCCGATCGTGGTCTCGAACGGATCGACCATGGCCAGCAGGCCGATCGCCAGTCCGACGCAGATCGCCACGGCCTTGGCGGCGAGGCCGCCGCGCGCGGCTGTCAGGGCCAGACAGGCGACCAGGCCGAGCTCCAGCGGCGCCTCGGTTTCCGGGCGCAGCAGGTGAAAAAGGCCCGCCGCGCGCGCCGCCACGATCGCGGCCAGCAGCGCGGCCATGGCGATGACGGTCTTCAGCCCCAGCGTGCGACCGAAACGGCGATCGACATAGCGCAGCTCGCTGAGCACGTGCGGCAGCCCGAAGGCCGCCAGCGTCAGCGAATAGACCGCCAGCGGCGCGATCACGCTCAAGGTGGTCGCGGCCAGGGTGGCCAGGATGGCGGCGATCGCGCCCGCGGCGGTGAGAGCGGGAAGCGGGCGGTTCATATCCAGAGTCGCCATCGGCCTTTGAGCGGGGCTTCAATGCAACTTATCTAGCCGGTCAGCTCCCGGCGGCCAATCGAGGGCTTTGCAGCGGTCTACGGAGCGTGCGGCGCCGCGCTCGCGGCTGCGGGCTGGGAAGACTGGCCGCCGGCCCCCTTGTCGGGCGGCGCGCCATGCAGCGCGCCGCTGCCAATGGCCGCGACGGCGAAAAACAGGATGGCGCCGATGAGCGAGGTCAGCGCGGGTCCAGCCTTTGAAAGACTGTCGGTCAGACTTGCCGCGGCCTGGAGAAGTTTCGTCAGTTCGTCGACCGAGACCCCCGCCGGGTCCGCCGCGAGCAGCGATACCTTTGCGCCCACGATGCCTCTCGCGGTCTGAGCGGGCTTGGCCCGAATCACGATTATGGATTGAACGACATAGAGGACAAAACAGACGGACCCGGCGATGATTCCGGCCCAGGTGACCACAGTTTCGTTTGTCATGCGGCGTCTCCGGTTTCAGTCCGCTCAGGGCGTAGAATAGGTCTTGCAGCTGTTGTTGGTGCAGATGCCGACGACATGGGTGCCGTCGGGATAGGTCCAGTCGAAACAAGTCGTGCCGTCGGGCGCCGTGGTGCAGTCCACCGGGCCGTTGGCGGCGGTGAATTGAGCCTTGTGGTCCTGAAACTCGGCCTGCGTCAGGCCCAGCCGCGACTTCACGAATGAGCGCACATTCGGTACGGGCGCAAAACCCTGCGCGAGGGCTTCTTGGTGAGACTTTGGCGGCTTTCGCGGATTGCCCATTTGATCGCTCCCAGATCAATGCTGACTTTGTAAGTCGGTCGCCACGGCCTGGCCGATCAAGGCGGCGAGGTGGGCGTCGCGGGCGGCATCGCTCGCAACCGTGGCGCCGTTACTGTCCGTTGCAACCGCCCCCATCGTGATCGTCAAATCATTGGTGCGCGACCGCGAGCCATTCACGAATGGCGCTGTCGGGCTCACCAGGACGCGCTCGAGCTTCCAAGCCGGGGTCGCGTTTCCCGAACCGACCACCACGAAAGTAACGCGATAGGTAAAGGTGCTGAAGGGCGACTTGCCCTTCTTCCGTGAAAGAACGCCCGGGACGCGAGACATCAGTATTTTTTCGCGCATAAAATCGGCGATCTTCAGATCGCCGTCCACCAGGATGCCGCCGGCCGTTCCGCAGGACTGGTCAGTTTTTCCGGCGGCAAGGATGGCTTTGTGCTCGGCGATCAGATCGGCGAACGGGTAGAAGAACCCCACCGTTTCGGTCCTGGTCGCCTCCGACGAGAGCGATGCGCCAAAGGCCTGGGTAGACGACTGCGAACTGGTGACGTTGCCCCCGCTCGAGAAGATCGAGACGATGTTCTTCATCGGGTTGTTGATGGTTACGCTCGGCGATAGCGCGGCCTTCTCATCGACGGTGAGAACCAGGCTGACCGTCGCGCCCCAACCGTTGAGCCAATCTGCGCTGTAGTCGCCAAGCGGTGGATTGGCGGGATTGCTCTCTTCGTCGAGCGTGCCGGCGACCGCCTGACGGATCTCGCACCGGATGTGGGCGGCGAGATTGTTCTCCCGCGTCGCCTCCTGGGTTGGGGTCTCGCCAAGTCGATGAGTGTCCGGAACGGTCAGGGCGCAGCCCGACAGCAGGCACAGGCACAGGGCGGATGTGGCGCTGGTCGCGCGGCGAACATTGATCAAGGCGGCCCCCCGGTCGCGGTCGAAACCCCTCATGCAGCGGATTAGCTATACCACCGTTGGTGGTCGGGCGAAAAGACGCAATCGGAGGCTACGAAGTCGGCGCGGAGGCAGGCCTGGGCGTGTCCGCCCCGTCGAAGCCGCGACGTCGCCGTCTTAGGGCGCGCTGTCGGTGTCCAGGATCTTCTGCGCCTCGTCCGGCGTCGGAATGGCGCCGCGATGCGCCGCGGCGCGGGCGGCGAATTCGGCGCGCGAATTCTCCGACGGATAGGGTACGTCGGGCACGGGCACGCCGAGGAACTTGCACAGCGGCTCCCAGCCCTGGCCGGCCTGGTAGATCAGCAGCCGCTCGGGCGCGATGGTCGCCTTCACCGCTTCGGTATGGTCGAGGAAGTGCCTGGTCATGAAGGCGCGGTCGTCCAGATGGCCGCGCATGGGGCCCATGAAGCTGTCGAAGAAGTCTGCTTGCGGGCCGGCGCTTCTGGCGCCGCCGGCCGGGGCGAAGATGGTCGCCTGGGTGGAGTCGAACCACTGGTCGGGGTCGCGCACCGTGTGCAGCACCTTGGCGTCCGGATAATAGGCCGCCAGCTCGCGCCAATAGTGGGCGCCCGGATAGTCCACCATGGAATGATAGCCGTCGAATATGGTGTCCCAGTTGGGCTTGCCGGCGCCGGCGTCGATCCAGAGCTGCATGCTTTCCGGGTGGGCGAAGACCTCGACCATGTGGTGGCACGGTCCGACACCCAGGATGTTCAGCGCCGATTGCATGGACTTGGTGCCCGTGCGGCCGAGGCCAGAGCCGACAACCTTCAACGCCATGATCTTCTCCCCGAAGCTTTGCGCTAAGGGTTTAATCCCGCGCCTGGGCGTCGCGCAATGCGTCCAGACCGCGTCTGAGATCGGCGATCAGGTCGGCGGGGTCTTCCAGGCCGATGTGCAGGCGCATCAGCGGCCCGGCCAAGCCGCTCGGAAAGCGGCGGTGGGTGAGCTGGTCGCCGGAGGAAATGGCCAGGCTTTCGAAGCCGCCCCAGGAAAAGCCCAGGCCGAACAGGCTCAAGGTGTCGAGCATGGCGTCGATAGAGGTGCTGGAGGTAGGGTGGAAGACAACGCTCAGAAGCCCGTTCGCGCCGGTGAAGTCGCGCTTCCATAAGCGGTGGTCGGGCGAGTGGGGCAGGGGCGGATAGAGCACGTCGGCGACTTCCGGCTGCTGCATCAGCCAATTGGCCACCACGCGGGCGTTTTCCGCGTGGCGCGCAAGCCGCGTGGGCAGGGTGCGAAGCCCGCGCAGGCCCTGGTAGACGTCGTCGGGCGAGACCGACCAGCCGAAGTTCCACACCGCCTCGTCGAGCGCGTGGGTCAGCCGCGCGTCCTTGGCTGCCGCCGACCCTAAGAAAACGTCGGAATGGCCGGTGACGTACTTGGTCAGGGCCTGGACGCTGATATCGACGCCCAGCGCCAGCGGCTTGCAGAGCAGGCCGGCGGCCCAGGTGTTGTCGACCAGGGTGAGCACCTCGCGGGCCCGCGCCAGGACGGCGATCGCCGGCAGGTCCTGGATCTCGTAGGTCAGGGAGCCGGGGGATTCCATCACGATCAGCCGCAGCGCCGGGCCGCCGGCGGCCAGCACCTGCTCCGGGGTCGAACGCGGCGAATAGTAGGTCACCTTGACCCCGAACCGGGTCAGCACCTTGTCGAAGAAGCGGCGGGTGGGGGCGTAGGCCGTGTCCGTCACCAGCACCTCGTCGCCGGCGCGCAGCACCGCCATGGCCGCGGCGGTGACGGCCGCCAGGCCCGAGGGGAAGAGCCGCACGCCCGTGGCGCCTTCCAGCTCGCACAGCGCCTCGGCCAGGGCCTCGTGCATGCCCAGCCCGCCGCGGCCATAGGTGACATGGTCGTGATTATACAGCGAGGCGGCGTCCGGCATCAGCACGGTCGAGCCGCGCTGGATCGGCGGCCCGACGGTGCGGGCCAGCGCGCGCGGCTTGGCGCCGGCGCGGATCAGCCGCGTGGCTTCCGCATCCTGGCGCTTTTCGGCCATGCTTAAGCGCCCTTGACGACGGGCGTGTCCGCCAGGCCGCCCCATTCGGTCCAGGAGCCGTCATAGACCGGCGTGCGCCAGCGCCCCAGCCGGGCCAGGGCCAGCGACAGGATGGCGGCGGAAATGCCGGAGCCGCAGCTGGTCAGGATCGGCCGGTCCAGATCGACGCCGGCCGTGGCGAACAGCGGCTCTAGCTCCGCTCTTGTCTTGAGCGTTCCCTCAGCCGTGACCACCTCGCTGGAGGGCAGATTGTGCGCGCCCGGCATGTGGCCGCTGCGCAGGCCTGGCCTTGGCTCCGGCGCCTCGCCAAGGAAGCGGGCGGCGGCGCGCGCATCGAGGATCTGCTCGGCATGAGTCTCGACGACGCCAAGCACCGAAGCCAGGTCGCGCACCAGGCCGGGATCCAGCTTGGCCTTGAACTCTCCGTGCGGGTTTTGCGGCCAGCCCTGTTCGACCGGATGATCCTCGGCCATCCATTTCGGCAGGCCGCCGTCGAGAACGGCTGTCGCCGCGTGGCCCATGACGCGGAAGGTCCACCAGACGCGGGCTGCGGAAAACAGGCCCTGGGCGTCGTAGACGACGACGTCGCTGTCCGGCTCGACGCCCAGGCGGCGCGCATGCACGGCGAAATCCGCCGGCTCGGGCAGCATATGGGGCAGGGGATTGGTGTGGTCGGCGATCTCGTCGATGTCGAAGAAAACCGCGCCCGGAATGTGCCGCTCGGCGTGTTCGGCGCGGGCGTCGCGCGGGGTTCCCGGCATGAACCAGGTGGCGTCGATGATGACCAGGCCTGGACTGCCCAGCCGCTCGGCCAGCCAGTCGGTGGAAACCATGGGGTCGTCGTTGTTGGGCAGGCTCATAGCCAGGGCGGCGTTGGCAGGCCGCGCTCCTTAAGGAATTCGGGGTTGAACAGTTTGCTCTGATAGCGTGAGCCGTAGTCGCAGAGGATGGTCACGATGGTGTGGCCGGGCCCGAGATCGCGGGCCAGGCGCACCGCCCCGGCGACATTGATCCCGGTCGAGCCGCCCATGACCATGCCTTCGTGTTCGGCCAGGTCGAAGATGGCGAGCATCATCTCCTCGTCGGAGACCCGATAGGGATAGTCGACGTGCAGGCCCTCGAGATTGGCGGTGATGCGGCCCTGGCCGATGCCTTCGCTGATCGAGGTTCCCTCGGCCTTCAGCTCGCCGTGGGCGTAGTATTCGTAGAGCGCCGCGCCGCCGGGATCGGCCAGGCCGACGGCGATGTCGGGGGTCTTGTCGCGCAGCGCCATGGCGACGCCGGCGAGCGTGCCG
>ODAK010008802.1_pt1 | contig 10064 bp, 11 predicted proteins | sample 1539591 | NCBI WGS metagenome assembly ODAK01 (sample SAMEA3539303, study PRJEB22396) | soil metagenome | biome: tundra; feature: field; material: soil | place: USA | collected 2010-05 | depth 0.15 m | reverse complement strand
CTATACTCCCGCGATGCTGGTGCACGAGTCGCGGATACTCCAGGTGACGCTATTCAGGACGTTGCAGAGCAACCTGAGCTTTCTTGATTTCAGTGTGCTCTTGCCGATGTTATGACGATCGCGGACGAAGTGGACGCGCAGTTGACGCAGTCGATGGACAGCTACATGGACGCCATGCGCACGCCTGCAGCAGCCTAGCTACATTCGTTATTCAGAGAATTGTTCCGAAGAGCGAACCAACGCCTGCGGTCACAGCCATGGCGAGCGCGCCCCAGAACATGACGCGCATTGCGCCCACCGCCCATCCGGCGCCTCCCGCGCGCGCAGCGAACCCGCCTAGAAGCGCGAGGAACACAAATGAAGTTCCAGAGACAAAAGGAATCAATAACGTCGGCGGAACCGTGGCACTAACCAGCAGAGGCATGGCTGCTCCGACAGCGAAGCTGCTGGCCGAAGCCAAGGCAGCCTGAATCGGACGCGCATGGACAGCCTCGGAGATGCCGAGTTCGTCGCGAGCATGCGCGCCTATCGCGTCATGGGCCATCAGTTCCTTGTGCTCACCTATATCGTCGGCTTTGAGTTCAGCACGCTCAAGCGCTAGATCTGCCCCTTCGGTGTCTGCCTGTGAGTGGACAGACACGTACTCGCCGGTCGCCATCGACATCACGCCGGCGACCGATATGCTGCTGTGGGTAGCGTGCGCAGTTGCGACACCAAGAACCAGACTCGAGGTTGAGAGGATGCCGTCGTTCGCACCAAGAACCGCCGCGCGTAACCAGCCGATGCGACTGTGCGGTGTCGTTCCTGCTCACTCGCATTCCTGAACTCTCTGCGCCAACGGCTGGTTAGGTTAATTGAGGTTTTTTGCTACGCGTTAGCGATTATCCGCTACAACAATCTGTTTATTAAGCATGCCGGCGGCCTCGGCCAGCGTGATCTCGTCCGGCACTCGGTGGAAATCGCTGTGGTTTTCGGTTTCGTACACGCCGACTGTCTTAAAGAGGAGGGCCTTGCCCTTCATGTCCACCGTCAAAATGATCATTTCCCAGTGACCCGGTGATACCTCAGCCTGCCGAACCTCAAACTTGCCGCCTTTGTCCAGGTGTCCTAAGAGTCCACCTCCGAAATTCACGTCAACCCCCAGACGTCCACTGATCGCAGCAAGTCTCCCTTGCCTGGTATCGACTATCACCCCACCTTCCATGTTGTGGAATACTCTGGCTTCAAGGGACGCTGGCTGGAAATTAGGATTGGGCTTGAAAGTTAGCGTTACAAGGTCCCCCTGACGAGCCACGTAGCTGAACAGAAATATGTCCGGCAGAATTCTGAACAAGCGCGCCCCTTGTTCTGCCTTCTTGCTGCTGGCTTGCTGCAATTTCCGTTGCTCACTGGGATGGCTCACCAGTCGCTGCAAACGCTGGTCCTCCTTCTGCTGCTGTTGAGCATCGAGTGGGTGGCCACCAATGGAGAGCAGTCGACTGAGAGAACCGTTGTTAGTCTCGAGGATTTCCTGGGCCTGCCTCTTCCCGGATTCCTCTTTTTCGAGCCGGTACATCCAGTGGTCGTGATCCTCATCCTGGGATTTCAATTCGTTCGCGACGATCTTCCGCATCAGTTCGTTCGCCGACATTCCGAGTCTCTGGGGTTCCGATTGGGGGAATGCGTTCGAGAGGAGCAGAATGATCGTCAGGATTACCGTTGCAGAGGTGCAGAGAAATCCCACAGAGCCTGACAGCGTCGGTGTACGGAGCGTTTCGGATCGGCTAGGCATATTGGCATTCCCTCATGAGACGGCACTTTGCGATCGGCTCGAAGCCAGATTCCCCAGCGGTTCAATGTCTCGCTGTATCAATCATGGAACGAACCCATCTAATAAGAATGGTCAAAATCGCGCACTCTCCTCCACTATTCGCCTTGGGGGGACGACGGGTGCATCCGCCAGGGATTCTTTAGAAGTGCTCAATTGTGAACAGTGTCAGTATGTGAGCCGCTGTAGTATCGACGAACTTTCGAGGCGGGCCGGCGATTCGTAGCTCGGAGCGACGGGTTAATCAAGGGAGTGCTGCTTGACGGACCACGTTCTGCCATAGAAAGATAAAGGGAGCAGGAGAACACATGCCTCAGAGTACGCACAATCGACTCGCAGAGTTGCACAATCTTGCGGCTCACGCCCACACGGCCGCGGCCGTCGCTCATGGCAAAGAGGACCACCTAACCGCTCACGAGCTCAGCAGGCAGGCGCACGAGCATTCCTTGAACGCATACAAGCTCGCCCAAGAGCTAGTCAAGAAGGGCGAAAAGCCGGTGAGTTCTAAGGCGTAGCCTTCGGTCTATTGGTCGCAAAATCCGCCAACTGCAAGTTGCGGTCAGCCTGAGCGGCGTGGTTGCTCGACCCCAACTGCACTATGCAACGGCGCCCCTGAATGTTCGGTCGATCACGGTCTTGAATCCGGATCTGGTGCTCCGCGCCCATTGTTCAGGTGCATGCGCCCAAGCAAAGAGTGCGGCCCGCTATAGAAGAATTCAAGAGCAACGTTTGACCCTATGTACCCAAGCAGACTGTAGTTCCCCATGCGGAACGCATCCTTGGGGCCGTAGCGATCGGGATACCAGCCATAAACGGCCGTCATGGTGCCGACATACGGAGCGACAACTGCAGGGAAGGAAAAGGCGCTATGGCCATCAGTGCCATGGCGCGCGGTGAAGGAGGAGATCACGGCATGGCGCAGCCGCGGAAACACACCGTTGCACGAACAGCGGTAATACATCGCATCCTCCCGGAAGGCCCGCGAGAGGGCGTAGCGCGTCGTCGTGGTTACCGCCGCAATGCCGAAGTCGGAACCAAATCGCTTGCCGTAGCCCGCAGCACCTTGCTTCCACTCTGGTGGAGTTTTGTCCGCCTGATTAATGCCCCCCGCGAGCGCGGAGAACATGATCGGATACGGTCCAAACGCATCGAAGAAATAGTTGCGCAGCCTCGTTTTCTCCGTCGGACGGCTATAGGTCAGGTCCGGGAGGACTGGGCTTACGCTGGCTGCAGTGCCGGAAGAGTCTTCCGAATCGGCGAACGCTTGCGCTCTCACCATCGCGGGTAGGGACGCGAAGGCCAGCATTGCCGACAGCAACAGCGTAAGTTTTCGCACATTCATTTCGATCTCTTCCCTGTAAACCTGAGACCCTCCCAGCAGCGGCCAGTGTTCTTCACGCAGTCAGTGGACAAGCCCCATGGTCACACTGGCACGCAATCTCGACTTCGCTGGATCCTGCTTCCTTACATGTTTTACCGCAATATTTGTCGCCATGTTGTGCCAGGCACTGACATGGAAGGTGTGCGCACTTCGACTGCTCATTTATGGTCATCATTGTTCTCCTTTTTGAAATCCGATCCTAGATTCCTGCGGTCGCCGCCCTGTCATAGCCCTCTTTGTCACTTGGGCGCACAGTATCGCCCCACAATATGATTTGCGCTCAATCGGTCAACTTGGTCGCCTCGAAAATCGATCTGCAAGGCCTACGAGAATTGCGATCGGAAGCCGGAGAGTACGGATCTCTGGATCGTTTCCGCTGGTGGCGCGAACTGCCACGCAGTCACCTTCATCAAAGGGATCTGACACAATCTCAAAGCGCTCACCATACATTTTTATGTGCATGCTTGGGATGAAGCCGAGATCCTTGATCTTGACGCAGCTATCGGAGCCAATTTGCACTATGTTCCGCCATTCTCTTCGAGCTGTCTTGCCAGCTCTCCGTTATTCCCCAACGGCTTTTTCGGCACGGCCGATCCATTTTTGTACTTTGCCAGCTTTCTTCTCTGTTTTCCCCGCAACCTCCAAGTCGGGGTCGTTCGTCACCTTTCCGACCTCCTCTTTGATCTGCCCTTTTACTTCGTGAAGCTTGCCCTCGGTCCGGTCTTGCGTACTTGGTTTCATCATTTTCCCTTTGTTTCGTTTCAATCGCTACGCGACTTCTTTCCTCTCGACAACCGTTGGAACCTGCACTAACTCCTCGAAAAGGGAGCGGTAGTGAATCATCGCTGTCCGGAGATCTTCGGTGCTTGCCGCGTCTTTTCCAACTCGCAACGCAATCTGATGCGCCAGGCGATAGTTCTCCACTACCCGAGGATGGTCGACCGAAATGTCGGCGGCACGTTGATCGAAATCGGCCACGGGGTAGCCGCGAACCTTCATTACGGAAGACACCAGATCATCGGCTTCCGAAACGGCCCCCTTCGGAGAATCGACAAAGCGGGACTGAATGGCCTGCCACTGTTTCGAATAGCGTTCGTGTTCCATCAAATCCAGATCGCGAATGTTGAGCTTTTCAATCCGCTTCTCGCGGTCCGCTAATTTCGCTTCTGCCTTTGATCCATGCGCCAACACGGCACGGTCATATTCGGGTCCAAACTTCTGCCGCAGGCCCGCCGTCGTGCCCCTCCGTTTTCGTACGTAAAGCCATGCGCCCACTCCGACGATCGCGACTACAGCGACTGCAAGAGCAATGATCCTCGGATCCATCAGATTGAAGTTCATCGAAACCTCCTCGAAACCAATTATTTGTTCACGACATTTGCCAATCGTGGAAAAACCTTGTGGAGTCGTCAGTATCGGACTTTCGACTGCGGAATACTGATCACAATTGACCGTCTCGCGAACGCTGCGTGGCCGAGCGGAAAAGCCCTCAGGAGATGAAGAGAGTGAAGCCATCAAATTGCCGCGGTAGCGCACTTCCTTACTAAAGTGAGCGATTCTGCACAGCAACGGCAGAGTGAATGAGCGAGTCTTAGGCTTCTCGCGGATTCAATGTCGATCCGCTCAAAGGAAGATTATGAAGGCGATAAAGTTGCTTCTCGCATTGCTGACGCTGCTCGCAGTCGGAAGCATGTTGGGCTGTTCGAGGGTTTCCGCATCGCCTGATGTTTCGGACGGTATCCGCAAGTCGCTCGATCAAGCCGGACTCAAAGACGTGTCTGTCAGTCAAGATCGTGACAAGGGCATCGTGACCCTCGGCGGACAGGTCACCAGTGACAATGACAAGTCGCGGGCGGAATCCGTAGCGAAGTCCTTTGCGGGTATCCAGGTTGTTGCGAATCAGATTGCCGTGATTCCAGTAGGTCTGGAAAAAGACGCAAAGGCCGTGAATTCCGATCTGGACCAAGGCATCGAGAAAAATCTGGATGCTGCGCTAATCCAAAACAAGATGCGCGACGCGGTGAAGTTCGAAGTGAAGAGCGGAGTCGTCACGCTGACCGGAGAAGTGAACTCGGAAGAAATGCGTTCGAGCGCCGAGAAAGTGGCGGCCGGAGTGCCGAACGTGCAGCAGGTTGTGAACGATCTACAGGTCAAGAATCAAAAAGCCAGTTCGTCACAGTAGGACTGCGAGGTTGATCGGTGCCTGGGGACGAATAGCAGTCGCACCCGGGCGCGCACGACAGCCTGCAGTTTTCTGGCGCAAAGCCACAACACTCAGCCTGAAAGGGAAACACATATGTCGTTCGGACTCTACGCCGTTGGATTCGCAATCATGCTCGGCGGATTGATTTATGGAGCTCACCTGGTCCATATGCCAACACATTGGATTGCCGTGGGCGCGATCGTGCTTTTGGGGGTCGGGATCCTGTCGGGGGTAAAGGCGACGCGTCAGAAAGACCCCGCGGAATAACCCTGACATTTAAGCCAGCGGCTGGGTGCGGGGGAGCACGACTCTTGCCTGGCAGCCCTTCTGGTCTGTGCGATTCAGGAGTTCAATCGAGCCGCCGTGGGCCTCGGCGATCTGCCTTGAAAGTACCAAACCAATTCCGCTGCCCGATGGCTTAGTTGTGTAGAAAGGGACGAACACATTGGCGGGATTGCCGAGCCCGGGACCGTTGTCTTCGATGGTAAGAACCAGCTCCTTCTCGGTCAGATCCCACCGCACGACTACGCGCGGCTCTCGCGACGAGGCGAGTGCTGCCGCGCCTCCGTTGTGAGCGGCCGGAGCGTGCTGCGGCTCCAGTGCGGCCTCAACGGCGTTCCGCGTCAGGTTGATCAGCATTTGCTCGAGTTGATCGGGATCTACCATCAACTCAGCCGGCGGACTGGCAAGCACCTGCACGGGCAAACCAGCCTCAAGGGCAGCGACCCGTTGAACAATCGGGGAAAGTTCCGTCTTGCGCAAGGCAGGCGGCGGCATCTGGGCGAGTTGCCGGTAGGCCTGCAAGAAACGATTCAGAGAGTGGGACCGGGCCTCGATAATCGAGAGCCCGCGTTCAAAGTCGTCGCGTTGATCAGAGTCGAGGGCGGCCGTGGAAATCTGCGCTCGCAGCGTGCCCGCAATCGACTTGATCGGCGTAAGCGAGTTGTTCAGCTCGTGACCCAGTACGCGAATCAAACGCTGCCATGCACCTCGTTCCTCCTCGCGCAGAGCACGGCTCACATCCGACAGAACGATCAGAGTGTGCGGCACGCCCTTCTGGCGAAACGAACTGCGCCGCACCATCCAGCGCGCGTTCGGGCCCTGGAATGGCAGCGGGACCACGGTCTCGCTCTCAGCATCCATGCAGGCGGCCAATCCGATCTCTCTTGCGGTACGCCCAAGTAGCCGCACAGAGGACTGCTGCAGAAGACGTTCTCCGGCAGAATTCACCAGGCGCAGGATCTGGTCAGGATCAAAGGTGAATAGCGGGACCTCAATCTCCTCAACCACGCGGCGCAATAGAGCGGCGGCTTCAATGGCCCGAATCCTCTGGTCTGCGAGCAGATCGGCCAACGCATTTACTTCGATGGAGAGTTCGCCGAGCGCGTCGTCGGTGGCCGCTCCCCGCGCGCGGAACGAGTAGTCTTCTTCGCGCAGAGCAGCGATCACGTTGGCAAGAGTCTGCAAAGGGTGCGTGGCTTGCTCCTGGAGCGCCATGGCCAAGAGCCACCACACGAACAATTCGGCGAACATCAGCGCCAGCTTGGACTCGAGCGTCCAGGGCTGCAGCCAGATAAAGATCCCGGCGACAACCATCCCGGGAAGCGCCACCAGCAACGCATATAAATTTACTCGGCGCTCATACAGGAGGCGAACCCGTTTTTTTGGAGGCTTGCGCGCGCCGCGATTGGGGATCCCTCGCGGGCTAGAGCCCATACTTCTCCATCCGGCGGTAGAGAGCGCCGCGGCTGAGCCCGAGGGTTTCCGCGGCCTGGCTCACATTCCCCTGAGAACGCTGCAGTGCCTTGCGGATCAGAATGGCCTCCACCGATTCGAGGCTGAGTTCTTCGAGGTTCTGGCTTTGCGGCCGCAACATGTCCAGGCCCAAGTCTGCGCGCTGGATCTCGTTGCCCCGGCACATCAGGACCGCTCGCTCAAGAGTGTGCTCCAATTCCCGAACATTGCCCGGCCAAGAGTATTGCATGAGCAGTTGCAGGGCAGAAGCCTCGAAACCCTCGATTGGACGCCGGTAGCGGGATGCGTAGCGCGTGAGGAAGTGCACGGCAAGCGCCGGAATGTCTTCGCGGCGTTCCCGCAGTGCCGGCACGTGGATCTCGACCGTGTTCAGTCGGAACAGCAAGTCTTCTCGAAACTGTCCGGAAGCGCAGGCCGCACGTAGGTCAGCGTTCGTGGCGGACACCACACGTACGTCTACGCGGACTGCGCGGGACGCGCCGACGCGCTCGATCTCACCGGCCTCCAACACCCGCAGCAACTTGGCCTGCTGGCGAATGGGTATGTTTCCTATTTCGTCGAGAAAGATAGTGCCGCCATCGGCGAGTTCAAAGCGGCCGATGCGGTCGGAACGGGCATCGGTGAAGGCACCTTTAACATGTCCGAACAGTTCGCTCTCGAAGAGGCCTTCCGGCACGGCGCCCGTGTTTACCGAGACCATGAGGCGCTGCGCGCGCCGAGAGACGGCGTGCAGCGTCCGCGCCACAACTTCTTTTCCCGTGCCATGCTCACCCGTAATCAAAACATTCGCATCGGAAGGCCCGACGCGGGTGATGGCCTCAAGGACGGGTTGCATGAGCTGTGCCGTGGCAATGAACTCGGGACGTCCCTCAGCCTGCAACAGGCGATTTTGGGCAGCGAGGCGCTCCGCGCGCTGCAACGCCTTGCGGAGATCAACTTGCGCCCGCAGGATTGTCAGCAGCCGCTCGTTCTCCCAGGGCTTCTGGATGAAATCCCGCGCCCCACGGCGCATGGCTTCGACGGCCAATTCAATGTTGGCCCAGGCGGTCATCACAATGACCGGAATTGAATTGTCGAGGGCGACGATTTCAGAAAGAAGGTCGAGTCCCTCCTGACCTGAGGTCGTGTCCCGCGTGTAGTTCAAGTCGATGAGCAGAGCATCATAGGAACCCGTGGCCAGCGCATCGCGAACCAGCGCCGGCGATCTCGCGGTCTCGACTTCGTATCCCTGGGGGCGCAGGAGCAGTTCCAGGGCCTCAAGCACATGCTGCTGGTCGTCGGCCGCCAAAATACGAGGCCGCTCGAAACTGCCCTTCGCCGGGGTAACGGCCGGATGGGCTCCGGGTTTGGTGGAAGTCGGCATGGTCCTCTTACGGGGTCGCGGCGCTGATGGTATCACCAACCGTGCCGTTCACCGCGTTTTGAAGCTGGATTCCATTATGTTCCAAAGTCGCTCCGGTTGCCCGATCAAGTTCAACTTTTGCCTTAGCGAACACGGTCATCGCCGTGACCAGATCCAGTTCGGCGAGGGAGAGATCTTTCTGGGCGGATAGCGTCTGATAGCTGGAGCCTGCTCCCAGGTCCTGCTCTTTCTTGGTGATGTCGAACGTGCGCTGCGCGAGGTCGCGGCCTTTACGGGCGGCCGCGACGCGCGCAGCGGTTTGCTCGACCGAATACTGCGCGTTACGGACCTCGATGCGGACCTGCTTCTTCAGTTGTTCCAATCGCAGTTCGGCCTGCCGGTACTCGAGTTCCGATCTGTACTGGTCGGCTTTTGCGACCCGATTTCGCAGCGGGATGTTCAAGTTCAGTCCTACATAGTAATCGGGAGAAGAATTGTTGAACGTGTTGCGCAGGGCGCCTCCAAAGTCGACTGGCACGTTTGCGGTGCAGCCCTGGGTGCAGAGGGGATTCAAAGGGCCCGCCAACCCTGCCCCTGAATAGAAGGCCACCGCCGAAAGTGACGGCAACAAAGCATTCCGTGCCGCACGACGGCTGATTTGGCGATTCACCAGGTCGACGTCCGACTCTGCGAGTTCCGGCCGGCCCTTCAGGGCGGTAGCAGTCAAATCCTGGATGGACTGGGTGGTTTGAGGCTCCAAACTCTCTGTCCGGTCGGTGGGTACGACCGGAATTGCTTCAAGAATCGGATCATCCAAACTCTTCGTAATGGCATTCTTCATCAGCGTCTCCTGAAATTGGAGACTGGTCCGGGCGACGGTTAAATCTTGGTCACGCCGGGAAACCTCCGCCTCGGCACGCAGGACATCCATCTCGGGAATGCTCTGAAGTTGCAATTGCTTTCGGGCATTCTCAAGGGTTTGTTGAGCGAAAGCCGAAGATTTCTCGTTCACCTGCGTCTGTTCGTAAGCGCTCACCAGGTCCCAGTACATATTCTCGATCTGGGTGACGGTGGCAATCACCTGGTCCTTGAAGGCAATATCTGAGATCTTTTTATTGTTTCTTGCGATTCGCAAATAGCGCAGGTTCGGGCCGAAACCGAATCCAGCGAGGAGTTCCTGTTGAATGGCGATGCGGTACGCCGAGGTGAGCGTAGGAGACAGGGTGAAAAACGGGCTATTCGTCGTCTGGCGGGCATTGTTAAACGAGAAATTAATGCTGGTTCCAGTGGCAAAGGCCTGGGAGTAATTGACGTTAAATTGTCCGGTATTCAGCTGCAGCGACGGAACTCCGTAGACCGCTTGGTTGACGACCGGCGAAGTCTGATGCTCGTCTCCGCCGTTCGCGCTGATAAATGGATCGTAGGAAGACACGGCGGTCCCAGCGCCCAACGTGGACTGAACCAATCCGGACGCACCCGCTCCGGCTCCGCCGGCACCACCGGTCGTGCCGCCAGCACCCGCGCCTGGAGCTCCGGTGCCAAAGCCACCGACTCCACCGCCGGGAGTTCCCTGCAC
>ODAK010008801.1_pt1 | contig 10066 bp, 11 predicted proteins | sample 1539591 | NCBI WGS metagenome assembly ODAK01 (sample SAMEA3539303, study PRJEB22396) | soil metagenome | biome: tundra; feature: field; material: soil | place: USA | collected 2010-05 | depth 0.15 m | reverse complement strand
TGGCCCGCACCACGCCGGCCTCGTTCGTGGCCTTCGACCTCCTGGCCCTGGGCGATGACGATCTGCAGGGCGAGCCCTACGCCGTGCGCCGCCGGACCCTCGAGCAGGCGCTCGCTTCCTCCGCCCCTCCCGTCCACCTCACCCCGGTCACCACGCAACCGGACGTGGCCAGGGACTGGTTCTCACGGTTCGAAGGTGCCGGGCTGGATGGTGTGGTCGTCAAGGACGGCGAGCTCACGTACCAGCCGGACAAACGGGCCATGATGAAGGTGAAGCACGAGCGGACGGCGGACTGCGTCGTCGGGGGTTTCCGGTGGCACAAGTCCGGAGGCGTCGTCGGCTCCCTCCTCCTCGGCCTCTTCGACGAGGCCGGCGTGCTCCACCACGTGGGTGTTGCCTCCGGGTTCAGCGCCGCTCGGCGGACCGAGTTCGTCGACACCCTGGACCCCTACCGGAGCGACGCGGCCGAAGGTCACCCGTGGCTGGCCGAAGGCACCCCTGTCGGGCGTGTCCCCGGTGGCCAGAGCCGCTGGAGCGCGGGCAAAGACCTCAGCTGGGAGCCCATACGCCCCGAGTTGGTGGTGGAGGTCGCCTACGACCACCTCCAGGTCGACCGCTTCCGGCACGCGACGTCCTTCGTCCGCTGGCGTCCGGACAGGGAACCGGATTCGTGCACCTATGTCCAGTTGGACACGCCGGTGCCCACCGAACTGGACGAGGTCTTCGGTACCCGCGGATGACCTGAACAGCTGCAGAAGTCGGCCGTCGTCAGGAAGGCGGATGCGATCTGCCGCTGGCGACTTCGTCGACGAGATCGGCCACCGAGGCCACGATCCTCCCCGGCCGGAATGGGAACCGATCGATCTGGGACTCATCGGTGACACCGCTCAGTACAAGGATGGTAGACAGCCCCGCCTCGATGCCAGCAACGATGTCGGTATCCATGCGGTCCCCGATCATGACCGTGGTCTCGGAATGCGCTCCCAGGGAGTTGAGGGCTTCCCGCATCATGAGAGGGTTCGGCTTCCCGATGAAGTAGGGCGCTACTCCGGTAGCCCGCTCGATAAGGGCGGCCACCGAACCTGTGGCCGGGAGGATTCCGTCGAGTGAGGGACCAGTCGCGTCAGGATTGGTAGCGATGAATCGGGCACCGGTATCGACGAGCCGGATGGCCCGGGTGATGGATTCGAAGCTGTACGTCCGGGTCTCACCGAGGACGACGTAGTCAGGCCGCTGGTCGGTCAGGACGTAGCCGACCTCGTGGAGAGCAGATGTGAGCCCAGCTTCTCCGACGACGAAGGCGGTGCCGTTCGGTCGCTGGGAATCGAGGAAGGCTGCTGTGGCTTCGGCCGACGTCCAGAGGGACTCGGCCGGCACGTCGAGCCCCAGGTTGCGGAGCCGCGCCGAGAGATCCCGGGCGCTGTAGATCGAGTTGTTGGTCAGGACCAGAAAGGGGTGTCCGCCGGCAGCCAGTGCCCCGAGGAAGGCGTCGGCGCCTGGGATCAGCTGACCTTCATGGACGAGCACCCCATCCATGTCGCACATCCACGAGACTGGCAAGGGTCGATCCGACACCCTCCCATGCTCCCACGTGGTCAGCCCCGTAGGCAGGTTCGGAGACTCCATCGACACGATCGTTCACTCGGTCGACCGATGTCGAAGTGCCCTTGTCGTGTTCAACGCAATAGCGACGATTGCCATGAGGGCGGGGATGATGAACAGGGCCGTGCGCAGTGTCGTCGTTGCTGCGATTCCACCGATGAAGACAGGGCCCACCACGAATCCCGCCCAGCCGCAGCCGGCCACCGCGGCCACCGCTTTGCCGGTGTCGACGTTGCCGATCGCTCCCGCCGCGCTGAGAATCATCGGGACGACACCACCCACGCCCACGCCGAGCAGAGCGAATCCGAGCACCACGCTGAGGGGGTTATCGATCACGAGTCCGACGGCGAACCCGAGGGACGCTATGGCGGCGAGCAGCGGAAGCAAGCGATAGGCAGTGAACCTGGTGAAGAGCCAATTGCCGGAGAGCCGGATAGCCAACATGGCAAAGGCGTAGACCGCAAAGGTCATTCCGGCCACCAGGGCAACGGCATGCAGTGAGTTGTGGAGATAGACGGCCGCCCAGTCGGCCGCGGCACCTTCGCACAGCATGTCGGCGAAGGCGATTCCTCCGAGCACGATGACCCCACCCTTCAGAAGACCGCCCCGATCGGGCGTGGGCTCCGAGGATTGAGAGGCGGTGTCCACTCGAGCGTCGGGAAGCATCCGGGTCGTGAGCCATCCCACGATCAGGAGGCACGGAATGGCCAGCACCAGCAGTTGGGGGCTCAGCGAGAACCCCAGCCAAACCGCAACAGCACCGGTAACCGCACCGAAGAGGGCGCCGACACTCCACGAGCCGTGGAAACCAGGCATCAGTATGCGGCCCGAGAACCGTTCGACGGTGATCGCCTGGGTGTTCATCGACACGTCGAGCATGCCCAGGAAGAAGCCCCAGAGAAGAAAGGCTACGAAGAACGTGTCCAATGACCGGGTAAGCCCCACTACTGGTCCCGCTACGCAGTAGCCGACCAGCGCGAAACGCACCAGCAGCGGACTCCCCCTCTTGTCAGCAGCCGGCCGGCCAACACCAATGCGAGTACCGATCCGACGGGCGCCCCCAGCAAGGCGAGTCCGAGCCTGCCGTTGCTCAGGCCGAGGTTCTGTTGCACCCGGGGGATATGGGCAGTCCAGGAGGCGAAGAGGAAGCCCTGCACGAAGAACACGGCGATCACGGCCAGGCGAGGCCATCGATCAGCCGGTTCCCGTGGCGGCTGACAGTTGGCCGGGACCGTCCTCAGACGCAGCGTACGTCGACTCCCGCTTGCCGCAGGTCGTCCACTGCCTGACTGTCGGCGTCGCTGTCGGTGAGAACGATGTCGATGTCATCGAGGTCGCACACGTGGCCAAATGCCACCCGTCCCAGCTTTGAGGAATCTGCAACGACGATGACCCGCTGTGAGGCCTGCGCGGCGGCCCGCTTCACCGCTGTCTCGGCGAGTAGGTGTGTTGTGACGCCCGCCTTGGCGTCTATGCCGCACGGACCCATCACGCACGTATCGAATCGGAGCTGCGAGATCGAGGGCTGCGTCAGACTTCCCGTCAACGACAACTCACCAGGGCGGACTTCACCACCCGGGAGAAGGAGCTTGATACCTGGGCACTCGTGAAGCTCGAAGACGGGTCGGAGAGCGAGCGGCATGACGGTCATCCGCCGGTTACGGAGTGCTCGGGCCACCTCCATCGCAGTGGTCCCACCGTCGAGGATGACCGTCTCCCCATCGGCCAAGAGATCGGCGGCGGCAGCACCGATGGTTGCCTTGGCTTCGCTGGACTCGAGGGCCCGAATACCGTACGGGGTCTCTTCGGCGCTGAGGAAGACGCTCACCGCTCCCCCGTGCACCCGTCGCAGGCCTCCGCTGCGCTCCAGGACCTCGAGGTCTCGACGTACGGTCATCTCAGAGCAGTCGAGTGCCGCAGCCAACTCTCTGACCGACACCGGACTGCGTTGGCGAAGAGCCTGCATGACCGTCTTGTGCCGTATTTGCACATCCATTGTGTTCAATCTACCATTATTTCTGTGACTTTACCCGAGGACACCGATCGATCTCCGGTTCGAGCGGTGGTCTTCGATCTGGGCGGCGTACTTATCGACTGGGACCCTCGGCACCTCTACCGCAAGCTGTTCTCGCACGAAACGGAGATGGAAGCGTTTCTTGCCGACGTCTGTTCGCCGGCATGGCATGCGCCCCATGATCGGGGCACCTCGACTGAGGTGTCATGCGCTGATCTCGCCTCGAGGTACCCGGAGCACTCCGAACTGATCTGGGCATGGTCGAAACGGAGTGACGAAATGATCGGCGGCGCTTTCGCTGAGTCCGTCGAGATTCTCCAGGAGGTCAAGGGCACAGGGCTGCTTTGTTATGCCTTGACCAATATGGAGGCAGAAACGTATCCACACCGCCTCGAGCGTTTCCCGTTTCTCGGTTGGTTCGACGGCACCGTCGTCTCCGGTCGGGAAGGGGTGATGAAACCCGATCCCATCATCTTCCTTCGACTGCTCGAGAGGTTCTGCCTGGCACCCGAGAACACGCTGATGATCGACGACACGCAGGAGAATCTCGACACGGCCAGCGAGTTGGGGTTCCAGACCATCCTCTTCGACTCGCCTCGACAACTTCGAACCGAACTCGAGGGCATGGACGTGCTGCCCCTACGCGCGCCTTCCTCCCATGAGAGCGGCCGACGAAGTCGCAGTTGGGAGTCCGGCAGTACGCCCTGACGCGCGAGCTGAAACGGGAGGTGGGAATCTGACAGCATCCGACCCATCCTCAGCTGATGAGGACGGGGGTGCTGCCAAGACAGCCGACGCGAACGCGCAATGAGCCCGCATGATCGACTGACTGATCCCGTAGAATCGGGAAGCAAAGCTGATCCCGTTCCCGACGAGGCCCCACGTGAACGACTATCCCAAGTCAATTGTCCCCGTGAATCATGTCGAACCGGTCCCGAGACGGATCCGGGCCACCTTGGGGAGTGCAGTGGTGATCGACTCGCGGAGTGCCCTGTACGTGTGGGAGTGGCCCGTCTACCAGCAGTACTACATCCCGTTCGCCGACATCGATCCCGAAATCCTCATCGACGAAGAGCACGAAGAGCATCTGCGGCGAGGGACGACTCGGCGGCTCGGGGTGCGAGCAGGGTCAGAGGAGCGTCGAGGTGTGGCCCACCACTACATCGCGTCGGATATCGAAGGGATCACCGGGAAGGTCCGCTTCGATTGGTCGGCAATGGACAGCTGGTTCGAGGAGGAGGAGCAGGTATTCGTACACCCTCGAGATCCCTACTCTCGGGTCGACGCCCTGCGGTCGGATCGCTTAGTCAGGATCGAGCTGGAAGGTCCAATCCTCGCCGAATCGTCCCGCACGGTCATGGTGTTCGAGACTGGATTGCCGACGAGGTACTACTTCGATCGCTTGGACGTTCATTTCGACCACCTTCGGCCGAGCGAGACGGTGTCCTCCTGCCCGTACAAAGGGACGACGAGCGCCTACTGGTCGGCGGCTGTCGGCGAATCGACAGTTCCCGATATCGCCTGGGCGTACGACTTTCCGACCCGACAGCTCTCGCCGATCGCCGGTCTGGTGGCGTTCTACAACGAGAAGGTCGATGTCACCGTCGACGGGACTCACCTGGAGCGACCTGACACCCATTTCTCGTAGCGGCGGTCGAAGAGACACGATGGAGGAGACGGCATGACCGAGGGACCCATCCGACTTGATGAAATCACCCGGGGGGCTGTTGCTTCTGGCCGGCTGGTCCATCTGGCCACCATCAACCCGGACGGCACCCCGCAGGTGACATGTATCTACGTCGGCTGGGACGGGGACGAGATCGTTGCCGGCCATCTCGCGGATCATCTGAAACTCAGGAATATTCGGCGCGATCCGCGTGTGACCCTTTCAGTTGAGTCGGACGTCGAATTCGAAGGCTTCAGCCCGTACCTGGTGATCAAGGGCGTTGCTCGAGTGGAAGAAGGCGGAGCGGTGCCGTTACTCCGGCGGATAACCGACGGCCAGTTCCCCCCGCCCGGAGACGGCTTTCCTGACGGATACGTAACGCGAATCTCACCTCGGAAACTCTCAGGTACGGGCCCCTGGGGTCTCGCCGGCTGAAGCGACGCCGTGGCCCTGGTGTCACGCCATCACTGAAGTCAGACTCCTCTTCACCCGCCTGAGCTGGATGTTTGAAGAAATCGAAACGAAACGGTTGCGTTCTGTTCTTCGACCAGTTACTGTGAACTGGACGGAACGGTTTCGTTCCCTTTTCGAGAGAGTTCAGGACATGGCCATCACCGAGACGCCGAGTACCGAGTCTGAGGATCGACCTCTCGGATCCCGGGCCGCCGTCAGGCGCCAGGCGATCCTGGAGGCCGCCATCTCCCTGTTGATGGAAGTGGGCTACGACCGCATGAGCATGGATGCACTCGCCGAGCGTGCCCGTGCCGGTAAGGCCACCATCTACCGACACTGGGCCGGCAAGGCCGAAGTCGTGGTCGAGGCCATCCGCTGCCGCAAGTGTGACGACTTTGCCGCACCAGCGGACACCGGGTCGGTGCGCGGTGACCTGATTGCGATGCTCCAACACGGCCGCGAGTCCTTTACCGAGGAGGACGCGGGCCTCCTCATCGGGATGGTCTCGGCGATGCACCACGACCAGGAGCTGGCCGACCTGATGCGCCAACAGATGTCCGAGGCCAAGCAGGGTCTGTACGACGAGATCGTGTCGCGCGCCGTCCAGCGCGGCGAGCCTGTCTCGTTGAGCGCCGCGCCAGTGGCCAACGAGGTCGGTTCTGCACTCTTCTTCAACCGGGTCGCCATGGGCAGTGGTGAGATCGACGACGCCTTCATCCTCCACATGGTGGATGACGTCATCCTTCCGCTGCTCCGCGGCTGACCCAACTCACCCGCACCACCGACGGGTAGGCGGCCCCCCCCCACGGACCTGTCTGCCGCCTCACTATCCACGCTGTTCCGCCCTTCCCCCGGGCATCCGCATTCCCATTTTTCACGACCCTCCACCCCCCCAAGGAGAACCCATGACCACCGTGACCGACTCGATCGGACCACCGATACATCTCAATCCACGGGAGGCAGATCCCAAGCGCTGGGCCGCCCTGGCTGTCATCGCCGTCGCCCAGCTCATGGTGGTGCTCGATGCCTCCATCGTCACCATTGCCCTTCCGTCGGCCCAGAGGTCGCTGCACATCTCCACCGATAACCGCCAGTGGGTGCTGACCGCCTACACGCTCGCCTTCGGCGGCCTGCTGCTGCTCGGTGGACGGATCGCCGACTACGTCGGCCGCAAGCGCATGTTCATCATCGGCCTGCTCGGTTTCGCAGGTGCTTCGGCACTCGGCGGTGTGGCCGTCAATGCCACCATGCTGTTCGGGGCCCGAGCCTTGCAGGGTGCCATGGCCGCCATGCTCGCCCCGGCCGCTCTCTCCCTCATCACCGTGACCTTCACCGAGGTGAAGGAGCGGGCCACCGCCTTCGGCGTCTACGGAGCCATCTCGGGTGGCGGTGCGGCCATCGGTCTGATTATGGGCGGCATCCTCACCCAATACGCCTCATGGCGCTGGTGCCTCCTGGTCAACGTCCCGATCGCCATCGTCACGGCGGTCTTCGCGGTGTCGATCGTCCGGGAGAGCAAGGCCCACGGCAACACCAGCTACGACATTCCGGGGGCGGTCACGGTCACCGCCGGCCTGGTCTCCCTGGTCTACGGCTTCACCCAGGCCGCCCAGCACGGCTGGACCTCTACCAGCACGCTGGCGTACCTCGGCATAGCTGCGGTGCTGCTGGTGGCCTTCGTGGTCATCGAGCTCCGGACCAAGAATCCGCTCCTGCCGATGCGGGTCGTCCTCGACCGCACCCGCGGTGGCTCGTTCCTGAGCTCGCTCATGGTGGGATCGGGGCTGATGTCGATGTTCCTCTTCCTCACCTACTACTTCCAGGGGAACCTGGGGTACTCGGCCCTGAAGACCGGGTTCGCCTTCCTACCCTTCTCAGCGGGCATCATCCTGGCCGCCGGGGCGTCGTCGAAGATCATCCCCCGCACCGGTCCCAAGCCGGTCATGGTGCTCGGGTTCACTGGGGCGGCACTCGGCCTGGCGTGGTTGACCCAGATCGGTGCCCACACCTCCTTCGCGTCCCACGTCCTTCCTGCGGAGATCCTCATCAGTGTGGGCATGGGTCTGGCATTCGTTCCCATGAGCAGCACAGCCCTGTTCGGGGTGCCGTCCCACGATGCCGGGGTGGCCAGCGCCACGCTCAACACCACCCAACAGATCGGTGGGTCGCTCGGGACAGCCCTGCTCAACACCGTCTTCGCATCGACCACGGCTGCCTACCTCGCCACGAGGATCGGCACCCCCGCGGTTCGCGAAGCGGCGCAGATCCACGGTTACACCGTCGGATTCGCCATCGGAGCGGTATTCCTGGCCATCGCCGCTCTGTCCGCCGGCTTCCTGATCAATGCCAAGCGGGAGGACATGGCTGCGATGGACACCATGTCGCTCGCTCCGGCCTGAGCCGTCGGCCCGATGATCCGCCGGCGCTGGGCACTGCAAGATCCCGGACTGTGTCCCCAGCAGCATGAGCTGAGCCCCTGCCCAAGTGGTCACGATCCAAATCGAACGTGGGCAGAGGTAACGTGGCCAGGCACATTCGCGACCGGACGTCCGGAGGACCCATGAGCATCGATGCACTCACTCAGGCTCAGCACCGTGGCTCGGCTGATCTTCCATTTGTGGAGACGGGTGGCGGCAACAAACTCAAGGTGATCCAGGTTGACGTGGCCGAGGGACTCTGGATCGTGGAGAACATCTTCCAGGCCGGCTACGCGGTCCAGACCCACCGCCACACAGGGCCGGTCTACGGCTACACGGTTTCCGGTGCCTGGAGGTACCGGGAGTACGACTACGTCAACCGGGCCGGTTCGTTCCTGTTCGAGCCCGCCGGATCCGTGCACACCCTCGAGTGCATCGAGAATGACACGCAAGTCTGGTTCCAGATGTACGGGGTCAATCTCAATCTGGGCGCTGACGGCAGCATCGAAAGCGTCTTCGACGGCCCCGGCACACTCGAGGCGTACTACGCACTGTGCGAGGCCGAAGGCTTTCCGCGACCCGATGTGCTGGTGAGCTGAAGTGGGAGCTCTGTCGGTCGGGCCCGCTACGGCGCAGCAGGCCGGTGGGCCTGGCTGAGTTGGCGTTTGCGCACCTTGCCGTTGTGGTCGCGAGGGAGCTCATCGACCAACTCCCACTCCTTGGGGACCTTGTACCTGGCCAGTCGGGCGCCCACGTACTCCGCCAGTTCGGCCGGGTCCACCTCGGTGCGCAGCTGGACCATCGCCTTCAGGCGCTCGCCGTCCCGTTCGTCGGGGATGCCGAAGACGGCACAGTCCACCACGGCGGGATGTTCGAACAGCACCTCCTCGATCTCGCGGGGCGCGATGTTGACCCCGCCCCACAGCACCATGTCCGACACCCGGTCGGTGATGGTGAGATAGCCGTCGCCGTCGAGGAAGCCGATGTCGCCCACCGTGAAGGCGTCGTCGCGCCAGGCCCGCTCGGTCGCCTCTGCATCGTTGCGGTAGCTGAACCGCTGTGGACCGGCCGGTCGGATGTAGACCAGCCCGGGCTCACCGGTCGCCACCGGTGCCCCCTCCTCATCGAGGATCCGGATCTCCACCCCGGGCCACGGGCGGCCCACGCTGCCGGGGCGGGCCCGCCACTCCTCTGGGGAGATCTTGGTGGCGCCCCCCTCGCTCGCCCCGTAGAGCTCGTGGATTCCGGCGTGGGGGAAGGCCTCCATCATCTTGAACTTCACGGCCACGGGGCAGGGGGCGGCGGCGTGCACGATGAGGGCCAGGCTGGCGAGGTCCATGGCCGCCCGATCCTCCTCGGGTAGCTCGAGGATCCGGATGAAGTGGGCAGGCACCATGAACGTGCGGGTCCCCCGGTGCCGCTCCACTTCCTCCAGCCACGACCGGGCCTCGAACTGCTCGGTCACCACGGTGGTGGCCCCGACGTAGAGAGCGCAGAGGGACCAGCCCAGGTGGGAGGCGTGGTAGGCCGGGCCGCTCATCACGTAGACGTCGTCCTTGGTCCACCCCCACAGAGCGACCTGCCCCTCCATGGCCCGCCGGCGTCCCTCGTCCGCGGACATGGCGGCATGGACCACGCCCTTGGGACGGGCCGTGGTGCCCGATGTGTAGAACATCAGCTCTGGTCCGCCGCCGGTGTCGCCATCGGTGAGCGGCTCCGCCCCGTCCACCGCGTCCTCATAGCCGGCACCGACCACCAGGGATGGGACGGTGTGTTCGGCCAGCGCGGCGGCCAGGTCCTCAGCCAGGTCGCGGTGTCCCACCACCACCGACGCGCCGGCGTCGGCCAGGATGTAGGCCAACTCGGCCGACCTCAGGTGCCAGTTCACCGGCAGGAACGGGGCGTCGAGCATGG
>ODAK010008797.1_pt1 | contig 10067 bp, 6 predicted proteins | sample 1539591 | NCBI WGS metagenome assembly ODAK01 (sample SAMEA3539303, study PRJEB22396) | soil metagenome | biome: tundra; feature: field; material: soil | place: USA | collected 2010-05 | depth 0.15 m | reverse complement strand
ACATCGGGATTTCCGGAATCAGAAGAATTCCATGCCGGTCGGCATAGTCCAGAAGAAGTTCGTGTTGCGGATAGTGCACTGGTCGAGTCAGCCGAACATGCAACTTCTCGAGCGTGTCGTAATCATCTTTGATGGTCCCCGCAGTTTCGGCCAGTCCTTCCCATGGCGAATCTTCGTGCCGCGTCATCCCGGTAAGGCGCACCTGTTCGCCGTTTAGAAATAAATGACGGTCGCGGATTTCGATGGTTCGCAACCCGAAACTGTCCTCGCGTGTATCGAGGAGCCGACCGTGCGCGTCACGAAGTTCCACGGCCATCCGATAGAGGGCAGGGTGGTCGAGGTCCCACGGTTCCGGGTGCGCGATGGATAAGTTGAGTTGGACTGTGGAAGCGCCTGGGATAGCCGTAACGGTTGCTGTTTCTGGCTTGCCCACGACCTCTCCCCTGGGAGAGTAGATGGTTGAGGTTACTTGAAAACCATTCTTGCCTCGCGAAACATTGTCCAGAAACACCGCGCTCGTGACCTGCGCTTCCTTCCCAGCGATCATACTTGTGATCCGCTGGCGCCGGATTAGCCCATCCTGGTTGATCGCGAGCCATACATCGCGCACCAAGCCGCCGTAGTGCCACCAGTCGTACCAAATACGGTGACCTTCCCGGAGGCGAAGCGCGAGCCCGGGTATGGTCTGTGCCGTGGGACGATTATCCAGTTCGACAGCGATAAAGTTGTCGCCCGGACGCAGGGTAGAAGAAATGTCAAACCAGTAGGGTGTGTGCCCTCCCTCATGTGCTCCCAACAGCTTGCCATTCAGCCAGACACGGCTTTTGTAGAAGGTGGCTGCGAAATGTAGCTCAACGTGCTGGCCACGAACTGCCGGGCTCAATACCTTAAGGTTCGGAAGTACCACGCGACGCCCTCGTAGTCGTCATATTTGCCGACATTCCAGGTGTGCGGCACACGCACGACTTCGGTTCCGGGCGGCAGGGTTGTGTTCCATCCTTGCGTTTCGCCTTCTTCATTACGATCAATACGGAAACGCCAGCTGCCGTTGAGATCCACCCTCGTGGACGCATGCAGGGGAAGGGCTAGCATCGTAGCGAAAACCAGACACAGCGTGACGGGAACGACCGTGAAAAGAGGGCGACCTTCTCGTGGTGACATAGCAAACTCCTTATCAGTTGGGCGTTTGGGAGGGATCGTGGTTCTCAAACCCTGGGCCCACCTATTGCATCTGCTCCAGCGATAGTCAAGGATCGTTTGATCGAATGGTGGGATATATCGATCATATTGGTGCTCTATATGGCACTAATAATTATGCGCACTGCGAACTTCAACCCGGACGCAAGACTCCCCGTCACGCGTGGTGCGGGAAGGGCGAATGAAGCATTGACACCTCAGTCTTGACCTGTCCGCTGCTGCGTCGCCGAACTCGGACAGCAAGAGCAGGAGCAGCTCGCGGCCGGTGCGCGAGACTTTGTCAGACTCGAATGACTCTGACTCCATTCCGGGTGAACGCCGCAACCATTTCATCGGAAGCGCCTGCATCCGTGACGAGCACATCCACATCCTCGATCGGGCAGATCAAAGACGGGGTGACAACGCCGAGCTTGCTGGAATCAGCCACCACGATCACCTGCTTCGCTTGTTTCACCATGGCGCGAAACGTGAGCGCTTCGTCCGACTCGTTAGTGGTTGTTCCACGCTCGGCATCGATTCCGGAGACGCTGAGAAACAGCTGGTCGAGAAAAATGTCGCCAAGGAAATTGATGGCGGCGGCTCCGATCAGGGAAAACGACCAGGGCCAACGAACGTAGCCTCCCGTCAAATGGATCTTGAGCCCTGGCATATTGCAGAGCTCCATGCCGATGTTGACGGCGTTCGTTACGACTGTGAGGTTGTTGCGATGACGCAAGCTTCGCGCCACCCAGGTGGTTGTGGTGCCCGCCGTCAGACCGATGGTTTCATTCTCTTCGATCAATTCAGCGGCGGCAACGCCGATATGCCGTTTTTCCCTCACAAAGCGATGTTGACGAGTTTGAAACGCCGCGTCGTAGCGAAACGGTTCATACAGCAGTTCCTGCACGAGAGCCGCTCCTCCGTGGGTTCGCCGGATCAGTCCCTGAGCTTCGAGGAGCGTCAGGTCCCGCCGGATGCTGGGAGCCGACGCGTGCAAGGAGGCGATCAGTTCTCCCACGGTCACTGAGCCCTTGTGCAGCAGCAGTTTCAGAATTCGATCAGTGCGGTGCTTTTGGCGAGCAGACATGGGTTATGTGCTTGGCGGGCACGAGGATATGGCTATCCGCGCCCCCCAGGGAAAACTCCAACCAAACGGTACGAGCCTTTCATCGTAACCCGACCGGAAACAGCTGGCGAGCGCACTCGTCAAATCACGGCCGAGTCCAACCCTACCTGGTATCACGAACGCTCACATAAATATTCCATATGGTGGAGAAAACTGTCAATGTACTGATCGTTTCATGCATTCGCGATCATTTTATGCTTGACAAAGGACAAGTAGTAGGCGCAGATTCTTTACGCAAAGTTTTTCAGTGCGGCCTTCCCCGGTGTACAACCAGCCCTTGGCTCTGGAGCACGCCAAGGTCAAGGTAGGGCCTTTGGGGGAATGGCGTTGACTTGGAGTCCGACAAGAGTTTTGACGCGGGAGACGCAGAAATCAAACACGCCAGTCTGTTCTGCGGACCGTGCTGATCCGTTCTCAGGGAGATAAGGAGATAACAAGATGAATCCGAGAATCCACACCAGATCCTCTGGCCTGTACTGTCTTTTGTTGTGTGTCATAGTGGCTTTGGCATGTCTGCTGACGGCTCCACTTCAAGCTCAGAATTCGCAGGGGACGATTCTCGGCCACGTTGTGGACCCTTCCGGAGCGGTGTTGGCCAAGGCCACCGTGACCATTACCAATGTAGCCACCTCGGTCGCGACCACGACCACGACGAGCTCGGTTGGCGACTTCGTGTTCGTCAACGTAATTCCGGGCAACTACGACATCGTCGTCGAGGCATCGGGGTTCAAGAAGGCTCATGCGGTCGCGGTTCGGCTCGACGTCGATGCCACGCTGCGCCAGGATTTCAAGCTGGAGGTTGGCACCTTCCAGGAGGTCATGACGGTCAGCACCGACACGCAGATGGTGCAGACTGACAACGTCACCTCGGGCGAAGTGATTTCCAGCAAATTGATCGATGCGCTGCCAATCTCAGGCCGCGACTTCACCAACCTGCTGCGCATTCAAGCGGGCGTCACTGAAGTACAGGGCAGTTCGACGCTGTACTGGGCGCAGCATGGCCTAAATAGTGACTTCACATCGGTCAGTGTGAACGGATCACGCACCGAGTCGGTGAGCTACTTGGTTGACGGCATCTCCGACAATGACCAGTACTTCTCGACAGCGAACAACATCCCCAGTTCCGGCGCGATCGAAGAGTTCAAAGTGCAGAATGGCCTGTACTCGGCCGAGTACGGCCAAGGGTCGGCCCAGGTGAACGTAGCCATCAAGAACGGGGCCAATCAGTTCCATGGCTCGGTTTATGACTATCTGCAGAACGATGTGTTCGATCTGCAGAATCCCATGAATGTCTACGACAAGGTGGTTTATGGGATTCCATTGCCGCGCAAAAACTCCTTAAAGCAGAACCAATACGGTTTTAACTTGGGCGGTCCGTTATGGATTCCGAAGCTCTACAACGGGCACAACAAGACCTTCTTCTTCTATGCCTATGAAGCCGGCCGCCGTCGGTCGTCCGGCACCGCTAGTGCCTTGGTGCCAACCGCGGCAGAGCGCACGGGTGATTTTTCGGACTGGCGCGACCAGAACGGCAACCTGGTTCCGCTCTACGATCCGACTACCGAGACAGGCGGCGATCCCACGACCCGCCAACCCTTTGCGGGAAATCAGATCACGAGCGGCATCAGTACGATTGCGCAGAACTACATGAATTTGTTGCCCTTGCCGAACAAATCCGTGGCCAATATGGCGGCCTGCGCGCAAAGCGGGTCCGGTAGCTGCAACAACTACGTGGGCACCCTGCACAGACCCTACGATACCAACAACCACACTTTTCGTGTGGATGAGAACGTGGGCCAAGACAACCGGTTCTATGTCACCGGAATCCTGGGCGACCAGCTCTACCACAATCCCAGCATCATGCCCCTTACAGGTGAACTCAAGTCCCAGAAAAACCAATTGCTGGGCTTCAACTGGCAGCACACCATTACCCCTACCATGTTCAATCAGTTCCGCTTGGGCTACAACTGGATGACGTGGCGGAACGGATCAGACTCGACCGGTGGCACGAACTACGGCAAGCAACTCGGCTTTACCAACGTGCCTGACATTCCCGCTCTATGGGGTGTCCCCAACATTGTCTACAACGGCTTCCAGCCGATTGGAAACACGAACTCCGGCTGGACACAGAAAGAGAACAATTACCAAGTCGTAGAGAACCTGAAGTGGGTTCTCGGCCGGCACACGCTCACGATGGGGGCCGACATTCGCCGCTATATGCTCGCCATGGTCGCCGCTTTTGGTTCTACCGGCCAGGTTAATTTCGACGGCTCGTATACCGGCTTTGATCCAGTCCTTTCGGCGAACAGTCAATACCAGACACCAGGTGCGGGAAGTTCAATCGCGGACTTTTTGCTGGGCAACCCCATTGGTGTCGCCGGGCCCGCGCCGGGCGGTTCGGACCGCTTCGACGTTCGTGCCACCAACTGGAACTTCTTCTTCCAGGATGACTTCCGTGTCACCCCGAAGGTGACGCTAAACCTTGGTCTGCGATACGAGATTCCACCTGCTTTTCACGACATCTTCAGTAGCGGAGCGCAGCTGGATATGACCAACGGCGGCGGATTCTTGTGGGCGAATAAGAACACGGTGGCCCAGATCCAGGCGCAGCCGGGGTATCTTCCAAACCTGGCGCGCTGCTGCGTGGACAACAAGCTGACACCGCCCGACCACAAGGACTTTGCTCCTCGCATTGGAATCTCATGGCGCCCGCTCGACACCGACCGCTTTGTGGTTCGCGCCGGGTACGGTATCTTCTACGATCTGCAGAATCAGTGGTATCAGCTCACCACCTACGACAACATCAGCACCTACATCGGAGCGTCGGCCTTCTATCCCACTTCCACCGGGGCTACGAACGCGGCGCCTAATCCTTTGGGCACCCTCTGGTTGCCCTCCACGCTCGATTACTCATTTTTCACGGCGAACCCGTACTGGGTCCCGTACCCCCAAATCAACTGGCCCAAGAACCGTAGCCCCTATAACCAGCAATGGAATCTGGGCACGCAATACGCTCTCAATCAGAACCTGTTGCTCGATATCAGCTACGTCGGTAGCCACTCCTACCGGCAACCCGGATATTGGTACTACAACGCAGCCACCATGCCTGCGATTGATGATCCATGTGACCGGTACCGGACCGTGCAAGAGGCAGCGGGCGACCCCACCTGTGCCAACGATCCAAACTTCATTCCCGCTCTTGCTCGGAATCAGTTCCCGAACATCAGTTCCCACGCTTACTCGTTGGCAAACCTGTTCAGCGGCAACTACAACTCGCTGCAGGTACGCTTGAATCAGCGCTTCTCGCACGGCTTGCTGTACCAGTTGAACTACACCTGGTCGCGCACGCTGGATAACGTTTCGGCCATCAATAACATCCCCACGGGATCGCTTACGCTGCAAAACAACAACTGTTTCTCCTGCGACTACGGGCCGGCATCGTTCGACCAGACCAACCGCTTCGTCGGCAGTGGTTCGTACGAGCTGCCCGTCGGCAAAGGCCGCAAATGGTCGCTTGGTCCGGCCAACTGGGTCCTGGGCGGATGGAATTTCAGCGGCATCTATACCGTTGCCTCGGGCATGCCCGAGACGTTGTTTGCGGGATTCGGCGGGATCGGAGAGGACGGTGTGCGCGCCGACATTCGTCGTCCCAACCAGGTGGGTAATCCGAATGCTCCCGTATTCGGATCGCTGGATCCCAACGTGTACCAACAAGCCAACTTCAAAAGCAACGTCTTCCACTGGTTCAATCCGGCGGCCTACGCTGCACCGGCCGGAAATCAGTACGGTACGGCAGGGCGCAACAGCATTCGTCAGCCTTACTTCATGCGGGGCGACATCACTTTGGCGAAGACCTTTCCGATCACAGAGCGCCAGAACTTCCAGTTTCGTCTGGAAATCTTCAACGTCTTCTCGCTGTGGCACTCGAACATCAACGGCGGACCGAACGGCGGCGGCGGCATCCAGGGCAACCAGCAGGCTGGCAACTTCGGTTCTTTGGTCGGGTACAACTACGATTCCAGCGGTCAGCTGCTGCCGGAGTCCCAGCAGTCTGGTTTGCGACAATTGTGGAATCCGCGGACGATCCAGATGACGGCGTAGTACACTTTTTAGAGCGTCAGCTCCTCCCCGTCGCATAGAGCCGGATGTTGTTAAGCGCAACATCCGGTTTTTGCGGGCCAGAGAATGCAAAACGGTTTTGTCCTTGAAATCTGCGTGGAATCGGTGGACCACGCCGTCGCGGCGGCGCGCGGCGGCGCTCACCGTATTGAGCTCTGCAGTGACTTGTCGTCCGGGGGAATCACTCCCAGCGCGGGATTAATGCAAACCGCTCGCCGCCATGTGAGCGTTCCCATCCATGTTCTGATTCGCCCTCGGGCCGGCGATTTTTGTTACTCCGATCATGAACTTGAGATCATGCGCAACGACATCCATGCTGCCAAGCAGTTCGGTATGGATGGCATAGTGTTGGGAATACTGCACGAAAGCACTCGTGTTGACATCGAGCGTACGAAAACTTTGGTGGAATTGGCGCGCCCTTTGCCTGTAACTTTCCATCGGGCATTCGATGCCTCAGAGAACCTGGAAACATCACTGGAAGAGGTCATCCAGACAGGTGCATCCCGCATCCTGACCTCCGGAGGCCAGCCGTGCGCCACGGACGGGCTTTCGACGCTGGCGCGGCTGGTGCAAGCGGCAAGGGGGCGGATTCTCCTCATGCCTTGTGGCGGCATCAATGCCGAAAATGTTGTGCGCATTGTTCGGACAACGTTGGCTCAAGAGTTCCATACTTCAGTGGGAACATCTCGTCCGGGTTCAACGAGTAGTGGCAATGGGTTGTCTCACGGCACGCGTGCAGTTCGCTCCAGCCTTCAATCCGCTATATTTGAGGGCACAGTTGCGAAACTAGTGAGTCTGCTTGGTAATGTTTCTCATGATGAATGTGTGAACTAGACTTATTTCTATCGCTGAGAGTATGAAAAAGACCTGCGGGTTTCACAAAACTGCTATCGTGCGCTCAATGATCATGCTGTGCGCAACGCTTTCGTTGGCACAGAACTTCACGGATGTGAAACCCAGCCCGCAACAGGTCGCTTGGCAGGATCTGGAAATCGGCGCGATCATTCATTTCGGTCCGAACACGTTTATGGATCGGGAGTGGGGAGACGGCACAGCGGATCCGTCGGTGTTCAATCCGGCTAATGTGGACCCCGAGCAGTGGATGCGGGCCGCCAAATCCGCCGGAATTAAGTATGTTGTCTTCGTCGCTAAACATCATGACGGTTTCTGCCTGTGGCCGACTGCAAAGAGCCAGTACAGCATCAAGTCCAGTCCTTGGAAAGGAGGCCATGGAGATCTGGTCCGGGATGTTGCGACCGCTGCTCGCAAGTATGGGCTGAAGTTCGGTATTTATCTTTCGCCATGGGATCGCCACGAGCCGGAATACAAGGACAGTGCCGCCTATGACGGTTACTACCTGGCGCAGCTGAACGAGTTAGTCACAAGTTATGGCGAGTTAGTCGAGTTCTGGCTGGATGGCGCGGGTAGTGTCGGTCACGTGTACGACTTCGATCGCTACGTCGATAACCTCCGTGTGTATCAACCGAATGCCATGGTCTTTGCGGACGCTGCATTGCTCAAGTACGGTGACATACGCTGGGTTGGAAATGAAGATGGCAGTGCGCCTGAAGACAACTGGAATGTATTGGATCTGCGCGGCTATCTCCGCTACCGTCCCGCCGAAGCGGATACTCCCCTGCGAAAGAACCATTGGTTCTGGCGTCCCAATGACGAGACGAGTCTGAAGTCTGTCAGCGAACTTCTGGACACCTACGACCGAACCGTGGGTCGCGGAGCGCAACTGATGATTGGGCTTGCGCCCGACAACCGGGGCCTGCTTCCCGACGCGGACGTGAGCCGCCTCAAGGAATTCGGGGAGGCCCTTGGCTCAATCTATGCACCGGAGAAGAATCTCGCAGCTCGCGCCACCAATGCCTCGGCATATCATGCGGCTCTTGATTTCGATCCCGACACTATGTGGTCGCCGCCAGAGGGATCTCATGCCGCGACGATCGACTTGGTTTTCTCCCATCCCATTAGTTTCGACCGTGCTTTGGCCATGGAATGGCTCGTGGACGGGCAGAAGGTGCAGAAGTATGCGATCCAAGTTATGGACGGTGCAAAATGGAAGACGGTCTATTCGGGAACCACGATCGGGCATAAGAAGATCGATCTCTTCCCTCGCATAAGTACGCAACACGTGCGACTCAATATTCTCTCTGCTTCCGGCACGCCACGTATTCGGGAGTTCCAGTTGTTCGACGGAGCGCGGACCAAGTAGTTGCGCATTCGACAGGAGCTTACGGGCGGAATGCCTCGACGCCCACTGGTTCGGGGCGGTCGCGGAGGCCAAGCAGATCATCAAGCTTGACGAAGACAAAACAGTGAGAGTCGCACTCACAGGCTTCGGGTAGAACGAACGCCGACTGGTAGCGTGACCGCGTGATTGCGACATCGAGCGGGCAACATCGATTGGCTTGGACTGCTCGCCGCCTCGACAATCGCCCGTATCACATTCCTTGCGGTCACGGTGCTAGTTCATTGAGAACATCATCCTCCCGAGTTCCGGTAAGACGCGCTCCGGGGGCGGCCTCTCTGAGGTTGCCGGTGCGTTCGACATCGCACGGACTTCGGATTCGTTGAGCAAATGCTTCCGCTGAATGACCAAATGACCAAACGCAAAAAGGGGACGTTCTTCACCGCCGAAGTTTCTACTCTTCCATGTGTCTAGATTGGGACCTGAACTTCACCGCAAACTTCACCGCAATGAGCGCCGAATGGGCTCCGAAATCGCATTTCAGCTCCAGCTATGTCACTGAAAACACACATGCACACCTGCAAAGAGAGCGGCTGTTAACCGGAGGGTTGTAGGTTCGAGTCCCACCGGAGGAGCCATCCGATTTAAGCACTTGCGGGATCCCCATCCTTCAATTGGAACGTCCTAAACAGACGGAACATCAGAGGCTCGGAGACATTGTCTCAGGCGTGTTCCTTCCAGAGATCGACAAGAGCACGATGGAGCAGCTACGAGGCAAATCCTGAATTGTTCTGGCCGGATAGGATGGACTGGAAAAATTCAGTCTCGGGGTTCTCGGGGCCTTATGGTGTCCATGGATCATGGCGTTCGTGGATTATTGCTGCGGCTTTCAAGTGTCCTCTTTCGAATCCTAAATCCACAACTCTCCACAACTCTCCATTGACAGCTTCCACCGTGCGCCTATGCTTAAGGTGTAAGCCAATGTGTATGGAAAATAACCTAAACAATGCAGACGCTCCTGTCACTAAAGCCGGCCTAAAAGCCGAATTCGGTAAGCTCGAAGAAAAGATGGAGCAACTCCTCTCCGAGCAGGCAAATGTCATCCTGGAAGCCGTGGGCGAGACTATGGAGAAGAAGCTGGACGACAAATTCGATCCCGTCATAACTAAACTAGACGGCATCATGAAAGGAGTCGAGGCGCTCCAACAGGAGAACACCGTAGGCGCGGAACAACTCCGCCGGCACGAAGACCAACTGCAAAAGCACGAGGCCCGTATCGCAAAGCTCGAGACTGCACCAGCATAAATTCTTTTTCGCCTATGCTCGTCCATAAATGCGACAACTGCAAAAAGGAGATCAAGGGCCGAGACAAAGAGATCATCGCCGGATTCGCCTGGCCTCAGTTCTCATTTTGCGGACGCTGCGGAAAGCCAATTATCGCGTTCCTGA
>ODAK010008796.1_pt1 | contig 10068 bp, 7 predicted proteins | sample 1539591 | NCBI WGS metagenome assembly ODAK01 (sample SAMEA3539303, study PRJEB22396) | soil metagenome | biome: tundra; feature: field; material: soil | place: USA | collected 2010-05 | depth 0.15 m | reverse complement strand
CGTAGACCCAGGTCGCTACGGTCATGTCCTTCAGATTCGCAAACGCTGCCGGCGGCATGGCAAGGGAGCCCGAGCCGGCCTTGGCCAGCGTCAGCGCCTTGCCCACCTTGCCCGCCGAGAACGAGTAGCCGGTAGAACCCGAAGCTGACACCAGCGTGCCGTTGTTGTTCTTGCCCGAAGAGTCCAACAGGATGTCGCCAGCGGCGCCGCTGGCACTTTCGCATGTGTAGTAGATGATAAGCCCGGTAAGCAGTGGGTTCGTGTCCGGGGTGGTGTCACGTCCAACGTCAGGCTCCAAGTCGGGCCCGAAATCGGGGGGAACGTCTCGGCGAACGATGTCAGGTGCCACGTCGGCCGGGGGAAGACCGCTATCGGCATCGGGCGAGACAGCGTCGGCCTGGTCAGGAGATGCCAAGACATCGTGGCCATCGGAGAAGATGGCGTCGTTGTTGTTTGGACCTTCTTCCGCCAGGTCGGCGGGCACGTCGGGCATAGAATTGTCCAGGTCATCCTTGGTCGTTGGCTTGTCCGGGCTCGACAAGTCCGGGCCGGGCTGCGCCGTGTCGCCCTTGGCGTCGGGCCCGGGCGGGCGCTTGGGGTCGTCCGAGCAGTTTCCCGCGGTCACACATTCTTGAACCTGGCTCGGCTTGTTGAGGCTTACGCAGCCGAAACCCAACGTTGCCGCGAGGACGAATTCCAGCGTTAGAATTCGGATGGGTGCCCCGAACACACCGTCTGAAAGCTTCATGGTTCTTATTCTCCAGAAGGTACCGGCGCAAGATTGCGGAAAACGCCTACTAGATATTCCATACTACGACGATCGTGAGCGGTTGTCGTGTTCGCTCATCCACCGAACCTGACCTAAGCGCGTCGCGTCACAGATGAATGGTGCAGGCGCCCGACCATCGGGCGGACGAAATCACAGCCCGGACGAACCCGAATCCAGCGGGCCGTTCGTGGTCCCGGGCTCGGCCATGCGAAAGCCCACCCCGCGTACGGTTTGTAGCAAATCGGAGGCGCCGCTTAGCTTATCGCGCAGTCGCTTGATGTGACTGTCCACGGTTCGGCTCGCGACTTCCGGATGATAGCCCCACACGTCGGTCAGCAAATCCTTGCGCGTTCGCATCTTGCCGGGCGTCCGAAGCAAATAGAGCAGCAAGCGCATTTCCAGGGCGCTGAGGCGAATTTCGTTGCCATCGACGAACACGCGATGGGCGGCCTCGTCAACGGCGAGGTTGCGCAAGCGCAAGACGCTGCCCTCGGCCTTGGCCTCCGTGTCCAGCGCTTTGCCTGCCGCCAACACCGCTTTGCGCGTGCGCAGACGGGCTTCCACTCGCAAGGTCAGCTCACGCAGACTGAAGGGCTTGGGCACGTAGTCATCGGCGCCCACCTCGAAGCCCACAACACGGTCTACCTCGTCGGTGCGGGCGGAAAGAATGATGACGCTCGGTTGTCGCCGATCCGCCGAGTTGCGCAGATGCCGGCAGATTTCTATGCCCGACATGTCGGGAAGCATCAGATCGAGCAGGACCAAATCGGGTCGAAAGCTTCCGAGAGCCTCGAGCGCGCTCGCGCCGCGATCGGCCACGAGGACGTCGTAGCCTTTTGCACGCAAGGCAAAAGCGAGCGAGCCGCTGAGATCCTCCTCGTCCTCGACGACCAGCACTCGCTCCTTGCTTGGCGCATGCATGTGCATTGCACGCGAGTATCCACCTCGTCCGTTGCAATCGTGTGACGGAGCGGTGAAATCTCCGCGCACACCTATGGCAAAAGCGGCGGCTGGGCCCTTTCTGCCAGGTCGAGCGCATGGGCGGGAAACCACGTCCCTGCCGCGGGATCGATCATGCCCCACAGGGGGTCGAAATGCTTTTGGCTTTCGCCGGCAATGCCCCACGGATTGTAGCGGTCGTAATCCCAGGCACGCGTTCCACCGTTGATATCGCAGGATCCGTCGGACTCGCCCACGGTTTTGATCCACAGATAGGCGTCGAGCAAGGGCACGCCGGTTTCCGTCGTCGGACGCAGGCCAAGCCCGGTGCCCGGGGGAGTGCACCACGCCCCGGGGGACAAACCGCGAATCACAGCCTCGGGTTGGTTGTAGGGCGGCTCGGCATAGCGCGCAACCTCCAGCGGACCACGGCCGTTGCGACTCGTGTCGATCACGAAATGCACAAGGCTGTCGGACGCAGTGCCTGGCACATTCTTGTCGTACCAGACCTCCCCTGCGGCCCATTCGGCACCACCGGCGCGAACGTCCGCGGGTTGATTAGCGCTTGGCTGACTCGCACAGCGCCGGAAGGCCGACGGACTGCCTCGATCTGCCGCGATGGTCGTCGCGTAGGCAAGGCATTTGGCGATCCACGTGCCGTACCGGACGGACTTGGCCGTGGTCTGAAAATTGGAAACGTTCACGGTAAAGCCCTGCGTCTGCAGGACGCCGCTGCGATAGAGCCGGTAGGCCGTATCGCTCACCGCCAGCCATCCGGGGTGGGTGCCGTCCAGGTACACGAGGGCGTTCGGCGCCAGGCGCGCGAGGCTGGCTGCGGCGTAGCGAAGTTGCGCGAACGCCTCCTCGGGATTGGCGTGCGGGGCGGGCACGGCCTGGCCAGTGGCATCCGTGATAGTAGGCCGGCACGGGTCAGGGACACCTTCCAGGGTGCTGATGAACGGGATCATGCCTATGGAGTCCGCCTCGAGAATCACCATGGCGCGCTCGTTGCCGATGCCGCGAGCGAAAGCATCGATCCACGCTTCGTAGGCCGCCGTGTCCTTCGCTCCGCCAGCGCTGAACCCGGTGCAGTCACGATACGGGCGATTGTTGGCGACCAGCACGCGTAGCGCTCGGTCTTGTGCCGCGCGCACCATGACGTTGCTGACCACGCCCTGCACTTCCTCGGGCGATCCTTTGGAAAACCAGATGGCTTGCGGTACGGCTGCCATGGCGGTGATGGCGGCGGCTTCCCTGGGCGCATTCGATTTGGCGAGCGCGGCGATCTGTTCGACGGCGCCAGGGTTGGGCGGCGGCACGAACAGACGCGCACCCTGCGGAAAGGTCCGGCGCATGCTCGTAGCCGGTCGCTTGCCGGCGCGGAAAACAATTCCAGCACCCGCACTTCCGATCAGGAAGGCAGCGAGTCCGAGCGCGAGCCACCATCGGCGCCGCGGTTTCGCCGCTGGGCTGCGCGTGCTGTCCGCCGGGACTGCACTGCTCGTTCGAGCGCCCTCGACCTCCTCCGGCGGCACGGGCCAGACTTCGCGTTTGGCCCACAGCGCGAGATGGTGCGCCAGCTCGTCCGTCGAGCCGGGCCGCCCGCTCGGATCCGAGCAAAGCGCGGCCATGACCACGTCCACCAGCGCGGGCGGCAGTCCTAACCGCTCGCTGTCGAGCGGCAGCGCCGGCTGCGTGCAGATGTGGTGCAAAGTCGCGTTGTGCGAATCGCCCGGGTGGGGCTTTTCCCCGGCCAGCATCTCGTAAAGGACGGCGCCGAGACCGTAGACGTCCGCGCGCTGATCGACGTTCTTCTCGCCACGCGCCTGCTCCGGCGCCAGATAGGCCGGCGTTCCCAGAATGGTTCCGGTGTGCGTTTCGGCGCTGCGCGACGATTCAAGTTTGGCGATGCCGAAGTCGAGCACCTTGACGAGATCGGTCCCGTCGTCTCGGCGACAGACGAAAATGTTCTGCGGATTGAGGTCGCGATGAACGATGCCGGCCTTGTGGGCAGCGCCGACGCCCCGGCAAGCTTGCACGGCAATGTCGGTGGCGCGTGCCAAGGGCAAACGACCACTGCGTTCGACCAGCGCACGCAGCGTCTCGCCCGCCAAATACTCCAGCACCAAGTACGGCGAACCGTTCTCGGCGATGCCGAAATCCAGTGCGGCCGCAACGTTCTCGCTTTCGACAGAGCCCGCTGCCTGCGCTTCGCGCTCGAAGCGAGCCAGACTGTCGCGCTTGGTCGCCAACTCGGGATGCAAGAGCTTCAGCGCCACCCGTCGCTTGAGGACCGTGTGCTGGGCCTCGTACACCGTGCCCATCCCGCCCGCGGCCACGTAGCGCACCAAGCGGTATTTGCCGCCAATGATGGTGCCCGCCGCGACCTGCGGCACCGTCACTTGTGCCCGCCCTCCTGGCCGCGGATGGCGTCGAGATCCACGGCATGGCTTTCCATCGCCCGGTATGCGCGTTGGCGTGTAATCCCCAGCATGGCTGCGGCACGGGCGACGTTTCCGCCCGAGGCGCGCAGGGCCGCGAGCAGCGCCGGCAACTCGACGCGGTCGCCGGCCGCGTGGGCAAGCTCGACGCGTAACTCGGCCTTGGGTGAAGGAGCCACCGTCGCAGGGGCATCCGGCGCTCCGATGCGCGCTGGAAGATCCGCCGCGCGCAAAAGAGTTTGGTTCGCATGCAGCACCAGAAGCTGCCGCGCCAGTTGCACCAGCTCGCGCACGTTAAACGGCCAATCGTGAACGCACAGCCGCTCGACCACGTCGCCTTCGACGGCGGGCGCGCGACCGTTCGTGTGCTCGCGCAGTAGCTGCGAAAAGAGCAGCGGCACGTCTTCTTTGCGCTGGCGAAGCGGAGGCAAGCGCACCGTCAGGCCGTCGAGGCGCGCCAGCAGGTCGCCGCGAAAACGTCCCTCGCGAACCGCGTCCATCAGCGGCTGCTGGCTGGCGACGACGATGCGCACGTCGACGGCCACCGGGCGCGTTTCCCCGAGCGGTTGCACTTCGCGTTCCTGCAAAACCCGCAAAAGCTTAGCCTGCAGCGGAAGCGGCAGATCGGAGACCTCGTCGAGAAGCAGCGTTCCGCCCTCGGCGCTGCGGAAGAAACCTGGGCTCGCGCGATCGGCGCCGGTAAAAGCGCCCCGCCGATAGCCGAACAGCTCGCCCTCGGCCAAGCCTTCGGGAAGCGCGGCACAGTTCACCGCCACGAGCGGACCGGGCCGACCGCTCCAGGCATGCACAGCGCGCGTGACGACTTCCTTGCCGGTGCCCGTCTCGCCTTCCAGCACGATGGTCAGGGGGCTGGGCGCCGCTTGACGGAGGGGAGCGACCACGTCCTGCAGCACTTTGCCGCCGAAAAGCCCTGGCGCGATTTCGCCAAACGGCGCAGCAGACGCTGCCACCACGCCAATCCAGCCGCCGATGCGAACAACAGCGCCGACATCGAGCTGGGCCGAGACCACCGTCCCGCCGTTCACGCGAATACCATTGCGACTGCCGAGATCCACGAGTAGCGGTAGCGCGACATCCTTCTCGCGCCGAATCGCTGCGTGCCGGCGCGACACCTCGCTACCGTCGAGACGAACCGCGCACGACGAGTCCCGACCGATACTCCGTTCGCCCTTGTCTTCCCAATAGAGCGGCGACGGTGGCAAGCCATTGTGCGGGAAGAGCCACACCAACGAAAGCTCGCGCACAACCGCCCCCTGCCGAGAAGGGCTGCGCTCGGTAAGGGTGGTATTGCCGGCCTCAGGCATGGAATATTCATAGCACGACCGTCATGGCGCCAGCATTCCGACGCTTCGGATCGCGTGGGCTCGACGGCGACCTTTGAGTGGTATCGTCTGACGTTTCGAAGTGCGCGACGACCATCGATTCTCGATCTATTGGCTGGGCCAAACCTTGTCGGGCTTCGGCGATGCCTTTGCGCTGGTGGCGCTGCCGTTGCTGGTCCTCGATGCAACAGGATCCGTGACCGGCATGGGTTTGGTAACCGCGTCGGGTGTCGCCGCGCAAGTCGTTGCCAGCTTGTTTTCGGGACGCATTGTCGACCGACTTGACCGTCGTCGCACCATGATCGCCTGCGACCTCGGCCGAGCCGTCGCCTATGGATCGTTTTGCCTGCTAGCGCTCCGTGGACAGCTGCCCTTGTGGGCGATTTACCTGACGGTCGTAACGGGAGGAGCGCTGTCGAACGTGTTTTCGGTCGGCACCATGACGGCCGTACCGTCGCTTGTCGCTCGGGACAAGCTCCACAACGCCAATGCCAAATTGCAGGGCTCGTTGGCCATTGCCTACGTTCTGGGTGCGCTCGCGGCTGGTGCGGTGACCACACTCGTCGGGCCACTCCCCGCCATTGCCATCGATGCTGGTACCTTTCTCGCTTCAGCGCTGAGCCTCGCTACGATCCGCTACGGCACACCGAAGCAAGCAAACGCGGGCCGCAAAGCCTTCGGCGCTGGCTTTCGTTTTCTCATCGATCATCGCCTGCTTCGATCGATGACGCTCGTCTTGGTCCTGCTCGGCCTCTCGGGAAACATAGGCGTTGGCGCGGGCATCACCGATCTGATGATCTTCCACGTCAAGCAAGAGCTCGCCGAGAGCCCGCGGATGGTAGGTCTCTGCGTCGGGATCACGGCCCTCGGCGCTCTCGTCGGCGCGGTGGTCGCGCCGCGGATGTCCCGGCACCTTGGTTCAGGCACGAGCTTCCTCATCGGGAACCTCGTGCAAGCCGCAGGACTGTTGGTCATCGGTTGCGTGCCCCACGTCTTCGCGGCGGCCGGCGGGGGATTGCTTTGGGGAGCCGGCATGCTGTTACGAAGCGTGCCCATGCACTCGTTGCGACAGTCGCTCATACCCAACGAGCTTCTAGGGCGTGTCACCGCGCTCTCTTGGACCGCCATCTTCGGCGGCTGTGCCGTGGGAACAGCCGCGATGACGCGTGTTGCTGGCCAGATCGGCGCTGGCCCAACCATGATCGGCATCGGAATTGTCGTAACGGTCATCGGCGCTCTGGCATGGGCGGGACCGATCAGGCGCTCGCAGGAGGATGTGCCGCCAACCGCTCCAGCGACAGCCTAAGGCTCACACGAATAGTCGACCAGCCGCCGCTCTTCACGCGCGGCCATGACGAAGGGCTTGACGGCTTCGTGCAACGGATGCGTCTGGTAGGCGTCGAGTGCGGCCCGGCTTTGGAACTCCGAATAGAGGACGATGTCCGACGACTCGGCGCCGCGACTGAAGTCGTAGCCGACCTCCAATTTGAGCAGGCCGGGCATCTTGCCGTTGAGGTCTTCGAGGAGTCGCTTGATCTCGGCCGCGTTCTCGGCCTTGCCGCGGCCGTTCGCCGATTCTTTCAAACGCCAAAGCACGATGTGGCGAACCATGACTATGCCGCCTCGGCGCTGGCGCGCAGCTTGCGTACGGCTTCGGCCACGCCTTCGGGGGCTGCGAAAATCGCGGCTCCGGCGACCAGAATAGAGGCACCGCTCTTCACCACCGATCCTGCGACGATCGGATCGATGCCGCCGTCCACTTCGATGGCACAGTCGAGCCTCTGTTCGTCGATCATTTGGCGCAGCCGAAGGATCTTCGACAGCATGCTGGGGATGAACTTCTGCCCACCGAAGCCGGGGTTCACAGTCATGAGCAGCACTTGGTCAAGGTCGGGCAAGACTTCTTCGAGGGTGCCGAGCGGTGTCGCCGGATTGAGCACCACGGTGGCCTTCTTGCCGAGGCTGTGAATCAGCTGGATAGTGCTGTGCAGGTGCGGGCAAGCCTCTTGGTGCACCTGAATGTTGTCGGCCCCCGCCTTGGCAAAGTCGGGGATGTAGCGCTCGGGCTCGACAATCATCAGGTGCGCCTCGATGAAGGTCTTCGTGGCACGGCGAGCGGCCTTCGCAATCAGCGGTCCGAACGTGATGTTGGGCACGAAGCGACCGTCCATGACGTCCACGTGGAAACGCTCGACGCCGACCGCGTCGGCCTCTTTCATGTGGTCGCTAAGGCGCGTGAAATCCGCCGAAAGGATAGATGCCGATACTTCAACTTTGCTCATGGTGAATGTCGGCAACTATGCCGCTCATGCGCGCGCGCTTCAACGCTTCTTGCCGCGCAAAACGCGAAGGGCCGGCGCAGGTGGCAGTGGTGCAGGGGCTGGTGCCGGCGCAGCGACCGCCGCGGGCGCAGGCACGGCAGCCGGACGCGGCGGTGGCGTGTCGGGAACGATAGGTCCGGGCTTTTTGCGAAACACCGCCCACACGCCGGACTGGGCGACGAGCTCGACCATGCCGTGGTAGCCACGAAACAGGTCGAAGGTCGGCGGCTGGCTGCGCACGAAAAAGTAATCGAACGTGGGCAGCATCGCCGCAGGCACGAACGATAGCGGAGACCACGGCGAGGTGGCGAACTCGGCCGGCACCTTGAGTCGACACGGCATGTGGCGAAGGCCGCAATAGTTGGGCGGCACCATGCTGCCCTTGGCGGGACGGAGAGCTGGATAAAAACTGGGAATGCCAATCATCGTGGACTCGACCTGCATCACCGCCGAGCGCCGGTCGAACACCAGCCCTAGCGCCTTGCCTCCGGGCGGCGTCTTCTCCGCCACCGCGACGAATCCCGCGATCTCGGCGCCGTAGGCTTTGTAGTGCCGGTAAAGCTGCTGACCGTAAAGCGCGCCGAAAACCAGCGCCGGGAGCGGCAGCGCCACGACGAAAAGACCTCGCAAGCGCAAAAGGCCGGACGGCACCAGCAGCAGGAACATGAGCAGCACCATCACGGAAAAGCGCGGGAAGAAGGTCATCAGCTCCATTTCCTGCAAGTGGTGCGGCAGGGCCAGATAGGCCGCCAAGGCACCCAGGAGCGCGACCAGCCCCGCCATGCGCATGCGGCGACGGCGCTGCAGACGCGGCTCCTTCTTCTCGCCAGGCGCGGGCCAGGCGAGAACGCCGATGAGAACGTAGGCCACCATGATCAGAAAGAGCCCGCGGCAAGCGGGCACGTGGCTTCCATCCACGAACCCGCGCATCGCATGCACCGGAATCAGGAGCGTCCGGTTCCAAAGATCGGCGGTCCACTTTGCCGCGCCAAGATCGTCGAGTCGATGACGTTTGAGAAAGGTCCACGCCAGCTTGGCCGTCAGCTTCGCCTGCCCCGTAACAGGTGGCGAGGTCAGGTGCCAATAGGCCAGACCCGCAAAGGCAGGCACCAGCGCCAAGGTCGCCGCCAGCTTGCGCCGCAGCGAAGACACGGACAGCACAGCAAACGCCAGCGAAGCGCACACGCCGTAGAGGAAGTTCTGCAGATGGCAGAGGAAAAGCAGAATGGCGACCGCCGCCGTCCCAACCCAGCGCAGGGCAAAAGCACGGCGGGTCTCCGCGTGCGCCAGCTTCGTCATCTCGGCGAGCAACCACAGGACGACGGGCAGCGACAGCGCGAAGCTGATGAATCCGTAGTGCAGCGTCAAGTTGTAGGCCAACGGAAACGCCAGCAACGCCGGGATTCGGCTGCGCCGGCAGGCGGCGAGCAGAGACGCCATGGCGAGTGGCATGCCCGCCACGTAGACCATGACGATCAACTTGTGCGCAGCGAGCAGGCCCATGACCTTGCCCAGGGCGACCAGCGCGATGAAGTGCGCGGCGTAAGGGGCGATGCGCAGGCCGCCGTCATAATAAGGAGCGTAGGGCGAATCCGGGCTACCCACCTTGGCCAGCATGTCCGCGGCCGCCAGGTGGAATGGCAAATCCAGGCCGGGTAGAAGCCGGGTGACGAAGAGCGGCGCCAAAAAGAAGGGCAGCGCTAGTGCGTAGCCAATGGCAAAGCACCACGCATCCGATACCTTGCCCGACCAGCACCAGCCGAGAGCCCGGCGGACAACGTCACGACCGCCTAACGCGGCCTCGCTTTTCCCTTCGCCCCAGCTCGGGCTGTGCGATTCCTTGCTGTTGATGTCCACGACAAAGCCGCGTGCCAAGGCGCGTCTGGAAGGCCGTCGGGCCACCCAGACTGCCAGCAGTTCATCAATATTGCGCGGCCGTCCCTGTATACAACGATTCGCGCCCAAACATGGTATAGAGTCCGCCAACTCGCCATGGGGCTGTTCGATATCTTCTCCAAAGAGAAGCGCGAGGAGCGCTCGCGTGCCGGAAATATCCAGCGCGCCATCAACAAGTACGCGCAAACGGGCGACCGCTACAAGGCGATGGAAGGGCTGGCCAGCGAAGGCTCGGACGAAGCAATTTACGGCCTTCTGCGCCGCTTCGGGATGATGTACGACAAGTCCATCGAGGACGAGCAGGAGAAGGAGTGGGTCTTCGACACCTTGGTCAGCAAGGGCGAGACGGCTCTGCCTGC
>ODAK010008794.1_pt1 | contig 10070 bp, 8 predicted proteins | sample 1539591 | NCBI WGS metagenome assembly ODAK01 (sample SAMEA3539303, study PRJEB22396) | soil metagenome | biome: tundra; feature: field; material: soil | place: USA | collected 2010-05 | depth 0.15 m | reverse complement strand
TCGGCAGCGGAATAGTGTGTGTCCTCTTATTCTTCGTGTGTTCCGAGGGGATAACTGGAGGACACGAAGCAGGGCAGAACGGCGCTTCGCGCGGTATTGGGACGCACTGTCGCGCGAAGCGCCCAAATCATCTTCTTCTCCTTGTCCTCCGCGTTACAGCCTTACTTGCTGAGCTTCGAGCGTGACACCGCGGCATCCCGCGCCTGTCGCGCTCAAGATATGTGCATGCTGTGGGGTCGAGCTCGGGGATGACGTTACACAAGTCGAATCCGCGTTTCCAAACGCGGACTTCGCGGCACGCGATGCCCAGGTCAGGCCGAGCACGACGAAATCAGGCGGTCATTGTTTTCGCCGGTCGGTGTTACAGGATCAACGGCAGTCCGACGTAATTCTCCGCCAGCGCCGCCGAGGCCTTTTCCGAGCCGAACACGGTATCAAGTTCCGCCAGCCTGACCCGGCGTTCGAACGGCGTATCGGTGTCGAACCGATGCAGGATCGACGTCATCCACCAGGAGAACCGTTGCGCTTTCCAAACGCGGCGCAGACAGGTCTTCGTGTAGTCTTCCAGTCCCTCGGCCGCACCGGTGCGCAGATACGCCACCAACGCCGGCGTCAGCACCGCGACATCCGCGGCGGCGAGGTTCAGCCCCTTGGCCCCGGTCGGCGGCACGATATGCGCGGCATCGCCCAACAGAAACAGCCGGCCCGATTGCATCGGTTCGCAGACGAAACTGCGCATCGGGGTCACGCCTTTTTGCGTGATCGGGCCCTCGTTCAGGCCGAAGCCGCCACGTCCGAGGCGGGTCCGCAGTTCAGCCCAGATGCGCGCGTCGGACCATTGGCCGATGTCCTCATCCGGCGCGCATTGCAGGTACAGCCGGCTGACCGTCGGCGAGCGCATCGACAGCAACGCGAAGCCGTTGTCATGCCTGGCATAGGTGACCTCATGCGAGGCCGGCGCCGCGTCGGCCAGAATGCCGAGCCAGCCGAACGGATGACCCTTGTCGAACGCAACGCGGTCCGTGGCCGGTATCGCCTCTCGGCAGATGCCATGAAACCCGTCGCACCCGGCGATGAAATCACAGTCGAGACGGTGGTTCGCGCCGTCATGCTCGAACGATATGTGGGGCCTGTCGGTGTGGAAGTCGTGCACGGCGACGTTCGCCGCCTCGAACAGGATCTGTCCGCCCGCCGCCAGCCGGGCCGCGATCAGGTCCTGAACGATGCGATGCTGGCTGTAGACGGTGATCGATTTGCCGGTCAGCCCGAGCAGGTCGATACGATGATCGCGGCCGTTCCAGCGCAGGTTGATCCCGTCATGACGCATGCCCTCGGCCAACAAGCGGGCGCCGACCCCGCTGTCGATCAGCAGATTGGCGACGGGGTGTTCCAGCACGCCGGCGCGGATCCGGTTCTCACAGTATTCGCGCGACCGCGCTTCCAGAATGACAGAATCCACGCCATTCAGATACAGTAAATGTGACAGTAACAACCCGGCGGGACCCGCGCCGACAATTCCAATCCGGGTACGCATCGTTGCATCCTCTGTGTTTCCAGGCCGCCCGCATCGACCGGCGATCGCCAAAGAATTTATGTTGCGAAGCACAAATCGGGTTTGGCCGGACCCGGCGATCAGTGCATAATCCACGTAGCAGGAGAAGCGCCATGCCGTCACCAGACGAACTCGCCGCTGAATTCGACATCCTGATGCGCCGCGCCGGGATCACCGTGCCGGTCGAACGCCGGGCCACCGTGCTCGCCAGTTACGCGGATTTGTGCGAGCAGATCGCGCTGCTGCACAACCGTTACGCGCACACCGACGAGCCAGCCAATATCTTCCGCCTGCCGTCACCGGAGGCATCGTGATGGACACCGCCGATCTTTCCATTGCGGCGATGGGCCGTGCGCTGCGTGACGGCTCGGTCACGTCCGAGCAACTCACCAAGGACGCACTGGACCGGATCGCCGCCAAGGATGCCGGCCTGCATGCCTTCGTGCTGGTGACGCGGGACCGCGCGCTGGCCGACGCGCATCGCGCCGATAGCGAACTGAAAGCCAGCATCGACCGCGGCCCGTTCCACGGCATCCCGTACGCGCTCAAGGATATTTACGACACCGGCGGCATTCGCACGACGTGTCACTCAAAGTTACGGTTGGATAACGTTCCGGCCGCCGACAGCGTGGTCGCCGCGAAGTTCACCGAGGCCGGCGGCGTGCTGCTCGGAAAACTCGGGACGCACGAATTCGCCATTGGCGGTCCCAGCTTCGACCTGCCCTTCCCGCCGGCGCGCAATCCCTGGAATGTGGAGCATGTGACGGGCGGCTCATCGTCCGGTTCGGCGACGGCGATCGCCTCGCGGATGGTGCGGATGGCCATGGGTTCGGATACCGGCGGCTCGATCCGCGGTCCGGCGGCGTGGTGCGGTCTGGCCGGGATCAAGCCGACCTATGGCCGCGTGTCGCGGCGCGGCGTATTCCCGCTGTCCTGGACATTGGATCATTGCGGTCCGCTGTCCCGCTCGGTCGAGGATTCCGCGATCACGCTCGGCATTCTCGCGGGGTATGATCCGGCCGACGCGGCGAGCGCGGCCGTTCCGGTCGCGGATTATCTCGCGGGCCTGAACAAGGGGGTCTCCGGCCTGCGCGTCGGCGTTCCGCGGGCGTTTTTCCAGGCGGCGCCGGTGGTCACCCAAGACGTGCTGGCCGGGATCGAGCGCACGGCGAACCAGTTGCGCGCGGCCGGCGCGACGGTCGAGGACATCACGCTGCCGGATTACGCCCTGTTCGCCGCCGCCGGCCGGATCATCATGATGGCGGAGGCCTACGCCATCCACGCAGCCGACCTGCGCACAAGGTTGCTGGATTACGGGACGATCACCGCGAACCGGTTCGTGCTCGGCGCGGCGGTCATGGCGGCGGATTATATCAACGCGCTGCGAGCGCGGCGGGAACTGACCGACGCGGTCAATGCCGCCTTTTCACGCTACGACGTGCTGTTGACCGCGTCGGCGTTGCGCACGGCGCCGCGGTTCGACGCGACGGTCGATGCGATGTCCTCCGCCTCCCCGATGCAAACGATCCCGTTCAACGTCACGGGTCATCCGGCGATGAGCGTGCCGGTTGGGCTCGCCTCCGACGGGTTGCCGATCGGCGTGCAGATCGTTGGCCGTCCGTTCGACGAGGCGATGGTGTTCCGCGTGTCGCGCGCGGTCGAGGTACTGTCCGGGTGGGAAAGCGTCGCGCTGCCCGGCTGAGTCCCCGCCTCAGGTCTTCAAAGGCGGATAGTCGCGGGAATAGACCGGCTGCGAAAGGAACCAGCTTTCGTCATAGGTCCAGAACTGACTGACCGAGTTATAGGTCTTGATCGTCGTATTGACGAGCTTGCCGTCCTGCTTCTCGCAGCGGCGGATGAAAAAGTCGCCAACGACGTTGCCGAACCGGTCGAAATGAAACGGTCCGCGCGGCGTGTCGGTCAACGTGACCGCGCGCATCGCCGCGATGAACGCCTCCTTGTTGTCGGTGTTGCCGCCGATCTGTTCAAGCGCTGCCTCCGCCACCTGGCCGTTGGTGTAGAGGCCCGACGCGTAGGAGCCGGGAATCCCGCCATATTCACGCACGCTGTCCTCGACAAAGCGGCGGTTGCTCGGCGTGTTGAGATCTGCGGTATAGCCCGCGCAGGAGATGACGCCGATCGCCTCGTCGCCGAAGCTTTTCAACAGGCCGTCATCCATCGCCACGCCGCCGCCGAGCAACGGCAGGGTGATCCCCGCGTCCTTGTATTGCCGCATGAACTTGACCGGGTTCGAGCCGCCCAGTCCGGAGACGATGGCGTCGACACTGGTCATTTGGCCGATGAAGGGGGTGTAGTCGGGCGTCACCAGCGGCGGCCACAACTTCGCCCTGACGTGGCCGCCGGCATCTTCGAACACGCGCTGGAAGCCGCCGACCTGTTCGTAGCCGTACGCGAAATCGTTGGCGACGGTAATCACGTTTTGGTATTTCAGTTCCTTACGGGCGTAGTCGGCGAGCGGATGCATCGGCTGCGCCGAAGTGCCCGAGGTGCGAATGAAGTACGGGTTGGGTTTGCGCTGGGTCATATCCTCGGCGGCAGCCTGGCTGAGGATCGGGCACTTGTGCCGCGCGGCATAATCGCTGATCGCCAGCAATTCGAAGGCGGCGAGCGGACCGACAATGAAATCGACGTGGTCGCGCTCGATCAGCTCCTGTGCTTTGGTCTTGGTGCCGGCCGGGTTGCCGCCGGTATCAGCGACGAGCAGCTCGGTCGCGCGGCCGGCCAGCTTGTTGCCCCGGTGTTTGAGAAACAGGGTGATCCCCTGTTCCATCTGGATGCCGCCTTGCGCAAGTGGACCGGTCTTGACCGTCAACAGCCCGATCCTGACCGGATTTGCCTGACCGATCGCCGGCATCGGCAGGCTCGCGGCGACGGCCGCCGCGCCACTCGCGGCGAGCAATTCGCGGCGTCCCTTCATTTTTCGTTTCCTCCGGTTCAGTTCAGCGGGATTTGCCGTCTGAACATGGCGAAAATCAACTCCCAGTCCCGCGCCGCCGCGCGCTTATCGTGGATGTCCCGGTTGGGCAGCGCATAGCCGTGCTCCGAGCCAAGATGAATTTCGTGACGGTAGCGGACCGAGCAGCCCTTCAGCAGTTCCCCGAGTTGCCTGATAATTTCCGGTGGCGCGTGGGGATCGTGTTCGGCGAAACCGCAATACAGTTCGCCGCGAAACCGGTGCGCGAGGTGATGGGGGGAATCGTCTCGATCGCCGATCAGCGCGGTGCCGTGCAGACTGGCGCCCGCGATGAACCGTTCCGGGTATGCACCAGCGACGCACAGCACGTGCCGGCCGCCCATGCAATAGCCGATCGAGCCGATGCCGCCTGGACGCATCGGCTCCCCACGATCCATGAATTCGAGCAAGCCACCGGTGTCTTCGATGACCATCGCGTTGGACAGCTTCTCAAGCGGAATCAGCGCCTGGCGGCGGCGCTCGGGATCGAGCTTATGCGCCGAGATCATCCGGTTATTTTCGTCGCGCCATTCGTTGCGCACATGCCCCTGGCGGTGATACAGGTCGGGCACCACGCAGTAATAGCCCACGGTTCCCATCCGGCGCGCGATATCGAACAGCTCCTCGCGCAGCCCCCAGAAGTCCATGTAAATGACGACCGCCGGGAACGGGCCGCCCTCCTCCGGGTGAGTAATGAACGTCTCCATCGGGCCGGATGGCGTGGGGACGGCAACGGTCCGGTCGTGCATGGTTCAGGCCTCTTCAATTGGTGAGAGAAATGCAAGGGGACTCGGCAATGTCGCCTCGCCAATGCAAATGTTCAAAAGCATGTACCGCGCATTTCCTCTGAATTCGTTGGAATTATTCGTTAGCAGCCTCGCCTGGGTCCGGCAAGGGCGCGTCGTTCGTTCCTCGGAGATGCATTCGAGATCGACCCATCCTTTGAGTACCGCCCCGCACGGACCTCCGGCGAAATTCCGTTGAGTCACCAAACACGAGGATACCGTTATGAAAGCTTCGTGAGCTTTGAGTGCTTCGAGTGCCTGGTGATAAAGCGGACCGCGACCCAAACTCGGACATTGCCCGAGATTCCAGGTCAGATGAACAGCTTCATCAAGTACCCCGTTGTCGGAGCCGCGTGGACCCCGGACCGCTGTTTCGACGTCCACGTGACCAGGCATCGGCTGGTGCGCGTTGCGATGCCCGCATTATCACAAAGCCCAAGAAGCACCCAAAGCCCACGAAGCTCTCTTTCTGAAACCGCGACTGTCACCGCACCTCGACCAGTTCCAGCGCCTCGCGGCTCGGGCCCTCGATCATCACCGCGCGCGTGTCGCCGAGCGCGTATGGCTGTTCCAGGAACGTGACACCCTCATCGCGGAGTTTACTGACCCACGCGTCAAGATCAGCCACACTGAACGCGATATGATCCTGCAACTGCCCGCGTGAGGGCACCAGCGGCGCGTCCCCTTGGTTGGCATACCAGGTCAGCACCACATCGCCGAACACCACGCCCGCTCGGGGGTCACGGAACATGCCTTCCCGATTCAACGCCGGCCAGGAGCGTTCCGTGCCGCGTTTGATCCGGTTCTCCGGCGGCGTGAATCCCGCCCGCACCGGCGCGTTGAGATGTTTCTGGTACCAATCGAGCGCGCCGATCGGATCTTCCTGCCACAAATGCACATGATCGAACCGTTCCGCCGGATGATCGCCAACATATTCCACCAGCGCGCCTTCCGGCCCTTCCATATAGGCGAACCCTCCGCCCCCCACGGGTTGCAGATCCTGCGCCTTCGCCTCGGCGATTTGCACCCGCGTCAGGCCTGGCGCACCGCCTTTCGGCGCCGGCCAGGTGTCGCTGTTGATCAGGACATAACCGCCCTCATCCGTGGTGTACAGCGGCAGCAGTTTAACCTCGGACCGCGACTTGTAAGTTGCAATATTCCCCCGCACATCCGGCACGTGCCACCCAAAATGCCAGATCGCACTGCGCGGCGACATCGCCGGCGGTTTGTCGACCTTATTGAACAGCACCATCACGTTGTTTGGCGACAGCAACGCCGGCAGCCCAGCCCAGATACCCTTGGAAGTAGATGGGAACTGGCGCGTGTAAAAGGCGATGGCGGCGTCGGGATCGACGGAATTCAAATGCAGATGATGGAAGCCTGGTGTTGGAAGCATGAGCGTCCCCTTCGCGAGAGTATCAACTACGCCGCCTGGCCCCGCCCGCCGTTCACCTCACTCGCGCGTGCCATCCTGGACGCCGCCGCGGCGCGCGAGGCGACCAGTCGCCGCGCGGCTTCAAGCCTTGGGCCGTGGATTACCAGAGAAGCGCAGCCACGGCATTCCCACAAGCCGCGAGGTCCCGGCCCGCCTGGGGCGAACCGCGGGAACAACCGGATCGGCATCCCCGCATCGTCGAAATCCAGCCGGTCGCCGACATCGAGATAGGACTCCGCTGGCAGTCCCTCGGCCAGCAGCAGATCGTGATCCGGCAACTCGACGTGATAATAGGTGACGTGGTCCTGGGGCACCTGTGCGATTGTGCCGCTGTTGATGAGATGCCGGATCGGAATGTGTACGCCGGCGACGAACACGGCGTGGTCCGGCGAAAGCCAAAGATCGCTGTGCGGCACATCATCGTTGAACGCGCCCGCGCGTATGCGTACCGGCCAGACGCGGGACGGTTCCTTGTGCCGGCGGCAATCGACTCGGCGGTGGCCGATCCAGCGGATGGGACGCGCCTCACCGGCGCGCGTTAGCAGAAGATCGCCGATGCGAAGCGCCTCCACCACGACCTCGCCGCGATCGGTTCGCAACCTTGTGCCGCGGCGATAGCATGCCACGCTGTCCACCGTGATCAGCGTGCCGCCGCCGCCGTCAGGGAAGAGGTGGAAGTATTCATGCGCGTTCAGCGTGGTGCCGCCGGCCGAGCCGCCGAGCCACACCTGCTGAGAGCCGCCACTGTTGACCGTCGCGCCGCTGGCCACGCCGCCGGACAGCACGAGCTGGGTGCCGTTTCCGGTGACCGTTGTATCGATGGCGGTGCCGCCAGAATAGACAAACAGCGAGCCACCGGCGTTGATGGTGGTGTCGACCGTGGTCCCGCCAGCGGAAACAGTCTCGAAGTCCCCGCTGTTCAGTGTGATACCAACGCTGGTCTGCCCAGGACTGACATTGTAGACCGTCACGTGTCATCGCTCCGTGTTCGAGTGTCGACGCGAACCTGACAAGGTGACGTGGCCCGCGAGGGCCAGTACGGCGTCGCGAATTGAATATGCCGTAATGTGATGTGCCGGCGCGACCAAGATTGATTGGCTCCGGGCCCGAGGTCAACCTGGTCAATTCGGAAGGATCAGTGAAATCGCCTGATGGGTGCGCCTATCGTTTTCCCGGAATCGAGCCCTCGCCCGACGACCATCCTCGGTCATCGCGAGAAGCGGAGCAATCACGGTGCCCACCATGGATCGGGGGTGCGAACGCCTCAGGCGGTGGCGTTACGCGTGTTGCTCCGCTATTCGATCGCGCTGGCGGATTTCGCCAGTTCACGCAGTGCGAATTTCTGGATCTTGCCGGTCGAGGTCTTCGGCAGATCGCCAAACACGATCGCCTTCGGCACCTTGAATCCGGCCATGTACTGGCGGCAGAACTGACGCAGTTCGTCCTCGGTCACCGTCGCGCCGGGTTTCAGTTCGACGTAAGCGCGCGGTGTCTCGCCCCATTTGGGATCGGGCTGCGCCACCACGGCCGCGGTGAGGACGGCGGGATGGCGATACAGGGCTTCCTCGACCTCGATCGACGAAATGTTCTCGCCGCCGGAGATGATGATGTCTTTCGAGCGGTCACGGATCTTCACGTAGCCATCCGGCTGCATCACCGCGAGGTCGCCGGTGTGGAACCAGCCGCTCTCAAACGCGTTGTCGGTCGCGGCGGGGTTCTTCAGATAGCCCTTCATCGTGATGTTGCCGCGGAACATGATCTCGCCCATCGTTTCGCCGTCCCACGGAACGGGTCGCATCGTTTCGGGATCGAGCACGGTCAGCGCCTCCTGCAACGGTGTCCGCACGCCTTGCCGCCCATTGCGTTCCGCCCGCCGATCGATCGGCATGGCGGACCAGTCGTCCTGTTTGCTGCAGACCGAGGCGGGACCGTAGACCTCGGTCAGGCCGTAGACATGAGTGAGATCGATACCGATCCGTTCGGCGCCCTCAATGATCGTGGCGGGCGGCGCGGCGCCGGCGACCTGCCCTTGAATTTTATGTGACAGTCCCGCGAGAAGCTCGGCCGGTGCGTTGATCAGCATGGAATACACGATGGGCGCGCCGCACATGTGGGTGACGCCATGATCGCGGATCGCGTCCAGCGCGGCTTTGGCCTCGACGCGGCGCAGGCAGACATTGACGCCGGCGCGCTCCGCCACGGTCCAGGGAAAGCACCAGCCGTTGCAATGGAACATCGGCAGCGTCCACAGATACACCGCGTGCTGCGGCATGCCCCAGTTCAGAATGTTGCTGATCGCGTTCAAATGCGCGCCGCGATGGTGATAAACGACACCTTTCGGATCGCCTGTCGTGCCGGAGGTGTAGCTCAGCGAAATCGCGTCCCACTCATCCGCCGGATTTTGCCAGCCGTACTCCGGATCGCCGCCCGCCAGGAATGTTTCGTATTCGATTGTCCCAAGGTGCCTGCCACCCTCGTACGCCGGATCATCGACATCGATCACGATGGGCTTCACCTTCAGCAACGCCAGCGCCATCCCGACCACGGGGGAAAACTCCCGGTCGGTGACCAGGACTTTCGCCTCCGCGTGGCGCAGCATGAAAGCGATCGTCTCGGCATCGAGCCTTGTGTTCAGCGTGTTGAGCACGGCACCGCACATCGGCACACCAAAATGCGCCTCAACCATCGGCGGCGTGTTCGGCAGCATCACCGAGACGGTGTCGTTCTTCGCGACCCCCAGTCGCGCCAACGCGGATGCCAGCCGGCGGCAACGGGCGTAAGTCTGCTTCCAGGTGAAGCGCTGCGTACCGTGCACCACCGACAGCCGGTCCGGATAAACGTAAGCGGCGCGCTCCAAAAAGGTAAGCGGAGTCAAAGGCGCATGGTTCGCCTGGTTCTTGTCCAGATGCTGGTCGTACATGCTGGTCATCTGTTTTCTCCCTGGGCGCCCGCCCGGAATTTACACCGAAGCGCACCATCCGGAAGAGGATTTGACCCCTTCCGTGCCGCCCGGCAAGGTGGGCGCAACGGACACCGGGGAAATAAACGTCATGACTCGCGTATTTTTCATCGCGCTCGCGACGCTGCTGGCGATCGGCCAGAGTCGCGCGCAGATTTCGGACGATGTGGTCAAGATCGGCGTCCTTACCGATCTGAGCGGACTGTATTCCGCCAACACCGGCGTGGTTTCGGTGAAAGCCACGAAGATGGCGGTCGAGGATTTCGGCGGCACTGTCCTCGGCAAGAAGATCGAGGTGGTCGCCGCCGATCATCAGAACAAAGCCGATGTGTCCTCGGCGTTGGCGCGGAAATGGTTTGACGAAG
>ODAK010008793.1_pt1 | contig 10070 bp, 8 predicted proteins | sample 1539591 | NCBI WGS metagenome assembly ODAK01 (sample SAMEA3539303, study PRJEB22396) | soil metagenome | biome: tundra; feature: field; material: soil | place: USA | collected 2010-05 | depth 0.15 m | reverse complement strand
ATGCTTTGCGCGAATTGACGAATTCGCCGCATTAGCGATGTTGCTTTTGGATTATGTCAAGAATCGAGCAGCACAACCCGGCTGCAATATTCAAATAGTAGATATGCGTTGTTTCGTTAGCCACGCATTGCGAAAGTAAAATGAAAAGCAGAATGAATCCATTGCATTATTACATCAACATGGCCGTCGCTCGCATTGACTGTTCGCAGTCAAAATTGAAACGCTCATGGGCCAAGTTGAAGTTCGACCGTTCCATTCATGCACTCACAATAAGGAATAATGACAAAATCATCGCTGATGCCGAACTGGCACTGAAAAACAAAGAAATATATGAAGCCGATGGAGCGTATGCAGCATCACATGATCCTTTGGTGCAGCAGGGCTACACATTAAAAAGACAGGTTGAGCAAAGGTTCAAAAATATTTATGCAGGCAAGAGCATTGAGCAAATCATCATTCATGTTCCATATCCTGCATTTTCACCGGCGGGCTACTCGCTGTTCACCAATCTTGCCGAGAGCCTAGATTTTTTAGGCGTCCCAACACATATATTAAATTGGAATGACAATACTAAGGAAGCGATCGACAAGTTTGGTCCGACCGTGTTGCTGTCCAGCGATCACGCAAGTTATCTTTAGCGAATCGATTGGGATGCGATAAAAGCATACAGGGCAATGAATTGTCTGAAGATAGGGCTGACCGCTTCATTGGCCGAGTACGATACACACCTCTTGAACATCGGTTAGGCTGGGCTAAACAACACGGCATCGATTTTTTTACAGCTTTCGCGACGAGGCATATGTCAGTAACACGAATGAATACAGGCCGTTCTTCGATGCAGGCTACAAGATATTGTACCTGCCGTTTGGAGCCAATATCCTGCATTACTATCCGGTGGCGGGGTTTGATTGTGATATCGACTTTGTATTAATCGCATCGAAGAAAAGAGAGCATACGGTATTCATGAAAGACATCGTCAAAGAATATTATTGCGTATTCTGGTGAAAACCGCTACTCATAATGCTCTAAAACCCGCCACCTGAAATGTTTCAAATCCGCCACCCATAATGCCCGCAAATCCGCCACCTAAAATGGTGTGAAAGCACCACCTACTGTTCGGGTTTTTGGGTATTTTGGGTATGAAGGCTTTTGAGCGCGAAGCGAACGATGAATCGTATCTAAATCTGTCAGCTTAGTTGTAGTAGCAGAGTTGTCATTCCTTCAGCCACTGAGTATTGCGATAGCTCGGCGAAAATAATACCTTACTTTGTCTCAGATTGTTCAGTCATTTTTTTTGCATCTAAAAACCTAGTTTGATATGGCTGGATAGCTGAAGGTGATGCACCATGCATTTCAAGAAGACCAACTGCCAATTCAAACTTTAAAGCAGCATCGGCATATTTTTTCCGTTCAATATCTCGTTCCCCTGAAATAGTCAGTGCAACTGGGTTCTGAATAAAACTCAGCACAAGCGCCTGATTCTCCCTTTTGGATAAAAACCCCTGCCATTCTTCACGTATATTCTTAATGTTCGGTGAAAGCATCGTGATTACCGCAAAAAATATAATTGCAACGATAATCGACTTCACAAAAAACACACCAACCCCTAAAAACTCTTTCAAGACATTCTCCTTAAATAAACCCAATAGTTATTTTCCGACTGAGTTTTTTTCTTTAACGGATTCGTAATATCTAACAGTTTCGTCTCTTGCTCCAGATTCCCTAAGCAAACTTATCGCTTCTGTGAAAAGGCGTGCTGCTGCTTCATGATTACCTTTTCCAGATTCTGCTTGAGCCATGATTAACAGTGCTCGCGGATTTTTAACGAACGATTCAAGCGCACTATTTCTTAAATCCGAAAGTGCAGACTGCCTTGGAAGAGAAATTGATTCCTGATTAAATATTAAAACCGTCTTATCATAACACTGGTATTCAAATGGTTTTTTGGAAAGGCGACGTTCTATAGCCGTCTTGGATATTTTATATATTCCAGCGGCATTATTATCTATTACAGCAAATGAGAATTCGCCCGAAAACTCACTGGTATTATATGCAAATCTCATGGGTGAGCCATCGTCTATAACCGGAACCACATTGAGTCCGGCATTACTAAATACGTGAAGCGGGATTGCATCCCAATATTGTGCTATGCCTCTCGATACCCCATGCTTTTGAGCGAGTGCATCTACACATCGTACAAATTCTGGATATGACGTATAGAGCTGAACCGGTTTTTTTCCCTTACTTGGATTAGCCAATACGGCTAAACAAGTCGAGCAGCAAAGAACAAAAACCAACACCTTATACTTCTTATCATTTAAAAGGATGAATAAAAAAACAGGTGCGAGAAAGAAACATGGCAATAAATATCTGGAAGTAAAATCACGTTCGCTTAACCCCGTAACCAGTAATATTAGGGCTGCTGAAACTATAATTAAAAGTGCTATCAAACGTTTTTGTGCAGATCGTTGGCCTTCATCCTTTCTATTTTGATGCAAAAATAGCAATGCAACGAAAATGGAAACGGGTACCAACGTAATAGAAAACTGAATTAGCCATGGTCTATTAATCGCCCAAGTGACAAGCATCATTAATTTATTTGATACCGAACCAAAACCAATTCCTGAATCGAGACTTCCCGTTTCCGGCAGGAAGATTTTTCCAATTATGATCGCAAGCGGATAGCAAATAACCAGGAGCATTCCAAACTTCAAAATCTCTTTACTTTTTGCACCGGTTCTGGAAAAATATATTCCAATCAATAAAATCGGTGCGACGAACTGCACCAGAATGATTCGGTCTGACAAAACTGAGCACGTTGCCAGAAAAACAGTCAAACCCCCTATGTAATATTTCCCCTTGGTTGAAGTGGCTGAGAGATATTTCAGCGAAAGAACTGTCAGTATTAAAAAAGAAAGCAGACTGCCAAAATGAAAGACATCAATGAATGAAAATCCATAAGGGTCGGCAGAATATAGCCCCAACAGAATTATGTTAGATGAAATGAGCGCTGAGAATGAAATCGCGTCTGAACGGCGTATAAAAAAACTTAGCAGCACGCTTACGAGGAAAAAAAACAAAACAGACTGCAGGATTGCAAAAATGAGAATCTGAGAAAAAACGTTTTTATTTAGTACATAAGCAATCGTATAGAGTATTGCGTCGGGGAATAAATACGCTGAGGGCGGTAACACCCAATCTGCAAAATGCTTCCCCTCTAAAAAAATATTCTTGAATAATGATGGGAAGAAAAGGGCATCTGAATTAAAAAATAGCCCCTGATCTATCGCGCCATTCAGGTATGCATATGCAAACCAGCAAAGTACCAGCACGTAAAATGAGCATGCAATGCAAAAGAATAGAGATGAAAGCTTGATTTTCATGGATTGGATTTGAACGACAATGCCGCGTTGCCCCCTGTAATAAAGAAGAAGGCAACAACACCAAGTAGTATTGGCATAAAAGGCTCCAGAGGGAGTTTTAGGAAGCAACGGAAGTTCATCGATAAGTCCAAAAATTATGTAGCAAAAATGTCACTGGCGGAACGATACATGCTACGAAACCAATGCCATACAAGTAATGTAGCCCGTAATATTGTGCAGCGCCGGAAATAGTCATGGCAAGGAAAAGGCCAATACATGAAACACAGCAAAAACGAAAAAGATTTCTTCCATGCAACGGGCTTGAGAAGCTCCACATAGTATTTATCAAGTATGAAAATACGGTCGCCACCAGAAAAGCCATCCCGTTAGCAAGCGATGGCGCTAGCAATACTATTTGAATGAAAGCGGTCGCGACGAGCACGTGCAGACCTGTTACCAACAACCCAGAAAGGGTGAAACGTAAGGCTTGTCTTGTGAGCACAGGAGACAATGTCTTGTCACTCATCAGCGGCTTTAAGCACACAAAGTAATGAGACGCCAAAAGGAAGGTTAAAGCGCTCTAACAAGAAACGCTCAGCGCCAAATAAAGTTCTGAAACATTTGTTGATGGGAGCTGGGGGGACTTTAGTTCCGGTCGCTGAGGGGGAACCAAGCAATTTATCCTTGAGGCGCACAATGACTGCCAATGGAAACAGAATAGTGTTGAAGTATGAAATTCTCACAGGCCGAAGTCCTGCCGCTACAAATTTTTTGCGCAACTGAGTCGCTGAATATCGCCTTTTATGGTGGAGAAATTCGTCATGCGCACTGTAAAGCCATTGATAAGCCGGGACTGTGATTAAAATTCGACCATTTTTCGCCAACAATTGTTTTATCGCGATTAGCGTTTCAGTATCTTGCTCAATGTGCTCCAAAACATCGAACACGCATATTAAGTCGAAGCGCTGATCTTTAAAAGGAATTTCATCCGGACAATAGCCAGCCCTGATTTCGTAACAATTGTTTGTTTTTTTTGAGGCAATTTCTCGAGCAGTTGCATCCATTTCAAGAGCACTTACCTCACCAAATTTAGCCAACATTTGGAGGTTGCCACCAGTGCCACATCCAACTTCGAGAATCTTGGAGGTCTGTGGAAGATCGAGTCTCTCTATCATTGTCCAAAGAATGGCTCGTCGGCCAGAAAACCACCAATGTTTGGACTCGGTTTCTGCCATTTCGAGATAGGCTGAGGGATTCATCGTTTGACTCCATAATGCTTTCTAATTAGATAGAGTGGCCTATGTTTTGTTTCCATATAAATCCGGCCGATATACTCGCCAAGCATGCCTACACTAATTAGCTGTAAGCTACCAAAGAACAGAACTGCCACAAGCAAAGATGCATAGCCTGGAACATCGACGCCGTGTATCAATGTTCTTGAGATAATGATAATCGCGTAAATAAATGTAGCTAACGCTCCAATCCCCCCGATGTAGGTCCAAAACTTAAGAGGAACGGCGCTAAAGCTGGTGATGCCTTCAAGCGCAAAATTCCATAGTTTCCAACCAGAAAATTTCGTAGTCCCCGCTATGCGAGGGTTTCGTACATAATCTAGCGTGACCGTCTTGAATCCCACCCAAGCGAATAACCCTTTCATAAACCTGTGCTGCTCAGGAATCTGTTTGAGAGCATCTATGACAATCCGGTCCATCAAACGGAAATCACCCACGTTTTCTGGAATCTGGATAGTCGAAAGGTGATTGTGAAAGCGATAAAATATTTCGGCTGATTTACGCTTAAGAAATGAATCTGAGCTTCGATCTGCTCTTCGCGCCAATACGACCTCAGCGCCATTGAACCATTCTTTAATCATCTCAAGTATTAGTTCGGGTGGATCTTGCAAGTCTGCATCGATAGGGATAACAGCATCACCAGTTGCCGCATCAATGCCGGCTGTCAATGCCGCCTCTTTTCCGAAGTTCCTTGATAGCTCTATAACGTGGAAGCGTGAGTCATTCTCAGCAATTGAAATCAATTTGTTTAATGTGTCGTCACGACTTCCATCATCGATACAAATAACCTCAAAATCCAGTTCTGGAGCCTGACAGAATATGGCACAGAGTGCTTCATAAAAGTTAGTAATACCCTCACTCTCATTATAAATCGGAGCGATTATTGATATTTTTGTTCGCTGTCTACTCATCGTCGGCTGGTTCCAATTAGCAATATCGTATCATTCTAAACTACATCAACGATCCAAAAATAGGGCAGGAAAGAGCTTTGATCGCCCAAAAAGAAGTGTTTGATAAACACACCACGTTCCACTGAGCCGATTCATTCATGCAACAGTTGAACGTACTGCACGATGAATCAATACGCGGATTTAACTATGAATCGCAACAATTTAATATCGCGAATTCATCCGTTAGAAGTCAAAGAACATCAAAGGATCATGCTTTTCGGTAGTGCGTAGGATAGGATAAGCCTGTTGTTTCACCCTACTCTGCTTGCGTATCACTAGCCGCGGCAAACTGAATCCGATGCAGCCGCGCATACACGCCGTCCTTTGCCAGTAGTTCGCGGTGCGTGCCTATCTCGACTATCTCGTCCTTTTGCAGCACGACTATGCGATCCGCTTTTTCGATGGTGGATAGACGGTGTGCGATGACCAACGAAGTGCGTCCTTGCATCAAGGTTTCAAGTGCGGCTTGGACATGGCGTTCGGTTTAACCTTATGAGGGACGATAAAATTACGTAAACAAAAAATTGAAGGACTTGTTCCTTCTTACTATCCATAGCCTGATAACTTCTTTAATTCTGCGCTTTAGATTATTTTTGTAATAAGTACCCGACCCGCCCCCAACCCCGCAGATTACAGGAGGCACATTAAACATTATTTTTTTATATTTTTCTTTTAGAATCACATCTCGAAAGCAATGTTCAAGACTAAGCCCCTGCTCGCCTCCAACATTTAAATATGCTGAGACTAAATTTTTCAAATAGAACGATTTATTGACCAAATAGAATCTAGTATCTACGTATGAAAATTGGGTCTTTTTAAAAGAAAAAACATTAGAAAAATAACCTTTACACAAAAATGTTCCATTCCAACATTTAAGGCATTCAAAAAAATTTTCAACCCATAACTTAGCTGTACATTTGGCAAAAAAGTCCGACTCTTTGAGATAAACAGAATTTAGAAGTGCGTATTTTACAATCTCACCTTCACCATATCCCTTTCCATACAAACCGACTAATTCTTTATTGTTTTCGAAAAACAAGCATTCAATATTTACTTCAGGAAATTTTTCAAGAATTATCCTGGAAAAGTTAAAATTTGATCCATCGCATATAACTAAACGTAAATCTGACGATATAGCCAACCATTTTTCTATTGATTCAATGGTCAATCTAATACGAGAATTTTCATCTTTTAGAGAAACAGAATGATCAGAAACGACCACGCAAGAAGTTAAAAGAATAGGAGGTAAATTAGATTTCATGCTGTCCTCATGCTATATGTCTCGAAATTATCAACCTCTCAGCAAGAACGCGGCCAGCCGCATGTTGGGACAACTGATTACCAAGCCCACCATTCAAGCGTGTAATTACGCTCCGCATTTGCAAGACCAATGACATGTCGGCTAACCCAGCCGCCGCAGAATGCGGCGTTTTGTGGTGCGAACAATTCTGGATAATAGCCCCTTCTTGTTTTGCCCATATTCTAATTCCTTATCCCAATTCGATTGACTGCATACGCCGAGATAGATTTTGCTTAACGCCTCGTCCGTTTCTCCTGATTTCTTCGCGGCACGATATTGCTCCTCGTAGTGATAGCAACGGAACAGTGTTTCAACAGGCCATAATTCGATCGAACGGTACTTTAACAAGGCTTCACCATACCAGCGCATTTCCGATGGAAAAAGCACCATCGCATTGAGGAAACTCAACTCTTGTGGCTCAAGAAACTTTACTGCAAGGTCAGCCCAGACACGCCGGCTCCACACCACAGGCAAGGGGCCGAAATCATAATGCCTTCCAGTACGCCCGAAGATATCCATGATGGTTTTGCAATCCGCATCTATATTTCGGGCGATCTTTGCATGACGATGTAATGCTCCGAACAAACGAAGCTCCAGGCTTTCATTCATCACCGTAAAGGGAATTCCTGAAGGCGTCATAAGGTCTCTTTTGTTGCAGTCGCGAATGAAATAGGAATCTGAATCAAGGCAAAGATAATTTTCACAAATCCCGAGACGCCAGAATTCTGACTTTATGATCTGTTGGGATATCACACCAGGCAAGGCGCTGAACGCCTTCTTGTCGAGGGAAACATTTGCAGCCACGATTTCCTCGTCTGCCAATAATGTAACGCCGTCGTTGCCAACAATGTCCTTGAACAATGGCAGATCAGTTGATGGGCAGGAAAGATAAAACGGCAAGTTGCCGGGATTGTGCCGGCGAACACTCTCGGCGAGTCGTGCCGCGCGAAGAACATCGCGGTGGTAAGACTTGCAGTAGAGAACGATGTCTTTCATTTAGTGTAGGAAAGGTGAGCAGGTCAGGTGCGCAATGGACTGTGCTGTAAACTTTTGCCTGCCCAAGCGATGATTTGGCGTGTAGCAGCTTCGGAAGTATAAGGAGAGGGAGTTCCCGAGTCGGCCAGATCGTCGCGCATCCAGCGCGCGTGCAACTCTTCAATTGCCGATGCTATCGAATCTGCGTCATCTGCTTTTACTGCCCAGTGTCCCAGTTCGCGAAGCATGCGTTCCATTTGCGGGTTATGCCAAACCAGCGCCAGAATCGGGCGCTGCGTCCAGAGATATTCGTACATTTTCGAGGGAATGTATTCTTCACAGAATGGAACGGTACCGTGTAACAACAACAAACAATCGGCAGCGTTCATGCGCTTGATGACTTGGTCCCTGCCGCTCTCGCCGGTTTTCGGGTCGGTCTCGAGACGGCCAAACTGTTCGATCATCGCAGGGTGTGGAAAATCTCTCAAGGCGCGTGCAGAAACGGCATCGATGCCGCCGCCGTAAATATGCAGGCGGATATGCTCCGCACATTGCGGGTTTTTTTCCAACACACGGCGTAGGCCCAGCAAAAAGAATTCCAGATTACGTGTTTCTGCCAATGATCCGAAGTGTCCGATTACCAGATGCTTGCCGTGCTGATAAGGAACACGTACAAATTTCGGCGGGTTCGAACCGGGGATGAGGCAATGCCCACGTTCGCCAAGTTCCGGATGGCGTGCTCCTGCACGCGCCAGTGCTTCCTCGGTAAACCACCAAACAACATCGGCATGCTTGCAAATTATTCCTTCCAGCCAGGCGGAAAAGCGCATACGCATCTTGTTTTTCGTTAGACCGGGAAAGATCATGGGATCATGGATCTCGGCGGCCCATGGCAGGCCAAATCTGCGTGCCAGCCAATAGCCCGTCAAGTGGGCCGAATAAGCTCCGCCGGTCGAATAAATTAGTGCCACCTTGCGTGTCCGGATGATGCACGCACCGGTGAAATAAGCCGTAATTGCCCATGACCAATGGGTTTCAATACGTACGAAAAGTTTTTCAATCAGGATGAAAGGCAACAGCACCAGAGAAATTACCGTCATTGCGATCCGGTAAATGTACGGCGAGGAGATTCGTTGTTTCAGGTAGTGGCGTAAATCAAAGCGCAAAGCTACCGGCCCTGCCGGTAGAACTTGATGATGCTCGACCACTTTATCCTTTTTTCCTGTGATGGCGCTTAAAACGATAGGTTCTATGCCAAGGTTGAGCAAGTGAGGAATCTTGTCTGTGATGGTCTGGCTTGCTGCGCGCCCATCCATATTGAAGCCGTGAGAAAGCACCAGCCAAACCTGTTTATTGCCGTCGTTCATGTTTGTACCTTATCAACGTTAGGCAGAGAAATAGCAACATGCAAGAGATCGATAGAATTCATCGAATCAATACAAAAATCTGTTACGCTATTTTACAGATAAACACGGCGGGGAGGTGCGATGGCGATTTATGCTGTAGGTGATGTGCAGGGCTGTCACGCCGAGTTGGTGCAGTTACTTGATCAAATTACTTTTGATCAGGTGGCGGATAAGCTCTGGCTGGTTGGCGACCTGGTGAATCGCGGGCCGGATTCCCTGCAAGTGCTGCGGCTGGTCAAATCGCTGGGCGATAGCGCGATCACCGTGCTGGGCAACCACGACCTGCATTTGCTTGCCGTGGCGGAAGGCGTGGTGGAACTGAACCGCAACGACACACTGGATGAGATTCTCAACGCGCCGGATCGCGACGAACTGATGCATTGGCTGCGCAATCGGCGCCTTCTGTATGCGCAAGGCGGCTACGTGCTCGTTCACGCCGGGCTGCTGCCGCAATGGAGCGTGGCGCAGGCCGAGAGCTTGGCGCGCGAAGTCGAAGCGGCACTGCGCGGCGACGACTACGCCGTCTTCCTCGCGCGCATGTACGGCAATGCCCCGCATAACTGGGACGACGAACACACCGGCTACAAACGCCTGCGCGTCATCGTCAACGCCTTCACCCGCATGCGTATCTGCACGATGGAGGGCGAGATGGAATTCAAATTCAAGGGCGAAGTGCAGAATATCCCGGCCGGCTACCTGCCGTGGTTCGACGTGCCCAAGCGTGCCAGCCGCGATGCCACCGTCATCTTCGGCCACTGGTCGGCGCTCGGTCTGCTGCTCAGAAA
>ODAK010008792.1_pt1 | contig 10070 bp, 8 predicted proteins | sample 1539591 | NCBI WGS metagenome assembly ODAK01 (sample SAMEA3539303, study PRJEB22396) | soil metagenome | biome: tundra; feature: field; material: soil | place: USA | collected 2010-05 | depth 0.15 m | reverse complement strand
GGGTGACCTGGAGCAACCATCACGTTACCGTCATCCCCGTTTGGCTCCTGATCCTCACCACCGTCGGCAATATCCCTCGTCACAAGATCCTCGCCAGGGTGATGAAGGTCAGCAGCCGCGACGGCACCCGGACCGGGTTCGGCTTGCGTCCCGGCCGCGGGCGACGACGACGCAGCTACGCCCTGACCTTCCATGGTTCGAACGGCCTCCTCAAGCCTTTTAAAAGCCCCTGGCCTATAGTCCGCAGCCCCGGAGCGCGCCTATCGGGCCGCGCCGGGTTGATCGTCTGGCACGCGGAGTTTATCCCCTTCGGCGGAGGTTACATGGCGCATCAGTTCCGTTATCTCAGCGGCCACGTTGACGACGTCGCCGACGACGACGACCGCGGGCGGCCGGATTCCCTCCTTGACCACGAGGCCCTCCACTTGTTCCAGCGTCGAATTAATTGTGCGCTGCGTCGGCAGAGTACCGTCTGCGATTACCGAAACGGGGGTATCTGGCCTACGGCCGTGCCGCAGGAGTTCGCCGGCCACCGCGCCGATCCGCTCCACGGCCATCAGCAGCACCAAGGTCCCCGAACTGCCGCCGAGCAGCTCCCAGTTAACCGTGGACCGCGCGTCACCCGGCGGAACATGGACCGAGACGACGTGAAAATCCTGCGCGACGCCCCGGTGGGTGACCGGCACCCAGGCGCTGGCGGGCACGGCCACCGCGCTGGTGACGCCGGGCACCACGGTGACAGGAACGCCCGCTCGCAGGCAGGCCAGGACTTCCTCGGCGCCCCGGCCGAAGACGAACGGGTCGCCGCCCTTAAGCCTCGCCACGAAGCGGCCCGCCCGGGCGTGGCTGATCAGCGCCGCGTTGATGTGCTCCTGGGCCATGGCCCGGCCGTAGGGGATCTTGCTCGCGTCGATGATCTCGACGTCGGCCCGCAGCTCGTCCAGCAGCGAGCGGGGCGCCAGCCGGTCGGTGAGCACCACGTCGGCCTCGGCGAGCAGCTGCCGCCCGCGCACCGTGATCAGCCCGGGATCACCGGGGCCGCCGCCGATGATCGCCACTCCGGCGCGGCGGCCGCGGCCGTGCCTGGCACTAAGCTCGCCCGACCGAAGCCCGGCGAGGACCGCGTCCCTGATCGCGGCGCTGTGCCGCGGGTCACCGCTGAGGACCCCGATCCGGACGTCGCCGGCCTGGCCCGAGGCGGGCGTCCAGGCGCCCGACGCCCCGGCGTCGTCGGCCCGCACGCACCAGGTCTGCTGCGCGACGGCCGCCGCGGCGACGGTCGCGTTCACCTCGGGCCGGTCCGTGCACGCGCAGATCAGCCAGGCGCCGGCGCAGTCGCCAGGCTGATACCCCCGGGCCTCCCAGCGGATCCGGCCGGCCGCGGCCAGATCCTCCAGGGACGGGGTCACGGCCGGAGACACCAGGAGGATCTCCGCGCCCGCGTTGAGCAGGGCCGGGATCCGGCGGGCGGCCACCGCTCCCCCGCCCACGACGACGACGCGACGGCCCTGGAGGCGGAGCCCCAGCAAGTACGGATCCATGCTTCCTTCGTAGACTTAAGTCTTGTCGGCTACGCCGGCGGAGTCGAAGGTGGCGACGTCGCGCAGGGCGCGGGCCGCGCTCTGCACCAGGGGAAGGGCCAGCACCGCGCCGGTGCCTTCGCCGAGCCGCAGCCCGAGGTCGACCAGCGGGCGCAAGCCCAGGTAGCTAAGCGTAACCGCATGTCCGGGCTCGGCGCTGCGGTGGCCCGCGACGCAGGCGGCGATCGCGTCCGGGGCCAGCGCGGCGGCGGCCAGGGCGGCGGCCCCCGCGATCACCCCGTCCAGGATCACCGGCACCCGCAGGGCGGCGGCGCCGAGGATGAACCCGGCCAGCGCGGCGTGCTCGAAGCCGCCGAACGCCGCGAGGACCCCCACCGGGTCGGCGGGGTCGGGCCGGTGCCGGGCCAGGCCGCGGCAGACGACCTCGATCTTCCGCGCGTACATCGCCGCGTCGATGCCGGTGCCGCGGCCGGTCGCCTCGGCCGGGTCGGCTCCGGTGAAGGCGCAGATCAGCGCGGCGGACGCGGTGGTGTTGGCGATGCCCATGTCGCCGGTGACCAGGCACCGGTTGCCCGCAGCGACCAGGTCACGGGCGATCTCGATGCCGGCCGTCAGCGCCGCCACCGCCTGGTCGCGGGTCATCGCGGGTCCTTCTGTGAAGTCCGCGGTGCCCATCGCGATCTTGCGGGGCAGCAGCCCAGGGACCGGTTCCAGCTCGGCGGCTACGCCGATATCGACCACCGTCACCTCGGCGCCGACCTGAGCCGCGAACGTGTTGACCACGGCCCCGCCGGCCAGGAAGTTCGCCACCATCTGGGCGGTCACCTCCTGCGGCCAGGGGGTGACCCCCTGCGCGTGCACGCCGTGATCGGCCGCGAACACCGCGACGCAGGCGGGCTCGGGCAGCGGCGGCGGGCAACGACCCGCCAGGCCCGCCAGCTGGACCGAGACCTCCTCGAGCGCGCCGAGCGAACCACGGGGCTTGGTCATCCGGTCCTGGCGCTCGCGCGCGGCGGTCATCGCGTCGGCGTCCAGCGGGGCGATCGCGGCGATCACTTCGGCCAGCGGGTCCACCGCTTCCTCCCCGGGCAGTCCGCGGTGACCGTACTCCTCGGCGTGCACCGCCCAGGACACCGGCCGGCGACGCGCCCAGCCGGCCGTCGCGAGTTCTGGTTCGGACGCGAACTGGCGCACGTAACCGACGCACAGGTAGGCGATGACCTCCAGGTGCGCGGGCAGGCCGAGCTCGGCCGCCAGTTCGCGCTCGTCGAAAAAGCTCACCCAGCCGACCCCGAGGCCCTCGGCCCGGGCCGCCAGCCACAGGTTCGCCACCGCGAGCACGCTGGAGAAATCCGCGGTCCGCGGCTGGGTGTGCCGCCCCAGCGTGTGCCGGCCGCCACGGGTCCGGTCGCAGCTGACCACGATGTTGACCGGCGTATCGGTGATCGACTCGATCTTCAGCGACGCAAACGAGCGGGCCCGCGCGCCCGGCAGGTCCGCGGCGAACTCGTCCCGGCGGCGGCGCGCCAGGGCCGCGATCCGTTCCCGCCGGGCCAGGTCGGTGATCACGATGAAGTCCCACGGCTGGGAGAAACCCACGGACGGCGCCTGATGCGCCGCCGTGAGCACCCGGCCGAGCACGTCGGCGGGCACCGGGTCGGGCCGGAAGCCCTGCCGGACGTCCCGGCGCTCGGCGATCACCCGGTACACCGCGTCCCGCTGCTCGGCCGGGTAACCCGGATCCCGGTCAGTCATGGGCGTGGGCGTGGTCGTGCGGGTGGTCGTGGGGATGCTGCGGCTCGCCGACGCGGTGCTCGAACCCCGGCATCGCGATCCGGTAGACGCACATATCGCAGTTCATCCGGATGTCTCCTGACAGCGCCTCGTGGTAGCGCTCGTAGACCAGGCCGGCGATCTCATCGCAGTCACCGAGCACGTCGGTGCACCTTATGTCGAGTTCGGGGTGCGCGGCGGCGAACGCTTCTGCTTGGCTGACCACCCGGTCGGGCAGCACGCCGGGGAACAGGAAATACCTGGCCACCACGATCTGCCGCGCGCCGAGCAGGCGGCACCGATCCAGTCCCTCGGTCACGCTGGGCCGGGTCAGCGAGACGAAGGCGGTCTCCGCGAGCGGGTAGGCCCGGCCCTCCCACAGCAGCCGCGCGGTCTTGACCACGTCCGCGTTGGCGTCCGGATCGGAGGTGCCGCGGCCCACCACCAGGACCGCAGGGGCCGGGGAGGAGGGAGCCACCTCGCTGATCCGGGCGGCGAGCAGGTCCAGGAGCACGGGATGCGGGCCGAGCGGGCGGGCGTAGGTCCAGCTGAGGCCGGGATGCCGGGTACGCTCGCGGGCCAGGGCGGCGGGAATGTCTCCCTTGGCGTGCCCGGCCGCGGACAGCATCAGCGGCACGGCGACCATGTTGGCGGGGGTATGGCCAGCCAGGGCGGTGACGGCCTCGCGCAGCGGCGGCAGGGACAGCTCGATGAAGCCGCCCGCCACCCGCGTCCCGTCCCGGGCGGCCAGCGCGGCCACCCGCTCGGCGAGCGCGTTGAAGCCCGCCACCCCGGCCTGATCGCGGGTGCCGTGCGCGGCCAGCAGCAGCGGCGGCCTCACTGGGCGGCCCCCGAAGGCCCGGACGATTCTCCGGCCGAGGTGTCCGCCTCGTCCTTGACCATCCGCAGCAGGGCGTTGAACGCCGCGACGGCCACCGCAGAACCGCCCTTCTCCGAGACGTTGGTCAGGGCCGGCAGGCCGCTGGCCCGCAGGTCGTCCTTGGCCGCGGCGGCACCGACGAACCCGACCGGCACGCCGATCACCAGGGCCGGCTCGACCTGCCTGGTCATGATCTCGTTCAGCGCGGTCGGGGCGCAGCCCACCAGCCAGACCGCACCCGGGCCGGCCTCACCGAACGCCAGCCGCACCGCGGCCGCGCTGAGCGTGAGGTTCGCGGTCCGCGCCAGCCGGGCCGACAGCGAGTCGCCGATCTTGCAGATCACCGGGTACCCGGTAATGCCGGAGGCGACCATGGCCACGTCCGCGATCACCGGCGCCCCGCGCCGCAGCGCCGCCACCCCGGCCGCCAGCGCAGCCTCGTCACACATCAGGTCGGTGACGTAGTCGAAATCGGCGGTCGCATGGATGATCCGCTCGGTCACGGCCCGGCTGAGCGGGGGCAGGCCGCTCAGGTCGATCCGGGACCGCAAGATGCGGTACGACTCGACCTCGATGGGATGAACGTCGCTCAAGTCCTCACCTCAATCGCGTCGGGCTCTATAGCGTCGGGCTCTATAGCGTCGGCTGGGCAGATCTCCACGCACTCACCGCAGCCGGTGCACAGCTCGCTTAGCACGACGAGCGGACGGCTGGCACCGGGGCGGATCGCGTGCTCGGGACAGGTGAGCAGGCAGGCGCCGCAGCCCCGGCACTCCCCCGTGACCACCAGGCCCAGGCCCAGGTTCACGGCTGTGCTCCCTGCTGGGCCCACCGGTAGTCGCGCGGGGTCACCATCCGGCCGCCCGCCATCCGGGTGCGGGACGAGCCGACGACGACCAGCGTATGCATGTCCACCAGCCCGGGATCGAACTCGGCCAGCGTGGCCACCGACGCGACCTGTCCTGGCCGGGTGGCGTCCCTGACCCAGCCGACCGGCGTGGACGGCGGCCGGCGGGCGGCCAGCAGCTCCACCGCCCGGCGCAGCTGCCAGCTGCGCTTGGCGCTGGCCGGGTTGTAGAAGCAGGTCACCAGGTCCCCCTCGGCGGCGGCGGTGATCCTCCGCTCGATCACCGGCCAGGCGGTGTGCAGGTCGGACAGGGAGATCATGACGTGGTCGTGGCCGAGCGGCGCGCCAAGCACAGCCGACACAGCCAGCGCCGCGGTCACGCCGGGCACCACGCTCACGTCGATATCGTCGCCGGCCAGCTCAAGCGCCGGGCTGCCCATCGCGTACACGCCGGCGTCACCCGAGCCGATGAGCGCCACCGCCCGCCCCGCCCGGGCCTGCGCCACCGCTTCCGCGGCCCGTTCCTGCTCGGCGCCCAGGCCGCTGGCCAGCACCGTCGTGCCCGGTCGCAGCAGGTCGGTGATCTGCTCCAGGTAGGAGTCGAGCCCGGCCACCACGGCGGCGCGGCGCAGTTCGGCCACGGCGCGGGGGGTCATCAGGTCCCGGGCGCCTGGCCCGATCCCGATCACTGTCAGCCGGCCCCGCGGCGCGCACCTGGCCACCGCGACCGTGGCGTGCGCGCTGGCCCGCTTGGCCGCCAGCAGCGTCGCGCCCGGGTGGATGAGCGCGGCCGCCTCGGCGACGCTCGGCGTGCCCACGGCCCGCCGCACCACCTCGCTCGGGTGCGGGACAGGCACCGCGGCGAGCCGCTCGGCCGGGAACGTGACGACCCGCCAGCCGCGCTGGGCGGCGGCCGCCTGCAAACCGTGCTCGTCCGCCTTCACCTCCGCCGTCGCGACATACCGAACGGACTCCGGTGACACATCCAGGTCAGCCAGCGTCGCGTCGATGAGCTGGCCCATCTCGGCGGCGGGCACCCCCCGGCTCGACCCGGCCCCGACGATCAGGGAGGGCGGCCGGAACACCACGGTCCGTTCGGACATTCTGATGTTCCGGTCGGTCACCACGACGGCGGGAACGCCTGGTTCTGGCCGGCCGGTGCGCAGGACGTTGGGGGGCAGCGCGGGCAGCGGCCACTGCGCGTCGGCGCTGAAGGTGACGCGGGCGCCGGACAAGATGGCGGTGCCCACGGCGGCCAGGTCGCTGCCAGGCTCGATGCGGAAGCCCAGGTCGGCGCCGAACCCGTCGAGCGCGACGCTCCCGGCCGCGTCGCTGGCCGTGGTGATGACCGGCTCCGCGCCCAGCACCTGCGCGACCCGGGTGGCCAGCTCGTTGCCGCCGCCCCCGTGGCCAGTACCGTGCGCGCCGAGCACCGGCACCGCGAAGCGCAGCGCCTCATCGACGCACACCACGCCGGGGTCCTGGCCCTTGCCGCGCAGCAGCGGCGCGACCAGCCGCACGGTCGCGCCGACGGCCAGGAAGCACACGATCGCATCGCACTCGGCGAACGCCTTGGCTAGAGCCGGGGCGGCCGCCTCGTCGTAGGTGTGCGTGTCGTCCGGCCAGGCGCGGGCCAGCCGCTCCGCCGCGGTTTTGCCCGCCCTGGTCACGCTCACCAGCCCGATCATCGCTGGCCCCACAGGACGAAGACGGGGTTTTCCGCGGCCAGGCGAAGGGTCTGGTTGGGGAAGGGGGTTAGGCGGGAGGCCTGGAGCTGGACACCTGCTGGGCGGTAGCCCTGCGCGGCGAGCAGGTCGCTGGTCTCCCCCACCCGCTGGACCGCGGCCAGGGTGACCACGACGCGTTCGGGGTTCCCGGCGCGGATCGCAGCGCCGAGCACGGCGTGGTCGCCGCCGCCGACGAAAACGGCGTCCGCGGGCGGCAGGCCGACCAGCGCGTCCGGCGCGCGGCCTGCCTGCAGCCGCAGGTCGACGCCGTGACGGGCGGCGTTCTGGCGGATCCGGTCGCACTGCGCCTGGTCGGCCTCGACCGCGATCACCCGGGCCCCGAACCGCGCGCACTCGACCGCGACGGCGCCCGAGCCCGCGCCCACGTCCCAGATGGTGCGGCCCGGAGCGGGGCCGAGCCGGGCCAGCACGAGCGCGCGGACCTCGGCTTTGGTGATCATCGAGCCGCGGTGCTCGAACTCGGCTTCGGGCAGCGCCCAGCCGGGCGGCGCGCCCTGATGGCCGGCCAGCCAGCCCGGGCCTGCCGCCTGGTTTTCAGGGTCCTTGAGCGCGATGACGATGTTGGGCTCGGCGAAGTCGCGGGCGGGTTCGGCGGCCAGGTCGGTGATCCGCTCCTGGGCGGCGCCCAGGCGCTCGGCGACGTACACGGTGCGGCCCGCGGCCAGCAGCTCGGTGCCGAGCGCGCGGGCGGTGCCGTGCCTGGGCTCGGTCAAGATCGCCACCTTGGGGTGAGCCAGCGCGGCGGCCAGCGCCTGCCGCGGGGCCCGGCCGTGCGCGGAGACCACCAGGGCATCGTCCCAGTCCAGGCCCAGCCGGGCGAAGGCGAGCGCGACCGACGAAACCGCCGGGATGACCTGCGGCGTGACGCCGCGGGCGCGCAGGGCGCGGACGATGCCGAAGAATCCGGGGTCGCCGGAGGCCAGCACGGTGACCCGCCCGGGGGATGCGCAGATGGCGTCGAGCGCGTCGTCGAGGCGCTTGATCACGATGCGTTCGGCGCCGGGCGGGAGCTCGGCGCCGTCCAGGTGCCTGAGGGCGCCGGCCACGCGGTCCGCCGCCGCCAGGGCGGTTGCCGCTTCCGGGCCGAGAGGGCGGCCGTCGCAGCCGATCACGGTGACCGTTGGTGTTGCCGGGGAGCTCATCGGTGCTCCCCTTCCCCGGTGGCGGCGGCGATCTTGGTGTGGCCGGAGAAGTCGACCATGATCACCTGGATGTCCGGGGCGGGCGCGCCGCCGGCCGCTTCCGCGCAGAACCGGCTGAGCACCTGGGCGACGCGCTGGCACAGCTCCCGGCCGGCCGGCTCCAGGAGGCCGTGGGCGGCCCATAGTTCGGCGGCGTGCCGGGCCGTGTTGGCCACCGCGACCTGGTCCGCCAGGTCCTGGCCGCCGCCGGCGGCCAGGGTGATGTCGCGCAGCAGGGTCAGCGACACCTTCGAGCGGGTGTAGTGGGTCATCAGCACCCCGGCGGCCAGCTTGGTGAGCTTGCCCGCCATGCCGACGAAGGTGACGCGGGTCAGCCCGTGCTCCACCGCGCGGCGCAGCGCGGCGCCGGTGAAGTCACCCACCTCCACGAAGCACATCTCGGGCAGCTGCGGCAGCATGGTCATGGCGCCCTGCTCGGTGCGGCCGCCGGTGCACAGCACCAGCGTGGTCTCGCCCTGAGCGGCCAGCACCGAGATCGCCTGCTCCACGCTGGCGCGCCAGGACGCGGTGGAAAACGGACGGACGATGCCGGTGGTGCCCAGGATCGAGATACCGCCGATGATGCCCAGCCTGGCGTTGGTGGTCTTCCGGGCCATCCGTTCGCCGTCCGGGACCGAGATGACGGTCTGGACGCCTTGTTTGCTTAGGTCGACGGCCTCGCCGACCGCCTGCGTGATCATCGCGCGCGGGACCGGGTTGATCGCGGGACCGCCCAGCTCGAGCCCGAGGCCCGGCTTGGTGACCACGCCCACGCCCACGCCGCCCTGCAGGTCCAGGCCGGCGTGGTCGCGCCAGCGCACGGTCGCGGTCAGCCGCGCGCCGTCGGTGACGTCGGGGTCGTCGCCGGCGTCCTTCACCACGACCGCCTCGGCTTGGCTTGCGGTCAGGGTGCAGGCGTCGACGGGGAAAGCGACCCGGCGGCCTTCCGGCAGGGCGATCTCGACTTTTTTCTGGATGTTCCCGGTGGCCAGCGCGGTCACCGCGGCTTTGGCGGCCGCCGCCGCGCAGGTGCCGGTGGTCCAGCCGGTGCGCAGCGCCTGCTTCCTGACCTTCGCGGTGCGGGGCAGGTCGGGCTCGGTCAGTTCGGGCTCGGCTCGGCTTTCGCCGGTGCCTCCGCTGGTGCTTTTGCTGGTGCTTTTGCTGGTGCTTTTGCTGGTGCTTTTGCTGGTGCTTTTGCTGGTCATGGGCCGTCCGCCGTGGTTGCTGGCCGGCGGGCTTCGCGGAGCTGCTTCCTGGCCTGGCGGTCCGCCTTGCGGTAGCCGTGAAAGTGGCCCGGGTGGTACAGGTGAGAACGGCTGCCCCCGGCGGCCAGGCCCGGCCCGACCAGCACCAGCGTGTGCTTCCAGAGCTTGCGTTCCTTGATGCTGGCGGCGAGATCTGCCAGCGCGCAGTGCACGATCAGCTCGTCTGGCCAGGTCACCTGGAAGGCGATGACGCACGGCGTGTCCGGCGGGTAGCCGCCGGCCAGCAGCTCATCCTGCAGCTGCGCCGAACGCGCGGCCGAAAGGAACAGCGCCATCGTGGTGCCGTGGCGGGCGAACGCGGCGACCTGCTCGCCCGGCGGCATCGGGGTCTTGCCGCCGCCGAGCCTGGTCAAGATCACGGACTGGGCGACCTCGGGGATGGTCAGCTCGCGCCCGATCCGCGCCGCCACGGCCGTGAAGCTGGACACCCCCGGCACGATCTCGGTGTCCAGGTCAAGCGCCGCGCACTGCTCGAGCTGCTCCTGGATGGCCCCCCACAGCGACGGGTCGCCGGAGTGGACGCGGGCGATATTTAGTTTGTCGCGCGCGGCGCGTTCGTAGTAGGGCAGCACGCCTTCCATCGGCAGCCGCGCGGAGTCCACGATCTCGGCGTTCTCCTGCGCGTGGCTCAGCACATCCGGGTGAACCAGGCTCGAGGCCCAGATCACCACGTCGGCGGCGGCGATGATATGCGCGCCCCGCAGGGTGAGAAGATCCGGGGCGCCGGGACCGGCTCCGATGAACGACACCCGCCCGCGGGCGGGTGGCTCGCTCGCTCCGGTTAGCTGCGCGCTCGCTTGGGCCGGCTCCGGGGCTGTTTCCGGGGCTGTTTCCG
>ODAK010008789.1_pt1 | contig 10072 bp, 8 predicted proteins | sample 1539591 | NCBI WGS metagenome assembly ODAK01 (sample SAMEA3539303, study PRJEB22396) | soil metagenome | biome: tundra; feature: field; material: soil | place: USA | collected 2010-05 | depth 0.15 m | reverse complement strand
CAGCCAAACGGTTCGCATGTGGGGGTTCATTCTTTGCAATTGTACGCCGATTGGCAGGCCGGGAGGCCTGCCCCACCGCAATTCATGAGAGAATACGCCGAAAGGAGAAAACCATGTTCCGACTGCGATACGCGGTCTTCCTGGTGGCCGCAGCCCTACCGCTGTTTGCCCAGAGACCGCCGGCCGCGGAATCGCCGGCCACTCCGGCTGCCGAAGAGAAGCCGGCTCCCATCCCCTCCGAAACCACATCCGTCACGGACCACGAACTGCAGCTCGACGGCAAGACGATCCACTACAAGGCCACAGCCGCGACACTGCTGATCGATGGCGACGACGAAAAGCCGTACGGCATCGTTTTCTATGTGGCATACACACTGAGCGGCGTCAGCGATCCGCGCACGAGACCGGTCACATTTCTTTACAACGGAGGGCCGGGTTCGGCGAGTCTGTGGCTGCACATGGGTTCCATCGGCCCGGTGCGCGTGGCCACCGCCAGTCCGGAAGCCACGGGCGCCGCCCCGTATCAAGTTATGCCGAACCAGTACTCGCTGCTGGACAAGACCGATCTGGTGTTCGTCGACGCCGTGGGGACCGGCTATTCGCGGCCGGTCGGAAAAGCCACCATCAAGAACTTCGCCGGGACCGACCAAGACGTGCAGGCGTTTGCCAAATTCATCCAGCGCTACGTCGGCGTGAACCACCGATGGAATTCGCCCAAGTTCCTGTTCGGCGAATCGTACGGCACCACGCGCTCGGCGGCACTGGTGGATGCGCTGGAGAACGGCGGCATGTCGTTCAACGGCGTGATTCTGATGTCGACGATTCTGAACTATTACACGCATGCGCCGGGAAGCGACGCGGAATACATCGGGAACCTGCCCTCCTATGCGGCCATTGCCTGGCATTTTGAGAAGATCGCGCACAAGGGGCGGGATGAAAAGGCGTTCCTCGACGAAGTGCGGGCGTTCGCGCGCGGCGCTTACGCGGAGGCCCTGGCACAGGGACAAAACCTGCCGCAGGCGCAGGTGGATGGAATGGCTGCCAAGCTGGCGGGCTACACCGGGTTGAGCGTGCAGTACATCAAGGAAGCCAATCTGCGGGTGAGTCCGAGCCGCTTCCGTAAGGAGCTGCTGCGAGACCAGCGCATGATTCTGGGACGATATGACGCGCGGTTTGAAGGAACCGATGCCGACGCGGCAGGCGAGACCCCCGGCTACGATCCGTCCAGCTCCGGCATCACAGGGGCGTTCGTATCCGCGTTCCACGATTATCTCGACCGCGAGCTGAAATACACGACCAAGGAGACGTATTTCCCCAGAGGTCCGAAGGTGAACGAGGACTGGGATCACAACCACCACCCGCCGGGAGCGGGCGGACCCGGGCCGCAAGGGCCGCCGCTTAGAGAACCGTATGTGGCGGGCGATCTGGCGGATGCGATGCGGAAAAATCCGCGGCTGAAAGTGTTCTCTGCGAACGGATTGTTCGATCTGGCGACGCCCTTCTTCATCACCGAGTACGACCTGGCGCATATGGAACTGGAACCGAAGCTGCGCGGGAATATCGAGTTCGCATACTACCACTCGGGTCACATGATTTATCTGAATGTGGATGCGTTGAAACAGTTGAAGGCCGACTTGGCGGGGTTCTATTCGCGCGCGGCGGCTGGCGATTGAGATGATGAGGCTGGCTGTCGGATTGCTTCTCACGCCATTGCTGCCCGCCAACACCGGCCCAGTAGTCTTCGCCGGCCACTGCGCCGGCTGTCACGGCAGCGATGCGCGCGGCAGCGGCAAAGGGCCGGGGCTGGCGGCCAATCCGCGGCTGTTGAACTCCCCCGAGCGTCGTGGGCAGGAAACCGGCGGCATTGAAAGTTGCCGAAACTGGCGCAGACGGGCCGAGGTGTAGTCCGTAGATGGAGATCAACTCGTCCGGTGCCAGGCGTCCCGACAGAACTCCACCTGCGGCGTTGGCGATGCCAAACATCCATGGGGCGGAAGTCAGGCCGGGCGCAGAGCCGGGCGAGAAGGCGGAGATCGGACCGGTGGCTCCGCCAACGTGCACCGTGCCGTCGGCGTCCACGGCGAGCGCCGCCGCCACCGTATCGCTGGGGAAGAGCGCCGAGTAGGATAGCGCCGAGCCGGTGGAATTCAACTCCGCCAGGAATTCGCTCCCGTTCGAAGTCGCGGATACCTTGGTAGGAAAATCGGTAGACTTTGTGATGCCCGAAACCCACACGTCGCCCGCGGAATCGACGGCAATGGTTTGCGCCTGATCGTTTCCCGACCCGCCCAGGAACGTGGCCCACACCATAGCGCTCCCCGTGGGATTGAGTTTGGCTACGAATGCGTCGGAAGGACCTACGAATGGGGGAGCTACCTGGCCCGCGAGCGCGGTTTGAAACGCACCCGCCGTCGCCGGAAACGCCAAGTCCGACGTGGAACCAGCGAGATAGGCATGCCCCGCTCCATCCGCGGCAATGGCAGTGACGAAGTCTGTGGCAAGGGTGCCGACCGTAGGTTCGAGACTCCCAGCCCCCAGATACGTAACATAGACCAAAGCGGTCCCAGCGGAGTTCACCTTGGCGACGAAAGCGCCAATCCCATTGGTCAGCAGCGCGCCGGGGGTGGTTGACAGTCCCATGCCCGCGTTCCCCGCGATATACGCATTGCCCGCCGGGTCCACAGCAATCGCCGACCCGGAGGTAAAAACTGGACTCAAGAAGCAGGAACTGCCTTTTTCGGCTGTTTCACACCCAGGCTGTGGGCCGGTGAGCGTCCCGGCATATAGGATCTGGCTGCCCGACGGGTCGATCTTAGCGAAGAACGCGCCGGAGATGATTTTGACGCCACAGCAGGACACGCCGTCGGCCGGCATGCCCGGCGTGTGCGGATAGTCCTGAGCCACCGTGGTACCCGTGACGTACGCATCTCCCTTGGAATCGGCCGCCACGCCGCTCAGCAAGCTATAGCCCGTCGTGCCTCCAAGATAAGTCGAATAGAGCACCGTACCGTCCGCGCTCAGCTTCATTAGAAAGCCCGTTCCGGCGAGAACGCCCACGCCCGCGGTGTACGAGACGATTTGCAGCGGATTGTGCAGCGGAAAATCCGTCGATGTCGTGTTGCCGGCGATATAGATATTCCCCGAGGGGTCCACCGCGATCCCATTCGCCTGGTCCGTCCCCTTGCCGCTGAAGGTGCCGATCAGGGTGAGATTCCCGGAAGGGTCCAGCTTGCCGACAAAGACATCCGTCACCGGAATGTCATATCATATGGAGCAGACGAGGCAGGCACAATCACGCGACTGCCCGTTATATACGTGTTCCCGTCCGTATCCGTGTCGATGGCCGACACCTGGTATTGGTTCGCATCGCCTATGTAAGTGGTGTAAGTGGCGGCGTGGGCTGCAACGGCACACGCCAGCAGAGCAATTACAGCATAGTTTTGCATGGAATCTCCGCGGACGCGGCAACTTCAGATTATCACCTCCGAATCGGAATCGCAAATTGTTTTTTGGGGCCCCAATGCCGGGACACAAGGCGCGCCGCTATACTGTATAGGAATGCGCCTCTTCTACCTCTTCTGCGCTCTATTAGCCGCCCGCCCCGGCCTCGCCGCGCCCGGCCCGGACCCGTATCGCGCGCGCCGCGCCGAGCTATCCGGGAAGCTTCACAACGGCGTGCTCGTGCTGTTTGGCCACACCGAGAAAGGCGAGGAGAACATCCGTACCGGCTTTTTCCAGGAGTCCAATTTCTACTACCTCACCGGCTGGCAGGACCCCGGCGCCATTCTGTTAGTCACGCCTCCACAGGATGACAAGCTGTACGCTGTCCTCTTCCTCCCGCGCCGTCAGCAGGATCAGGAAAAGTGGACCGGCCGCAAAGCCGGACCGGATGACGCCAACATCAACCAACTTACCGGCTTCGATACCGTGCTGCCCGTGGAAACCTTCGAGAGCGAGTTACGCAAGCAACTGGACCACTATTCCGGCATTTACGCGCTCGGCGAGCCGAGCACCGCCCAGCTTAAGGCGCTGGCTCCATTGCGCGATATCTCCGGCGCCGGCCAATTGATCGCGCGCCTGCGCATGCATAAGTCGCCCGAAGAGCTGGCGCTCATTCAGAAATCCATCGACGCTACTCTGGACGCGCATCGCGCCGCGTGGAAACGCGCGGCGCCGGGTTTGTATGAATATCAGGTCGCCGCCACCATGACTGCGGTCTATTTCGACGAAGGATGCGAGCGCCACGCCTATGCGCCCATCGTGGGCTCCGGTCCGAACAGCACCATCCTGCACTATTCCCGCAATTCCCGCCGCATGGATCGCGGCGAGCTGCTGCTGATGGACGTGGGCGCCGAGTGCGCCGGATACGCCGCCGATATTACGCGCACCATCCCGGTGGGCGCGCGGTTCAGCAAACGCCAGCGGGAGATATACGAGATCGTGCTGGGCGCGCAGAACGCGGTGATCGCCGCGATCAAGCCGGGCCTTCCGATCGGCGACCTCGGCAAAATCGCCCGCGAGTACATCGATACTCACGGCAAGGACCTGCACGGCGAGCCGCTGGGCAAGTACCTCACGCACGGCGTCAGCCATCATGTGGGACTGGACGTGCACGACGCCACCGATTTCAGCCAGCCGCTCGCCGAAGGCAATGTCATCACGGTGGAGCCGGGCATCTACATTCCCGAAGAGAACATCGGCATCCGCATCGAGGACATGGTGCTGGTGACCAAGGAGGCCGCGCGGCTGATGAGCGGCGCGCTGCCGCGCGATCCCGGCGAAATCGAGAAGGCTCTGGGCAGGTGAACGATGCAGCGCCCCAGCCGTCAAAACGCGATCTACTGGGCACTGCTGGCGGCGTCCTTCGCCGTGGCCCTGACGGCCAGTTGGACCAGCTTCGGCGCGCAGATCGACAACGACGCCTACGATTGGATGTTCCGCCTGTACCAGCCGCCCACATGGCAACCGGAAAGCATCCTGCTGGTGATTGACGAGGCCTCGCTCAACGCCTATGGCGGGTTGCCCGGCCTCCGCAAGCCGCTGGCCGAAGCGCTCCGGCTGATCTCCGCGGCTTCACCCAAAACCGTCGCGGTGGACTTGATCCTGACCGACAAGATCGATCCCGCCATTGACGCGCGCCTGGAGGAGGCCCTGCGCGCCACGCGGAATCTGGTGCTGGCGTGCCAGTTGTTGCCCGATAGCGCTGCGTGGGAGGATCCGCTGCCGCGCTTTCGCGCGCAGGCTGCCGCGCTCGGGCACGTGCATGCCGAGCCGGACGAGTTGGATTCGGTCGGCCGCAGCCTGCCTCTCGAAAAAGTTGCGAACCGGGATCGCCGCTGGGCGCTGTCATTGGAGGCCTACCGCCTGAGCCGCGGCGGCGGGCCGAACGTACAGATAGTGGAATCGCCCACCGATCTCGATATCGGCGGGCGCGTGATCCCCTCCACGCGCGCGGGCGGACGCCTCATGCGCATTCGCTACGTGCCGCCCTCCATGCACATTCCGCGCGTTTCGCTCCAGGCGCTGCTCTACGATCCCCGCCGCGCCTCCGAGTTCTCCGGCAAGGTCGTATTCGCAGGCGTGACCGCGCAGAACGCGGCCAAGGACTGGATGTTTACTCCCTACTCCACGCGCGCGCCGATGGTGGGCGTCGAAATCCACGCCAATGCGTTCGAGACCATCGCCCAGGGTCTGTTCCTGACCGACGCACCGCCATTGCCGGTGGTAGCGTTCAGCCTGCTGCTGGTGGCGGCCATCGGCCTGACCTACAGCCGCTTCACGGGACGTCGGGCGAACGGCTTGGCCGCCGGCATTCTGGTCATCGCGCACGTTACGCCCTACTGGCTTTTCACGCACCGCATCGTCTTCTCTTTCTGCACACCCGTATCGTCGGCGTGGCTCTCGCTGATCACCGCCGGCCTCTATCAATTGCTGGTCGTGCGCCGCAGCCTGCGCAAGTCCGAAGCTGAACGCGACCGCTACCGCCAGACCATCCACTTCGTCACGCACGAAATGCGCACGCCGCTCACCGCCATCCAGGGTTCCAGCGAGCTGATGGGCCGCTATGCGCTGCCGGAAGAGAAACGCAAACAGATCGTCGAGCTCATCAATGCCGAATCCAAGCGCCTGGGCCGCATGATCGAAATGTTCCTCAGCGTGGAGCGGCTCTCCGCCGGCCAGGTGGATCTCAAAAAGGAAACCTTCTCCGCCGCCGAACTGATGGCCGGATGCGTGGCGCGCGCGCTCCCGCTGGCCGAGCGCAAGCAGATCCGCATCCTGACGGAAGCCATGCCGCAAGACATCCTTCTCACCGGCGACCGCGAGCTGATGGAATACGCCTTCTACAACCTGCTCACCAACGCCATCAAGTACTCGCCGCAGCGCACCCAGGTCACCCTGGCGGCCGCGAGAAAACGCGAGCACGCTTACATCTCGGTGGAGGATCAGGGCATCGGCATGGACCGGAAAGAGGTCAAGAAAATCTTTCAGAAGTTCTACCGCACCAGGCGCGCGGAACAATCGGGCGAAGCCGGAACCGGGATCGGGCTTTCCATCGTGGAGCAGATTGTCATCCAGCATTCCGGTACCATTGAAGTGATGAGCCGCCCAGGGGAGGGGTCCCGGTTCACCATGGTGCTGCCGGCGCCGGTTTCGGCGGCGGTGGCGAAAGAAAGCTGATGCAGCGATTACTGGTTGTCGAAGACGATCCGGCGGTGCGCATGACCGTCGTGACGTTCCTGGAGCTGGAGGGATACTCCGTCGACGCGGTGGCCTCCACCGGCGAAGCTTTGGAACGGCTCTCGGAGAACAGCTACCCCATCGTGATCTCGGATATCTACATCGACGACCGCACCGGCCTGGATGTGCTGGACGCGGCGCGCCACAAAGACCCCGACTGTTCGGTGATTTTGATGACGGCACGCGGCACCATGGAAACGGTGATGGCCGCCACGCGCGGCGGCGCCTTCGACTATGTGGCCAAGCCGTTTGAAATCGACCGCATGCTCGACACCATCAAGCGCGCCGAAGCCGCGCGGCAGGACAAGGAGAAGGAAGCCGGTCCGGACGATCTGCCGGAAAGCGAAATGATCGGCAGTTCCGCCGCCATGGTGGAGATCTACAAGACCGCTTCGCTGGTGGCGCCCACCGACGCCACCGTGCTGATCGAGGGCGAGACCGGAACCGGCAAGGAATTGGTGGCCCGCATGATCCACCGCTTCAGCGCGCGCGCCAACCAGCCCTTTGTGCCCGTGGATTGCGCTTCCATCGTCCCCTCGCTGCTGGAGAGCGAGCTGTTCGGCGCGCTCAAGGGCGCCTACACGGGAGCCGACCGCGACCGCATGGGCGTGATCGAATCCGCCAATCGCGGCACGGTGCTGCTGGACGAAATCGGCGATATCGAGCTGAACTTCCAGTTCAAGCTGCTGCGTTTCCTGCAGGAGCGCGAGATACGGCCGGTGGGCGCCGCGCGCGGCAAGCAGGTGGACGTGCGCGTGCTCGCCGCCACCAACCGCGACATGCAGAAGCTGGTCGACGAAGGCAAGTTCCGCGAGGATCTCTGGTTCCGGCTGAACGTGGTGCGGATCGTGATTCCGCCTCTGCGCGACCGGCGCGGCGATGTCCCGCTGCTCGCCCGGTTTTTCCTGAACAAGTACAACGCGCGCTACCGGCATTCCGCGCGCTTGATGGAATCCGGCCTCAAGGCCTTGCAGGAATACACCTGGCCCGGCAACGTCCGCCAGTTGCAGCACCTGGTGGAGCGCCTCACCATTCTGGCGCCGAGCGGACGCATCGACGCGGAGGCCGTGCAGCAGGCGCTTGCCGCCATGGAAGCGCGCGAGGATCCCGTCGAAACCCTGGCAGAAGCCGAAGAGGAGCAGATCCGCCGCGTATTGGCCGCTACCGGCGGCAACAAGAGCCGCGCCGCGCAGATCCTGGGCATCGAACGCAAGACTTTGTACCGCAAGCTGGAACGGATGAAATTGTAGAGCTTGCTCACCGGCCTCTATCCGGGTTCTAGAAGTACCGATTGGAACTGCTTTCGTATTAAAACCAATTTAAAACCAATAAAATCTATATAATTGTAAGTCACCGATCCTGGAGTTCTAGCAGTACTGACCCGGAACTGCTTCGTATCAAAACCAATTAAAACTTACACAAACCTAGGTTTAGGACTTGAAATCCAGCTATTTTATATCTATACTTCTATCTGGGGAAGAAGGGTGGCATTTTTTGAAACGCCTTTTGTTCGCGCTATTGGCTGCTGCGCATTTGGGAGCGCAGACTGTCTCGTTTACGCCCCAGACGATTTCCGCGGGGAACTCGCCCACATCTGTCCGTTTGTTTGATTTTACCGGGGATAATAAGCTGGATATTGTAGTAATCAATGCCGGAGGCTGGGGCACTGTAAGTGTTCTGTTGAACCAGGGTGGCGGTAATTTCTCAGCTCCTATCGCTACCCCTACCGGCGGTCTGGGCGCCATCGCCCTAGTGGCAGGCGACTACAATCACGATGGCAAGGCGGATCTGGCGGTTGTCAACAACCTGTCCAACAACGTCTCGATCCTGCTTGGCAACGGCGATGGAACGTTCCGGCTGGCCAGTTACGCCGGCGTCCACTCAGGTCCGGTGGCCGTTGCGGAGGCGGATTTCAATCGCGACGGTAACACGGATCTGGCGGTCGTCAACAGCCTGACCGGCGACGTAACCATCCTGCTCGGCAAACGGGACGGCACTTTCCGGCCGGGAACCCATGTTTTCGTGGGAGGCGCGCCCACCGCTATCACAGCCGGCGACTTCAACGGCGATGGCATTCCCGATTTAGCGGTTGCCAATGGCACCCAGGGCCAGCAGTTAGTCTACATCCTTTTGGGAAACGGCGACGGCACCTTCCGAAGTGGGGGGAAAGTGCCGGTAGGAAATGAGCCTTTCGCACTGGTCGCGCACGATTTCAACCACGATGGCAAGACCGACCTGGCGGTCGCCAATCTGGCCTCGAACAATGTGTCCGTGCTGGCCGGAAACGGCGACGGCACGTTTCAGCCGGCCGTGAACTATCCTGCCGGAAATGGACCGGTATCTATGCGGGCCGGCGCCTTCAATCGGGATGGCAATCTCGATCTGGCGGTGTGCGCCGACGTCTCCGCCGAGGTGCTGGTGTTCCTGGGCAAGCGCGACGGAACATTCCGGACACCGCAGTCTATCCCCACCGGCAGCATCTGCAACTCTGTCGCCGTGGGCGATCTCAACCAGGACGGCAAGAGCGACATTGTCGCGGCGACCACCGATAGTGTCGTTGTGCTCATCAATAACGGCTCCAACTGACGGACGTTCAGGCAGGGTCGATCTCAATTTCCGGCATAGGTTCGTATTTGGATTCGTCGAAGGGCGGGAGTGCGGGTTCGGGCGCGCCGAGGGCGGCGAGGTGCGCTTTGGCTTTTTCAAGTCCCCAGTGATAGGCGAAGGGCGGGCCGTCGCACCACTCCGCCTCCTCCACGTCGACATCTTCGATGCGGATGTATGCATCACCAACATCCAGCCACGGGATGCCGCGCTCGCCGGCGCGGTTGTACTCCATTTCGGTGATGGAAATGGCGTGGCCCTTGGGCACGTACCCGCAGCGGTGCGCCAAGATGCCGAGATAGATATCCGCCCCATCGACCATGCGCATCGACCCGCGGATGACATCATCGTCGCTGGCCGGGAGATGCTCCATCGGGAAAGAAGCCCTGTCGCAGACACGCATCCGTGACTTCTTTCCAGCGCTCCGGCAGGTCGAGCGACGTACTGCTGATCATCGCGTTCTTATGGTCCTGCATGGCTCACCGCAGTAGTTGAGTATACCGGAAACACTCCGTCGCGTGGTCGTTCACCATCCCCACCGCCTGCATGAACGCATAACAAATGGTCGATCCCACAAACCGTAAGCCGCGGCGCTTCAGGTCCTTACTCATGGCGTCGGACTCGGCCGTGCGCGACGGCAACTCCTTCAGCGTGCGCCAGGCGTTCACGCGCGGACGGCCGCCGGTGAACTGCCAGATATACGAGTCGAAGCTGCCGAACTCCTCCGTCA
>ODAK010008787.1_pt1 | contig 10074 bp, 8 predicted proteins | sample 1539591 | NCBI WGS metagenome assembly ODAK01 (sample SAMEA3539303, study PRJEB22396) | soil metagenome | biome: tundra; feature: field; material: soil | place: USA | collected 2010-05 | depth 0.15 m | reverse complement strand
TCCCCGAACCACGGAGTGCGAACGATGACCATCGCCGTCACGCTGCTGATCTCCTCGGGCGATCCCGATCCCACCTGGAACCTGACGCCGGAACAGGGGCGGGAATTCCTGGAAAAGCTCGCCGCCTCCCCCGTCCCCAGCGTGTCCGTCGGCCCGCCGGGCAGGCGCGCCGGTTACGCCGGGATCATGGCCCGTGACGGCGCCGGCGAGCGCTGGGTTGTTTATCGCGGCTGGATCCGCGGCGGCCCCAACTCCCGCGTGGACGACAAACGCGTTCTGGAGCAATGGCTGCTGGACACCGGGCGCGCCACCGTCGCGCCGAAGCTGCACGCCGACCTGACGCGGCAGATCACGCCACCCGTCTGAAGGGACCCAACCACGATGCGACGCCGCACATTCCTCACGGCTTCGGCCGCCTCGTTGGCCGCCCCCCATGTCGCCACCGCGCAGGCCAACAGCGTGCTGAAATTCATTCCGCAATCGGACGTGGCCATTCTGGATCCGATCTGGACCACCGCCTACGTCACCCGCAACCACGGCTACATGATTTTCGACACCTTGTTCGGCACCGGCGGCACGTTCAAGGCCAGTCCGCAGATGGCCGCCGGCATGACCTCGGACAACGACGGCAAGCTGGTGCGCATCACGCTGCGTGACGGCCTGAAATTCCACGATGGCACCCCGGTGCTCGCGCGCGATTGCGTCGCCAGCATCCAGCGCTGGTCGAAACGCGATACTTTCGGACAGACGCTGATGGCGACGACCGACGAACTCACCGCCGCTGACGACAAGACCATCCAGTTCCGCCTGAAGCGCCCGTTTCCCCTGCTGCCTGACGCACTGGGAAAATCTCCCACCAACTTCCCCGCCATGATGCCGGAGCGGCTGGCGACAACCGACGCATTCACCCAGGTCGCGGAAATGGTCGGCAGCGGCCCGTACCGGTTCAACGCGAAGGAGCGCGTTCCCGGCTCGTTGCTGGTGTACGAGCGGTTCACCGATTACGTGCCTCGCGCCGATGGCACGCCCGATTGGACCGCTGGTCCGAAAGTCGCGCATTTCGACCGGGTCGAGTGGCACGTCATCCCCGACGCCAGCACCGCTCTGGCGGCCTTGCAGAAGGGCGAGGTCGACTGGTGGGAAAACCCCAGCAACGATGTGTTGCCGATCCTGCGCAAGACCGCCGGCGTCAAGGCGGTCATTCAGGATCCGACCGGGCTGATGGGCGGCATGCGGCTCAATCATCTGGCCGCGCCGTTCAACAATCCGGCGATCCGGCGCGCGTTGCTGAAAGCCATCGACCAGAGCGACTTCTGCATCGCCAGCAGTGGTGACGATCCCTCGATGTGGCATGTGCCGACCGGTCTGTTCTATCCCGCGAGCCCGTTCGCCTCCGACGCCGGGTTGGAGGTCTTCGCCGGCAAACGCGACTACGACGCGGTGCGCAAGGAAATCGTCGCCGCCGGCTACAAGGGCGAGAAGACGGTGATCCTGGCGCCGACCGACTTTCCGTTGCTGAAAGCGATGGCCGACGTCTGCGCCGATGTATTCGGGAAGATCGGACTGAACGTCGATTACCAGGCGATGGACTGGGGCACCGTCGTGCAGCGCCGCACCAAGAAGGACCCCATCGAGCAAGGCGGCTGGAGCGTGTTCAACACGTTCTGGAGCGGGTTGGACCAGCTCAATCCGGTGGGCCACGTGTTCCTGCGCGGCATGGGAGACGCGCCCGGTGCCGCGCCCGGGTGGCCCTCCAGCCCGCGCATCGAGGAACTGAGGCAACAATGGCTGGAGGCGCCCGACATGGCGGCGCAGAAATCACTGGCTCGCGATTTGCAACTCCAGGCGCTGATCGACGTGCCTTATGTGCCGTTGGGCCAGGTACTGGGCGCCACGGCGTATCGCTCCAACCTGACCGGCGTGCTGAACGGGTTCGTGCTGTTCTGGAACGTTCGCAAGACCTGAGCCGGCTCAGGGCTCATTGGCGGATACCGTCAGGCCAGGCATGGTGGCGAGATTGACCGGGCTCATCATGGCACCCCGCAGCGCGATGAAGGGGATCGGTGCCGGCGGCGACAGCTCGATCGTGAGCGACTGAGGCGACGTGATGAAATCGCCCGCCGCGCGCGCCGCCGCCGCGATCATCGTGCCTTGACCCGCGCCCGTTGGCTGTTGCCGCAGCATCCCGACGATCAGCGCCCGGTAGGCGGCGGGATCGGCACCGGATGACGCCGCGCCCATCCGCAGCAGCCGGTCCACCAGTGACGCGTCCTCCAGGCGCAGCCGCAGATGGGCCAGGCTGCCCTGGTCCATGCCGGCGGCGTTCGGCACGATGTTGGTCAGATCAGCCGACACGGTAAGCGTGCCAAGCTCGTCGACCTTGAGCATCGTATCGTGAATGGACACTCGCTGGTGGGCGACGTCCCAATCGTAGGCCAGGGTGAAGCTGACCGTTATCGTTTCAAGGCCGAGCTGGTTGAACGCATCCCACACCCGCGGGTCCGGTACTTGCAATTTTGATACGCGGACATCGGTCCACCCGAGTTCGCCCGACACCGGCATCCCGTCAGCGAATGCCACGGGCCCCAACCAAAACCCGGTAACATGGATCGCGGGTTGGCCGGGCGGCCGCGCGGTGATGCCGCTGTACTCGATCCGGCCGATACTGATCCCGTTCAGCAACGAAGCAGACAGCGCGTCACCGAAAATCAGCCGGGTCATCGGTTCGCGCACATCGACCGCGCCCATCGCCACGCGATCGATGGCGAGGGCGCCGACCACGTTGTCGTTTAATGTGATGCCACGCAGGGAGGCTCCCCGCATGACGCCTCGATCGAAGGCATCGCCGGTCATCTCGCGGATGTCGTATTCGACGTCGATCCCGGGGAGCGCTTCCCTGATGTTGGCTGCTCCGGCCGCGTAGCTGTCGTAGGCGAAGCCCAGTATCGCGGCGGCTTCGGCGCGGAAAATCGGCCTCAGGTCCGCCAGTTCGGGCGGCTGCGATCCGGGCTTCAGCGACGCCTGAATTTCCCGCCAGGACGGCATGCCGTCATGCAGCAAAGCCCAGGGATAGAGGCGCAATTTGGCGAGCTGGACGGAGGCCTCGGTGAGGTTGAACGCGGCGGAACGCACGATGGCGCCTTTGATGGCGACCGCGTCGGCGACCGGAAGCGCGGTATCGGGCGCGAATGAGGCCGGGTTCGCCACGGCGTGCGCCCAGAGGTCGGGAAATCCGAGATTGGGATTCGTCGTCTCGATGGAGTCGATCACGACGTCGAACGGTTGTGGCGGGTCGCCGGGGATCTCACCGTGCACGGCCAGGCCGGTCACGACGGCCTGGCGCAACAGAACCGAGTAATGCGCGGATTTATAGGTTGCCGTCGTGCCGGGGGGTAACGTCGCCAGGGCCTGATCGAGGCCGGCGCGAAATCGCCGCTGAGGAAACACTTCGAGTCCGTAATATCCACCGCCCACGGCAAAGCCCAGTACAACCACCGCGGCGATCACGATCGATGGACGCATGGGCGGGATCCTTCAATTGCGCGTGCCTGGCCGGATGAACAATGCCTGACGGAACGCTTGCATTGTGCTTTCCCAGAGGCAAGCGCGAATGCTACATACGCGGGCGAGAATGGCACATGGGCAAGCGCGAATGGCATATACGCAGGCAAGAATCGCACACACCCAGGCGCGAATGGCACATGCGCAAGCGCCAATGGCACGTGCGCAAGCGCGAATGGCGCCACCGCGACTGATCGCCGGCGTTCGCCGCGCGGGCCGCGAGACCGACCGACGTGCCGTCCAATAACGACCTGGATCATCCTCGTCGTGCCGCTGCGTTCCGCCGCCGCATACCAAAGCATTTGTCAATCGGCAGCGGTTTGAAATTGATTCAGATCAAGGCATTCCGATTACACCAGGCGCTGGTTAACCGCATGTCAACCTGGTCCCACGTACCCCGCCTCCCGTCGTGCCACCGCGTTCGTTCATTCATATCGATCCGCGCGGCCGCCACGTGAGTCTCGACCTGCTCGAACCACCGAGGCCGACAGTGCCGGCGGGGTCGGAATTCGGTGTGCCCGGCATCGCGCGGCGGGCGGACGGACGTGTGCTCATTCCGCGGACGCCAGAGGCGCTCTGGGGCTTCGCCACGCTGATCCGCGGCACGGAGCACATGCTGCTCGACCTGTTCTCCAAGGGCCGGTTGTCGGGCACGACTCATACCTGCATCGGCCAGGAGTTGTGCCAGATGGCGGTGGTCCGCGCGCTCGATCATCCCGCCGACGCGGTGCTGTCCAATCATCGCAACCACGGGCACTTCCTGACCTTTTCCGGTGAGTTCAGCGGCCTGCTGGCCGAGGTCATGGGACGCGAGGCCGGCGTTTGCGGCGGTCGCGGCGGCAGCCAGCACATCGCCTGGCGAAATTTCCACAGCAACGGGGTCCAGGGCGGGATGACCGCGATCGGCGCCGGCCTCGCATGGGCGCGGATGGACGCCGGCTCGGGTGGCATCGTCGCGGTGGCGATCGGCGACGGTACGCTCGGCGAGGGCCTGGTCTATGAGGCCATGAACCTCGCCGCCGTGTGGTCGGTCCCGCTGCTGTTCGTGGTTGAGAACAATGGCATCGCGCAGACCACCGCGACGGCGGCGACCCTGGCCGGCGGCATCGCCGATCGCGGCCGGGCGTTCGGCCTCGCGACCTGGTCGGTTTCCGACAGTGACGACAGCATCTGGGACGTGGCCGAGACCGCGGTCCGCCATGTCCGGGAACAGCAAAGTCCAGGATTTCTGGTGATCGAGACCAACCGGCTGGGACCGCACAGCAAGGGTGACGACCCGCGATCGGCGGCGGAACTGGCATGCCTCAGTGCGCGCGATCCGTTGGCGCGTCTGGGCCTGGCGCTGACGCCGGAACGCCGCGCGGCGATCGGCGAGGCGACGACGGCATTCCTCGATAATGCGCTGACGGCGGCGATGGCGTCGCCGGAGGCGTGCTTCGCCGTGCCGCCCAGGTCGATGTTCACCGCCGCCGCGCCGGACATCAGCGCGCCGCCGGACCATGGTCCCACTGTCCGGGCCGCGTTGAACGCCACCCTCGACCGGCTGCTGACCGAGGATGACCGCACCATCCTGTTGGGCGAGGATCTGCATGATCCGCACGGCGGCGCGTTCAAGGTCACCTCTGGGCTGTCCACGCGTCATCCGGGCCGGGTGCTGTCGACGCCGATCAGCGAGGCGGCGTTGGCCGGCGCGGCGATCGGCCTGGCACTCGCCGGCCGCCGGCCGATCGTCGAGGTGATGTTCGCCGATTTCCTCACGCTGTGCGCCGATCAGCTTTACAACCACGCGATCAAGTTCGCGGGGATCTTCCCGGAGCTTTCGGTGCCCATGGTGATCCGGGCACCGGCCGGCGGCCGGCGCGGCTATGGCCCGACGCATAGCCAGAGCCCGGAGAACCTGTTCACCACGATGCCGGGTCTGACCGTGGTGTATGGCAGCCACCGGCACGATGTCGGCGCGCTGCTGTGGAACGCGGTGCGGCATTGGCCGTATCCCACGGTCTTCCTGGAACATAAGCTGCTTTACGGGGTGGTTCAGGAACCAGCCGACTATTTGCCGCTGGCCGCGCACGACGCCGATCCCGGCGGCGCGGCGTTCCCAACCATGGTCCGGCGAAGCGCCGCCGCCGACGCGGTGATCCTGACCTACGGCGGCATGCTGCTGACCGTCGAGGAAGCCGTCCGGATTCTGGAGCGTGACGAGGAAATCGCCGTCGATGTGCTGGTGCCGGCGCAATTGGCGCCCCTGCCGCGGCATGCTCTGATCGCGGCTTTGCGCCGCTACGATCGCGTGGTGATCGCCGAGGAAGCGCATGGGTTCGGTGGTGTCGGCGCGGAGATCGCCGCGTTGCTCGCCGAGTCCGGTTATCGCGGCCAGGTTCGCCGCGTCGCCACGCCGCCGGTGCCGATCCCGGCGGCCCGAACGCTGGAGGCGGCGGTGCTGCCGAACGCCGCCGCGGTCGTCCACGCCGTGCTGAGCACGATTTAGCCGCGTCGCCATGGCACACGCCGTTCACGCGCCCCGGGTCAACAACAACGACGACACGGTGACGGTCGTCCGGATCGCCGTCGCCGTGGGTGACTTCGTGCGCCCCGGCGACCTGATCCTGGAGGTCGAGACCGAGAAGGCCGCGATCGCCGTGGAGGCGGAACAGGACGGCCATGTGCTGCTGGTGCGTGGCCGCGAAGGCGATACGTTCGCGGTCGGCGATGTCGTGGTGTGGTTGGGGGACACGCCCGATGAGGCTGTCCCGGAGCCGGTCCCGGACCTTTCGGCACCGGACATCGGAGGGCGGGACTTCGCCGCGGACGAGGGGGTGACCGGCAAGGCCCGCCTGTTGCTCAGCCAGCATGGTCTCGCCGCCGAGGTGGTGCCGCGTCTGGGCTCGCGCCTCACGGCCGCGGATGTGCAGGCATACGTGGCCGGTCTGGCGCCGACTGCTCAGGGCGGGATTGCCCAGAGGGAGTCGGTCCAGAGGGCGCCAGCCCAGACGGAAGCACTTCCGGCGCCGGCCGACCTGGCGCCGCTACGGTCCGGCGAACGCGCCGTGCTGGCCACCGTCACCTGGCAGCGCGATCACGCCGCCGCCGCGTTTCTGGAGATCGAATACGACCCGCGGGTCTGGCGCGAGCATGGCGCGGATTTCGCCCGCGGCCGGCGGCTGTTGCTCGATCCGACGCTGGCTCTGATGGCGCATCGGCTGGCGCTGCTGGCGGCGGCGACGGGCGCCAACGGCACGGTCCTGGAGCAGCCCTCACCCCGCCGGGTGCGTTACCGTCAGGTCAACCTGGGCTTTACCGTTCAGGCCCGCGAAACGCTGTACCTTTGCGTCGTCGAGCGGGCCGAGACGCTGGACCCGGAAGGCTTCGTCGCGCGCCTTGGCGAGCTGCAGCGACGCGCCATGGCACACCGTCTGGCACCGGCGGAGGCGCGCGGCGCGACGGTCGGCTTCACCAGCATGGCGCGCTGGGGTGTCCTGCGGCATGTGCCGATATTGCCGCCGTACTGCGCGCTGATGGTCGCGCATGGCGACGCGTTCGACGGCGGCGCCCGCGCGGTGCTCGGCGTCACCTACGATCACCGTCTGCTGTCGGGTTTCGACGCCGTGCGCTTGCTGCGGCTGTTGGCTGATCCGGCACGAGACATCCCGAACCCGAGGCTTTGAGCATGTTGGCCACCAGATCCGAGATTATCACCGAGCTCCGCGTCATGCTGGCGGAACTGGCGGCGCAGTTGGGGAACGACAGCAGCGCGATCGCGGAGACCGACGTGATTCCGGACTGCGAGGTGGTGGATTCGGCCGGGTTGATCGAGTTCGTCATCATGGTCGACGAAAAATACCAACTCGGGATCGAGGCGGAGGACATGACGGTGGATCAGCTCGGCACAATCGGTTCGATCGCCGATTTCGTTCTGGCGCGCCAGCGGCGTGACAGCGTGCGGGCGGGATGACCGTCATGGCCCCGCCAGCCGGCCTGGTTGCCACGCCCGATGGGCGCACGGCCTTTGGGGGCACGCCGCCCGTATCGCGCACGTCCGTTGCGGGGACGCCCGCTGGGGGCACATCCGTTGGGACATTCGACATCGCGCCGGACGATCCTGATCAGCCGCCGCGGCTCATCACCGTTGTCGACACCGAGGAGGAGTTCGACTGGACCCGGCCGTTCGATCGCCAACAAACCGGCATCAGCCACATGAACCGCATCGGCGAGCTGCAGGCGGTGTTCGACGCGCAGGGGGTCAAACCGGTCTACGCGGTCGACTTCGCGGTGGCGAGCCAGCCGGCGGCGGTCGATGCGCTGGCCGGCATCGCCGCGGACGGGCGCGCTCTGATCGGCGCGCATTTGCATCCGTGGGTGACCCCGCCGTTCGTCGAAGAGGTCAACGCGCGCAACAGCTACCCCGGCAACCTGCCGGCGGAACTGGAGCGCGGTAAGCTGGAGGCGTTGACCGATCGCATCGCCGGCGCGTTCGGTCAACGGCCGACCATCTATACCGCCGGCCGCTATGGCATCGGCCCAAATACCTTCAACATCCTCGAGGATCTGGGCTTTACCGTCGACCTCAGTCCGATGCCGTCGTTCGATTACCGGCGCGACGGCGGACCGGATTTCTCAAAGCGTAGCCAGCAACCAGGCTGGTTCGGACGCACCAAACGGGTGCTCTGTATCCCAAACACCAGCGCCCTCGTCGGCTATCTGCCGCGGCACAATCTGCATCTGCTGTCCAGGGAGTTGATGCATCTGCGTTTCCGGGCGCTGCGGCTGCCGGCTTTGCTCTCCCGTCTGGGCCTGGTCGAGCGCATCGCGTTGACCCCGGAGGGCTACTCGCTGAACGAGATGCGCCGCCTGACCGGTGACCTGTTCCGGGCCGGCCAACGGTTGTTCGTGCTGCGGTTGCACTCGCCATCGGTGGCGCCCGGACACACGCCCTATGTGCACGACGAGTCGGAGCGCCGGGCGCTGCTGTCCACGATCGGCCTCTACTTCGACTTCTTCCGGCATGAGTTCGAGGGCCGGATGACCGACCCGCTGATGGAATTGCGGTCGTTGGGGGCGCCGAGGGAAATGGCCGTCCACGGCGTGCCGATCGGGCGGCCGACCTCCGGCGAGGTGGCCGGGGTCGTTACGCGGAACCAGTCCGGCGACACCGGTGGCTCGCCGGGCGTGACGCGGCGCGCGGCGCGGGCAGCGCTTCGCGTCAGTCCGATCCAGGATACCGACCTGCCCGAGGTCGCCGCGTATTGGAATCGGAACCTGAACCCCGGCATTCCGTGCGACGTCTGGATCGCCGCGTTCCGCCACGACTGGATGCCGGACAAACCAAACAACGGCTTCCTGCTGCGGTCGGAGAACCGGCTGGTCGGCGTTCTCGGGGCGATCTACTCGCGCCAGTCGATCGAGGGGCGCGCGGTGGACTTTTGCAACCTGACCAGCCTGGTGGTCGACCCGGCGCATCGGGCGCACCTGATGGACCTGCTGTCGGCCTGCCTGGCGCAGAAGAACCTGTGTTTCACCAATTTCACGCCCACACCGGCGGTGGCGAAGATCCTGCGGCTGCTGCGCTTCGTCGAACTTCCCGCCGGCGAGTATATCGTTCCGCATCTGCCGGTGCCGGCCATCGCGGCGGGCCTCACGGCGATCGAGGGAGACGGCGAACTGGGCCGCCGCCTGACCGGCGACGCGGCGCGGCTGTGGCGTGCCCATCGCGCGATCCCGTGGCTGAACCGCTTCGCCGTCGGCGATGACAAACGCTGGTGCCTGGTGTTCTGGAAGCCGACAGTGATCAAGGGCATGCCGGCCGCCCACCTGATCGGCGTCAGCGACACCGAACTCTTGCGCGAGTGGCAGCAGGCGATCGGCGGTCATCTGCTGCTGCATCACGGTGTGCTGGCGAGCCGGATCGACGCGCATTTGGTGCCGAAAGCGAACTGGCCGGGCATAAGCCGGCCAGCCGTGGAGCCGCATCTGGTGCGCGCATCGCCGGCTCTGGCGCCCGAAGACGTGAGTTTTCTGTATTCCGAACTGGCCGCGCTGCCGCTCTGAACGCCGGTCCTGCTGCTGTCCGTTACAAGTACCGGCCGCGTTCCATGATCTCCAGGGTGTACTCGCGGTAGGTCATCCCCAGCGCCTCCGCGCGTTCGAGCCGGCGTAACGCGATCTCCCGCGGCGGGGTTTTCCACGCGGCCTTGTGTGCCTTACGCCAGCAATACCGCCGCCAGCCCTCGTTCGGGTCGGGAGGCTCCAGCGGAGGGCCGCCGTTGTGCCCGATGGACGGTGTCATGTGGGAGCGGACGCGGAGAGCGGTTTCGCCATGAACAGCAGATCCGACCAGCGGTCGAACTTCCATCCGACTTCCCGCGGGACGCCCGCTGCCTCGAAGCCGGCCCATTTGTGCGGTGCAACAGACACCGTGTCGCCGGCCTCGATCCCGCCGATCATGACGTGGACCGCATTCCGTTTCGCTGTTATCGCGATGTCCGTTGCATGCTGACGCCGTTGGGTTGGACGGCG
>ODAK010008786.1_pt1 | contig 10074 bp, 8 predicted proteins | sample 1539591 | NCBI WGS metagenome assembly ODAK01 (sample SAMEA3539303, study PRJEB22396) | soil metagenome | biome: tundra; feature: field; material: soil | place: USA | collected 2010-05 | depth 0.15 m | reverse complement strand
AGACAGCGATCCGCCATCAGCTCTCAGACTACCTTATCGCCGCGTTCATTTCCTGCTCGCATCCGCTGGTTGCGCCAGTAGCGGAGCGGGCGAGCTTTCCTTCTCAGAGCTTTCCGGCTTCGCGGTAAACAACTTCAGATTCTCGGCTTTCCAGCGCATCGCGGCGTAAATGCGATTGCGGCCGCTGGGGTGATCGAAGAAGATCCACTCCTCAACCGGCCCCGGACTCATCTTGCGATATTCACCCACATGGATTGCGGCCTGCGCAACGCCGTCGGGCTGCCGGCTCGTGTTCAGGCCGTACATGTCGGCTTCATACTCCTGGGTACGCACATAAGAATTCATGATGGGAGTAATCACAAAGCCAAACACCGAGCCCAGCAACAGCACCAGGGGGAGCACCGCCGTATCTCCGATGCCGCGAATTTGCCACTTCTCTCCCCAGTGCTTGAGTGCCCAGTCAAGCGACCAGCAAAGGTAGGCGAATGCCACCACAATTACAATCAGCCCGAATACGAGGAGCTTGTAGATGTGGTTCATAACGTAGTGGCCCATCTCATGTCCCATCACGGCCTGAATTTCCTCCGGAGATCCCCGGCGCAGCAGGTTGTCGTTGAGCGTGATGCGCATGGTGTTGGCAAAGCCGCTGACGTTGGCGCTGATGCGCGTGGTCTGGCGCGATGCATCGATCTCGTAGACGTCCTTCGCGGGGATTCCATTGGCGCGCGCCATGCTCAGGATTGGGTCCACGATCTTCGGGTCATCGAGGCGGGTGACTTTGTTGAAGATGGGAACGATGTAGACCGGGGAGATCAGCACCACAAAGATCAGGAATACGAACGTTACCCCGGCTCCCCAGATCCACCAGGTGCGCGACAACCGCCTCACGACGCCGAACAGCAATGTTACGAGGACTGCCCCCAATACCAGGTTGACGCAGAGATTCTTGAGCTGATCGCCCATCCATGGCCCGAGGGTTTGCGTCGCCAACCCATATTTGTGCTCGCGAAGATAGTCTTCATAAACCGTGAGCGGGAAGGTAAGAATGCTCGTCACAATGAGGTATTCCACCCAATACAGGAAGGTTTGCAGCGGCTTGAAGCGCGTCACGCGCTCGGCCAGATCGCGCATTTTGGCTGACCAACGGGTATTCAACAGCAGCAGCGCAACCACCACGCCGTAGAGAAAGTCCCACAAGATCATCCAGTAACCGCCCTCGAAATAGGCGTCGGAGCGGGCTGTCTTGCCGGGAGGAATCTGCGCGAGATACGCGTTCGTCGCGGCGTTCACATCAAAGTTCGGCGTGGCTTGTGCGGCCGTCGGAACCTGAAGTACCGATGGCATCTGGTTCGCCGCGGGCGGCTGCGCGATCGCACACACACAGAAAAGAATCAACAAGCCGAGTGCCGCCTCGGCCTTTCTTAGGGTCATGTCAGTCTTGCCTCCCAAAAATGCCGCGCGTGACGCGACATTCGCGGCCAAATATTCTCAGGGCCGCGTTTTCGCAATTTCCGGAATCGCCGCTTCGCCCGTACGCTTCGGTTGCTGTGGCCCAAGATGGTACCTGGTCAGGCTTTCCTTCAGGAACTCGAAACTTTCTTCCGGCGAATCCGAGATCTTGAATAGCTCCAGGTCCTGCGGCGAGATGACACCTGCGTCAACCATAGCGTCGAAATTGACGATTTTCTTCCAATACTCGCTACCGTAAATCACTACGACAATTTTCTTGGCGAGTTTTTCCGTTTGGGCAAGCGTCAGAATTTCAAAAAGTTCATCCAGCGTGCCGAAGCCTCCCGGGAAGATTACCAGCCCCTTCGCCAGATACGCGAACCAGAACTTGCGCATGAAGAAATAGTGGAACTCGAAGTTCAGCGAAGGCGTGATATAGGGATTCGGAAACTGCTCAAAGGGCAAATTAATGTTGAGCCCGATGGTTTTCCCTCCCGCCTCATGCGCCCCCAGGTTCGCCGCTTCCATAATCCCCGGGCCCCCGCCGGTAGTGACGACGAAGCGATGGCGCCGGGCGGGAATGTGTGCCGACCACTTGGTCAGCAGGTGGGCAAGACGGCGCGCGTCCTCATAGTAGCGCGCCATGTCAACGGCGGCTTCCGCCCGCTTCATGTCCAGCGCCTGTTGCGCCGCCGCGAGGCCGACGCCATTGTCGCGCACACCGTTCAGTTGTTTGTCGGCAGTGATGCGGCTTTGCACTCGCGCCGAGCCAAAGAAGACCACCGTGTCCTGGATCTGCTCCCGCCGGAAGCGCGACAGCGGCTCGCTGTATTCCGACAGCAGGCGTAGAATTCGCCCGTCCGGACTGTTGAGAAACGGCTGGTTTTGATACGCCAGAGGGGCGGGCTTCAGCTTCGGTTCGGTCATAGTCAATCGCTTTGAGTTGTCTGTGGTGATAACGATCGCCGCTCGCGTCCCCACTTCCGCCCAACGGCCGCCTACTAATCTTCCCGGTATTGCAGGGCTTCCCAGAACCCAATCCAGACATTGAGCAGGCCCAGGCCTGTCACCAGTCCGCGCACGAACCCACTACCTACCAGATCGCGCAGCGTCGGATACGGGAGCAGCAAAGGGTTATCGGACCACTCCGGACGCCAAGGCACAATCATCAGCATCACCCCAAACGTCGCGCACAGAAAAACGAACAGCAGCACTCCCACACGACGCAGCCATAGATGCACGGCCGAACGAGGCGCGATCGAAGGTGGCCGCCCTGGAATCGAGTCGCGCTCCGCCGATACGTCCGGACTTCCGTCCACACTACCCGCCCGTGCTTCGGATGAAACCTCAGCCGGAGTTTCGACACCCGTGGGCGCGCTGTCAAAAGGGAGTTTGGGGTCCGAAATCATTGCACGCGTCGTCGTGGGGATTGTCGTCCTTGGATGATCGTCCTAGTACGAGCGCGGGATAAATTTCATCCCCTGCGCATGCTGCCAGACCCACTGCTGCATTCTACGACTTCAGAGCCTGTATGCGCTCGGCCACGTCGCGGTAATCGATATTCGCGCCATACACATAGGTGAAATGACGCAGCGCCGACGGCTTGTCCTGCGCTTTTTCGCAAGCTGAACCCAGTTCGTAATTGATGGCCAGACGCATTTCGTTGTCAAGCCCGGGAATGCCCAGCGCCTTTTCGTACCAGCGAATGGCGGCCTCAGGCACTCCTTTATCCAGGAAGCACTGCGCCAGCCAGGTGTAGGTTTGAACGATCTGCGCAAAGGGCTGTCCCCGGTCGATCGCGGTGCATACTGTTTGGAGCTCCGCAATCGCCTCGTCCAGCAAGCCCATTTCGCGGAAGGCCGCGCCCATGTTGTAGTGCGTCTCGGGATCCTCATCGCCCGTGACGACGCCGTCTTCGAGTTCGTGTCTCAGCTCGCTAAACATCTCCGAAAGGTCCACGCTATCGGAAGGATGCATCGCTTCGGCACCCGCCCCCAGATGACGCAGCGGAGCAGGGGTGTAGCTCATCGCGGGAGCTGCGGCAGCGCCTCCGGAACTGGCCGTCACCACCGGCATCGTTTCCGCTGCCGCAGGAGCGGAGGCAGTGGGCGCTACCGGCTCGGACTTACGCTGACGGGTCCCCTTAACCTTCTTTGTCGAAGGCCCGGTAACTGGCCAGCCCGGCGCACCCTCGGCTGGACGTCGCGCGGCCGAAGGCTCTTTTGTCGCTGATCGGGCTGCCCCCACTTCCAGAGACTTTGCAGCCAACGGAGGCGCTACCGGGAAAGTGCCCCCGATCGACCCTTCCAGGTCCGCAACCAGAGCGGTCAATTCGTCCGATTTCGCAACTTCCCCTGCCGCATGCCCTGGCTTCAGATGCTTCGGTTCCATGTCCACTACGGCATCGTCATGGATGGGGTGGTGGGAATTTGGCAACAGATCGGACGAGGTGACAGTCTCCGACGGGGGTGGCGTTTTCAGCTCAATCTGGAATGTCTCCAGACCGTCTGCATTGATTTCCGGAAGATCGGCCCCCGGAATATCGACCTCGGAAATCTCTACGTCTGGCTCCGCCGGCGACTTGGCGGCCGATTCGATGGCAGCGCGCAGCGAGTCTAGAATCGCGGCATCGCGGGTCAGCGTTTCAAGCTTTTCGAAGCCGGAGCGCGCCTGATCGGTCATGAAGTGCTCGAGATAGAAACGGATCTCTTCCACCGTTTCAGCAATCTCGGGGTTGGCTTCCGCACCTTCCCCAGCGACGGTGGACACCTCTCCCACCGCGGCAGGTTCGGCGACGGACAGCGCATGCTCCCACTCGGAAGAAAGATCGTGCGCGTTCGAAGGCGCGAGCACGTCCATTGTCTGGACGGCGAATTCAGGAGGCGACCCCGCTGCGGGCATCGTTGTTGGCCACGCAGCAGGCTCCGGTGCGCTCTCCAAAGGAGGTAACGCGGCTACCGTTCCGCCGCCCGCACTCTGCTCGTAGCGTGCGGCCAACTCTCCATAGCGCACCGCTTCATCCGGATAGCCGGCATCGTGATATGCGCTTTCGAGCGTGCGGCAGCAGACGGCGGCTTCCGCAAAATGCTGGAAGCGGGTATGCAGTGCCGCCAGGCGCTGGTTCACGCGCACGTCGCGCGGCGCCTGCGCCAGTGCTCCCATCAGGGGCACGAGAGCTTTGTCCGGCAGATTATAGGAGAGGAACAGGTCCGCATCGGTCACCGCCGAGCGCACCGCGATCGCCAGATGATCCGGATAAGACTGGTCGATCATGGGCGCGGTCGCCTCGAGCTCCTCCACGATCAGAGCTCCTTCATCGGCCGTGATCTGGCGGGCGGCGGACGCATGCGTTGTCATGCGCTCCACCACCTGCTGATAATTCTGCATGTGCATCGTGTTCTGCGGCTCGCTGCTGGCCAGTGTCTGATAGAGACTGCTAGCCCTCGCCAGATTTCCGCCCCTCACCGAGGCATGCGCCAGCAACTCGGCTACTTCGTTGACGTGCGTGCTCTCCCCGGACTTTTTGAGAAGCTCCATCAGCTTTTCAAGCGCGCCCCCGTCGTCCCGTACGTGGGTGATCATCGTATGGAGGTTGGCCAGCAGCTTGGTCGAGTCCGTCGCCAACAGCCGATCGGCATGCCTGGTGTAAATCTCCAGAGCTTGGCCATACTGACCGAGCCGGGCCGCACCTTCGGCCAGCACAAACAAACCTTCCGGATCGTTGTGCACCGTGAGCAGCTTCTCTGCAATCGGAGCACACTTCTCCAAATCGCCGCCTGCGAGATACGCCTTCAGCAAGTCGCGCAAACCCTCGGGATGCGAGTCGATGTCGGATGCTTTCTCCAGATACTCGATCGCGCCTTTCCAATCGCCGCTTTCCAGCGCCGACCGCCCGCGCATCAACAGAACGTGGCTGTTCCCCGGATCCAGAACCAGCATGCGCTGCAAAATGTCTTCCGCCGCCGCCAGGGAACCCCGCGCGCGCAATGCTTCCGCCGCCCCGCCGAACACCTCCCACGCTTCCTTTTTCTTATGCAGCTTGACGTAAACCTCGGCCAGCTTGATCCGCATCGGCACGTTTTCCGGATCCATCTCCAGGACCTTCTGGAAAAGCCGCACCGCCTGGTCCAGTTCGCCATTTTTCATGAAGTCGTCGGCGACCTGCAGATATTGCGCTCGCGCGTCGTTGAACAACCCCTGCTGCGTGTAAAGTTCCGCCAGCTTCAGGGATCCATCCACGCTCGGCTGCAGCTTGGTGATCTTCTTGTACATGGCGATGCCCTTGACCGTGAATCCCTGCGCGGCATATGCATCGCCCACCGTCTTGAAACACTCAATGGCTTTGACGCTGTCGCCTAACCTGGCGTATAGATCCCCGATCGTATTCGCGACCGTCAGATCCTTGTCGTCGTGCTTGCGGACTTTCTCGTACTCAGCAATGGCGTTCTGCAGTTTGCCCTGTTGGACAAACTTTTCCGCGGCGCTGAGAGCCTTCTGCTTGTTGAAGCCAAAACCAAACGCCATAGGATTTACGGACTCCAGCCTCAATTCCCGCCGACCGCCCACGCTACCTTCACCCCGTCATGCGAAACTGCGCATGCCGGGAGCCGCGGTACATGGGAGCGCCCCACGAGTAAGACTTCGCCAGGAGATTCCCCGGACGAAACACCGCAATCACGCTGCCGGGATCGCGGAGTAATGTCATTGTAAAGCTGGGTATCATCAGCCCAATGATTACTGACGATTACTAAGGGTTACCGAAAGGGCGTGTACGTTCGGGGGCGGAAGAAGATCCCGAATAGGAAGTCGCCGGGCAGTGGCGCCAGCCAGTCAAGGAACCGAGCCTTCGCTCCCACTCGGCCCCGTGATCTGCACCGCACTGCAAACCGGAGCATTTCGAACATGAAGCAGAACGATCAACGGCCCGGTTGTCTATTGGATGAGATTTCGCTGTGGGCTGGCAAACACGCCTGTGTTCTTGGGGCTACGTCTCGAATCGCTTTCGTTCATCGTAAGTCCAAGAGAATCAAGCCGCTCTCGATTGGCGCCCACCTTGCTTTTCTCCCTGGCAACTGCGTCCGCCGCAGGGAGGTGACAACATGGCAACGATTTGGAAATCTATCAACAAGACAGAAACCAACAGCACATTCTCCGGGACACTGCTCTCGTCCTGGTCGCGCCAGCAGAAGTTGGCCATGATCGCGGCCTTCGCGATTCTGGGTCTATTACTGGCCGTAAGCGCCTGCTCGAAACAATCTCCGAAACCTGCGCTGATCGGCGTCTCCAGTCCGCCGTCAGCGTCCGCGCCTTCGTCCATCACAGACTTGGCGGGAATCTCGGCGACACCATCCGCAAACTCCATCAGTGAGATCCCAACCGCTCAAGCGAAGGCAAAAACAGCGAGCGCACGAACAAAGAAAGCACCTAAGAAGCGTCCCGCGGATGTCACCTACAGCGATCCAAGCTCCGGCGTGTCCTTCATGTATCCGCGCAAATTCGCGCTCGCCTCGGGCGACAAAGCACAGCCCCAGTCTGCCGAAATGGACGCCGTGCCGATGAACTTCGTCCGGCCAGGAGGCGTCCCGGTGGCCAAGGTCGCCCTGCCGAGCACCTTGTATCCCGGAACGGATTTCGCAACCGGTTTCTTCAGCGTGAATCTGAATCGCAGCCTCTCGGAGCAGGAGTGCCCGCACTTCGCCTTCGTTGACACGAGCGACGCGGACGGAGAGCCGATCGATGCCCAAAAGGTCAAAGTCGGACTGCCCAACGGATTGAAGGAGATGGAAATGACTTCTGAATTCGAGGGGAACTCCACCCGGCAACTCGAGACCCAGTACTACCACAATTACGAAAATGGGGCCTGCTACGAGTACGTTCTGGGCTTGGGAACCGCGGAGTACGGCGCCAAGGAGGGCGTCGAGCCCGTCAATCGCGATGACGTCTTCGCCCGCCTGAAGAAGATCCTGAGCACGGTGAAAACCCGCCCTGTGACCGAGGAGCCTGTGACACATCAACCAACGGCGGAACAGACAGTCGCCGCCGCCGACTCCACAAAATAACCAACCATCTAACTTCCCACCCTTGTCATCCCGAACGAAGTGAGGGATCTGCAGCTTACGCTCTCCGAATATAGGCCGCGCGGAAGCGCGCGGCCTTTGGTTTCTTCTGGCCTTTCGCTCGCCCCAAATCAAGCGCCTGGGAGTACAATCCCCAGTTACCACCAGAGGAGGAAGCAGTGACTCAGAAAATCATCGAGGTAGTTGGCACTTCCGAGCAAAGCTTTGCAAAGGCGGCGGAAGCGGCCGTAAAAGAAGCTGCCAAAACCGTGCGCAACATCAAATGGGCCCACGTCGATTCCTTCGACATGCTGCTCGATGGCGCCAAGGTCGTGCTGTATCGCGCCACGGCCAAGATTTATTTCGACGTCGAGGGCTAGAATCAGCTCGCCGAGAAGACCATGACGGGGCGCCTCACAGTCGTCCCGTCAAGCCGTTTTGTTTGACCGATTTCCACGGCGCACGATAGAATGGTTGAGTTTGCCTGTACTTGCGGACCCGTTCTGGGCCCGCGCCGCGTTTCCGGTCAGAAGCCGCAGCGGGAAAACAGCAAGCACAAGTGAGTTTTAGCGGAGCCCGTCTCCGCAGCGGCGGACGAAATCGTCCGGCCCAACCGAGTTCTGGAGGACTTATGTACGCGGTGATCCGCGCAGGTGGTAAGCAATATAAGGTCGCCCCGGGTGATGTGATCCGGGTAGAAAAAGTGGATGGCACCAACGGCCCGGTTCAGTTCAACGATGTGCTGGCGGTTTCCGCCGAGTCGGGCAGCGTCGTGCGGCCCGGGTCCGAAGCGCTCGTCACGGGTGAAGTCGTCGAGCAGGGACGCGGCGTCAAGGTCATCGTCTTCCACTACAAACGCAAAAAGCAATATAAGAAGCTCCGTGGACATCGCCAGGATTACAGTGCGGTCCGCATCACCGAGATCGCCTTCGACGGTCAGTCCTTCAAGGCGCCCGAGCTTCCGAAAAAAGAGAAGAAAGTGAAAAAAACGCCGGAAGGCCACGTGGAGACTCACGAAGAACCGAAAGCGGCGAAACCTGCAAAGAAGAAGGCCGGCAAGAAAGCCGCCGCGAAGAAATCTGCACCGAAGAAGAAGTAACAATCGTCATCGGCTCCGTCCGCTGAAAACCGACAACCGCTTTTACTAACAACTGGCCACTGGCCACCGACAACTGGGTTAAAACATGGCGCATAAAAAAGGACAAGGTACTTCACGAAACGGGCGCGATTCCAACGCGCAGCGGTTAGGCTTCAAGGCATTTGGCGGACAACTCGTCCCCGGCGGCACCATCATCGTCCGCCAGCGCGGCACCCGCGTAAAGCCCGGACTCAACGTCGGCCGCGGCAAAGACGACACGCTCTTCGCCAAGATCACCGGCCGCATCAAGTTCATGGACAAGGGCTCGATGGGCAAGTTCGTCATGGTCGAACCCGAGCCCATCGAAGCCGAGTAAGTTAAGACAGTGGAGCGCCGGGTGCCCTCGCCCGGCCGCCGATACTTTAACCACGAGCCTCGCCGTTCGCGTCGAGGCTTTTTCGTTTACGCGAATCGCAACTCCGCGAACGACCAGCGACAACGACCAATGTTTATCGATGAAGCCATAATTCGAGTCAAGGCCGGCAACGGAGGCAACGGCTGCATGGCCTTCCGCCGCGAAAAGTTCATTCCCCGCGGCGGCCCGTCCGGCGGCGACGGCGGCAAGGGCGGCGACATCTGGATGGAATCAAGCGAAAGCCACAACACGCTCGTACACTTTCGCTTCAATCCCGAATACAAAGCCGAGCGCGGACGCCACGGCGAAGGCTCGAAGAAGACGGGCCGCGACGGGGAAGGCATCGTCCTCAAGGTGCCGGTGGGGACAGTCGTGTACGACGAGCAAACCGGAGAAAAAGTCCACGACTTTTCGCGGCCAGACGAGCACGTCGTCATCGCGCGCGGTGGCCGAGGCGGCCGCGGGAATGCTCAGTTCGCGACTTCCACGCACCAGGCGCCCCGCGAGCACGAAGAAGGACGCGAAGGCGAAGAACGCACATTCCGTCTGGAGCTGAAGCTGCTCGCGGATGTAGGCCTGGTCGGATATCCGAATGTCGGCAAATCGACCCTGATCTCACGCATCTCCGCCGCCCGTCCGAAGGTTGCTGACTATCCGTTTACGACCCTTGAACCAAACCTGGGTGTGGTCGTAGTCGGGAATAAGAGAGAGGAAACCAGTTTCGTGGTGGCCGACATTCCCGGCCTGATCGAAGGCGCGCACAGCGGCGCCGGCCTCGGAATCCAGTTTCTGCGGCATATTGAGCGCACGCGCTTGCTCGTCCACATGGTCGATGTGTCGGACTCGAGCGGCCGTCCCGACGTTCTAAAGGACGTCGAAGTGATCCTCGGAGAGCTCAAGAATTTTGGCGCTGGCCTAGAAACAAAACCAGCAATCGTGGTCGCATCGAAAATCGATGTCGCCAACCCGGATAAACTCAAGAAATTGAAACAATGGTGTACACGCAGGAAGCTGAAGCTCTATCCCATTTCTGCCGTAACCGGTGAGGGGATTGAAAGCCTGAAGTTCGCCATGGC
>ODAK010008781.1_pt1 | contig 10078 bp, 5 predicted proteins | sample 1539591 | NCBI WGS metagenome assembly ODAK01 (sample SAMEA3539303, study PRJEB22396) | soil metagenome | biome: tundra; feature: field; material: soil | place: USA | collected 2010-05 | depth 0.15 m | reverse complement strand
CGGCCCGAAGACTGGAGGACGCACCGCCTGCTGCTCCTTCCCGAGAACGCAGTCGTTGATGACGCGACGGCGCAAGCCATCCGGGAGTACGTCCGCTCTGGAGGCAAACTGTTAGCATTCGGTAATGCCTCTCGTCTGGACCCCCAAGGCAACCTGCGCGGGGAGTTCGCGCTCAGCGATGTCTTTGGTCTGAGTCTCGGCGGGGAATTACCTGGTTACAAGCGGCTCCATCTCAATCCCACGTCCGGGCTGGCCTCGCAGATTCGCGTGAACCCCGGGGCGCTCCTGGTCAAACCCACAACGGCAAAGGTTCTCGCGCAATGGGATTCGGCAGGAGGCGCGCCCGCGATCTTGGAGAATCGCTTCGGGCAGGGGTCCGTTCTCTACGTGACCGCCGATGAGATCTCCTGTTCGCAAAGCAAGGCCTTCATCGAGGAACTGGCTGGCCGGCTGATTGGCGAGCCCGTAGTGAAGGTGAAGAGTTCGCGTCAATATGACCTCCTGATGAACCGCCGGGGAAGCGACCTGGTACTTTACCTCTTCAACCGCTCCACGGGCTCGCGGGCCTACGTGGAAAGCGCCATGGTGCCACAAAGTCTGGATCCCATTCCTCCGGAGCCGGTCGAAATCGACGTGGATACCCGCGTCCTGCAGGGAATCGACGCCATCGAGCTTCTGCCCGAGGGACGTGCGGCACGAGTCAGCGTGCAGGAAGGCGAGACGAGAGCTTGGATCGACGCAGCCGGCTCGGTCACCACGCTGCGTCTGGCGTGTCGCTCACCAGAGAAACGAAGGAAATGAGACTGAGCACGCCTGACCACCGCACCTTGAGCCCAAGGGCAAGCACCATGGAGTGGCGTTGTTGCACGGATGAGGCAAAGATCGGGTACTCCGGGATAGATTACTAAAAGCCTGCCCCTTCCGCTCCCGGTTACGAGTCCCGCTGCTCGCGACTTTGGTGCCGACCAACCGATTGGAAAAGGAACTTCAATTTCGTCGGTTCAAACAATGCAGAAAATGTGCGATTCTATCGTGGCTTCGCTCTGCTTGATTCGCGAACGATCAGTTTCGGCTGTATGACTATCGATTTGTGTCGCTTAGACTTCTTATTGGCCGTCAGTTGGAGCGCGAGTTCCCCGACGGCTTCACCGAGGGCGCTTCTTGAGACCTCAACTGTAGACAGAGGCACTTTGAACGATTCGGCGTAGCGAATATTACCGGCGCCAACAATGGCAATGTCTTCTGGTATCCTGAGCCCGGCGGCAATGATAGCGTTCATGGCGCCAATCGCTGCGGGATCGTTGAAGCAAAAAACAGCATCGGGACGAGGCTTCAATTTAAGCAGTTTTTCCATTGCCCGACGCCCAGCCGTATCGCCGGACTCATTAGAGAGACTGCGATGAAGAATGTACGTTTCTGAAACTGCAATTTTGCGGCGCGAGAGGGCGTTTTTGTAACCTTGCAATCGCCCGAACCCTGTGCTTACGTTCCGATCCCCTATATGAGCTATCCTCTTGTAGCCCATCTGAATGAGGTGTTCCGTTGCAATTTGACCGACGGCCACGTCATCCGTTCCCACAAAGTTAACATCGAGGTCCTTGAACCGTCGATCCAGAAGGATGAGTGGAACCTCTTTCGCAACCTCGCACAGGCTCTTTGAATCATCCTGGCATGAGGCCAGGACCAGCACGTCAACCCGGCGCCGAACCATCAACCTAATTTCCTCCTGTTCGAGCCGCCGGTCGCCGTTTGAAGAAGAGATGACAAGTCCGAATCCCTTTCTTCTTATGACACCGCAGAGGCTCTGTGCAACCTCGGAGAAAAAGGAATGCACGAGGTCCGGAACGATAAGTCCAACCATGAAGGATTGATTCGATGCCAGGCCTTGTGCAGCAAGGCTTGGTTGATAGTTGAGTTCTTTCATCCGGCGCAGAACGCGCTCTCTTGTAGCCGCGCCGATATCCTTGTGATTATTGAAAACTTTAGAAATAGTAACGATGGAAACACCAAGATCCTGCGCAATATCCTTCATTCGCACAGCCATTTCATCCTCCGAAAGATCCCCTGGATTCTGAGTGCCTCGGCCACACCGATTCGAAGAAGTGGTCAAAGCAAGAAACAGAAGGACGATTCCTCGTTCTCACCTCACTAGCTGCAGGAACAGCTAGTGAGGTCCGAGGGCTAGGGTATTTTGCTTGTGAGCAACTGTTCTCTATGGCTGCGGATGGGGCAGAGGCTGCCGAATGCCCCATCCCCATTTGGCGGACACGCGAGATTATTTGCCTCAAATTCAAGTCTCCGATTAGACAACTCCTCGAATTCGCAAAACAAATGCATGATTGCCCCTCGGCTCAGCCGGTAGACGAACAGCAAGGCCGTTCGCGTCTTGCTTGAAGGTTAACGCGTCCCCTCCATGAAGGAGGCCTACCGATTGAACACTGCCGGCCGCAAGCGAGTGTATGACAAGTTGTCCCGAGGCAGGCCAAGCAAGCGCGAATGCATACAGGGAACCATCCTTTACCGTGAATCGAATGTCCTTGGAGGTGTAGGCGAGTTTGCCCTCGTTGAACATGCCTCCACCGGGGCCGCGTTGCCCTTCGCCGTAAATCTTCCAAGGCCTTGTTCCGTAGATTGCCTCTCCATTGACCGAAATCCAATCTGCGAGGCTGCCCAGAATTCTCTCTTCCTCGGCGTCAAGTGTGCCATCGGCCCGCAATGGAAAATTCAGAAGCAAGTTGCCATTCTTGCTCACAATGTCGATGAGCATCTGGATGACAGTGGTGGGCGATTTGTAAGTAATGTCGCGCTTGTAGTACCAGTCGCCCACACAGGTATCGGTCTGCCACGGTTCTTTCCGGATCTCGTCCTCAACACCTCGCTCGTAATCCCGCACACACATGCCATCGGCGAATTGACCACCGTCGTCGGACTTTTTGCAGTTGTAGACTGCCTCCAAATCTCCACCCCTACGTCGAAGACTTGAGTTGTAGAAGTGGGCTAGCAAATCGCGGCCATATTTGCCGAAGGGCAGGCTGCCGTCGCTGTAAAGCAAATCCGGATCATACGAGTCCACAAGATCCTTGATGCGATTGAACCATTCCACCTGATAGGATTCGGGCGCATTGCGGTACCACGGGCAGTCCCGATGCGCATTCCCGGAGTGATACAGGCCATCGTGCGCTGGATTAGCGCCATCGTATGGGATGCCCGCCATGGGACCGGTTGCGTCGGCAAGCTTGCTTACGCCAAACCAGTTCCAGCTTGCGCCAAGGTGCTCGGTTACGCCGAAGCGGAGGCCGTGTTTGCGCGCTGTGTCGCGCCATATTCCGATGATGTCTTTCCGGGGACCCATCTTTACCGAGTTCCACTCGTGAAAGCGCGAGTTCCAGCAATCGATGTTGTCATGATGTTGCGCTATGGCGCAGAAGTATTTGGCTCCCGCCCTCTTGTAGAGATTCATCAGCCGCTCGGGGTCCCAGTTTTCGCCCTTCCAAAGGGGCACCAAATCCTTGTAGCCCATCTTGGATGGGTGGCCATAGCGCCTGAGATGGTCTTCATACTGCTCGTGCCCTTGAATATACATATTACGTGCATACCAATCGCCCATTTCCGGCACAGCTTCCGGTCCCCAGCACGCCCACATTCCCAGCTTAGCGTCCCGGAACCACTCCGGTGCACGATACTGGGTCAACGATCCCATCTCGGCGGTGAAAAGGGCCGACGTCGACCGAGTATCAGCCTTTGCCAAAGCTGCCGCACCAGCGGCTCCAGCCAAGGCCACAAATTCTCTTCTCGTGATTTTCATGTGAACGAACCCTCTCCAGTCGGCTATGCAACGGCTAATCAAAACACCTCGAATTCCCAAATCGCCGCGTCTTTCGGCACGCAATGCAACCGTGTTGAAGACGCTGCGGCTCATCGCGCTGAAAACGAATCGATGGCTTTGCAGACATAGCCGGTCTGTCGAGAGCATCGCCGTTTGCCGGGCGCATGTCAACTGCTTTAGCGCTTTCTGTGAGTTGACATTGTAATGGTGGCGGCCTTTCGGCACTTACTCCCGGCGCAAACGGGCCCACTCGATCCCATCCAAATGCGGCATGTTGTCCTGATGAACCTTCTCTCGCCCGGGTGTGCGCAAAGACTGTTGTTTCATACTCGTGGTGGACCAACCGAGAGACGGAAGGGAATTGTAAGGCATGCAATGTGGCATGAAACTGAATGCGCAAAAAGGTGGGTAATAGCTGGCGAAATCATCGATAACTGGCGAAATCATCGAAAGCGGTAAAGTACGCCATTTTGCCTTGACAGGGAATTCGAGGCGGTCTTATAGTGATCGACAACCATTTTTGCGACTGTTTGGGCAACCGCTGAATTCGACACCGCCCAATTATGAAGGCGGTACGTATTTATGTGGTTGCTCCAGCGACCGCAAACGCAGTGCTCCAAACCGGGTGGCGCAACTCACGATCAGGAGGCAAAATGAGGTTTGAAATGACAAGTAGTACAAGAAGCAAAATCTTTATGGGGCTGCTGAGGCATGTCAAATATGTTGTTCCGGGCGTTATCTTGGCCGCGGTTTTTGCGGCTGCGGCGCACGCCCAGACATCGCAAGCCACTTTGCGTGGAAACGTCACCGACTCTTCGCACGCAATTGTGATCGGTGCGAACCTTATCTTGGAGAATGTCGAAACTCACATCAAGGCTTCAACAATTTCAAACAGCGCGGGCGATTACCTGTTCCAGAACATCACGCCCGGAACATACACCGTTCTAGCCTCCCAGAAGGGATTTACCACGCAGCGAGTGAAGCCGTTCAGCTTGGGCGTCAACCAGGCAACCACGATCGACTTCTTGCTTCCAGTTGGGCAGGCGACTGAGGTTGTGGAAGTGACTGCCGTCGGCGAGGGAATTGAGGCATCGACTACCGAGCTGGGCGCGACACTGCAAACCGAACAGATCGATGACTTGCCGCTCAACGGACGAAATTTCACGAACCTGTTTACTACGGTTCCCGGCGTCTCGACCATCGTTGTCGGCGGAAGCCAAACCAACAGCTACAACGTTTCGATCGGCGCCGGCAACATCATTCCTTCCGTCCACGGGCAAACCAATCGAAGCGACCTGTTTGTGATCGATGGTGTTCTCGACATCGAAACATTCGGCGATGCATACGCGGTACAACCCGTGATTGACGTGATCCAGGACCAGAAGCTTCAATCCCACAACGATTCGGCGGAGTTTGGTGGGAGCACTGGCGGCACCATCAATATCTCGACCAAGTCCGGCACCAATTCACTCCACGGTTCGGCATGGGAGTTCAACAAGACGGGCGCCCTGCAGGCCCTCTCGTACTTTACTCCGGCCGGGTCGGCGCAGACACAGCTCACCCAGAACCAATACGGGTTTACGTTGGGGGGGCCGGTCATCATTCCCAAGCTTTACCACGGGAAAAACAGAACGTTCTTCTTTATGTCCTATGAAGGTTTCAAGTACAACAGCCCGGGCACATCCGCTGTGACCGTTCCAACCGCCGCAGAGTTGACAGGCGATTTTACGGGGCTGGTCGATGGAAGCGGCAAACAGATCCCGATTTATGACCCGGCAACAACAACCTACGATCCGGCCACCCAGAAATATTCGCGAACCCAGTTTGCCTACGGCGGGGTGCCGAATATGATCGATCCGGCAAGGTTGAGCAAGGGTGACATCTATTACGCTCAGAACACCCTGCCGGCAATCGCAACAACGGCGGTGGCCGGCGGCAACGCGTACGAGAACACCCCCAACACGAATACCTTCCACGAGTACGACGCCCGAGGCGATGAAAATATCGGGCAGAACGACTCCGTGTTCTTTAGGATGATGGGTGCACGCGGTGTTGAGGGATCTGGATGGACACAAATGCCGAATAGTTTGACCCTCGACGACTATCAGTGGGTCGGCAGCTATGTGCATATTTTCAGCCCGATCAGCACGCTGCATTTTCAAATAGGCAGAACGTACCTGGCTAGGAATAACACAACGCGCTACACCAGCTTGCCCTCCGGCTTTGCCTCGTCGGCTGGTCTCGATACGGATATCTATGCCCCTTATCTCACCGGAGATCAATTGGTTCCCGGCTATAATGCGTCCGGCTATTTCAACCAATCGGAGACGGTGAATCCATTCATCACGGCAAACTCCAAGAGTATCAAGACTGATTACACGCTCGTACTGGGAAAGCACACCTTCAAAGCCGGAGCTGAGTTCAACAAGATGGGCGAAGGCACAAAAATCGAGTACGCAGACGTTGTGTGGGTAGCAGCCACCACCAGCGACCCCCTGAACAACAATGGCGGCGATGCTCTTGCGTCCTACATGCTCGGCTCCCCGGACAATGCGATCCGTAGAAACTCTCCTGAATCGATGGGGTTCGGCGGTGTTTTCAGCGCGTATCTGCAGGATTCGTTCCAGGCATCGAGCAAGCTGACGGTAAACCTTGGGTTGCACTACGATTTCGCCGACTATCCGCGGTTTGGCACCGCACATGACAATAATCAGGCCACAGGCAACTTTGACTTCAATAACGGAACCTATGTGGTCTTAAAGAGTGTGGGATCTTGCGCAGTTCTGAAGGCAGCTCCTTGCATCCCGACCCCGGACGGATCCCTTCCGGAACATGTTGTCCTGAGCCCGAATGACAGGGTGTTTTCCAACACTTCCTTGAACTTGGGGCCGAGGCTCGGAATTGCATATCGCCTCACTCCCACCACGGCTATCCGATCTGGATTCGGCATTGCTTTCGACGAATATGCCGGTATGGAACAGAACGATCGTGGAGTTGCGGCAAACTGGCCGTCGACAGGCGAGTTGCAGCACGGAGACTTCAACACGCCTACAGCGTCAAATCCATTTCCGAATGTTACGCCGCAGGCTCTGCCCGGCCTGGGCAGCCTTCCCGCGCCCACTCCGTTCCAGAACCAAAACTGGTACGTGGATCCGAAGCTGAAGTCTGCCTACTCCATTCAGTGGAATCTAGGCGTGCAGCGGCAACTGAATCCCTCTACTGTCGCCACCGTCACCTATGTGGGGTCCGAAAATCATAGGATGAGCAGCGGAGGGTTCTGGAATACAGCGCCCCCCGGTCCGGGAGACACTGTAGCTCGGCGGCCCTATCCGTACATGGTTGACACGTACTGGGCAAGGAGCAAGGGCAACGGAAACTACCATGCGCTCGAGGCCCAGTTGACCCGGTCCTTCTCGCATGGGTTGGCCACGACCATCGCGTACACTTGGAGCAAGTCGATCGACGAGGGGTGCTCAGGCTTCTTCGGAGCGGAAGGCTGCGATCAACAGCAACCCACCGTCCCTAAAGCCGACAGAGCCGTGTCGGCCTATGACGTGCCCCAGCATCTTGCAGCTACCTGGAATTATGAACTTCCGATCGGGCGCGGCAAGATGCTTGGCATCAATAATCGGGCCCTCGATATGATTGCCGGAGGATGGCAGATCAACGGGATTTTGACCCTCGTAAGCGGCACCCCGTACTCAGTGCATACGAGTAAGGATATCGCCAATGTGGGAGTAAACCCCTTTGCCAACTACGAGCGGATGGATGTCACGGGCTCGACCGTTGCGGCGAATCGGACCGCGCAGAACTGGCTTAACTCGACCGCATTCACATATCCCGCGCAGTATACATTTGGGAACATGGGACGCGACAGCATCCGCACTCAGTTCTTTTCCAACGTGGATGTATCCCTGTTCAAGGAACTGAAGTTTGAACACGGCATGAATGCTCAGATTCGCGCGGAAGCCTTCAATCTGCCTAACGAGCACGTATTCGGTCAACCGGATTCCACGTTCGAGGATCCCCACTTTGGCCAGGTCAGCAGCACCGCGAACTCGCCGCGTTCTATACAACTTGGCGGCAAGTTCATCTTCTAACAAGTCCGGGATTGGCTCCCCGGCCCTCCCGGGGAGCCAATCCCGGTTTGACATTTCAATGAAGGGCACTCCGGAAACTCCTCCTCGTGAGCTGCGAAGCACACTAGGAGGAGTTTCTCGATAGACGAACTTTGAGAAATTTGATCCGTTCTCGCAGGCGTGCAAGTACAATGTGATGTTCATTACAAATGCCGCAGCGAGGCGCAGCACGGCGACTGCGAAAGTCGGAGAGCCGATTCTATAGATCGCAGGACGTCTAACTCGCTGCTTATGGGCCGGAAGAAGACTACACTCTCCCATGCCGACAGCTATTCGATTCCAGTTCAGCCTCAGGAGATTGTCACCCTTCACTTCGAGACGGGCTCTTTGTCTGCTCCCGATCCTTTTACGTCGTGGGATGAATTTGTGCCGAGGGAAAAGCTTGCCGCCCTTCACGCCTACGATCCCAACGTGAAAGGTCATCCGCCACCTTGGGTGGGAGCTCCCTAACGTTTTAGTCTTCCACCGGCGTTGCCGACCCGCGGATAGATGAAACGGGTCGGCTGGGAGTTCGATTGGAAACCCGTGGGCCTGGAGGCCGGCGCTGCACATGGTTTCTTGCCAGTCCCCCACCGGCGTTGCCGACCCACGGGGCATGAAACGGCCGTCCTTCTGTTTGTCTTTTTTTTGTTGAACTTGCATCTTTGTTTCTTTCTAGGCCCTCGTAAACGGTGTAGCCAATCTGCAACAAGAGTTGCGATTCGCATTTGACTGGAGCAGCGCATGAAGAAAATGACGAGAAGAGATACCCTCTTATCAATAGCCGCCTTCTCGCAAGCATGGAGACTGGGGAGCGCGCAACCTGCAATTTCGGCCACTCCCCAGTCGCTCTTGAAGCACACGGCGGTTGACGCAAATACGATTCGCAAGCCGCTGAACGAATTGCAGCTTGCCGTCGTCAATCTACGCTTTGGAATGTTCATTTGCCTAAGCCCTACGTCTTATCTCGACCTTCCGGATCAGCTTATGCCAGACCATGCGCCTCCTCGGCAAGGCAAGGATGGAATTTATGGAACTGCGGATGACCTGAGTCCGGCACTTATGAATCCGACGAAGCTCGACTGTGGGCAGTGGGCGGACGTTGCGAAGAGCGCGAAGATGCAATTCGGAGTTCTTGTCACGAAACACCACGATGGTTTTTGCCTGTGGCCCAGCAAGTACTCTACCTACACCGTAGCGCAGGGATGCAAGCGGGATGTAGTGGGCGAATATGCCAGCGCATTTCACAGCCGCGGTCTCAAGGTCGCTTTGTACTATTCGATCCGTGACCGCACCGAGAGCATCTCCGGAGATGCAAAGTCTGGAGGCGTCTCGCCCGAGAAAATCCAGTTGATCAAAGATCAGCTTACCGAGCTGCTCACCAACTATGGAGAGATTGTCTACATCGTATTCGATGGCTGGGGCAATGTTTGGCATGAAAGCCCGACATTCTCGCAGATTCACTATGATGACATTTACCAGCACATCAAATCAATTCAGCCGAACTGCCTCGTCATGAACCACTCCCGTATTCGCTATGTGAGTGACATGCCCCATCTGGAACTCCGCGCGGGTATGGCGTTGCCCACGGGCGGGGATTGGCCGGCGGTGGGCGGCAATACCGTCCAGGATGCCTGGTTCTGGCGCACAACGTATCCCACTTCGCCCCTGCGTAGCGTGGATTGGATTGTGAACCAAAACCTGATTCCCGATAACAAGCGGAACATCGTCTTTCTACTGAACTGCGCGCCGAATCGCTATGGTTTGATGGACGAGAATGTTGTCGCCCGCATGGCCGAGGTTGGCAAGGCATGGTTGCGTCCCGAACCCCTCAAGGTAGTTCCTGACTCGTGGAAGAACTGGCCCGTACCCGATTCTGTGCACTTGTTCAGCGGAGAGAACATCGCGCTCGGAAAGCCCGTGCGCATTTCGCCGAATCAGACGGCAAAATTGGCCGAGCACCTCGTGGATGGCAACCCGGATACCTTCGTTGATATGTCCGCGACGGATACCTGGATCGAGATCGATTTGGGCAACAGCTACCCACTCGCCGGGGCGCATCTCTGGAACCGCTCTCCCGCTCATAATGTCATTCTGGAACAGGGCATTATCTCTGTTTCAGACGCGCCCTTTA
>ODAK010008780.1_pt1 | contig 10079 bp, 7 predicted proteins | sample 1539591 | NCBI WGS metagenome assembly ODAK01 (sample SAMEA3539303, study PRJEB22396) | soil metagenome | biome: tundra; feature: field; material: soil | place: USA | collected 2010-05 | depth 0.15 m | reverse complement strand
ATCGTCGCCATCGTCGGCGTGCTGACGGCGTTCATGGCGGCGTCGATCGGTCTGGTGCAGTACGACATCAAGCGCGTGCTCGCGTATTCGACCGTCTCGCAGCTCGGCTACATGTTCACCGCGATGGGCGTCGGCGCCTTTTCCGCCGGCGCGTTCCATCTGATGACGCACGCCTTCTTCAAGGCGCTGCTCTTCCTCGGCAGCGGATCGGTGATCCACGCGATGGCCGGCGAGCAGGACATGCGGCGCATGGGCGGGCTGAAAAAACATCTCCCCGTCACCTACGCGACGATGATGGTCGGGACGCTGGCGATCGCCGGCATCCCGCCGTTCGCCGGCTTCTTCAGCAAGGACGAGATTCTCTTCCGCGCGTTTCTCGCGAACAAGGCGATCTGGGTGATCGCCGTCGCGACGGCGCTGATGACGGCCTTCTACATGTTCCGCCTCATCTACATGACCTTCGACGGCGCGTACCGCGGGCCGGCGTGGGAGACGGCCGCGCACGGCGCGGCCCAGCCGCACGACGATGCCGGCGCCGGCCACGGCCACGGGCCCTGGCACGGGCCGCACGAATCGCCGACGCCCATGACGTTCGCGCTGATGGCGCTCGCCGTCGGCGCGATCGTCGCCGGCTTCGTCGGCATTCCCGCGGCGCTCGGCGGAGGCAACGCGATTGAGCAGTTCCTGGAGCCCAGTTTCACGGCATCGGCCGTTCACGAAGCGGGTCGTGGTTCGGCGGGCGTGGATCAGGCGGCGCAGGAGCCTGAAACGGCGCCCACCGTCTCGCGCACGACCGAGATCAGCTTGATGGGCTTCTCGGTGCTCATCGCGGTCGGCGGCATCCTGCTCGCGCACAAGTTCTATGTCGCCAGCCCCGAGATTTCCGACCAGCTCGCGGAACGCTGGGCCGGCGCGCACCGAACGCTCTCGCACAAGTACTACGTGGACGAGTTGTACGACGCGACGGTGATTTCCGGGACGTTCGCGAGCGGCCGCGGCCTGTGGGCCTTCGATCGCCGGGTCGTCGACGGCGCGGTGAACGGCACGGGCTGGGTGACGATCATCAGCTCGTGGTTCTCCGGCCTGACCGACACGCACGTCGTGGACGGCGTGGTGAATCTCGTCGGACGGGCGTGCGAGGAGGCGAGTTTCTGGTTCCGGAAGCTGCAGACCGGCCTCGTGCAGAATTACGCGCTGTGGATGCTCGCCGGCATCTTTGCGTTCGTCAGCATTTACTTGTTCGTGCGGTAGCGCGAGAAACCAAAAGATGACGTCTCATATCCTGTCGCTCATTCTCTTCGCGCCGCTCGCCGGCGCGTTCCTGCTGCTGCTGGTGGACAAAAAGAACGAGAACGCCATCCGGTGGATCGCGAACATCGTGGCGCTCATCGGGTTCGCCGTCTCGGTCCCGCTGTGGTTCTGGTACAACCCGCAGAGCAGCGTCTTCCAGTTCGTCGAGCGCGCACCGTGGATTCCCTCGATCGGCGCGGAGTACTTCCTCGGCGTCGACGGCTTCAGCATGCTGCTGATCCTCCTGACGACGATGATGGGCTTCATCGCGGTCCTGTCGTCGTGGACCGCCATCACCGAGCGCGTGAAGGAGTACTACATCTTCCTGCTCCTGCTGCAGACCGGGATGCTCGGCGCCTTCATGTCGCTCGACTTCCTGCTGTTCTTCCTGTTCTGGGAAGTGATGCTCGTCCCGATGTACTTCCTCATCGGCATCTGGGGGAGCGACAACCGGCTGTACTCGGCGATCAAGTTCTTTCTGTACACGCTCGTCGGCAGCGTCGTCATGCTGCTCGGCATTCTCGCGCTGTATTTCGCCTATCACGCCGATCCGGTGAACGGCGGCATCTACACCTTCGACATCACGCGGTTCCATCGGTACGCGTTCGCGCCGGGGCTGCAGTGGTGGGTGTTCCTCGCCTTCTTCCTCGGCTTCGCGATCAAAGTGCCGATGTTCCCGTTCCACACCTGGCTGCCCGACGCGCACACCGACGCGCCGACCGCCGGCTCGGTGATTCTGGCGGCTGTGCTCCTCAAGATGGGCACGTACGGCTTCCTGCGGTTCAGCCTGCCGATTCTGCCGGAGGCGTCGCGGCACTTCGTCCCGATGATCGTCGTGCTGTCGATCATCGGCATCGTCTACGGCGCGCTCGTCGCGCTGGCGCAGAAGGACTGGAAGCGCCTCGTCGCCTACTCCTCGGTGAGCCACATGGGGCTGGTGATGCTGGGCATGTTCGCGCTGAATCCGGTCGGCATCACCGGCAGCATCATCCAGCAGCTCAATCACGGGATCTCGACCGGCGCACTCTTCCTCATCGTCGGCATCGTCTACGAACGCCGCCACACGCGCGAGATCTCGGAGTACGGCGGGCTGTCGAAGGTCATGCCGGTCTACGCCGCGATCTTCCTCATCATGACGATGTCGTCGATCGGGCTGCCGACGCTCAACGGCTTCATCGGCGAGCTGATGATCCTGCAGGGCGTGTTCGTCGCCAACAAGATCTGGGCGGCGTTCGCCGCCAGCGGCATCGTGCTCGGCGCCGCCTACATGCTGAACCTCTATCAGAAGACGATGTTCGGCAAGATCGAGAACCCAAAGAACGAACGGTTGCTGGATCTGAGCCACCGGGAGTTCGCGACATTCGCGCCGCTGCTCGTGCTCGCGGTGTGGATGGGGCTGTACCCCGCGCCGTTCCTGCGGCGGATCGAAACGTCGGTCGACCACGTGATCGCGCGCGTCAGCCCGCAGTACGCGACCAAGAACCTCGCGGACTGCGGGACGCTGTTGCCGGCGGCTTCGGCCGGGACCGCTCCCACCGCGTCCCTGCCCGACGTGGTGGCGCAGAATCCGGCTGCCAAGTTCCTCGCCTCCGTTCCGTGCGATGCGAACGGCAAACCCCTTTCGACCAGCTCAGGGCAGGCGCCGGCTTCATCGGGCACCGGCACCGACATTCCGCCGCCGGCTGACAAGCAGCCCGGAGATCCGAAGTAATGCCCGCTGGCGTCTCGCTCCGCGACTTCTATTACCTTCTGCCGGAGCTGGTGCTCACCGGCGGCGCGCTCCTGGTGCTCATCGCCGACGTCCTGTTGCCGCGGCGCAGCGGCCACGCGCTCGCCTGGATCACGCTGCTCGTCCTTGCCGCGACGCTGGCGTCGCTCGGGACCTTCAGCGGGACGCACGAGGTCGCGCACGGCCTCATCGCCGTGGACGAGTTCGCGCTGTTCTTCAAGGTGGTCTTCCTCGTGTCGGCCGCCGTCACCGTCCTGATGTCGGTCCGCTATCTCGAGATCGAGGGCGCCAGCCCCGGCGAGTACTACTTCCTGATCCTCTGCGCGACGCTCGGCATGATGATCCTGGCGGGCGGCATCGATCTCATCACGATCTTCATCGGCCTCGAGACGATGGCGGTGTCGTTCTACATCCTGGTGGGGTTCATCAAGCCGAACCAGCGGTCGAACGAAGCGGCGCTGAAGTATTTCCTGCTCGGCGCGTTCTCGCTCGGGATTCTCCTCTACGGGATGTCGCTGCTGTACGGCCTCTCGGGCACGACCAACCTGCGCGTGATGGCGCCGGTCTTTTTCGGCCCGGAGACGCGGCACGATCCGCGGCTCATTCTCGCGGTGATGCTCGTCGTCGCTGGCGTCGGCTTCAAGATCGCGGCGGTGCCGTTCCACATGTGGGCGCCCGACGTGTACGAAGGGGCGCCGACACCGGTCACGGCCTTTCTCTCGGTCGGGTCGAAGGCGGCGTCGTTCGCGATGATCCTGCGGATCTTCGTCGAAGGGCTGCCGGCGATGACGCACGACTGGCAGATTCTGTTCGAGGCGCTGGCGATCGTCACGATGACGGTCGGCAACCTCGCGGCGCTGACGCAGACCAACCTCAAACGCATGCTGGCGTACTCGTCGATTGCGCACGCCGGCTACATCCTGATAGGACTCGTGGCCGGCACGCCGCGCGGCATCTCGGCGATGCTGATCTATCTCTTCATCTACACCTTCATGCAGCTCGGCGCGTTCACCGTCATCGTGCTGATGCGACGGCGGGACGTCGTCGGCGACGAGTTGAAGGATTTCAGCGGACTGCACTTCCGCCATCCCTACGCGGCGTTCGCGATGCTGCTCTTCATGCTGTCGCTCGGCGGCATTCCGCCGACCGCCGGGTTCATGGGGAAGTTCTGGCTGTTCAGCGCGGCGATTGACGCCCATTACTACTGGCTCGCCGTCATCGGCGTGCTGAACAGTGCGGTGTCGCTCTACTACTACATCCGCCTCGTCGTGTTCATGTACCTCAAGAAAGACGCGACCGGATCCGAGCCGTCGACCACGCCGGCGCTCACCGTGGCGCTGGCCATCGCCGTCGTCGCGACCATCTACATCGGCGTCTACCCGCGGGTGCTGTTCGAGATCGCCGAAGCCTCGGCGCGCACGCTCGGCGTCGTCGGGATCACTGCGGCGCTCCCCTGAGCTGGTGAAGTTTTTCACAAGATACGCTATACTCACCGCGCGGTAAGGAAAGACATGGCCGACGATGATCGTGGCCCGGTGTCCGCGCGGTCTCTGAGGTATCTGCAGGAGAATATCCGCCGGTCCGGACCGGCGGCGTCGGCCAGCTACACGCTGATCGGCGCGATCATCCTGCTCGGGGGCCTCGGGTACGCCGTTGACTGGTGGCGCGGCGCGGCGTCGCACTGGTTCGCGCTCGGCGGGCTGCTCGTGGGTCTGTTCGTCGGTTTCTACGAGTTGGCCAAGACGGTCTGGCGGCGATGAGGGAGATTGTGGTGATGGCCGGAGCCGCGGTGGTGTCGTGGCTCGCGGGCGCGGCGCTGTTCGGCACCCTGTTCACAGGGGTCGGCGTCGAGATCCTGGCCGGCATGATCGGTCCGCTGTTCGCGGCGAGCGTCACGTGGGTGCTGGCCGAGCGGACGTACTCGCTGAACCCCGAGCGTCTGACGCCGCTGATGATCACGGCGTTCGCCTGTAAGCTGGTGTTTTTTGGAGCCTATGTGACGGTCGCGCTGAAAGTGCTGTCGCTTCGCCCCGTGCCGTTCATGCTCAGCTTCACTTTTTATTTCATCGCGCTCTATCTAATAGAGGCGCTCTATTTGCGGCGCCTGTTCTCGGGCAGCACGCCTGCGCTCCAGTAGTCGCCTGCTGACACCTACGATGGCCGTCCAAGAACACGTTCAGGAGCAGCTCGCCACCGCCGCGCACGAGAAATTCAACGCCGGCAAGGTGATCATCGAGCACGTGTCGAACAGCCGGCTCCAGCACCCGCTCGTCCATCTGCCCAAGGTGCTCGGCATCGACTTTTCGATTACGAAGCATGTCCTCATGCTGTGGCTCATCGCGGCGACCGTCTTCATCGTCGTGACCTGGGTCGTCCGACGGTATCTGCGGCAGGATCGCCTGATCCCGTCGGGCTTCATGAACGCGCTCGAGGCGGTGGTGGAGTTCGTGCGCGACGGCATCGTGCAGCCCAACGTGGGCCGCAAGTGGGTCGACACCTGGACGCCGCTCATCCTGACCTTCTTCGTGTTCATTCTGTGCGCGAACGCGATCGGCTTGATTCCCGTGTTCGAGGTCGTGGGTCTCCTCGATCGCTTCGTGCTGCACACGGGCGAGGATTCACTTGTCAAACAGCTCCTGCACGGCGGCACGACCGCCACGGCGAACTTCAACGTCACGGCCGCGCTGGCGACCATCACCTTCGGCGCCATCATCGTCGCCGGCTCGAGAGCCCACGGCTTCTTCAAGCACTGGAAGAACCTGGTCCCGCCCGGGCTCGCCTGGCCGCTCTACATCCTGCTGATTCCGATCGAAGTGCTGGGGATGTTCGTCAAGCCCTTCGCCCTGACCATGCGACTTGCGGCGAACATGGTGGGGGGCCACATCGCGATCCTGGCGATCCTCTCGTTCGTCTTTCTGTTCGCGGAATTGTTCGGCCGCGGGGCGGGCGTCGGCGTCGGCCTCGTCGTGTCGGTGCCGCTGGCCGTCGGCATTTCCGCGCTTGAGATCATCGTCATCTTGGTCCAAGCTTACGTGTTCACGCTCCTGTCGGCCGTGTTCATCGGCATGGCTATTAACGTTCATCACTGACACTACGGAGGAGAGAGAAATGGGAGTTCTGCACTATTTTGGTGCCACGCTCGGGTTGGGCATGGTCGTGATCGGGGCGGCGCTGGGCATCGGGAAGTTCGCGGCGGCCGCCGCGGAAGGGATCGCCCGCCAGCCGGCCGCGGCCGACAAGATCACCGGCGCGATCAATCTGCCGTTGTTCCTGCTCGAAGGCGTCGCGATTCTGGCGGAAGTGTTCATCCTGTTGGTCGTGCTGTTCAAGTAACCCGTTCTCAGAGGAAGCTCGCCGTGGATAACCCACTCGTCCAGGTCGATCCGGGATTGTTCATTTGGACAATCGTCACCTTCCTGGTGCTGCTGACGCTGCTCGCGAAGTTCGCGTGGGGGCCGCTGCTGAAGGCGCTCGAGAGCCGCCAGAACCTGATCAGGAAGTCGCTGGATGACGCGCAGCAGGCCACGCAGGAGCTGGAGCGCGTGAATCAGGAGTCGTTGCAGATCCTCAGGACCGCCCGCGTCGAGGCGGAGTCGATCATCTCGCAGAGCCGGTCCGCCGCGGACAGCTTGAGGGAAGAGATCAAGCAGAAGGCGAGGGCGGAGGGCGCCGCCCTGGTGCGGAACGCCGAGCGCCAGATTCAGCTCGAGACGGCGCGGGCGCTTCAGCAGATCCGCCACGAGGCCGTCGACCTGTCGGTGATGATCGCGTCGAAGCTCATTGGACGCAATCTCTCGAAGGACGACAACGCGAGGCTGATCGACGAGGCCCTCCAGCAGATTGATGCTCCCGGGACCCCCAGCCAGCCGCGCGGGTAGGCCAGAAAGGCGCGGAATTGCACGGGATTCGTTGCAATTCCGCGAAAACGCCGAGCCGGCCTACCGAAATTTGGATCCCCACGACAAATTAACGCAAAAACGGTTAACAGATGTGGTGAACACTGTTCGGGATCGCGCTATGATGCGCGGTGCGGATTTCACGACGTTCAACGTTTTGAGTTCGCTTTGCACCGCTGGTGCTGTTCTGTGACGGTGCGTATCAAAAAAGAGACGCACGTTTTCGAGCTGGACAGGAACTGGGGTTTGTCGTCCTCATCAGGAGGATGTTCAACTCAACTGACACGCCGGGGCAGTCAGTGCTTCGAGGAGGATGAGACAACATGAAGTGGAACTTCGTTAAGGCCGCAGTGCGCGGTGCCTGTCTGTGCGCGACTGTCGCCGCGCTCGTCGGGCTGACGACGACGCCCGCATTCGCGCAAACGACCGGGTCGATCTTCGGCACCATCGTTGACGCACAGGGCGGCGTGATGCCCGGTGTGGCTGTCAACGCCACCAGCCCGCAGTTGCAGGGGACCCGCACGGCGATCACCGATTCGACCGGCACATTCCGATTTCCCACGCTTCCTCCCGGCACGTACTCCATCAAAGGAGAGCTGTCCGGCTTCCAGCCGGTCACGCAGGACAACGTCGTCGTCTCGCTCGACAGGACGGTCACGTTGAATCTGAAAATGGGGGTGGCTGGTATCAGCCAGACAGTCACCGTGTCGGCCACTGCCCCAGTGGTTGATATCACGAGCTCCTCAGGTGGCGTGATTGTTAACCAGGCGATGATGGAAAATCTTCCCACCGCCCGAAATCTTTACACGGCGGCCGCGCTTGCTCCGGCTGTCACGAGTGACGCGGTCGGTCCCAGCGTCTTTGGATCGACGGGCGCCGAAAACAAGTACATCATCGAAGGCATCGACTCGACCGGCATTCAGACAGGGTCGGAACAAAAATCGATGCTGATGGACTTTGTCGAGGAGGTGAACGTCAAGACGGAGGGCGTCAACGCGGAATACGGGCGTTTCACCGGCGGGATGGTCGAGGCGATCACGAAGTCCGGCGCCAACACCTTCCACGGTTCGCTCTTCGGGTTCTACCAGGGCGGATCCCTTCAGGCCGGCAACGCGACGGCCGCGCTCAGGCCGCAGACGACGACCACCGTGTCGAACATCGGGCACGAGTACGACGGCGGCGGAACGCTCGGCGGATTCATCGTCAAGGACAGACTCTGGTTCTTCGGCGGCTACAATCCCTACAATCATCAGGACCAGTCGATCGTCATCCGTCCGCTCGGCACGGTTCCCGGCACGCCGACCGTCGGCAGCGTCGTGCCCTTGACGACGACCCGCAACATGTACTCGGGAAAGCTGACGTACAACGTCGCCGCGAATCAATCGTTCGTCTTCGTGATCAACGGCGATCCCGCAAACCTGAACGGGGCTATTTTTGCCATATCGGGTCCGCCGAGCAAGTGGCAAGGCACGGAAGCCACGGGCGCCGCCGATTTCATGGGTCGCTACAACGGCGTCATCGGCAATTCGTGGCTGATCACAGCGCAGGCGGCCCGCCATCACGAGCTTCAGACGTTCACCGGCGCCGGCGCCAGCACGCCGCTGCTGATCGATCAGACCGTGAACCCCAACCTGCGAACCGGAGGGTTCGGAGGATACGAGAACCACGACTACAAACGGGATGAGTACAAGGCGGATCTGACGCGGTATCTCGGCGCCCACACACTAAAGGGCGGCTTCGACGACGTGCGCGTCGACGCGCTTGACGATCGGTTCTCCGCCGGCGGTGGCCAGATCATCTACCAGCTGTGCTCAAAAGCGGTCACGGTGTCGTGTGCAGTATCCGGCGGCACCGTCTATTACCGCCACCGCTATTTCGTGAACGACCAGGCGCCTGGATTCTCCCGCACGGATCCAACGACCTGGACGATCGCGGCGCCGCTCGCGTCCGAGCCGGTCAACAAGGACATGGCCGCCTACGCTCAGGACACATGGAAGGTATTGCCGAATCTGACGGTCGAAGGCGGCGTACGCTGGGAGCGGCAGAACCTCGGCGACCGCTTCGGCAACACCGCCATCGATTTGAAGAAGAACTGGGCGGCGCGCATCGGCTTCACGTACGACCCGATGAAGGACGGCAAGAGCAAGATCTTCGCCCACTATGGCCGCTACTACGAAGACATACCGATGGACATGAACATCCGGGCCTTCGGCGGCGAGCTCACGGCCTTCTCGTACAACTTCAGCCCGAATCCGGCGAACACGGCGCCCGTGGCGGGCACGCCAGGGAAGAACACGCTGAACGGTTCCACTATCGAGCCGGTCGATCCCAACCTCAAGGGGCAGTACATCGACGAATTCCTCATCGGCGTCGAACGCGAAGTCGCGCCGCAACTGGTCGTCGGCGTTCGGTACAATCACCGGAACCTTGGGAGGGTGATCGAGGACTTCCTCGTACCGTCGACCGGCCAGTACTTCATCGCGAACCCGGGCGAGGGCACGCTCGGCCAGACCCTTGCGTTCTACGCCGGTGGGACGGCTGCGCCATCGCCCAAGGCGAGCCGCGTCAACAACTCCGTCCAGGTCACCGCGACGAAGCGGTTCTCGAACAACTGGCAGTTGCTCGCGAGCTACGTGTGGTCGAAGCTCGAAGGGAACTACGACGGCACGTTCCAGAACTCGACCGGTCAACTCGATCCGAACATCAACTCGGCGTTCGACTACGCCGACTTCCTGGTTAACGCGCAGGGACGGTTGACCAACGACCGCACGCATCAGCTGAAATTGGACGCCTCATATACGGTCGGCAGCGGCATACTCAACGGCCTCCAGCTTGGCGCTATCACACACTGGTACTCCGGCCTGCCGGAGACGGCGTACGGCTATTCGTTCGGCTACGCGAACTGGGAGTATTACCTGACGCCGCGCGGGTCGCTTGGCACGGGCCCGTCGGACTACGAGGCGGACGTCCACATCGGATATCCCATCAAGTTCGGGAACAGCATGTCGGCCACCTTGTATGGCGACATCTTCAATATCCTCAACCGCCAGGCGATCTCGGCGCTGGACCAGCGGTACAACCTCGTCTCGGGAGGCGCGTGCTCGGGCATTCCAGCCGCAAACTGCAACGGCGACGGTGGCTTGTTGACGCTGCCCGGCACGCTC
>ODAK010008779.1_pt1 | contig 10079 bp, 6 predicted proteins | sample 1539591 | NCBI WGS metagenome assembly ODAK01 (sample SAMEA3539303, study PRJEB22396) | soil metagenome | biome: tundra; feature: field; material: soil | place: USA | collected 2010-05 | depth 0.15 m | reverse complement strand
GAAGCCCACCTACATCCACTCGGTGCCGGGGATCGGATACCGCTTCAGCGGGTAGCCTCCGCAGTAGACGGAGGCGCGGGGGTGGTGCCGCGCTCGGCCCGGCTGTCGGCGCGGCTTGCACCAGCGGTGACGGAGCGAGGAGCGAGGGCCGCGGGCCATCGCTCCGAACGGAGGAGCCTCTGGTACGAAGTACTGCCGCGCTGCACCCTCCGCTCGGCGGCGTTGCAACCGCCGCCTGCGCAGAGCCTCGCCTCGCACGCACCCCCGCCCCTCCTTCGCGGTGTCCGCAACCCTGGGCAGGGAGAGGTGTGCTGCCCGCCTCTCCAGCGTGGGGGCACCACCCTCGACAGCTCGGTTCAGCCTTCCCTATCGTGTCGCCTATGGGAGGACTCTGGCGTGACCCGCCGTTATGACGCCGTGGTGGTGGGTGCCGGCCCCAACGGGCTGGCGGCGGCCATCACCCTCGCCCGTGCCGGATGGGCCGTCCATGTCCTCGAGGCCGCCTTGAGCATCGGCGGCGGCTGCCGCACCGAGGAGCTGACCCTGCCGGGCTTCCGCCACGACGTCTGCTCGACGGTCCACGCCCTGGCACCGGTCTCGCCCTTCCTCCGCTCGCTCGATCTCGCCGGTCATGGAGTCGAATGGGTGCGCCCGCCCGCGCCGCTTGCCCACGCCTTCGTGGACCGCCCGGCGGCGCTGGTGGAGGCCGACCTGGCCGCCACCGCGGCCCGGCTTGGCGGTGACGGCCGCGCCTACCTCCGCCTGCTCCAGAGCGTGGTCGGGCACCCGGAGATGCTGGGCGTGGAGGTTCTGGCGCCGGTCCTGCATCTGCCCCGGCACCCGTGGTTCCTGGCCCACTTCGGCATCGACGCCATGCTGCCGGCGACCCTCCTCGCCCGGCGTTTCGAGGGCGAGCGGGCCCGGGCAATCATCGCCGGGGCCGTTGCCCATTCCACGGCCCCGCTCTCCCAGCCGCTCACCTCCGCCTTCGCGCTGGTCATGCTGGGCAGCGCCCACGCGGGGGGTTGGCCGCTAGCCCGGGGCGGCTCCCAGTCAGTCGCCGACGCTATGGCGGCCTGCCTGCGCGACCTAGGCGGCAGTATCGAGACAGGGAGGGTGGTGCGCCGGATGGAGGATCTGCCCCCGGCTCGGACCTATCTCTTCGACGTGTCGCCGGAGCAACTGGCCAGCATCTGCGCCGATGTGCTGCCCGCTCGGTATCTCCGCTCGCTGCGGCGCTTCCGGCGCGGACCCGGCGTCTTCAAGCTCGACTACGCCCTCTCCGGTCCCATCCCCTGGCGCGACCCCGGGTGCCTGCGCGCCGGGACAGTGCACGTCGGCGGCCGCTTCGAGGAGGTGGCGGCTGCGGAAGCCGCCGTCTCCGCCGGGAGGATCCCGGATGCCCCGTTCCTCATCGTCGTCCAGGCGTCGCTCTTCGACCCCACCCGGGCACCCGCGGGGCGGCACACGGCGTGGGTGTACTGCCACGTCCCCAACGGCTGTGCGGTGGATATGACCGAGCGCACCGAGACCCGCCTGGAGCGGTTCGCGCCGGGCTTCCGCGACCTTGTGCTGGCTCGCCACACCATGGATCCGGCCGCGGTCGCGGTGCGCGACCGCAACAACCTGGGCGGTGACATCGCGGGCGGCCGCAATAGCGTCCGCCAGCTCGTCTTCCGGCCGGTGATGCGGCTCACGCCCTATGCGACGCCGGATCCCCGCATCTTCCTCTGCTCCTCGTCAACGCCTCCGGGCGGCGGGGTGCACGGGATGTGCGGCCACCTCGCCGCCCGCGCGGCGCTGCGCGCTCAGAGCCGGCGACGTCTCACCGAGCCGCCGCCGCCCATTCTTCCTCGAGCCGGTCGGGCGTGAACTCCGACTTGGGGATGAAGCTGGCGGCACCCGCCTCCACCGCCCGCGGCGCGTACTCCGCCGCCTCGTAGGTGGAGAGGACCAGCACCACCACCGGCCGCTTCGCCGTCGACTCCGCGAGGATGCGCTGGGTGGCCTCCAGGCCGCTGATCCCAGGCAGGTTGACGTCCATGAGAACCAGGTCGGGGGACAGCTCACGGGCGGCGTCGATGGACGCCTCTCCGGTTTCCACCTCGGCGGCGACCTCGAAGCCGTCGGTCGCCTCCACCACCAGCCGGGCGGCGACGCGGAACGGCTCCTGGTCGTCGACGATGAGCACCTGCACAGCCATCTTTCCAACCTCAAAGTACCAGGGCGAGGCGGCCACCGTCAGTCGTGCCTGCACCACTCCAGGGGTGTTGCCTGTGCCATCGGTTCGCCGCGAGATCCGGCCCCTATACTGGGGTCAAATGCCGATCGGGGTGGTCCTCGCCGAGGACAACTACCTCGTGCGCGAGGGGGTGCGCCAGCTCATCGAGGCCCAGGAGGGCATCGAGCTGCTCGCCACCTGCTCCGACCTCCCCTCCCTCGAGAAGGCGGTCGCCGAGTTCCATCCCGATGTTGTGCTCACTGACATCCGGATGCCCCCCAACCATCGTGATGAGGGCCTGGTGGTGGCCGACCGGCTGCGGGACACGGCTCCCGGCACTGGCGTCGTCGTGCTCAGCCAGTTCGCCGAGCCCGAGTACGCCCTCTCGCTGCTGGAGCGGGGCGCTGCCGGGCGCGCCTACCTGCTCAAGGAGAGGGTGTCGGACGTCACCCAGCTGGTGACCGCCATCCGCGAGGTGGCGACGGGAGGCTCAGTGATCGACCCCGCGGTGGTGGAACTGCTGGTGGCGGCGCGGACGCGCGCGCGCCAGTCGCCGCTGCAACAGCTGACGGCGCGCGAGTCGGAGGTCCTGCAGCTCATCGCCGAGGGGCGCAATAACGCCGCCATCGCGGCAGCTCTCTTCCTCACCGAGCGCGCCGTCGAGAAGCACATCAACGCCATCTTCTCCAAGCTCGGCCTCTCCGAGGAGCCCGACGTCCACCGCCGGGTGAAGGCGGCGCTCGCCTACCTGTCGGAGACCGGACCGGCGTCGGCCCGGTAGCCGGGGCTCCCCTCCAGCTGGCGGAGCGCGTCGAAGGCGGCGTACTGATATGCCTCGCTCCAGGTGGGCACGTTGAAGGTGGAGTGGAGGAGGTAGTCGACCCGGCCGCCGTGCTGGCAGAGGACCTGGCCGATGTGCACCAGCTCGGCGGCACCGTCGCCGAGGATCTGAACCCCGAGGAGGCCGCCGCCCGGATCGCACACCAGCTTCACCATGCCCTCGGTGGATCCGGCGATGGTGGCCCGGGTGTTGTCGAGGAACCGGGCGCGACCCACCACGCAGTCGATGCCCGCGGCGCGAGCCTCGTCATCCGACATGCCGAACTGCCCGACCTCGGGCACGGTGTACGCGGCCATCGGCGCTCGCTGGTTGGCCGCCTGGTGGAGCGGGGTGCCCATCGCGGCGGAGGCCGCCCGGCGGCCCTCCTCGATCGCGACCGAGGCGAGCGTGGGCGGACCGGTGACGTCGCCCGCCGCGTAGACGCCCGGCACATTGGTCCGCTGCTCGGCGTCGACCCGGATGTGCCCATGGTCGGTCAGCTCGACGCCGACTTCCTCGAGCCCCAGGTCACTGGTGTTGCCCGCCCGTCCCACAGCGACCAGGATCCGGTCGGTCTGGAGTCGCTCTCCGTCCGCGAGGGTGAGCTCCAGCCTCTCCCCCTCCCGCGACACCGCAGCCACGCGGGTGCCCAGGCGCAACCGCATCCCCTGCCGCCGGAAGATGTCGCCGAGGAGCGTGGACAGCTCGGGGTCGAACATCGGGACCAGGCGCGGTGCCAGGTCGACGAGGGTGACCGACACGCCCAGGGCCCGCAGGATCGACGCGTACTCGCAGCCGACCACCCCGCCCCCGACCACCACCAGATCCTCGATGTCGCCGACACCCTCGAGAAGCGCATCGGAGTCCAGCACCGCGTGGTCCTCGAAGGGGAAACCGGGCGGGCGCAGGGGATGAGAGCCGGTGGCGACGACCACAGCGCAGGCGCTGAGCTCGCGCGTGCCGCTGTCGGTGCTGACACCCACACGCCCGAGCGCCAGCAGACGGGCCCGGCCGTGGATCACCGTCACCCCATGACGGTGCAGGTTTCCTCGGATCCGCCTCTCGATCATCGCCGTCACCCCGGCGGTGCGCTCACGCAGGACCGCCAGGGAGGCGGAGCGGTCGAGCTGGAGGCTCACCCCGTACACCTCGCGCTTGCGGAACCCGCTGACGAAGAGAGCGGTCTCCCGCAGCGTCTTGGTGGGAACGCCCCCGCTGCCGACCACCACGCCCCCCAGTTGAGCGGACCTTTCGATCACCGCCACCCGGTGCCCGAAGTAGGCGGCGTGCGCCGCCGCCTTCTCTCCCGCAGGCCCAGCACCGATGACCACCAGGTCATAGGAGTCGGCGGTCGGTCCCTCAGGCATGGACGGGGTCGAGCACACCCACCGCGACGGTGAGCCGGTTTCTGGTTGGCAGCGACGCCGCGCCGGGAAGCGCCCCCCGAAGGGTCGTCCCACGGCCCGGCTCCGAGGTCAGCGCCACCGAGCCACCGAGGGCGTCGAGGCGGTCCTGCATGTTGGTGAGGCCGGCTCCCTTCTTCACGGTGCCGGGGTCGAAGCCGCAGCCGTCGTCGGTGACCTCGAAGCGCAGCTCGCCATCCTGGTCCTGGAGATGGACGTTCACCTGCGACGCCGCCGCGTACTTCTGCACGTTCTGGAGCGCCTCCAGGCAGCAGAAGTACACTGTCGCTTCGACGTCCTGCGGGTAGCGGCCGATGCCATCCGCCTCGACGCTGACCGGGAGGGTGGCCTTGCGGGCCTGGGACGCCAGGGCGGCGGCGAGCCCCTTGTCGGCGAGCAGCGGCGGGTAGATGCCCCGGGCGAGGTCGCGCAGGGTGTCCAGGGCCTCGTCGGCATCGCCCTTCAACTGTCCGAGGATCGACTTCGCCTTATCTGGGTCCCGGCCCAGCAGCATCTCGGCCAGGCCCAGCTTCACCTTGAGGGCGACCAGGTGCTGCTGGGCGCCATCGTGGAGGTTGCGCTCCAGGCGTCGGCGCTCCTCATCCTGGGCCGAGACCAGGCGCTGGCGGGAGAGGCGGAGCTCCTCGAGGCGGGCTTGCAGGTCGGCGGTGAGGCCGACGTTCTTGAGCACCAGCCCGGCCTGGTGGGCGAGGTCGTCGAGGAGCTTCTGCTCCAGTGGGGTGAGAGCTTCGCCACGGCGCTTGACGACACTGAGGGCGCCAAGGATCTCGTCCTGGTGCCGCACCGCCACCGCCCGGGTAGCCCCGGGCAGCTCGGGCAGCACCCCATCCGCCATGGCGTGCGGCTCGTAGCCGGCCGTCGTGTTCGGGTGGGTGGCGGCCGGCTGGAGCTCATGACCGCTGCGCAGCCAGATTGTTGCGGCCTCGGCCCCGGTGCCCTCCTGCAGGACCCGCGCCATCCGGGCCAGCACCTCCTCGCCGGCATAGGTCTCGGCGACCCGGGAGGAGAACTGGCTCAGCACCTCGTAGGGGGTGGCGCGTTTGCCGAAGACGAGACGGTTGGCGATCTTCTGGACCCGCTCTCGGGCCGGCTGGAAGCCGAGGGCGACGATGGCGGTCGCCACGATGGAGAGGGCCAGGTTTGGTCTGCCGCCGCTGCCGACCAGGGTGCCGATGCCGACCGCGATGCCCACGTATATCGCAGTAATGAAGACCGCCAGCGAGCCGTACACCAGGGTGCGACTGATGACGATGTCGATGTCGTACAGCCGGTGCTTGAAGATCGCTACCCCGGCGGCGATCGGCACCAGGATGCCGAAGCCGCCGGCGATGTCGGCGTTGGTGATGGCCGTCGAATCCGGGAGGAATAGCGCCGCGATGTAGGCGACGGCGGTGATGGTGACCGCAGATCCGATCCACTTCAGCTGCTGGCGCTCATCACCGGCGGCCCGGCGCATGCGCAGCAGCGGGGCACTGGCGGCGGCGAGGAAGAGCACGAGAGCCGGAAGCCAGAGCAGGCCGAGCGACTGCACCGCGACTTCCAGACCTCCGGTGACGGGAAGCCCTAGGGGATTGTCCGGCGTTGTGAAGTTGGTGTTGGTGCTGAGCGGGCCGGGGACGAAGACGCTGACCGGGATAAGGATGGCGGTGACCACCAGGCAGGTGACAGCGAGCGGCTTCCACCGGCGTGACGGCAGATGCCCGTCGGGGAAGAGCAACAGCAAGAGTGCCACGGCACCCGCCGGAAAGATGGTGCTGGAGACCCAGCTGTCGACCCACAGCGCCCAGATCCCGGCCGGCGCCCCCTGGTGGGTCACCAAGGCGAAGTGGGCATACCCGTCCGCGACGCCCTGAATCCCCGCCACCACGGCGATGAAGAGGAAGAGCCAGCCGACAGGGTTGCTCCGCTGCCGCGTGGCGACCAGCGCGCCGAGGATACCGAAGGCGATCGGGGTGTCGAACGCCGGCAGTTCGGCGTTGAGCAGCCCGTGGAACGTCGGCGCGTTGGCGATGGCGAGCACGATGGTCGCCACGCCGGTCAGCGCGGCGAACACGCCCGCCGTTACCGCCAGCGCTCGAGGGCCCGCACCGCGCGATCGGGCCGCGCTCATCCCGCCGCCCCCATGCGACAGGCGCCGACCGATGTCCGGCGTCCCTTCATGAGCGCCGGTTCGAGCTGCTCGGCATCGGGCTTGGTCGCGAGTACGTGGTACGTCGGCTCACTCAGCACGGTCCGCCCCCGCGCTCCCACTGCGCAGCCGCTGTGCCAGGTTCACCACATCGCCCACGACGAGCGTATGGGCGAGGCCTCCGGGAAGAGGCCGGCTGCGGCGCGCCATCACGCAGTGGCCTCCGCGGCGGCGAGCACCGGGATCCGTGCCTGGACATTGGTGCCCTCACCGCGCCGTGACTCCATGCGCAGCGAGCCACCTAGGGCGTCGAGGCGATCCTGCATGTTGGTGAGCCCGGCGCCGCGCTTGGCGGTGGCGACGTCAAAGCCGTGACCGTTGTCGCTCACTTCGAAATGCAGCTCGCCATCCTGGTCCTGGAGACGGACGATCACCTGCGACGCCGCCGCGTACTTCTGCACGTTCTGGAGCGCCTCCAGGCAGCAGAAGTACACTGTCGCTTCGACGTCCTGCGGGTAGCGGCCGATGCCATCCGCCTCGACGCTGACCGGGAGGGTGGCCTTGCGGGCCTGGGACGCCAGGGCGGCGGCGAGCCCCTTGTCGGCGAGCAGCGGCGGGTAGATGCCCCGGGCCAGGTCGCGCAGGGTGTCCAGGGCCTCGTCGGCATCGCCCTTCAACTGGCCGAGGATCGACTTCGCCTTCTCGGCATCCCGGGTGAGCAGCATCTCGACCAGGCCCAGCTTCACCTTGAGGGCGACCAGGTGCTGCTGGGCGCCATCGTGGAGGTTGCGCTCCAGGCGGCGTCGCTCCTCGTCCTGGGCCGAGACCAGGCGCTGGCGGGAGAGGCGGAGCTCCTCGAGGCGGACCTGCAGCAGCGAGGTGAGGCCGACGTTCTTGAGCACCAATCCGGCCTGGTGGGCCAGGTCGTCGAGCAGCTTCTGTTCCAGGGGGGTGAGCGATTCCCCACGGCGCTTGACGATGCTCAACGCCCCGAGGATCTCGTCCTGGTGGCGAACGGGGACGGTGCGCGTGGCGCCCGGCAGCTCCGGGAGCACGCCGTCCGTCATCGGTTGGGGGGCGTGGCCGTTGGCGGTTTCGGGATGGGTGGCAGCCGGGCGGAGCTCCTGTCCGCTGCGCAGCCAGACGGTGGCCGCCTCAGCCCCCGTACCCTCCTGGAGGACGCGGGCCATGCGTCCGAGTACCTCCTCGCCGGCGTAGGTCTCGGCGACCCGGGAGGAGAACTGGCTCAGCACCTCGTAGGGGGTGGCGCGTTTGCCGAAGACGAGCCGGTTGGCGACGCGCTGGACCCGCTCCCGGACTGGCTGAAATCCCACCGCGACCATGGCGGTGGCGATGATGGAGAGGGCCAAGTTGGGCTTGCCGCCGCTGCCGACCAGGGTGCCGATGCCGACCGCGATGCCCACGTACACCGCGGTAATGAAGACCGCCAGCGAGCCGTAGACAAGAGCCCGGCTCACAAAGAGGTCGATGTCGTAAAGCCCGTTCCTCATGACCGCCAGCCCGATGGTCATCGGAAGTACAACGGCGAGGCCGAAGTCCAAGGTGAGCTTGTCCACCTCGGTTCCCGCATTTGACACGGGCGGGAAGAAGGTCAAGATGAAGATTCCCAGCGTCACTGCGGCGACCAATGCGAACCAACGCATCTGCTGGCGCTCGATGCCCCGAGAACGTCGATAGCGCGTTACGACAGCAACGGCAAGCACAACGAACAGAAAGAAGAACAAGGCGCTCTGGACGATGCCGTCGCCGTTGGTCAGGCCGTCGAGGGAGGGTACTGCCAGCGGATTGGGCACCATGGGGAGTCGCGGCGACAGCTGGATCGCCGGCAGGGCGATCATTCCCGACACGAGCGTCAGGGTTGCAGCCGCGAAGACCAACCACCCGGTTACCCGCCATCGCGGGGACAGCAGCCGTCCGTCGGGGAAGAACAGGATCAGGAAGAGGATCAGGGTCGCCGCCAGGGACCCCACGTTGTTGAACACCCAGGCCGGCCATTCCACCCAGCTCTTTGGTGCCGTGCCATTCAGTAGCCCGCGCATCGCGACAAGCCCGGCGGTGAGGTAGATCGCGCCGCTGCTGGCGATCGACAGCAGCAACCAACCAATCGGGTTCTTTGGCCGGCGGGTCGCGATGAGCACACCGAGAGCGCCGATGATGGGAGCCCCGATGAAGACTGACAACTGCGCCGTGACCGGCGAGTCGATCACCTTCCAGTCAAGGATCAGCAGGGTCAGGCTGGCAAGCACCAGCGCGAGACCGACGACCCCGACGCTCAGGGCGAGGCGGCGCGCGTGGCCTTCGGTCACGCCGACACCGCCACGAGCACCGGCAACGATGCGGAGAGTTGGGTACCGTGTCCTGGGGAGCTCTGCAGGCACAGCCTGCCTCCCTGTGCGTCCAGACGGTCCTCCATGTTGGTGAGCCCCGACCCGCGCTTCACGGTCGCCACATCGAAGCCGGCGCCATCGTCAGACACCTCGAACCGCAGTTCCCCCTCCTTTTCGCGGAGGCGCACCGCCGCTCCGGCAGCGCCCGCATACTTCTGGACGTTCTGGAGCGCCTCCAGGACGCAGAAGTAGACGGTGGCCTCCACCTCCCGGGGGTAGCGTCCGATCCCGTCAGAGATCACCTCCACCGGCACCGTGGCCTTGCGGGCCTGGGACTCGAGGGCGGCGGTGAGCCCCTTGTCGGCCAGCAGCGGCGGGTAGATGCCGCGGGCCAGGTCGCGCAGCGTCTCCAGGACCTCGTCGGCGTCGGCCTTGAGCTGGGTCAGGGTGGCCTTCGCCTTCTCCGCATCTCGGGCCAGCAGCATCTCGACCAGGCCCAGCTTGACCTTGAGGGCGACCAGGTGCTGCTGGGCCCCGTCGTGAAGGTTTCGCTCCAGGCGTCGCCGCTCCTCGTCCTGGGCTGACACCAGCCGCTGTCGGGAGGCGCGCAGTTCCTCCAGCCGAGCCTGGAGCAGGGCGGTAAGGCCGACGTTCTTGAGCACTAGCCCGGCCTGGTGAGCCAGGTCGTCGAGCAGCTTATGTTCCAGGGGGGTGAGCGCCTCACCCCGTCGTTTGACGATGCTGAGGGCGCCAAGGATCTCATCCTGGTGGCGCACTGCGACCACTCGGGTGGTGCCGGGTAGCTCTGGCAGGCTGCCGTTCAACATCGCCCGGGGCTCGTAGCCGGCAATGCTCTGGGGATGGCTGGCCGCCGGCCGCAACTCGCTTCCGCTCTTGAGCCAGACGGTGGCCGCCTCAGCCCCCGTACCCTCCTGGAGGACGCGGGCCATGCGGCCGAGCACCTCCTCGCCGGCGTAGCTCTCGGCGACCCGGGAGGAGAACTGGGAGAGGACCTCGTACGGGGTCGCGCGCCTGCCGTACACCAGGCGGTTGGCGAACTTCTGCACCCTCTCCCGCACCGGCTGGAATCCGACGGCGACGATCGCGGTGGCGAGGATGGAGAGCGCGAGGTTGGGCT
>ODAK010008778.1_pt1 | contig 10080 bp, 10 predicted proteins | sample 1539591 | NCBI WGS metagenome assembly ODAK01 (sample SAMEA3539303, study PRJEB22396) | soil metagenome | biome: tundra; feature: field; material: soil | place: USA | collected 2010-05 | depth 0.15 m | reverse complement strand
TCGAGGAAATTCCGAAGCGCCTGCTGGTCGTCGGCGGCGGTTATATCGGGCTGGAACTCGGGTCTGTGTACGCGGCCGTTGGCAGTAAGGTCTCCGTCGTGGAAATGACGCCAGGACTTCTCCCTGGGGCGGATCGCGATCTCGTAGCGCCGCTACAGAAGCGACTTTCCGGGATGTTTGAAGCGATCATGCTGAACACTACGGTCACGGGTATTGAAGATACCGGCAGCGGCATCAAGGTGAAATTCAAAACCACCGAAGGCAAAGAAGAAGAGCAGAACTACGATCGCGTTCTGGTCTCGGTGGGACGCAAGCCGAATTCGCAAATTCCTGGCCTCGAAAAAACCCGCGTGAAGGTGAACGAGAAAGGCTTCATCAAGGTCAATTCGCAACTCATGACCGACGATCCTTTCATCTACGCGATCGGCGACGTGGTTGGCGAACCTATGCTGGCGCACAAAGCCTCTCATGAAGGACGCACCGCAGTCGAAGCGATCGCCGGCGAGAAGGTCGCGTTCGAACCGCAAGCGATTCCTGCCGTGGTCTTCACCGATCCGGAAATTGCCTGGGCCGGACTCACCGAGACGCAAGCGCAGAACGAAGGGCGCGAAGTCACGGTCGCGAAGTTTCCCTGGGCGGCCTCCGGTCGAGCCATGACGATCGATCGCACCGAGGGTCTCACCAAGCTCATTATCGATCCGCATTCGGAACGCGTGCTCGGTGTTGGGTTATGCGGCGCAGGCGCCGGGGAGATGATCGCCGAAGGCGTCGTCGCCATCGAAATGGGCGCTCTCGCGAGCGACATCAAGCTCAGCATCCATCCGCACCCGACCTTGTCGGAGACGATCATGGAAGCGGCCGAAGTGTTTTACGGCCAGAGCACGCACATTTACCGGCCAAAACGAAAATAGAATTTAGAGGGTTCACGATTAAGTCTCCTCCCCCGGGGGGGAGGACTCTTTCTTTTTTGAGCTCACTAAATTTGGAACACTTCGGCGGCGGTGCGGAAGGTGTTGGCGTGCGCGAGCGCAGTATGCTCAATCGGCTTTGAGTAACCGCCGCCGAGGGTGATCACAAGCGGAACACTGATCGCTTTCGCGAAGGAACACACTTTTCGATCTCGTTCCCGCAACCCGGCATGAGACAGCGATAAACGACCCAAGGCGTCGGTCGCAAGCCCATCGACGCCGGATTGATAAAACAAAATCTCAGGCTTAAACTCGGCAACCTTCGGCAATAGATCATCGACGACTCGGAGGTATTCTTCGTCCTGGGTCGCGTCTTCCAACTCAACATCGATCTTGCTTTGCTGCTTGCGGAATGGGAAATTAGCGCGGCAATGTACCGAGGTAGTGAGCACGTCCGCATCATCCTGGAAAATCTGCGCAGTTCCATCACCTTGGTGCACATCCAGATCGACTACAGCGGCTCGCTGCGCAAGACCTTTGGCGCGTAGCCAGAGAATGGCAATCGCAATATCGTTGAAGACGCAGAAACCCGAGCCTTCGGAGCGAAAAGCGTGGTGCGTTCCTCCCGCCAACGTTCCCGACCACGATGTGGGTGCCCCACCCTTCCCCGAAGGGGAGGGTGGGTGAAGCGCATCCATCGACGCGCTCAATGTCCCACCCACTGAACCCAGCGTGCGTTTCACCAACTCCGGCGACCAGGGAAACCCGATCCGTCGCATGGCGGCAGAAGACAACGCGCCTTGCAGAAATTGATTGACGTAGGCGGGATCGTGCGCGAGAGCGATGACCTCGGGTTTAGCCAGCGGGGCGGGAAGGAATTCAAAGATGCCGTCGGCGACAAGTGCCTCGCGTACGAGTTTGTATTTGGTAATGGGGAAGCGGTGTCCGTCGGGCAGGGGAAGGGTGTAGTGGTCGGTAAAGAAGAGGCGGCGGGACATTGAGAACAGGGTAGCAGGCGCTGACGGGCGGGAGTGGAGGCCCACCCTATCGCTGGCGCGACAAGGGTGGGGCACCCACAGAAGCGAAGCTATTTCTTCAAATTCTTCTCGAGGAAGCTGGTGGTGCGTTGCCATGCATCTTCGGCATCCGCGGCTTTATATCCCTCTTTGTTGTTGGGGTTTTCGAAGGCGTGGCCAGCGTCATCGTAGATCTTGATGTCGGCATTCTTGCCATCTTTCTTGAGCGCCGCTTCAAACGCTTTTACGCTCTCAGGCGGGATGCCCTTATCCAGTCCACCAAAATTGCCGAGCACCGCCGCATTGATTTTCGCGAGGTTCGCCGGATCGGTGGCGAGGTGGCCGTAGTTAATGACGGCAGCTTTGAGCTTCGGATCGCTCAGCGCCAAGTTCAGCGCGTATCCGCCACCCATGCACCAACCGATATCGCCGACGCGAGCAGCGTCCACGTTACTCTGCGAACGGAGATAGGTGGCTGCCGCGGTGAGGTCACGGGCCGCCCGATCGTCCGGCACGCCGCGCATGATTTCGTGGGCTTCTTCAGGAGTGGTAGCAACTTTGCCGCGATATAAATCGACAGCCAGGGTCACGTATCCCTGGTCCGCGAGTTTTGAGGCCTGATCTTTAATCCAATCATTCAAGCCCCACCATTCGTGGATCACCACCAGCGCGGGAAGCTTTCCATGAGCACCGTCGGGCGTGTACAAAATTGCCTTTACGGTTTCGTCACCACTTTTATAACTTACGTCCTTGTTGGTTGCCGCAAAGGTTGCACAGCTGAGAAGCAACGTACACGCGAGTACAGCCAGAGTCTTTCTATTGCTTGCTTTCATCGTATCTCCAAGGGGGAACTGCGTTCGCTGTCCGCATAGCTTACGCTACCCCGTAGAATGGAGACAAACGTGACGAACAATATTCACAAGGAGCGCCCAATGGCCGACAAGGTCACCAAGTCGCCGGAAGAATGGCGTCAACAACTGACGTCCGAGCAATACCATGTGACCCGTGAACGTGGCACCGAGCGCGCCTTCAGCGGCAAGTACTGGGATACGCACACGCAAGGAACTTATAAATGTATTTGCTGCGCGGAGCCGCTATTCACGTCCGATGCGAAGTTCGATTCCGGATGTGGATGGCCGAGCTTCTTCGTGCCGCTCAAAGACGAGAACATCACCGAATTAAAGGACACGGCGTACGGCATGGTGCGGACCGAGGTGCGTTGCTCCAAGTGCGATGCTCATCTCGGCCACGTATTTGAAGATGGCCCGAATCCAACCGGTTTGCGATACTGCATCAACTCAGTCTCAATCGATCTCGATCCGAAAGAGAAAAAATAATGGCTCTGCAAACGGATCGCACCACGGTGCGGCGCGAACCTCATCGTGGTGCGTACGACCGCGACACGATTTACGGCATTCTCGATGCCGGCTTCGTATGTCATATGGGTTTCGTTCATGATGGCCACCCGTTCGTCATTCCCACGAGCTACTGGCGTATCGACGACGCCCTGTACGTTCACGGCTCGTCCGCAAGCCGCATGCTGCGCACGCTCAGCTCAGGCGCGGAAGTGTGTGTGACGGTGACCCACGTGGATGGACTCGTGCTGGCGCGTTCCGCTTTCAATCACTCCGTGAACTACCGTTCCGTGGTCGTGCTCGGGAAAGCTTCGCTGCTGGCCAGCAACGAGGAGAAGACCGCAGCGTTGCATGCCTTCACGGAACGTCTTGCGCCCGGACGATGGGAAGAGATCCGCTATCCGAATGAGAGGGAACTGAAGGCTACCAGCGTGCTCAAACTGCCGCTGGCCGAAGCGTCGGCCAAGGTGCGAGTTGGGCCGCCAGAAGATGATGCGGAAGACTATGCTGTGAACTGCTGGGCGGGAGTGATCCCCTTCGAGACGTTGAGTCGCCCACCAATTTCGGACGACCGTCTCCGCGAAGGAATTCCGACTCCAAATTACGCGACGCACTACACCGGACCAAGGCGCTAACGAGCAAGGCAAAAAAATGCCGGCGGACTTTGGGATCCGCCGGACAGGAGGTGCTATGCGTCCTCCGCTGTGCACGGAGCTTGTGAAAAAACTCTTAGGCGCTTCTACCAATGCCGAGTAGTTCCGACATCTCCTCGTACAGGAAGCCTTCTCCAAGCCGGTACGGCTGCACCCACTTGCCGTCGATTACGAACTGCGGGATCGCCCGCTTTCCTACATTCCTTATAAGCTCTTCTGCTGCGCCTGGCGTGGTCTCGATATTCATTTCCCGAAAGGAAATCTTATGTTTCTCGAGAAACCTCTTTGCCACTCGGCAATCGGGGCACCAGCTAGCGGAATACATCGTCAGCTCCATGTATTAGGTTAGATGTGCTGAGAGGCATTTTGTCGCAAATAAATCGATTTAGGAAACGTAATGTTTTTATAAGGAACATCAAGTTTTTTGTTGGTCAGGTGCTTGCGAATTTAACAGGGAATGTGCGTGTGGTCTTCGGTAAGGGCTTTGCGGTCCGCCAAAGGCGAGTTATTCGGCTTTCTTTCGCACAGCTAACAATTCGGATTCAACAGGAACTCCGCGCGCGACCTTTACGCGCAGCAGCGCCTCGAAGGGCTTCAATTCACCACCATTTGGCACTCCAAGACGCGCCAGCAATTCTCGAACCGACTGTTGGCGGCATACATACTCCACTGCTGCCTGCGTACCAAAGGTGGTAGTGCCGGCCAGGATTACTACCGAGCGCGCCGGATTCAGGCCAGGGAGGAAGCCGATGACGGCGTAGTCCTCGGTGAGAGGCTCTCCTCCGCGGCTGGCGAGGTAATGTTGCTGCTCGCCCGCCTGGGGATGAAGGTTTGCTACCGCCAGGTCTCCATTGCGGGCGCCCGAGGTCATACGCTGGAAGACAAATTCCCTGGTGCTGGGAATTTCCATGAGCGTCAGATTTTCCGAGGGCGATCCTACGAAAATGAGGTCGTTATTCTTGGTGTCATCGAGCGAGAAGAGGCTTCCGCGCTTCACTCGAATTCGACGTCCCAGGGTGCTGAAGACCTGGTCGAGCTCGTGCACGGAAAGCACTTCGCCAACCCCGGTGTAGTGGTCCCAGAGCGGCGTCGCAGCATCACGACGTTTGTCGAAGTACCGCATGCCGGTTTCGGGTCGCCCGACGAATTCTGCATTGCTGAATACCACCCAGGGCTCTTCCGAACTGGTCAGGAATCGCTTCCAGAACTGTTGAAACTCCGCCGGAGCAGAGCTTTGTTCCGTCACCGTTGGCGTGGCATTCCGCGTAACCAGCAAGAACATGATGGTCAGAACGGCAGCAGCCAATAGTCCGGAGAGGATCAAAGTCGGCATGTGGCGACTTTTCGGAGTCGCATGCGGGATCTCAAGCGGCGGTGCTATGAATTCGGGTGCTTTTGGTGGAAGCGCTCGGTGTCGGAAGGTCAGCAGGTAGCTGCCCTTGGGAAGCTCAACGACGACCGGATCGCCGTCGCCCTCAGCGCTGTAGTATTCCGCTACCTTGGCCCGAAGGCGTCCCGCTTGGACCCGAATCGTCGAATCCGACTGCGGGTCGAAATCCGACCTTCGGCCGAAAACCTCGGTAGCGATCTGGTACTCCTTGAGTGGGGTTCCCGGTTGATCGATCGCGTGCTGGGCCAAGTAGCGTAGTAATTTGCACAATGACTCGGACCCGTGCAGCGTACGACTGGCCGCGAGCCTGTCAATTTGCTTCGAAAATAGATCTCGATCCGACATTCCTGCCTGTATCGCCCAATGTAACAAATGTAACAAATCCTGCAAACGACTAACAGGTAAGCATTTGTTTCTGTAACTGTATCAAACTCTCGGATACTTCCAAGTACCGCCACGCGAGGGTCACACTCCATTTGCATTCATAACCGTTGCTTTTTGCAGCGGAGGGTGAGGGGATACTCAGGGGATGAAGCGAACCTGAGGTCTCCGCCCAAACACAAGCTTGGGGTGAAACGCTCTATCGCAAGTGGCGAACGCCGTGGCCAAAAGCCACGGCGTATTTTTTTGCCGTGACGAGGTTCGGCACTGAACGCAAATATTTATGAGAAGCGCGAATCCTTTTGCCCGGAGAGCCTCTCCTCATTAGTAGGAGCAATTGGATGCCAAATGGAGTGACCGTTACCGGCCTTGACCCGGCCCAACGTCTGATCGACGTTCGCACCCCTTCGGAGTTCGCGGGAGGACACATCGCGGGTGCCATCAATATTCCGGTTGATCAGATCGAATCTCGTGTTGCCGACTTAGATCCAGGATCCCCGCTCGTGCTGGTGTGCAAGGCCGGAACTCGGGCGAGGATGGCGGCCGATCTGGTTGGTCCCTGTCGACAGAATGTCGTGGTTTTGGAAGGCGGGATGGATGCATGGTACCGCGCCGGTCTACCGGTGGTGGTAAGTTCCCGAGTTCGATGGTCGCTGGAGCGGCAGGTTCGGCTCATTGCTGGCCTGATCGTGCTCATCGGTGCGGTAGCTGCAATTACGGTCAGTCCGCGGTGGATTTATCTCTCTGGCTTCATCGGACTAGGCCTCACCTTTGCAGGACTGACTGACATTTGCGCGATGGGGATGTTGTTGACGCGGATGCCGTGGAATCGGAATTCCAAGCTGGCGGTAAATCGGGAGAATCGTGGTGCGGCTTGCGCTTTGAAAGATTGAGTTCTCGCCACGCGGGTGAAAAGATGAAGGAATGGATTTCGAACGTCTGGCGAATGAGCACAAGGACGCAGTCTATCGGCAGATGATCCGGGTTTGCGGGAATCGCGAAGATGCGGAAGACGTTTTGATCGAGGCCTTGCTGAAGGCGTATCACCATCTCGATCAGCTTCGCGATTCGGTTGCATTTCGTTCCTGGCTGGCGAAGATCGCACAGCGCATTTGTTGGCAGTTCAAGGAACGTCAGGCATTGGCGCCCTTGCTTCAGCTGTCGGCCCTGGAAGAGGAAGGCCGGGAACTTCCGTCGAACGAAGAGGCTATCGATGCGAAGCTGGCGATGGAGCAGATGAAGAAACTGATGGCAGCGGCCGTGGCAAGTTTGCCGGCGCAAGATCGTGAGGTCTATGAACTTCGTGATCTGAGAGAGTTATCCGGCGAAGAGGTCGCGCAGAGATTGAACATCTCGATCGCCGCGATGAAATCGCGGCTGCACCGTGCGCGACGCTCGTTACGCGAAAAGATCGATGCATTTTTAGAAGGGAATCGAACCCAGGAGGAATTATGGAAGTCACCGTAAATCATATTGGAAGTGTGCAATTTGAAATCAAGGCCCGGCAACATACGATCGTCAGCGATCAACCGGCAGAGAATGGCGGCTTCGACGAGGGAATGACTCCCCCGGAGTTGTTATTGGCTTCCCTGGGATCCTGCGCGGGCTTCTACGCCGCGGCTTATCTGAAGAAATTTAAGCTGGCGACCGAGGGTACCCGGGTGCGAGTGGCGGCCAACAAATTGAAAGACCCTGCGCGGCTGGGGGAATTCGTGATCGAAATCAACTTGCCTGTCGAGGTGAGCGAAGAGCATAAGCAGGGCGTCGAACGATCCGTCCATCATTGCCTCATCCACAACACGCTGCTCAATCCGCCGAAGATCGAGTTGTCGATCAAGAGCACAGTTCCGAGTGCGGTGTAGGGTTAGAGATTTGGTCCGGCGTGGAAGAGTTCGTGATCTCCACGATCTGGCGGGAGCTTCACTCCAACTCAGCCAAGATTACGTACTCTCCGGCGGATCGGTCCCAATTCACCTGCAGAACATTTGGCTTGCAGCAGACCTGGCAATCCTCGACATAGCTCTGGTTCGACCCTTCCGAAGGATCGACAACCGTCTCGTTCCATTCACCGCATCCGGCACACTGAAATCCTGCTCGCATTTCTAAAGCATACCGCTTCATTTTCGGCTTGGCGCTGACCAGGTCGTGCGGCAGCGCCGTCGACATTAACTGTGGGTGCCCCACCCTTCCCGAAGGGAGGGTGGGACTCACAACGGTCTTTGCACGATGAGCGCACCAACAAGCGCCTCCTCGCGAAAGACGCCGTGCTTTTCGGGCAGTGCTTAGGCGTGCTCGCGATTCCACGAATCGATGCCAATCTCCCACGCTCTCGCACTTTTCTACTAGAATCATTTTATGAAGACCGCTCTTCTCGCACGCGAGATCCTCACTCCCCTCGATCGCATTCACCACGGGGTTGTCATCTTCGAGGAAGGCGTGATTCAAGAGGTCGGCAGTCGCGATTGCATCGAAATCCCCAAGGTCTGCCGCACCGTCGATCTGAAGGACGCGATTCTCGCGCCCGGTTTCATTGACCTGCATATTCACGGCGGCGCCGGGCACGACGTGATGGAAGGCGACGACGCTGCGCTGGAAGCGGTTGAATCGCTGATCGCCGAGCATGGCGTCACCAGCTATTGCCCGACGACGGTTACGGCATCGATGGATGAGACGCTCGGTTCACTCGGCAAACTCGGCCACTTCATCGAGCGCATGGCGTCGCACGGTCCCGCGAACAACGGACGCGCCCGACCTCTCGGCGTGCATCTTGAAGGACCATTCTTATCTGACTCGCGTCGCGGCGTGCATCCGCCCGCTCACCTTCTACCGCCTTCTATCGAAGTGTTTCACCAGATGTGGCAGGCTGCCGTGGGACGTGTGAGTGTTTTGACCATCGCTCCTGAACTTCCGGGGGCGCTCGAATTGATTCACGAAGCTCGCCGCCGCGGCGTAGTCGTGAGCCTCGGACACTCGAATGCCGATCTTTGCCAGGCGCAGCGCGGAATTTCTGCCGGCGCTCACCATGCTACTCATACTTTCAACGCAATGCGTCGACTCGAACATCGTGACGCCGGACTGCTCGGTGCGATCCTCACGCATAAATGCATGACCGCCGACATCATCGTCGATGGCATACACGTTGAGCCAACCGTGGTGGATCTCTTTTTGCGTGAGAAGGGAGTGGAAGGCGCGGTTTTGATCACCGACGCGACGAGCGCTACCGGCATGCCGGATGGCACTTACCGCCTCGGGAACTTCGAAGTTGAGGTGAAGAATGGCCAGTGCACCTCGCACGGCAAACTTGCCGGCAGCGTGCTCACCCTCGATCGCGCCATTCGCAATGTGATGGACTTTGCCGGATGGACACTGCAAAACGCTGTGCGTCTCGCAACCTACAACCCGGCGCGCGTGCTCGGAGTGGAAAAGCGGAAGGGCATCATTGCAAGTGGTGCTGACGCCGACTTCGCGATCCTGGGCGCTCAGGGCGAAGTTAGAAACACAATCATCGGCGGCCTCGGTATTTAATCCGGCGAAATCGGGCTGACGTCACTACTTCGCGCAGTTTTTGCCACTTTCCGTCAGTCAGGGTTGACGCAATTTGTCAGTGCGACAAATGCGAGCATCGGATCGCTTGCAAAGGGCGGATGTAAGTCATTGAATCTATTATTAAAACTCAACTCTTCAAGTTTGGCACGCCCATTGCATTATGACTAAGCATTCGAGCGAGCCACTAAGTTAAGTGGCACAAAACACAGGGCCGGGACACCCTGTGAAGACGGCAAGTACTCGGGGGAGGGTACAAGCCATAGGTAGGACTAGAGTTAATCACTCTCTAGTCCTTTACCTTTTTGCGGTAACACCGCCAACGCGCACAGCCCTTCGTGACCCCCATCACTGCCAAGAACCCCTTCTCATTCTAGGGTTTACCCAGAATTTATGCTGTGCCGGCTCGCCATCTCGTCCGGCCTCTCCGGCGCCATGTTCTCCGCGCCAGCTCTCCTCGCTGCCTCTTTCCAACAACTTACGCCACTCTCGGCGACCCTGATCGGCCTGGCTGCCGGACTGACTGGCGGTCTTTGCCTGCACGTTTTTTCCCGAGCTCAATACCAAAAACTCTTCCGGCAGATGCAAGCCGCGCTTGAACTCGCGGATCACAACGAGCACGAACGCGATCTCGCCCAGCAGGAACTGGTGCGGCGGTTGGAAGAAGAACGCGAGCTCGCCAAAGAGAAGATGCAGTTCAAAGCGCAGCTCGCTGACTACGAAAAGTTTGCTTCTCTCGCCCAACTCGCGCTCGGGGCCGCGCACGAGATCAACAACCCTCTGTTGGGAATCCTCTCCCACCTGGAGTGGGAGGCGAAGTCGGCAAAAGACCAA